>VFQS010000014.1_pt1 | contig 373280 bp, 308 predicted proteins | sample 3512361 | NCBI WGS metagenome assembly VFQS01 (sample SAMN10412375, study PRJNA504923) | tailings metagenome | isolation source: Relicate 1 Philex TSF3 active mining | place: Philippines
ACACGGGTTACACCGGTTATACTGGTTTCACAGGTGAAACAGGTTATACCGGATACACGGGTTACACCGGTTATACTGGTTTCACAGGTGAAACAGGTTATTCAGGTTATACTGGTTATACCGGATACACGGGTTACACCGGTTATACTGGTTTCACAGGTGAAACAGGTTATACCGGATATACTGGTTTCACTGGTGAAACAGGTTATACCGGATATACTGGTTTCACTGGTGAAACAGGTTATTCAGGTTATACAGGTTATACCGGATATACTGGTTTCACAGGTGAAACAGGTTATTCAGGTTATACTGGATATACCGGATATACAGGCTACACCGGTTATACTGGTTTCACTGGTGAAACAGGTTATACAGGCTACACGGGTTTCACAGGTGAAACAGGTTATACGGGTTACACGGGTTTCACAGGTGAAACGGGTTATACGGGTTATACGGGTTACACGGGTTATACCGGAGAGACCGGTTATACCGGCTACACGGGTTTCACAGGTGAAACGGGTTATACGGGTTACACGGGTTATACCGGAGAGACGGGTTATACGGGCTACACAGGTTATACCGGAGAGACCGGTTATACCGGCTACACGGGTTTCACAGGTGAAACGGGTTATACCGGTTATACCGGTTATACCGGTTATACAGGTTTCACAGGTGAAACAGGTTATACAGGTTATACAGGTTATACGGGTTACACGGGTTATACGGGCTACACAGGTTTCACAGGTGAAACAGGTTATACGGGTTATACGGGCTACACAGGTTTCACAGGTGAAACAGGTTATACGGGCTATACAGGTTATACCGGAGAGACCGGTTATACGGGTTACACGGGTTTCACAGGTGAAACGGGTTATACGGGTTACACAGGTTATACAGGTTTCACGGGTGAAACGGGTTATACGGGTTTCACGGGTGAAACGGGCTACACTGGTTTCACAGGTGAAACAGGTTATACGGGCGCTACAGGTTACACTGGAGCAGCGGGTATTTCAGGTGGTATTGTATTGGTTCTTGATAGTGTGGGTGGGTCTGCTCCCGATAATAGTGGTCTATTATTACGTGATGCCAATACCGGATCTCAAACATCGATTACATCTGGTAATCAAACGAATACTTCATTCTTAATGGGTACTTTTACATCAGAAGCCACACCTTTTTCAAGTAATGCTGTGGTTGGTGGAAATTGGTCTGTAACTATGCACGGACAATCGGATAGTGCTACAGATGTATTCTTCTACATTTCTGTCTATTATGTAGATCCAGATGGCGTCTCCAATAAAACATTGATCTCTGCAGGTAGTTCAGGAACATCAGATTTAATCGGAACCATCGACCAAATGTATACTACAGATGTTTATGTCTCCGCATTTAGCTTACCCTCTGTCAATCATCGCATTGTACTTGAGGTATATGGATATACTACTGGTACAAATCGCAATCTAACTCTTTACTTCCGCGATAATACCCAAGCTGTTCTTGTCACCACATTGGCATCGAATGTAATGGGGCCGACAGGATCCACCGGATACACTGGATATACCGGTGCCATAGGCAGCACCGGTTATACCGGTTTCACGGGTGCTACGGGTTATACTGGATATACGGGTTATACCGGTTATACAGGTTATACTGGCCCGACGCTATGGTTAGAAAATGGCGCAAATATTTATTACAATTTGGGTAATGTGGGAATCGGTGTCTCTTCTCCCGCTTATCCATTAAGCGTGATTGGAGATGCCAATGTTTCAGGTAATCTATTTGTAGATGGCAATGTGAAGATTGGTACAAGTAGTATTTACCTCGATGGCGTACAGAATCGCATTGGTATTGGTCGCTCGAATCCCCAATACTCTCTTGATATCGCGGGTAGCGCCAATATTTCTGGAGATACCATCTTAAATGGCAACCTTACTACGAATGGTGTTCTTAATGTTTCCAATATTGGTGGCTATCTACAATTATTATCTGGAAATTCAATCATGCTAGGAGGACAAGAAGGTTATGGAAATATTTATATTGGTAATCCTTATAGCGACGGTCAATCCATCTTTATTGGTGGAAATGGTGACAATATCTACTTTGGAGGAAATGTTTTCGTTGTTGAAACGACCAACACTTATGTAACCGACCAATATATTACACTCAATCACAATGGAAATACATTTGTAGGAAGTGGTATTAAGATTGAGAATAGTGGAAATATTGTAGCCTCTTTATTATTGGATGTGAATGGGAATTACATCTTAACCGACGCAAATAGTGGTGTCTATAATTTACACTCCGTTGGATTGGGAGACTTTAGAGATCAAACGACGTACTCCAAACAGATGGGTATTAATAATACATCTCCCGGTTCAACATATGCTCTTGACGTCTCAGGAAATATCAATTTAAGTGGCGATTTATACAAAAATGGTTCTCTCTTCTACGGTGCTACCGGTTATACCGGATACACTGGGCCTATAGGCGAGACTGGATATACTGGTTATACAGGTTTCACGGGTGCTACAGGTTATACTGGATATACTGGATATACTGGATATACAGGTGACACGGGTTATACTGGATACACGGGTTTCACTGGCTACACCGGTTATACGGGTTATACTGGATACAGTGGTTACACAGGTTACACAGGGCCGAGTAACTCCTATGTTACCGATACAGTGTCAACCACTGCCATCTCCGTGGGTACAACGGCATCAACACTCTTCTCCGCAGCAGCTGTAACGACAGTTGCGGGAGCACGTTATTTGGTACAATATTTATTCAGCTCGACTTCGAATAACAATGCGAATAACATTAATACCACCATTTTCCGCAATACCATTAACTTAGCAACAGGTACTGCTACCAACGTAACGACAACTACAAATGGTATTGGAAGAGTACAAGCCGCCAACGGTGTGATCTTTACCATTACTGGTTCTTATATTGATACACCGGGTGCGGGCACTACGACTTACAGCATTCAAGGTATTGCTACAGCAGCAACAACGGGAACCGCAAGCAATGTATATTATATTCATGTAATGCGAATTTCATAAAAGAGGTTGGTTTATTTTGTACTTTTGTTTTTCTACATAAAAATTTTATTATTTGATAAAATGATAAAATTGATTTTTTTGATTTGAAAGATAATCCATTCAATATGAAAGTAAAGATAAAATAAAATAAAATAAAATAAAATAAAAATGGAGGCTTCTAAAAGAGTTTTACCTGATTGGTATAAGATCTATGAAATTGAATTTGAAACCTATCTTTTACATATTCATGAAATTTACAAACATTTTGAAAAGAGTGAAGATGAGTATAAAGTAGAGAGTAAAAGAGAGGATCTCTTTCTGAAAAGAATTATGATGAGTAAAAATAATTGGAGTGAAAAGGATTGGGACGAATATGAGAAGAGTCGCATTTTACAAAAAAATTTAGAAATGAAGATCGGATATTTTCACGAAAATATTTCAGCTTCCATTCGCGGATACTCGAAGATAAAACAAGGAAAAGAAGAGAAGGAGAAACATTGCGACATTATCAATCACGATTTACAAGAAGTTTTTGAATTAAAAAATAAAGAAAATACCATGAACGGTGATTCAAGAAGAAGTGTATTTCAAAAATTAAAAGAGTACTCTTCACGTGGTATGAAATCATATTTAGTCTATATCAATAAATGGTCGAAAAAGAGTAAAAGTAAAGAGAATGTTATCATTTTAAGTGGAAAAGAGTTTTACAATAAAATTTCAAGAAGAGATACGTTTTATGATGATTTATTAGATACTCTTACTTATACCTTTTTACACTATAAGAGCATAGAAGATATTCAGAAAAATTATTCCTTTAATAAATAATTTCGTAATGATGTACCGATAAAGTATGCTAATTTGACAGGTACAGCATTTCCAATCTGTTTATACTGATTTGCCATAGAACCTTCAAAATGATAATCATCTGGAAATGTTTGAATTCGCGCATATTCGCGAACCGTTAGTGGACGTGTTTCAAGAGGATGACAACGTTCTGTTTGCTTTTGAGCCGGTGATGTAGTAAGTGTAAGTGAATAATCATTCATTGCTAATCTTTTAGCAATTCCTCTCTTACCACCTCCTGAGTGATAAGAAGCTCCTAAATACGATTTTTGTAAATCTTCGGGAAGATGGATCCAACATCCACCTTCAGGAACTAAATCCAGAATCTTCTTTTTCGATTCGGGGTATTTGGCTCCCATACTTACCGGAACATCATAGAGTACATCTTTTAATAATACTTTTTTGGAACTCTTTTTGGGAAATACAAATTCTCCATGTTCTTCAAAGATATCTTGACGAATTCCGAGAATAATCACTCGCTCCCGTTTTTGAGGTACCTCATAATCCTTCGCATTTAATACTTGATATACAATCTTATACTTATTTTCATTCTCAAATAATTGAATTAAACTCTTCAGTGTTTCACCATGATTATGAGATACTAATCCTTTTACATTTTCAATCATAAATATTTTAGGCATACACTCCAAAATAAGTCGATTAAACTCGACCATCAGCTTACCACGAGGATCCTCTAACCCTTTCTTCTTGCCGGCCGCGGAGAACGCCTGGCAAGGGATTCCCCCACAGATTAGATCTACATTTTTATATTCATGTAATGAGATCTTCTCCATACTTTCATGAACTACTTTAACACCATGATGATTCTTCTCTAAGGTTTTACAAAAGGTTTTATCAATTTCATTTAATAAAATACAATCAAACCCAGCATGGATTAAACCACTTGATAAACCACCCGCACCACTACACACTTCAATAAAAGATACCATAGGTGATGTTAATTATATTTCTAAGGGATATATTCTTTGTAGCAAATAAACGTTTCAATTTTTACTTTTTCTACATAAAAATTTTATTATTTGATAAAATGATAAAATTGATTTTTTGATTTGATTATAAAGAGTTATAGAGAAAGAGTAAGTAAGAGAGAAAAATGAATCCATCCGGGAAAATTTTAATTCTTGTAGAGAGTGGCACTAAAACAAAAACAATTGAGAAGTTATTGGGTTCTAATTACAAAGTTTTAGCAACATACGGACATATTACAAATATTGATGATGAATCATTTAATGGTCTTGGTATTGATATAGCAAATCATTTTGAACCTAAATATGTAATTATGAAAGATAAAAAAAATAAAGAGACGGTAGAACGTATTCGAAATGAAATTAAAAATTCATCCAAAGTATTATTAGGCCAAGATTTAGATGCCGAAGGGTTTGCTATTAGCCGTCAAGTATGCGATGTTTTTCATTTACCAATAAATGAAAAGAATCGTATTGTATTTAATGAAATCACAAAATCTGCTCTTGAATATGCGATTAAAAATCCAACTACAATTGATATAAATATTGTAAATTCACAAAAAGCAAGAGCAGTATCAGATAAATTAATTGGATATGGTATTTCTCCAACTCTTTGGCGTCATGTTTCTCCAAAACTTTCGGCAGGTCGCGTACAAAGCGTCGCGCTCAAGATGATTGTAGAGAAGGAGAAGCAAGTAGAATCTTTCGAAAACGCTGCGTCTTTCAAAACAAACGGTATCTTCTTTGCCAAAGAGAAGAGTGCCATTCATGCTTCCCTTAACTCCACTTTTGAAAATAACGAGAAGACACGAACTTTTCTTCAAAACATTCTCTTGAATCAATATCGATTTGTAGTCGCTTCCATCGATAAGATGAAGGTAAGTCGCAAACCTCCTGCGCCATTTATCACTTCGACCATTCAACAAGAGGCAGGTTCCCGATTTAAGATCCCCGCAAAGAAGGTGATGTCGATTCTTCAAAAACTATATCAAAGTGGATATATTACATATATGCGTACTGATTCCGTTACCCTCTCCAATGAAGCAATTCAACATATCAAAGAGTATGTTCTGGATAATTACGGAGCCGATTATCATCAATCTCGTCAATATAAAAATAAAGATAACAATTGTCAACAAGCACATGAAGCAATTCGACCCACCTATATCGATAAACCGTCGATTCCTGAAGGCGATGAGTTCGACAAGTTGGATCGAAAGATGTATGAACTCATTTGGAAGCGCACCATTGCCTCTCAAATGGCCGAGTGTGTATCCGAAATTCACACCATGAAGATCATGATTGAGAAGTATGATCCTTACGCATTTATCGCAAAGAGCGAACAGATTCTCTTTGAAGGTTTCCGCAAAGTGTATGATGAGAATTATGATGGAAAGAAGGAGCGCGAAGAGGAGATAGACTCCAATGTAAATGAGAAGAATCTCTTTGAAAATCTGAAAGTCGGAAGTGTATTGAAGATGAAGTCCATCACTTCTGCTGAGCGCGCCGCTCAACCCGTTCCTCGTTATAACGAAGCATTCCTCGTCAAGCAGATGGAGAAGAGCGGTATTGGTCGCCCTTCCACTTATGCGAGCACCATAGAGACACTTCTTGACCGCAAATATGTTGAAATCCGCGATATTGAGGGAAAGCGCCGCGATGGCCTTCAACTCTCCATTGGTGAAAAGAGTTCTGGGATTGAAGAGAAGAAGGTGGAGTTGAAGATTGGTGAAGAGAAGAAGAAGATGGTTCCCACTTCTATTGGACGCGCCACGTGTGAATTCCTGGAGAAGCACTTCACTCATATCATGGATTATCAATTCACATCGCAAATGGAACAGAAGCTTGATAAAGTAGCAAATGGAGAGCACGTATGGCACGAAGTCGTGCGCGAATATTACAACTCTTTCCACCCGACTGTCGAGAAGCTTCTTGATAAAGGAAGTCGCGAAGAGGCGCAAAAGTCACGAAATGACCGAAAGCGATGTTTAGGGAAGGATGGAAATGGTCGTAATGTATATGCGTATGTTGCCAAGTATGGTGCCGTTTTCCAAGTGGGAGAAGATGGAGAGAAGGATAAGAAGTATGTGAAGATAGAGGCACCACACTCGGTAGATAGTGTATCGATTGAAGATTATCTCCTCCTTTGTAAATATCCAAAGTTGTTGGGACAATATATGGAGAAAGAGGTCTTTCTGAAACGCGGCCCTTATGGCTTTTATGTTTCACACGATGGAAAGAATTATAATCTACCCATGGGTGAAGCATCCAGTATTGAAGATTTTGCGGCGTATATGGCAACTCGATCCGAACAAACAGCTGAATCTCAATCGCCGCCTCAACAGAGTAGTTTGATTAAAGAGATTGGAAAGTATATGGTAAAGAGTGGCAAGTACGGGCCCTACGTCCAATATGAGAAGACAATTGCGAAGATCCCCAAAACCATTGTTCCAGGAGATATTACCAAAGAGATTTGTAAAGAGCTGATTGAAAAGGCGAAGAGTGCTTCTAAAGAGGTAAAGAAGAAGAAGCAGTACTTCGCATCCTCCAAAAAGAAGAGTACCGAAGATGAAGAGTCTGTATAAAAGTAGGAACCGGCTGGTTCCTACTCTACCTCCCGCTAATAAAAGTAGTTTTATATAAATATTATATTTTTTTCATTTTTATTTACTTTTTATCAATTATAAATGTGATAAAAAGTTTATTTTATTTTATTTATTGTTTGTAAAAATACTAAATATCAGAAGATACAAAGTATTTTTAACAAAAATACTAAATATCGGAAGATACGAAGTATTTGAAGAGACTTGTATATAACTCTTTCACCGAAGACGCATCGACATCTTTACACTCTTCAATATCATACTCCCACTCCACATTTCTTTGAAGAGAACCCGATGTTGCCACCATTCCTGAAAGATGATACTTACCACATGTGGATTTGAACTCCGCCTTTACTTCATAATCCAAATCATCTTCATACTCAAAGTACGATGGTACATCAGACGGAACATCCAAATAAATTGCGATAAAGTTATGTTTGAATAAGAAAAGATTTTCATCATCATACTTATGTTTCCGACATATTTGAGTTGCTCTACGCAATTCACAAGACTCTACCATTTTGCTATAATTGTGATGATTACTCTTACTCTTGTGTAAATAGGAGATGACACGATTCCAATAAGAGCTCTTTGACGAAGCGTCTTGATACTTTGCTTGACAAAATTCCGGTGAATAAGAGAAGTGAAGCGCACGCAACTCTTTCACTGCTTTTTCTGTAAGCTTTTTAGGTACAGTTCCTGTAAATGGGAGCTCATCTTCATCATAATCAATGAAGTTCCAAATATGTGCGTCCCCTTCAACCTTTTCAAAAAGATCTTGAGTGATTTGGAAATCTTGGAAGTGAAAGATTCGCTGATATTGATGAAAAACCATATCTACCGAAATATTTGTATCAAACATAACATCTACATCATCTCCATTGGATTCACCCTTTTCAGGTACCTTTGAAATCAAATAAAGAGTATAGTCACTTCTTCCTAAAAATACGTCCAAAAAGAGACGCATATAATGAGTAATCGGATTATTCAATTTGCGATTCATATGAAGATAATAAATGTATTTACATACATCCAATGTAAAGAATCCCAAATAGCAATGATCTTTATATTTACATTGGAAGAGAATCTTCTCCGAGATTTGAGGATACTCCACTTTGGGAGGTTCTTCCAATGAAATTTTTTTTTTCCCCATTTTTATTTTATCTTCGTTCTTCTCTTCTATATCCAATTATTACATTTCAAGAAGCATGGTAATAAATAATGACATTGCTTCATTTGCTTTATTTCCAACAATTTGTTGAATATTGATATTTGGATTAATAATCTGATAAAAGAGGTGAAAGTGTGAGTAGAGATTATATAAAATGGATTCGTCTAAAAAGTTGAGTGAGAATTTTATATTTCGCTCAACTCTTCCACGATATACATACTTTAAAGGAGCTTTTGATAAGAAAGATCGACGTACGATTGTTTTAAAGTAAAGATCCACCTTTTGATGAATATCTTCTAACTTTTTCATATTACGCTCTTTATCATGATTCATCTCATATAAGTGGATTTGGGAATCATGAATATAGAGATAATAGAGAAGTGATGAGTTATTGGAGATGGATAAAGTGAATGGAAGAATAAGCGGAGTTCGCTTGCCACCACTCTTTTGAAGATGTTGAATGAGTATATACTCAAGGTCGAAACCTAAATAGTATGAGTTTTGAAACTCTTCTACATGAGGATAAAATCCGGATGCTTGATATAATGGTTGATTCCGATGCTTTAGATGTTGGATATAAAAGAGCGCCATCTGATACTTGCGAAGATGCGAATTTTCAAATTGATTTCGCTTCTCTTGATAAAATTCCCGAAATCCGCTTCCATGTTGCTCCATGGACTTTTGCGATAGAGTCATTTGATTTTGGTTTTGAGAGAGAAGATAAGCACTTAAGATGGTTGATTTTTGGAAAACAAGAGATGGTACAAGTACTTTAACCTTATCATACAAAATTGGCATTAAATCGCGCTTTTGAAAGAGCGAATATACAACCTCTTTTTTAATATAAGGTGTTTGAGCTGGGTTCTTGGGAAAGAGTTGATAATATAATTCATTTACATGTTTTAATATAATTGATTTTGTTTGAAAAGAGGGTACATTGACGGTAACTCCTTGACTTTGTGAGCGATCTTCCTCAAAAAGACTTCCACTCATACTTTGATTTCGGTTTTTATTTTGTTTTCGTACATTTTCACCTCCAGTAATGAGTTGAATAAGCTCTTGAAGAATCGCGTCATTTTCAGGGCAAAATTTCGTGCGATGATTTGTATTAAATTCCATTGTATATACGGGAAATTCATCAAATGTCTTTATATTTGCGTTCTTTTTAGGAGTACATATTTTATTTCCTGGACTTGATACTATATGAATCATGGTAATATTTGTAAATCGTCCATTTGGAGTAATATTGATATCTTCTTTAGGAATCATACTAAACGCATAGGTGGAGTCTCGAATACGCTCTTTTCCAAGAATAATATGGAAATCTGCGTGTTTTCCTTTTGAATTTTTGATAATCTCTATATTTGTATCTCTGGTAAAGTATTGAAAGGATTTCATCATACTATCCGCCTCTTTTTGAAATGAACCATACATATCATAGAAGGCAACAAAGTACTTTTTAAAAGTACCCTTCCTTTTATTTTCACGTTTATTTATAATTTGATTTTGGTATTCATCTTCATTTGTATTTTGATCTTCATTTGTATTTTCATTTTCATTTAAACTCTTTTTTTGAAAAGAGTATGAATTCATGTTATTTGGATTACGTGAAAATCTCCGTTTCGAATTCGAATTCGAATTTTGTAATAACTCCATCTATAAATAAGAACTCTATTTATAAATGTTATTTTTTCTAAAAAAAGAAGTATATCGTTATAGATAAATCATCGAAAAAGATGAATGTATATTTGCCTTCACATCCAGTAACTTTTCAATCTCTTCTTTGGTAAAAGTATGAGGTAAATTCGTGATTCGAATCATACGCTTCTCATCGGGCATATACTGTTCGTAATTGATCTTCATAAAGATCTTTTCAAATCCGCGTTTTAAATTACGAATTCCCTCTTCATCGCTACTTATCTTCTCAATCATATATTTGATAATCTCGTCCGTAAATAAATAATCACTTTCACGTAATCCAATATTTTGACAAACCGATGAGATCAAGTGATTTCTGGAAATATGAATCTTATCTTGAACGCTATACTTGTCAAACTCAACAATCGTCAAGCGGTCGCGTAAAATAGGATTCACAAGCGATAAGTCATTTAAGGAGAAGAAGAGAATACACTTCGATAAATCAATATCAAAACCAAATAAGTACTTATCATGAAATGAATTATTTTGCGTTGTATCCGTAATATGTGTTAAGATACCGGCGATTTCAGCACCCTTTGCCGTATCCGAGATCTTATCCAACTCGTCAAAGAATAAAATGGGATTCATACACTGCGTTTCAATCAACATCTCCACAATTCGCCCATAATGCGACCCTTCATACGTGTATGCGTGTCCTTCTAAAAAGGATGCATCGGTGGCACCACCTAACGCGGTGAATCCAAAGGGGTATTGAAGCGCCTTTGAAACGCCATGTTTGATGAGAGACGTCTTTCCAACACCCGGTGGGCCAGTGAGCGCAATAACAGAGCATACGGAGGTTGGATTGGAGATGCGTTGGGCGATGAGTTCTAAGATCTTGCTCTTGGCACGTGTTTGACCGTAAATGGTGGAGTTGAGAATCGAGGTACACTCGTCCATAAAAGATTGAATTTTAGGTAGCGGATCCGATTTGGATACGGGAAAGTGAATCAAATGGTCGATCGGCATCTTTTCAATGGCATGCATCCACTTTGACAATTTGGCATACTCATTATCTTCAGGTGTTAATGTTTCAAAATAATCAATTTTATGAAGAAGTTGTTGTTTCGTTTGATTGGAGAGCGATTGTGAGTTGATAATGCGGTAACGAATGGGAACGAGATGGAGAGAAGAGGAGTGGATCATATCTTCACTCTTAAGAATTTGGAATTGGTCTTTGACAGACAACTTCTTAAAGTACTCGTCGCGCTTCATTCGCTCTCGAATACGTTTTCCATAAATCTTCTCATCCTCTTCACTTGGCACAATGGATCCTAAATCGACCGTTTTGCTTCGCCCACGACGCCGTTTTACAATCGGTTCGACAAGATTTTCAGGTGTCACAAAGTCGGAGATCCCATCTTCATATATTTCACCCTTTTCGTCAATCTCCTCACTTATCGGTTGTAAATAATCATTGTTAAAAATCGTAATCTTCATCTCTTTTCTCTTCTTCTCTTTCATGTGGAACTCTTTCTATATCTATCTATTTAACTCTTCTACTTTATTTTTCGAAATTATTCTTAACTTTTTTTTCCGAAAAATAAATTTAAATTTTTAATTAAAAATGCAAATTTAATAATATTTTTAATCAAAATACGAAAATTCGTCTTTATTTCGATATCTTTCCTTTTAAATTCGTAATTATTTCGACACTTTTTATCACCATATAAATATTATCACATATATAAAAAAAATATATTAAATCATATATTCGTATAAAAATACATTTGTATATTAAAAATAATCATTTTATATATTTATTTTAAAAAAATTACTTTATGCGAAATGACGAAATCAGAGAACCCAGAAAAGTAAGTCCTGAAATATTTTCGTTTTTTTTATTTCGTTTGAAGTCAAACATTTGCCCCAATATTTTTTTCTGGGTTCTCTGATTTCGTCATTTTACATAAACTAAATTTAATAATTTTTATACATAAAATCATTAAATTATGTATAAATAAAATTGTATATACCAATTAATGGTAATACCGTTGAATAGTGTGTCATATTTTAATTAATAATGGTTATAAAAAGTGTCGAAATAATTACGAATTTAAAAGGAATGATATCGAAATAAAGACGAATTTTCGTATTTTGATTAAAAATAAAATAAAATAAAAGAATATAGAGAGATTTAAAATAAGAGAATTAAGTAAAAGTTCTTATTTTTATAAAAAATGAAAAATAAAACAATTAAAGGAAAGCTTTATTATATTTGTCATTATTGTAATAGTTATATTTGCCATCATCGTAAAGATATGGTAAATCATTGTAGCCGAAAATTAAAATGTCCGTGTAATTCACTATTATCATACGATGAATGTAGTGTATTAAGTTTGTATAAAAAATTTTATTTTTATTTTGATATCGAACATTTAACGAAAGATGATATTATGTATATTGTTAAAAATTATATAAATGATGATAATCATATATACGAAGATTATAAAAAGTATTCTATTTCAACAAATCTTAAAAGTAATACTTATTTTAAACAATTGGAAAGTTTAGAAAATATGTATCTAGAATCGGATGAAGAGGAAGATAATAATGATGAAGTTGATTCTATTTTTAATGGCGATGAATTTAAAAAAATGTACTATTATCCAAAAATAGACCGATATGTTTGTGATAAATGTATGTGTCAATATAAAACAAAACAAAATTTACTAAAACATTTAAATAATGAAAAACAGTGTAAATATAAACAGAATATTACGACTGTTATGAAGAAGAGTAAAGAGTATCAACTTTTAAAAGAACAACGTGAAAAAGAAGAAGACGAAAAGTTCAAGCAACATTTAGAAGAGGGGTATAAGATCATCCAAAATATCAATAATACTCAAAACGTGAATCATACCCAAAATTTTAATAACAACACATTAAATAATACCTATCACCTCGACTTAACCGACTTTGTCAATGAGCGATATGATCTGAGTCATATCAAAGACTCGTTTTATCAAAAGAAGGACTTCTTTATTTATCCCAACTTTTTACGCATGATTATGGAGAATAAGAAGAATCAAAATATCTTTTTTGCCAATAATGAGGCAATTATTTATACCGACAATGAGTTAAATAAGATGAGCTCCGATAAAGCGGGATATTTACTTCTCGAAAAGTTAAGTCAATCTTTCCAACAACTGATTAATCAACAAGATGACCGAGTACGCGATTATTACTCTTTTGTGACAAAATACTATTATGTCATAAAAGGTCATTATAAACATGATACCATCTTTAAAGATTATGACGTAGAAGAGCAGAAGTTCACCTACACCGCACAAGGCAATCTCTTCCGCAGTCGTGATAAGTACTTATCCAAGATGATGACAACCGTCAATCACTTTAGCGACGATGTGCGACAAAATATGAATATCAAAGGCGATGATGTCAAAAACATTCCACTTATTAACCCAAATATTGAAGATTATGCGTCTATTAAAATGCGATATCGCGATTTGCGTGATAAAGATTAGATTATAATCGTTCAAATCAAATCAAATTAAATTAAATTAAATCAAACAATGTTTTTGATAAAACTCTTCCAATAGATCATTATAATTATAAAGAGAAGAGAGCGCTTGAGGTCGCTTCTGTTTAACAAAAGCAATTGCTTCCGCAGGTGTATAGTGATAATGTTTAATCAGATACGCAGCTACAACGGTGGCTGAACGCATAAGTCCCCAATAACAGTGTACATATACTACCTTTCCACTCTTCACCTCATCTTCGATAAAGGAGACAGCATCCTCTAACTTTCCGCGAAATTTAACAATATTCTCCCGATCACGGCTATCTTCCACATCCACGCGAAACTTAGATTTATTAAAGAAGTACGGGTGAAACTCCTCTTTCACCGTACAATTCACAATTGCGCCAATATGATTGCTCTTTAAAAACTCTTCATTTTGCGAACCTAATAGGTTTCCTAAATAAATATGGTCTAAAATACGATTGTGATTGGGAATAATCGATAAGTGATTTGCGATCTTTAATGTACTTTGTGTTTTTAATAGATTAATGGATTTATAGACAAGTTGATTCCACATACTTCAATGTTTTATATTAGAATTATATAAAAAAGAAGAGTGCGCTCTTTTTATCTTCTACCTATTTTTTCTCCTTTCTCTCTATATTCAATTGGATATAAAGATATATTTATATATTCAAATAATTATCAAAATGGATCCAACTTGGCTTGAACTCTCTTTTTATGAAGAGCACTTTTCAGAGACCACTTATCAAAACCTTTGCTCTTTTTTTGCCACGGAGACCTCAAAAGTAGGACTCTTATACAATGTGGAGTATGGAGGATTTGATATCAGCGAGCGCACCAAAGAGCTCTATCAACTATATACATCCAATCCGATTCCCAAGTATTTATATAAAGACAAAGACCGTTGCGACCCTTATCTTACTCAAATTTTTCATGAATTAGGTAGTAAAGAGTTCTCAGCTCCTTATGCATCTGTAAAATGTATTGAAATTCCAGAGTATATGGTAAATTTTTTTAGAATTTATGATGACGATGGACGGGAATTTATCGTTTTTCATCCAGATAAGTGTAAAATAGATCTTATACGATTTGTTTTACAATCATCACATGATACAAGTACCAAGTGTGCCATTTTACAAGCGATTGTAGAGAAGAAGATTCCTTATATCTTTTGATTTTTTATAATTTTTATAGATTCTATTTTGTTTTTTTTTCTGATTACTCCATATCATCGATATTGGGATACACATACTTTCGCAACTCGTCATCCGAAATGCGTTGAATGCCATAAACATCATCATGCTTCATGTAATCTTGAATTACCAAATAAATAGAATCATCAATAAATGCCATATTTTGGGAAATGTGCTTCTTAATCTGGTGCGATGAATATGAACCCGAAAAGTCGGACTCAATCATCGCAAAGACCTTCTTTCGCAAATCATCGCGAATGATATTTGTAAGCTCTTCACCCAGCTCCGAGAGAAGAATCTTCTTCTTGTACGTTGTGCGGAAAGATTCAGGCATTTTACTGAACTGTTTTTTATAATGATTATATAAATCGTTTATCATAGAAGATAATTAAATCAATTTTTATCATTTTGATTTACGCATATCGATTTTATCAAAATGGTAATCCAATATAGTCCCAAAAATCAAGTGTTAAAGCATATTGTACTTTGTACTTATCGATATTTACAATATCTTCCACATCAAAATCCATATCGAAAAATTCGAGATTATCGTCATCACACAACTGCGAGAAGATTTCATTCACAATATAGGTAATATGTTCTTCATTCTTTTCAATTACATTATCATACTCATTTCGTTTATTCGCATCTTCGCAATATTTGCGAAGTCGCGTATGAATAAAGAGCCGAATATTCGAGTTAATGCGAACGAGATCAGTATCGGTCATTGGATATATATTTATTATCGGTCTCTCTCTTTAAGTCATCAATGATAAAAAAAATCATTTTTTATCATTTTATTTACGTTTATTGAATTTTATAAAAAATATATACACAAAGCGGGGAGGTTCGACATTGAAATGAGGAACCGCAAGACGGTTCCTTTTTTTAGTATCCTTCTCGAATCGCTTTTCCACGCGGGAAGCGGAGTCGTCCATCGGCATCTTCACCAAAGTAATAGACCGTCAGCATCTTTCCAATGTAATTCGCACCATTCTTAAACATCTCCTTTCGCTGCGCGTCGCTTGCATTCGGAGCACACGCGCACGTTTTACCATTCGGAAGAAGAACATCCCAAATGACAAGTCCCCCATTCTCCTCATGGAATCCAATGATTTTATACTCATTCTCATTAAACTCCTTGTACTTCTGAAGGTACTTGCTTCGCTTATCCACCTCATAACATCCACTCATATCGCGGATCATAATCCCCTCATATCCATCGGATACATAAGCATCATGCTTCGCCTTGACATCGGAAGGCTGCTCGACAACCTCTGTTTCAACGCGATGAATCATAGGCAGCTCCTTCTTTCCAAACTGCTTAAAGTATCCATCCATAAAGGCATATCGCTCCTTACAAGTGAGCTCCAGATTCCCAAGCTGGATACAGTCATAAATGTAGTAGTGGATCTTATTTGCCTTCTCAATGTCCGCCGGTTTCGCGTGCTTAAGCGTCATTCGAACAAGACCCGAGATCTCATTAAAAGGAATATCGTTGGTATATAGTTCGCCATCCCAATAGAAGGTTTCTCGCATTTCGGGAGTCATCTTGGAAAAGAGGGCGGCAATTTCGCCACGAAGAAGGTCAAACTTCTCGAAAGGCTCACCTGTACGCGACTCAAGAATCACCTTTCCGTCGCGCATGTAGGCAAGACAACGGATTCCGTCATACTTGCGTTGAATGAAAGCCGGGAAAGAGATTCGGAAAGAGCGTCCACTTCCGGACTTTTCGTACTTCTTGAAGTCGAACTCTTGGGCGAGCATTGGGCGTACCATTTGAGTGGAAATAACCTTCTTTGCGCCGGCGCCCGCACCACCGGAAATGCTCTTCTCAACGGAAGCGAGATCATCGCTATAAAGCTCCTTCTCCCGCTTCGACTTGAATTTGGAGTTTGCCTCCAAAATCGCCTGTTCGAGCGCACTACGGTTCGCCTTCCCCTTCTCAATAAGGGTAGTATGCTCGACCGTTTTACCATCCTTTTCACCGTTACGTGTGATGATCTTATATCCTTTTTCAACTTTCTTGACTCCTTCAGGAGCAGAAAGTAGCAGGGAGTCGTCAACTTTTACAATTTCAATCGACCAGCAGTAAATCTTACTATTGTGATTGACCTTATAAAGGGGAGCGTAAGCAGGAATGGAAGTAGTACCTTTTAGAAATTCCATATTCGATTTTATATAAGGATATATACTCCTTTGGCTCTTCTCTTTTATATTCAAATGGATGATAAATCAAATTTTTGAACTTATGTATAATAAAGGAACGTAAATCGTTTTTAAAAAAAATGATGGATAAAAAGAGCTATTTTTGGAAGAGAGAAGAGGATGAGTACAAGATTTCATATCTACACTCTCTTCTTCTTTTCAAATGAAGATTTCGATTAACATTACTACCAAGAAGACCGGCGTTTTTACGTCGGATGATTCAACTAAGAAGCCGAAGATCCAGCATGGCTGGGGTGGCGGTCTTGGTGGTGGTGGTCGTTAAACATAACGCAATAAAATAGAGAAGGTGAGAGAAAGATAGAAACAAAAAAGAGGTGAAAACCTCGGTTATAAAAAAAAATAGATATAAAGAAAAAGAAGAGTAAATAAAGAAGTATGGGTCTACTTCATTTGGCGCTTCTCCTCTTCTTGGGTGGGTTTACCACCTACTTTTGGTATCATAAATCTCAATTCATTCAACTTATTGATTACATTTTATCACTCTTCTTCTCCATCAAATTAACGCTACAAAAGGAGTATCAATCGCGGTTTACTCATAAGGGATTTAAATTAAATTTTCTCATCTTTTATGATGAAAATCACTCTTTTGTTTCAGGTGCGGCTCCACCATCAGGGCTAACCCACATTGATCGCGACGTTTATCATATGCTCTTTTCTCGTACAAATCACTCGATTTATCGCGAATTAAATGTAGATCATGTATATCGTGAAAAGAAGTATATCAAATTCTGTTATCAATATGATGAGAAGAAGTATATTTTGGTATATGATGATGAGATGGCGGAACAGAATATTCGTATTCCACTACCTTTTTATGATGAAGAGCGAATTGCGAATTTTAGAAATGATATCTTTGAACCTTATTATATGAAACATAGTAAAGATGCATCGCTCTACTCACTCTTTCATATTGATTGTAAGCGAATCAAGAGTGTGAAATATAATGGAGTCGAAGACTCATTTCTATTGAATGAGCTTTGTAAATATCAAGGATTATTCAATGATTTTGGTATCTTGTATCAAGGAAGAGTGAAGGTAAAGCATATTTTACATGAAGATCAGGTTGAAAAGTTAAAGAGTCTTGAGATTGAGTTTGAAGCTCCTTATTTTGATGAAGATACTTTTGATATTATTCCTCATAAGATTGTGCTTCATCATGGAGAAGATATCATTATTTCGGAACGAATGAAGAGTATTTTGGAGCGGCGAAATCGAGAGGAGAAGGAACGAGTGAAAGAGAAAGAAGAGTAGTACTTTTCATTTTACCAAAATAAATATATTTTTTAAAGATAGAAAGGATTCAAAAAAATGAACTCATTAAATGGATATGAACGTCAAAAGGGAGTGAAAGGTTCCGAGATCAAGAGCCATGTGGGAAGTGGTGTTTTAGGTAGTTATGATAATTTACTCTTAAAGACCCCTTGTAAAAATGGATGGCAAAAGCCTCCATGTGATGCGGGTGTAAAGAGCAATTATCAATGGGTGCCTCAAGGAACTCCTTTACCTTTAAAGAGTGAAATGATCTACACGCAATTACCGGAAGATAGTATGTTTATCTTCTCGCGTTCGAAGGCATCACCTGCTTGCTGCCCGTCAACCTACTCGACAGATCGCGGATGCATCTGCCCTTCGGATACGAATATGTTAAATCGTCGTGGAAATAATAAGACGTATGAGAATTATAACTTTTAATAAATGAAAATCATCATTATATATTTTTTATCGTTCAAATATAGAGTATTCTAACGATAATGATGAAAACGTTTGTAAAGAAGAAGTTAAAGAAGAACTTTTATAGTAAAGTATATTTAAAGAAGTTATTTGCGTGTACGCCCAAAGAGTGTCCTCTCTTTTATTTAGAGAAGGATGGTACTTATATAAATACTTCAAAGAGTTATTTATTAAATTATTATCAATTATTGCAATTATTACATAATACATTATCCTACTCCTATATTCGATTTCCTCTCTTATATGGTCGTCATGAAGCTGATATTTTAGATAAGATCTCTATTTTAAATCAATGCGTTCAAGAGAAGGTTGTCTTTTATATTGAGAAAGATATACCCAATTCAAATAAAAAGAGTTTTGAATTAGAAGATATTTATCAAAAGCATGGTTTAATTCATCTTGTCTTTTTAAAACATAGTCATATGGAGCCCTTTGTGAAAGTTCTCTTTTATAATCAATGTGAAAAGGGAGAGATTAAAGATATCAAGATTAATCCTAAAAATATCCAAGAGCAGCTGGGCTATTACTACTTTACTCAATCACTGATGACTTATGAGAAGCCGAAAGATGAGATTATAAGCGTTCAACTCTTTTATACATTTTATATCTATTTAATTCGTGATGAACTTATCGAGAAGTACAATATTGATATACGAAATACAGATATTATTGCTAATTACAAAAAGTTATATATGTTATTAGACAAGTTAGGATATGTCAAACGTTTTTACAAAACCTTATATCCCAAAGCAAAGTTGCTCTCTACAAAATTAGAGAAGAAGCTTATCAATCACCCCAAGTATATCGAATTATTAAAGTACTTTAACTCCTATAAGCCGTTTGAAGATAAAGTGCTTTATGATATTCAAGATATTGATATCAAGCGATTGATTCAAGTCCATGTGGAGAAGCCATTGGATCAATCGTATATTTTAGCGCAATACAAGCGTATTCAAGAGAATCGCAATTTTGGAATCCGTTTTTAAGTTTACTTTTGGTGATAAAAGAAAATAAATATAATCTTACAATAGTACTTCTATTTTACGATTTTTATCCATTATTTATTATTCATTATCAAATATGTTTGATATCAATACATTGATCGGGTTGATCGTACTTGCTTCCATCTTATTATATGGATATACGCATTACGAACATTTAACCAATGAGGTGACCTATGTAAAGTCGTCAATCGACGGGCAAGAGTATTTAGTCCGGAATGCGCCCGGAAAGGAGGAAGCGGCAAATATACTATGTCGTACGAAAAATGCTCTTCTTCGTTTAACCGAGCATATGAAGAAGAAGTATGTGGATGGCGATCAATATACAGCTGAATCCGATAACGATGATGAAGCGCGTACTTCGATTGATGCTGCGGTAAAGCGATTGGTAAAGAAGTTCCATCCGGAAAATATAAGTGAATCGGGGGCAAGTAATAAGTACACCTCTTATTCGGTAAATAAAGGAGAGAAGATTATCTTCTGTTTGCGTCAAAAGAATGAGTCTCAATCCTTTGTGGATGAGAATGTGATTCGTTTTGTTGCCATTCATGAGTTGGCGCATATTATGACCTTATCGATCGGTCATGAGCCGGAGTTCTGGAATAACTTTAAAGTCCTTTTACGAGAAGCGGTGGCGCTCGGAATTTACAAGAAGGAGGATTATAGCAAGAGCCCTAAACCATATTGTGGGATCACGGTGAGCGATAGCCCGCTCTTTAATTAGACCCTCCCTTTATAAATAATTGAATTGGATATAGAGAACTTTTTCCTCTATATCCCCGAACAATTCTACTCTGAAAGAGAAGAATCATATTCTCAATTCTTGAATCTATATTTTTATGTAAATGTTCGGGGTACTTGTAGAAGATGATATTTTTAATTTTATTTTGGATATAGAGAACTTTTTCCTCTATATCCAAAATAAAATATATATAGAGTAGATGATAGAATCTATTCGAATCAATAGAGGATAGATATAGAATGATTTTTATCAACGTTTTTTTTGATAAAAAAAGTATAATGAGAATGTAGAGAGTTGAAAGATGTGTGATCTTGTTTTTGAAGATCCCTACTTTTCGATAACATATCTTTCGAAATTTGATAAATCACGAAATCGTGTATATCTTTTTGTTGGAAATGTTCCCGAACATATTGAAACGATTTTGAAGAACTTTGAAAATCCGGAAATAAAGAAGGTTCCGAGTCAAGATTTGAAAATCTTGAAAGATGAGTTATTAAAAGAGAATTATAAGAAGACCATTGAATATTGGGCGGAGTTAAAGAAGAGCAAAGATCTTAAGATGAAGTTCGTCTTCTCCCGTATGATGATGGACGATTCCCTCAATGAGTGTAAGCGTAAAATTTTCGTTCATTGTAGTGATATGGAGAGTGATTTTTATATACTTCCTCAAAATATGGAGTTGTGGGTACGTGATGAGAAGGACACTCCCCATATGCTTGGTTATAAGTACAAAGATATGATTCCTCATATCGACGCTCCCTTTGAATTAAGCTCTTTTGAATATACCTATAATATGTATGTGGATGAGCCACTGTATGAGGAGAAGGCTAAGGGAAGCCGAAAACGTATTTTAGAGAGTTCGGATAATTATACATTACTTTATGATTTATGTAAAAATATTGATTTAAAAAATGGAATGTATAACATTTATGTGAGTGATGCTTATGATGAGTACACCCACTTACTCAAAACAAAGAAGTATGAGCGAAGTGATATTATTCAAAAGTACTTAAAGAATTACTTCCCTGTTGCCTCCTATGAACGAAAAGATATTAAAACTATGTATCTCTTAACCAAAGACGAACATCAATATAATGATTTTATTGTGGATAATCTCTTTGAGTACAAAGTGGATATGTCTCAATTTGAATCGTGTTACTTTAATAACTTTATTTTAAATGTAAATCATTATGGGATTGATGATGGGGGCGTTGAAGATGCGTTGATGTATGGAGGAGCAGGAAAGGGAAAGAAGCCAATTCAAATCATGAAGGAGCGAAATGTATCTGGAATGAACTCCATGCTTCCGAATAAGAAGAGTATCAATCAATTTTTGAATAAGAGTGGAAAGAGTAGAAGTACGGGTATCGAGATCATCAAGGAGAAGAATCTTTCCAATGAGAACTCCATGCTTCCCAATAAGAAGAGTATTAATCAATTTTTAAATAAGAAGAAGAAACCACTCAACTTCCGCGCACATATGGAAGATGAGGTCGAAGAGACTGATTTTATTGATTTATATCAAATCTTTGAATATTTGCGAAGTCGAAAGATTGGTAAGAAGACACCTTTTATCAAGTACAATGATTATGGATTCGCAAATCCTTTTATTTTAATTAGTAAATCGGCCATCGACCAAAATGTAGTAAATAAACAGCTTCTCTTATCGCAATGGACGAATCCACAAATGCCTGTAAAGAAGTTTAATGGTCTTCAGCTAAAACGTTATATTAAAAATATGGAGCCATCTGGAACTCCACTCTTCAGTAATCTTTATCTCTATAAATATGGTCGTATTCAATTAAGCATTGCTTTTAAATCGGAAAATAAAGCCACATTCCATGAAATTCATGAAGCGATTATGAATTGTAAAGATTTTATTGAGGATGTGAATCGTAATGTAATTGATTATCGTATCAGTCGTTCGATTGATATCGAGAAGAAGATTATTCCACCGGAATCTTCCGTTCATCCCAAACGTGGATTGGAGTTAAGTAAAAATTGTACGATTGCGTATATGAATTACTTTATTGATTATCGTGATGGAGACAAAATCGATTTAAAAGATCTATTTGAATTCTGTAAATTATTTCCCAGTTTCTTCTCCATTCATCCAACGAAATCGCTTGGTTTAAATAGTATTAAGATGCGCTATCGTCGTGTAAGTGGATTTGCGGATCTGGATGAGGTGATGGAGCGGATTGAGCGTTTAAAGAAGAGTGGAGCGAAAGATGGTTTAATTATTAAGGTGATTGAGAAGGAGTTTGGAAAGAGTTATGAAGAGTGTAAAAAGTATATGGTGGAGTACAGAAACAAGTATAGTCGTATTGAATCGTCATCGAAGGATAGTATGGATAAATTAGGTTTTGCCATTCAAATTACCAAAAATACAATTCATATTCAAGGTGTTCGAAATATGCGTCATATGTATGATACGTATCGTTTTATGCGTCTCTTTATGTCTCTCTACTTACATCGAGACGAGTTGAAGAAGAATGCTGTCTTTAAGCGCATGCTCTTTTCGCGCGACCTTTCCAAGAGTGAAGATGTAGCCACCCTTTTTGAAGAGTTCGCAACGGTCAAAGAGGCGCTAACTTTGGAAGATTTGGATTTAAATATTGATATTACCGATCAAGTCCTTTTGGATACCGGTGCGATCGATAAGGTTGATCTTCCTCGTGAAGATGAAGTCGATTTATCGAAAGGTAGAGATAAGAGCAATAGTAGTAATAATGCGTCTTTCAAACATATTACGGTGGGAAATCGTATCTTAGCCGCAAATGAGGAGATTAGTACTGACGTACAGCTTACTTGTGATGACGCGATTTTAGAATTAGATACATGTGAAGATTTCTGTAATGATGCGAAGTACTTTATTCGTCGATTACAGCGTCATGACCGAAAGCTCTTTTATGATAAACGTGAGCGGCTCAAAGGAAAGGTAAAGTATGAAAAGTACACCAAGTATAGTAAATCGTGTCAAAAGATTCGCCAACCCGTGGTATTGGCATATAACCCAGATGACGGAATCGCAAAAGATAGCCAACTACCGATTCAACGAAGTGCGTACTCTTATGCGATTAAGTATGGCTCAGACCCTGATAAGCCGAATTGGTATATATGTCCGGAAGTATGGTGTCCTTATTGTCGTATTCCGATTCCGATGGAAGATTTAGATAAGAGTTTGATTCGAAAGCGCAAGATTGCGGAAAGTGCGGGTGTGTGTATGACAGGTGTATGTCCTAATGGAGAGCACCAGGTCTTTGTACGTGGTGATAAAGATCCTTTCCCGGGTTTCCAAGATCATCAAACAGAGGAGGGTCTCTGTTTGCCATGTTGTTTCGGAAAACGTCAAGATGACCCAAAGTATGGCAAGTACAAGACCTATCAAAAGTGTTTAGGTATGGATACGAACAATGGCGAATTTGAAGAGAGTATTGTGTATGTGTTGGGTAAATCGATTCCATTAGAGCGAAGTCGTTTTGGAATTTTGCCATTCCGCTTAGAGCGTGTCTTAAACTCATCGATTCAAACGGGTTATTTGGGAAATCAACGTGGATATTTGCGTCGCGGAATTCGTCATGAGAATCACAACTCTTTCTTATCTGCGATTGCCAATATCTTCTCGTGCGACCAAGAGAATCCACGAAGTGTAGATGATCTGAAGCATTATATTGTAGATAAGATAGATGAGAAGTTATTCCGTAGTTTATATGGAGGTAATTTAATCAATCTCTTTTATGACCCTCATAAGAATATTACACCTTTACAAAATTATAAAAACTTTATTTTATCTAAAAATATTGATATCGACCATACGTACTTATGGGATCTGGTTCAACGTCCAAAGATCATCTCCGAACATGGTGTAAATCTCTTTATTTTTGAAAATGATTTACTCTGTCCTTTAGGTGAAAACGTTCGCGAATTTTACGACCCGTCTCGTAAAACAATCTTATTGGCAAAACATAAACAATATTATGAACCGATTTATTATGTAGAAGGTATTGGGAAGCAGGCGCAAATACAGTGTGTATTTGAGAACCAGGTTCCTGAAATGGCGAAGTTATTCGAAATCGCATATGATGGATGTAAGTCATATCACCGATTGGATTGGAAGTCGGTGGTATATAACTCTTTAGTTGCTAATCATATTTCAACAAAGAAGGAAGATATTGTGATTGATTATGGTTTAACTTTACAAGAGACCTTAAAGGAGTTATTAGTCCAGATTAAGGTGAAGGGAGCTCTTGACAAATCCTTCTTACCGAGCGTCCAGTATGTGGATCAATCCAATAAGGTCTTTGGTATTGGATTAGCCAATAAGCTCTTTATCCCGGTTGCTCCTTCTAAATTAATGGTAGATCTACCCAATTTTGAATATCTTCTCATTCGCGACTATAAAGATATATCAACACACTCTTTGGAGAAGACGATTCAACTCTTGGAGTTGGTACAAAAGAGTACAAAGATTCCAGTAAAGATAATGGGAACGATTAGTGATATTCAAAATAAGTATGTGATCGGAGTGATGACGGAGAAGGGTCGTACGATTTGTGTAGAGAAGACGCCACTTCAAAAGTCCAAGAAGTATAAGAATGTAAGTCAAAAGTTCTATAGTGATATTGATATCTTTATTCATGATAATATATCTTTGGTGGATGACCGGATTATCTTTATGAATAAACGCAAATTCGAAGACGAAACATATATGCGTATGCGCTTTGAATTATCTCGTTATTTACAAGACCATAAGAGTGACCGCATCAAGTTAATGGAGATTATTTATGACGATGACCGTGATATTCAGAAGAAGCGAAATCGTTTGGAGAAGATACTACTACCTATCTTTGCGAAGATTGTAAAGGTGAAGAGTTCGAAAGAAGTTGGAATTGATTACAACTTTTATGAAATACCGAATCATCGTATTCCATGTGGTTTGCGAAGTGTTATGGATAAGAGTGGTTCAAATTCAGGAACTTCCCGATCCGCGTCAAATCAAGCCGAGATTATCTTTGATTGTTCGGAAGATCCTCATTGTATGAGTGTTGGAAGTGAGTGTATGTTATTTGTGAATGAGTATAATTTAATTGATACAAAGAAGGAAAATTTAAATATTTATATTCCAATGATGATGGAAGAGTTGATTCGTTTCACATTGAAGCGAAATGAGATTATCAAAGACCATATTCCCAGTATTATTAATCGCGAACGCGTGGTCGAAAATCCAAATAAGTATTATATTATTAATACTACGGATCCATTGGGAATTATTCAAAAGGTGGAGAGTATCTTTTTGGATAAAGAGGGTTTGTATATTGATAAGCGTCCCTTATTTGATATGATTAGTACACATGATGTAGTATTACCACAGAATAAATATACACTTATGAATATGACGAAGTTATTAAGCAATATGAATCAAATGCCGGAAATGTGGAGTAAATTATTAGGAAATCACTTTATCCTGATTGCTCCTCATCATGGAAGTAAAACACTCTTTTCGAATCTGGATCTATTGATGCGTGAGTTGAAGAGTCGAAATAATGAGAATAATATGGAAGAGTTGAATATGAGAAGATTGAAGGAGAAGATGATTGAATTTATGGAGAGTCCCAAGAATCTTCAACTCTTTAAGAAGATGGAACAAAAGATCTCCGCGACGCCATCCAATCCATCTGGTTCGAAAGAGAATGTAAATGCGAATCTTTCGGGTTCGAAATCACAATACCATCGTGATTATATTCTTCAAATGTATAAAAATATGGAGCCCAAGGTATTCCGCAACGTTCATGATTTCACATCGCTTAAGCACAAGATCTTACATGAAGAGTATGAAGGAAATGATATTGACCTCTTTATCTTATCTCATATCTTTAAAACAAATATTATCGTATTAAGTAAAGTGAAACGTGAATTTATATCATATGGTAATGAATCAACGGATTATTATACAGACTTTTTACTGATGTTACGAAATAATAATATCGATATGTTTAAATATCAGTGGTTCCAACTGAAGAATAAAGGATTTATTCATAAAGAGAAGAATTATCCTGAATCTTTTGTTCGAGAAGTTCTTGAAAAGTTATAAGATATATGTTTTTCATTTGATTTTTTTGAATTCATCTAAAATTGTTAAAAAGTATATTTTTTAACAAGAGAGTGAAAAGAAAAGGAGAAGAAGTTAAAAGGGAAAGAAGGAGAAGAGAGAAGAAGATCCTTTCTCCTTCTCTCTTCCTCCTTTCTCCTCCTCCTCTTCTTCTTTTTTAATAAGTGAAGAGGAGATGACTCCTTCTGAGTAAATATATTCTTCTTGAAGAAGATGTAAAGCATCAAGTACTTTATCGCACTCTTTGGGAGTATATACTATAAAATCTTCATAGGAAATGGTTTGAAAGGGGAAGAGGTGGTGAAAGGGGATGAACGAGAGGTGAAACTCTTCTTTGGGTTGTAATAGATCTTTATACTTCTTTGTACTTTCAACCAGTTGTGGTGAAATATGATATAATAAGTGATTTTCATGAAGATGTAAAAAGTAGATAAATGCTTTGATCTGTATCTTTTCAAAAAATGTGGATGAGAGTACCATCATATAATTGGAGTGAAAATCAATATGAAAACCATCTTTCTTTAACTCTTTTTCTAAATCTTCAAAATTTCGATACATCATGACAATTTCAATATGTGGATGAAAGATATGAACTCCTTGAAATAATTTGGCACCTAATAATGTTTTGTGATAAATCGCATAATCAATATGATGATACACACATAAATCATGAATATATTTAAGTATATACTTTTGAGATAAGAAGATCTTCTCATTTAATTGAAGAAGTAAAGAGGGTTCAATGATAACTCCTGAATGAGTAATGGTATGAAAAACATTATTTAATGAATAGTGATAGCGATCTTCTTGAATCATTTCTTTAACATCTACTCCAATGCGTGATAAAAAAAACGGTAGAAGAACGAAAAAAATATAGAAGATAAAGATAAAGATAAAGATATGTACTCTCCGTTTGAGCACGTACCTCGAAATAAAGTCCAGGAGCATACGCCCCAAAATAGCCGTAATGATCGCAAAGTATCACCTACTAATGCAAATATGAATATGAATGTGAATATGGGAATGGGATATGGTACATATATGCCATATCAAACGGAAGTAAAAGAGAAGCCTTCGATGCGTGTGGATGGATCTTATACGAAGCAATTTGAGATCGATCAAGAGTTTCAAAAACACTTTCAACAAGATATTCGTAAAGGAGTCAATAGTGCTCCCAATGAGCCTATCAATCTTCATAAAGAGGAGAGTTCAAATTATATGTTTCAACATAATATGCATTATCAATATGATATGAATCGAAATTTGGGTTTAGGAATTCCGGGGAATTCAAATATACATTTTGACCGAAACGGTGAAATGGGGCAGCGTCGGCGTTGTGCGGGTGTCGTCCAATCAACCTCTTCCAACCCATCCTACTTCTTCCAAAATTTTGAAACCTTTAATAAAATTTCTGAAAAGGAGGAGGAGATTAATCGTTTTATGGATCGCAATCCAGTCAATACGCGTCGCGACCAAGTGGAGAAGGAGCGGTTACAAGATAAGAAGGGCTTTATGACAAATCAAAAGACACAAGTAGCAGAACACTTTCATCAATTAACACCGGAAAATACACGCAATGATTCCAAATCAAATATTCAAAATACATATATTCCGAATGGAAAAACAATGCCTCAGCGATTTTTTTAATCGGGTAAAATCCAAAAAAAATATAAAATTATAATAGATATACTTGATTTTTTACAATGTCAGATACAGAAGAGAAGAAGAGTGAAGAAGTGGAGAAGAAGGAGAAGAAGGAGCAATTATTTAAAAATATACCGAGTAAAGAGTTTGTGGAGAATGTATTAAAATTATTTATTCCAAACGGATTTCAGGACTCTTATTACCAATTTTCGCGAAAGATGATTAGTGATAAGAATGTAATTGAGAAGATTCAACTATTAATTCCGCAATTAAAGGAGTATTATATGAATTGTAAGCATAAAAAGTATTTAGAAAATATTGATGCCAAGAAGTGTGTAACCATATTGCGGCAATTATTGCGTTTATATGAGTATAGGGTGATCTCCATGGAGAAGTATCATAACGGACAGAAGTTCTTATTATACAAGATTGAGAAGATTGAAGTGAATAAAGATATCCATCAAAAGAAGTTAATTATTGATTTTGAATAAGGATTTACGTTTATCTTTTGATTATTATCTTATGTAAATATAGAGATTTTACATAAAAATGTTTAATATTTTACCACAAGGAGATGTTTCATTCGAACAAAATTATATAGCAAATGCGCCCAGAAATAATGGTGCTGTTCGTAATCATGCTGGAGTGAATGTACCTAAAAATAATGGTATGATAAATATTGCTCCTCGTAATAATGCTGGAGTGAATGTACCTAAAAATAATAGTATGATAAATATTGCTCCTCGTAATAATGCTGGAGTGAATGTACCTAAAAATAATAGTATGATAAATATTGCTCCTCGTAATAATGCTGGAGTGAATGTACCTAAAAATAATAGTATGATAAATATTGCTCCTCGTAATAATGCTGGAGTGAATGTACCTAAAAATAATGGTGCTCCTAAAAATAATGGTATGGGAAATGGTATTCTACAGGAACCATTAGCCTTACCTGTAAATGCGGGTCAATCCATTCGTGGTAATTTCACGGATAAGCACCATTACTTTATTGGTTCGATTATTCATCGCAATGATATTCGTACATTACAAAATATTCAGCGATTATTAAAGAATCCGCTCTTTCAAAATGTGCGTTGGTCGCTTCCTTTCCACACCCGTTATATTTATTTAGGATATATTGACTCTTCTGTCGCAGCGGAGATGATGAATAAAATCTTCCATCCATTATGTTTAGCGATTTCCGAAAAGTACAAAAAATTCCATTGCCAATATGAGAAGATCAAGTATCGCAATAAACCTCCTCGTGACCGTGGTGTAAAGATTATTAGCGCACAATATAAAGATGACGGAAATGTGATTAATAATGTATTAATTCCTTATTTAAAGAAAGAGGGATTACGTCGTATTTATGATGTTGAATCGAAGGTTGAAAAGCCTCACATTGATCTTCTTTATTTAAATTGTGATGATGCGTCATATCGGCAAGCTGCAGAGATGATGCCGCGTGTAAAGTTTCCGGCTTCTGGATTTGAAATCGACCACATCTGTTTGATTCAAGGTACTCCCTATATGCGTAAATTTGGCATTCCTTCCAAATATGACCGTTTAAATATTGATACTGTGAAAGAGTTTTACTACCCACTTCGCGGATCTTCGGAGTAGAAAGTACTATTATCATTTGGATTCCAATGGCTTAAGATATGATAAAATGTTTCAGAATTAAGTTTATATGTAGTATTATTTATTTGAAAATGTTCTTTTTCTTTCTTTTGCCACCATAAAAGAAGAAGAGTGAAAAGAAGAAAGAAAAGAAAGAATAGTAGAAAATAAATCATTTTATATAAAAGAGTTCTATATAAAATAAATATAAATTTGGCGATTTTTTAAATACCTCTTCTCAAGAGAGATTTTGAATTCCCTGAATTTCAAATCTCCACTCTTTGGTCTCATGTGAATAAATATAAAGATCCATTTTACTCTCATTCGTATAATAATCAACTGGAGATGATGACTTTTTCACATTTTTTTGAATCGACCCATTGAGCTCACTTTGTAAATAGAGTGAAATGGGAATCAACTTTTCTAAATAAAACCCAAATTTTGCTCGAAAAAGTTCTGCTTTATGAATCATCTTCTCTATTTATATAATTATAAAATTTTATATAAATATATAATTATATAAAATTTATATCTTGAAGATTTAAGATCATAGAAAGAGTATAATGAAAAGTAGTTAGAAATGGGGGAATGGTATATAAAAAGAGAAATCATTGAAAAGAAGAAAAAAATGATTTTCTCTTTTTTTGAAAAGGAGGGCTCCTTAAATCGTCTTAAAAGTAATTAAACATAGATCATTAAGATAAGAATCTGATAAAAATGTCGGATATTTACCAATTCTTGGAGCTTCGTCGTGTGGAGAAGGGTGCGGAAATGTCCCACACTTCAATGGGGAAGCCGAAGGGTTCTTTTATGATTCGTAAAACAGAGATGAATAAATTCTTTGAACTGTATGACAAAGCTCTTCAAAAGGGTGATGACCTTTGTTTGATTGAGCGTCATATTGACTATGGTCCTATGGTAATTGATTTGGACTTCGAGTATCTTCCCGACATTGATGAGCGCCAACATGATGAGGAGCATATTCGCGGTGTTGTCAAGCTCTATATGGAAGAGATTCAGTCGATGTTTAATCTGGAGGAGAATGATTCGAAGCTTACCGCATATGTTTTCCAGAAGCCGGCTCCTTATCGCGAGAAGGAGAAGAGCAGTGGAGAGGGAGATGTGACGGGTGGAAGTAAGTACAAAAGGACAAAGGATGGAATTCACATTATGTTTCCCTTTATTGTAAGCACACCGGAGCCCCAATATTTGATTCGTGAAAATATATTGAAGCGCATTGGAAGTGTGCTTGATACTCTTCCGCTGGTGGTTCCGAAGAGCAAGGAGGGAACCAATAGTTATACTGCGGTGGTGGATCGGAGTGTGATTAGCGCAAATGGTTGGTTCCTCTTTGGTTCGACGAAGCCGGGTCATGAGAAGTATGAGCTGAATTACATTTATAAGCATGATATGACGATGATTGATTTTGATAATGTGGAGGATATTCCTCAGGAGGAGTTGGCGAGTTATTTCAACAATATGACTCCGACCCGCTTCTTCTCGATTCGGAGTAAGAATGAGATTGATATTGTTCCGGTGCGTGAGGAGAATCTGGAGGCGATTGGTCGCTTCCGTGCTTCGGAGCAGAAGAAGGTGAATAAGAAGAAGAGTATGAATGAGAAGATGAATCCTGAGGAGATTCAACTGATTCGCCAATTCGTTCAGATCATGAGTGACAAGCGTGCGAATGAGTACAATAGTTGGATTGAAGTGGGTTGGGCGCTTCACAATCTGGGTGCTGAGAATCAGGATCTTCTTGACATTTGGATTGAGTTTAGCAAGCGTTCTCCCAAGTATGCGGATGGAGAGTGTGAGAACCTTTGGGATCAGATGAAGGATGAGGGTCTTGGAATCGGTAGCATTCGTTATTGGGCGCGTATGGATAATCCGGAGATGTATAAGAAGATTATCATGAATGATATCAATAAGATGATTGAGGCGTCGATTAAAACCCCGACGAACTACGATATTGCTTCCGTTCTTCATCGTATGTTCCGTTATGATTACAAGTATAGCAAAGAGGGTGTTTGGTACTACTTCGACAATCATCTTTGGAGGCGAAATGAGGATGGAATCATGCTCCGAAACAAGATCTCGACGGATCTGTTGGAGAAGTATCTTCAGGTGATTCAAACCTACAATAAGCGTATGGGAGATAAGGATATTACGGAGGAGGAGAAGGATGATATCAAGGCGCGTACGAATGAGATTCTGGGAATTACAGCGAAGATTAAGACGACCAGTTTCAAGGAGAATATTATGAAAGAGTGTAAAGAGCTCTTCTATGATATCGAGTTTATTAATAAACTGGATGAGAACTTCTATCTCATTGCGTTTAATAATGGTATCTATGACTTGAAGCGTGGAGAACTCCGCGAAGGTCGCCCGGATGATTACATCACTCTTAGCACGCGAATTGCGAAGATTGATTTTACGGAGGATCACGAGCAGTGGTCGGAGCTTAGCAAGTTCATCTATACCATCTTCCCAGATGAGGCAAAGCGCGAGTACTTCATGACCTTCTTGGCGACGTGTCTTCAGGGTCTGAATGCGGAGGAGAAGTTCCGTGTTTGGACGGGAAGCGGATGCCACGCCAAGGATACTCGTATTATGATGGCAAACGGCCAATGGAAGATGGTTCAAGATATTCAAGTTGGCGAGCAACTGATGGGTGATGACTCAACTCCCCGAAATGTTCTTGAACTGAAGCGCGGCTATAGCGATATGTATCGTATTAAACCGATTAAAGGTGATGACTTTGTCGTAAATGGAGATCATATTCTTTGCTTGAAGGCTACCACCATTGGTTCTCTTGTTAATTCAAAGAAAGAACATCGCTACAAACTGATTTATCAAATCAGAACTGATAATGGGATTCCAGTAAATAAATCGATGAACTTTGCGTACAAATCGATTGAGAGGAAACAATATAAGAATGGTGTTATTTATTATGATACTGAAGAAGATGCTTACAATGCTGGTATTGAATATTGGAATAAGATGAAGAGTTCTTCAGAATATATTCATAAAGGTGATGTAATTGAGGTAAAGGTTTCGGACTATGTAAAATATCAGAAGTCTGTATTTGGAAGGAACTATTTCATTTACACTACTGCTGTTTCGTTTGAAGAGAAAGAGGTTCCATTTGATCCGTATGTAATTGGATATTGGCTTGGAGATGGTACATCAAAGCATTCGAATATTACTACGATTGACCCGGAAGTTGTTGAGTACTTTAATCAGATGGCATTGGATAATAACCTTAATGTCAAGGTATATCACAAGGATAATACTGATGCTAAAACATATGCTTATTCAAGCAAAGCTAAAAGTTGGAATAGCAAGGATTATGATAATAAGTTCTATATGACACTTAAGGATTATGATATGCTTGATAACAAACACATTCCTGACGTGTTTAAGATGAATAGTGTAGAGAAGAGAATGAAACTTCTTGCTGGTATTATTGACAGCGACGGTCATTACCAGAAGAACAGTAATCAATACGAGATTACACTTGTAAATGAGAAACTGATTGATGACATTGTTTATCTTGCTAAATCTCTTGGATTTGCTTGTACTAAGCGTGAAGTTGAAAAATCGTGTAATGATAAGGTTGGAACATATTATAATGTGATTATTTATGGAATGGGTATTGAGAATATCCCTGTAAAACTTGAAAGGAAACGTTCTCATGAGAGAACTAAGAACAAGGATGCGTCATATTATGGATTTAAAGTTGAGAAGGTTGAAGATGACAACTTCTATGGTTTCCAACTGGATGGTAATCATCGATATGTAATGGACGGATTCTTTGTTACACACAATTCGAACGGTAAGTCGAAGTTGGAGGAGCTCTTTACAGCGGGTTTTGGTGAATATACAATTAAGTTCCCGATTACGCTTCTTACCGGTAAGCGTGCGGCATCGAATGCTTGTAGTCCGGAGCTGGTGAAGGCGAAGGGTAAGAGAATAGGGTACTTTGTGGAGCCGAGTGAAGGAGAGCGTGTCAATGCGGGTTTGATGAAGGAGTTCACGGGTGGTGATAAGATTTACGCGCGTGGTCTGAATAAGGATCCGATTGAGTTCAAGCCGCAATTCAAGCTCTCGCTTCTTTGTAACGATGTGCCGCACTTCCCGCCCAAGGATACGGGTGTGTGGCGACGTGTCGAGATTGTGGAATTCACTTCGAAGTTCGTGGATAGCCCCAATCCGGAGAATCCCAATGAGTTCCCGATTGACAAACAGATTACGGAGAAGATTCAGCTATGGAAGGAGCTCTTTATGGCGTATTTGATTGATGTTTATTATGTGAAGTACCGGGCGCATGGTATTCATGTACCGGAGGAGGTACTGCGCTTCACGATTGAGTATCAGAAGATGTTTGATATGTACTCGGAGTTCATTTCCAACGTGATTGTGGAGACGGGTGTGGAGTCGGACGTCACTACACTGAGTGAGCTGTATGAGGAGTTCAAGAATTGGTATCTGGAGACCTTTAATAACCCGAAGGTGCCGACGAAGCATGAGTTCCGTCAATATATGGAGAAGACATATGGTAAGAAGCGAGTGACGAGCTCGGAGATTAAGGGTATTAAGTCAAAGATGAAGATTGAGGAGGAGAAGCGAAAGAAGGAGGCGGAGGAGCGTGAAAAGCGCCGTGCTGCGGGACTCCTTGATGAAAATGATTTGGATGCGGATTTGGCGGAGGAGGAAGAGCTGGAAGAGCTGGGTCTGGTGCCACTTACGGAAGAGGAGATCGCTCGACTCAAAGAGCAGGATATTGACTTTGGTGAGGATGAGCTCTTTAATGACGAAGAGTTCAATAAGAAGTATCGCAATCCGGATGGGTCGATGAAGACGCCTCCCAAGCTGAAGGCGATTACAACTCCCTTCCCAAATGCGCCCATTATCCGAGGAGGTGGCGGGGACGAGACGCATGTCACAACGCGAAACAATGAGTATAACATCTCAAGTATGGAGCAGCTGAAGAGTCTCAACATCCCGGGAATGGAGAATATTGATGATAATCCGATTCTCAAGGCGATCTTCAGTCGGGATATGAATCAGATCCGGAATCTTCAATATCTGGATATGAAGCAAACAGGGCCGAATACCTACTCGCTTCCGGAGACGACACTTCCTCCCGTGAAGACGGTAGAGACCTTTGAGGATGAGAATGGTAATCGCACTACGACGACTACTCTGACGACGACGCGAAACATTCCGGTGGTGAAGTTTGAGGGACTACCTCCGGGATTCAAGGGAAATCCGTTTGCGCTGATTGCGGCCAAACGCCCTCCGCCTCCTCCTCCTCATCACTTTGCGGCAGCGATTCTTGCGTCGATGATGGCAAAGCGGGATCTTGAAGAGGAGGAGCGGGAACGTCGTCGTCGCGAAGGCCTACCTGACCTGCCACCCAGTGAGGAGGATGGTCTGGGAGATCATCCGATGATGATTGCTTTTGCGGCAATGATGAAGAATGTGATTGAGCGGGATATTGAGGAGAAGGTGAAGAGCGACCCGACGATTCCTCGTCATGAGATTCCTCAACATGTGGAGCGTATTATGAAACAAGTCTTTGAGGATGATGATGAGGAGGAGTTTGAGCGAATGATGCGTCAGAAGATGATGGAAGAGAGCCAAGAGGGTCAAAAAGAGGAGGTAAAGATTGAGGAGGTGGAAGCTCCTGTACCTGAGAAGAAGAAGCGCGGGCGCAAGTCGAAGAAGGACGAGTAGAAGAGTATAGAAGAACCATTGGAATGATTGGTATCATTGGAATCATTGGAATGATTGTATAAAGTATAAAAACCATTGTATAAAATCATTTTTTATTTTATTTCATTGAATGAAAGTCAAAGAATAATATATATTTTTATCTTCTAAGTTCAAAGAGAAGAAAAAATCTCTTTTTTATAAATAAAGCATATTTATAAAAATAAAATGAGTGGAACCTTTCATTTAATCACAAATGGTATATTTACGGGTTTAGCAATTATTGGTTTTGCGACACTTTCCAATAAAATCGGTAAGTTTATCAAAATCTATGAAGCTGAAAAGGAGGAGCCTTTTCAGCACGCATTTGATAAGAGTATGAATGAAACGATTAGTGACGTTCATTCGTGTATTGAATCGGTAAGTGTAATTACGAGCGGACTTACCAAGGCATCAAGTGTAGGAATTGATTTAGTAACGGGAAAGAAGGTATTAACTCGTAAAAAGGGAAAGATTGCGATTGTCGAACAGTCAAAAGCTCAAAAACAGCAAATGGATGAGTTGAGTCAAAAATTAAAGAAGTATGAGAGTGAGATCAAGCGATTAAAGAAGAAGAAGAAGAAGAGTCATGAGAGTGAAGATGAATCCTCTTTATCTGGATTAAGTGAAGATGAAGCTGAAGCGGAAGCGGAGTATACGCTTGAATAAGAGAATAATCTCTCTATTAAATAGAGTATATTAACATAAGAAATATAATGGATAAAAGACGATTTCAAGAGCAAGATTTATGGATAAAAACAGAGGTAAGCACGCCTCTTGTCGAACACTTTACGGAAGATGAGTATGAGAAGATTCAAAAGACATTATATGCGTTAAAGGAGAAGCAACTTCAATTACATAGTGAGATTCAAGATCGTGAAAAGTATGTTTCTACTATGGAGGATAAGTATAATCAGTATCAAACTTTTTATCATATGTTTGAGAATACGGAAGAGCGAAATCAATCCTATCATAAGATGATCTTCTTTTTAGTTACTCTCCTCTTTCTCTTACTCCTCTTTATTCTCTTTTACTTTTTGAAAAAAATATAAGAATAAAATCAAAAATAAATAAAATATATAAACTACATATAGGAGTTCAAAATAAAATTAAAGTATCATGTCGTCATCGTCTATGCAAGATGAATTAAATCGAAAGATGGAGCGCATCCATACTCAAATCAATCAGATTCAAGATAAGAGTGAAATCGCACTTACTCGCAGCCGTATGTTGGAGATCGCACAAGAGCGTAATATTTATGCCCGTAAGATGTATTACTCTTTAATCGCACTGATTCTCTTTATTATTGTAATGGCGCTCTTTATCTATATGCGTCGTCGTTAAAAGAAAGGAACCACTTAGGGCTCATTCTTTGAATGAGCTGGAACTTCGTTCTCCTTTCGAACCTCCTGCTATTTAGTTCCTTTCGAACCTACTGTTAGAAATATAATATTTTTATAGAATGTAAGAACTACTTTAACTTTATTCAATTAAATAAGAACAGACTCTTTATAAATAATATTATTATTTATATTATAAAATATGTTTTCAAAAAGTAGAAGAGTAGAAAAGAGTATTTTCTATTATTAGTATTATTACTGAATTTTTATTAAATTATTATTATTATGAGTTCCGCACCTCAAGATCTCTCGTTTACATTAGACTCGATCTTTAATGATAATTATAACCAGAGCAATCAGTTAGACACAAAGATTTCTACGAATGAAGATTTAGTTCGAACCTACAGTGATACGTATCAAACTCAAATGCTTAAAAATGAATCATTAAAGATTCTTCTTTTAGCATCCATATTGATTATGATTCTTATTGTACTCTATCGCGTGCATATGATATCATCCCCCATGATTCTCTTCATTGCGATTATGGGAATTATTGTATTAAGTATGTTAATGATCTACTTTTCATATTATAGTAGCGATTTCCAATCTTATTTAGATCGCGTCAATCGTGATACCCAGAAGAATTTAGAAAAGCGCGAACAACGACCTGTCGATCAAAAGTTGGTATGTGATTTCGAGTTGGAAGAGGAGACATCTTATCTAACCATTCCCAATGATATTTCATCTACACAAGCTCAATATGATAAGTTATTAAAGACGAGTAGCAATTATAATGTTTGGTTAGACGGAGATCATAAATCACTCAAACCGATAAATGAGAATGTGAAAGAGGTTGTTGATTCCAATAATACTCATGGTCTCACGAGCGGCTTTGATAAGTTAGATACAAAATATGCGACTTATTATGATTGTGAATATAAGGGTTCTACTACTAATGGTATGCCAATAAAGAAGAAGTATGAGAAGAGCACTATTCCTTGTAATTATTATATCGATTATAAAGAGAGTGCGAAGTATGTAAAGCGTGGTGATGATTTTGTGAAAGTATAATGATTGGACTTCCTTGTATTTCAATCTTTTTTTGTTATTTTGATTTTTATTTATTTTATAGATAAAAATATATGAATGAAGAGTAGAGAACGAACATGGAGTATTCAAAATCAAATCCAATTTTAGAGAGTATTTTACATTTACGAACGGTAAATCACGAACCATTTGAAAATATTGATAGTGAAACAACCATTAATAATCATTATAATGATGAACTTTTTTCCAAAGATAGTATTTTACAAAGTATTGAGTCGAAGATCACATCGAATCGCTTATCGATTCATGAGTTAGAAGAGAGTAGCGAGAGTATGTATAAAACAATCTATGCTATTTTGGTAGGTGTGATGGTAGTCATTTTGGTCGGATTGATGAGTGGTCTTCGTAGTAGAAGCGAAAAAGCATATATCTTCTCGGTAGCATTTATACTCTTCTCTTACGTACTCTACCTCTTTTATTTATATAATTGGATGTATGTACGCGATGGTATTCAAAAGTTGCGAAACCGATTGATGATCGGTAAGATAGAAGTTAAAACACCGAATTTGAATCCATTACCTCAACAGTTATATGTAGAAGATTTATGTAGAAAGAAGAAGGCCGCAATGAATCCAAAGGTTGTCTCTTCGACACCGAGTGAAGAGGAGGAGGAAGAGCCTTCACGTTTTATCACCTCTTCTGCTTTCCGGAAATCCCTTCCCGATAATCGCGATGTACTCTTTTATAATGATGGTGATGCTCCTAAATTATTACAATATCCAACAAAGACACCTGAAACAAATTATGGTATGATCTACTATCCGGACGATGATAGTACAAAACGCGGAGTTTATGGAGAGATTCACAAAACAATTCAATTATGAGGATAATAAATGACAATCATTTTTATTTTTTCGAACAAGAGTTCTATAAATATTCTCTTTATAGAATAGAAGGATTTAATGATTGAATTAAAAATGGAGGATGATCGGAAGAGGATCAAAGATACACTTGCTTCGGAAGAGCAGAAAGTATTAAAAAAGTGTAAAAGTGACGCGCAATGTAACAGCGACCAACTTTGTGCTTTTAATGAAAAAGATGAAACACATTATTGTATTTCCAATCAATTATATGTAGGATGTTTAAAATCCAAAGATTCCATCTCTCGTTCGATCACATCGATTCAAGAGAATGATGTAAAAGATGTGAAGAGTTGTATTGATTTTGCCCGAAAATTAAATAACCACGAAATTTTATATGATTATACAATGTATCAGCCCAAGAAGGAGGTTCCGATTCAAAAGTCATCGATTCAAATGGATCTGATGTGTGGAGATATGAAAGTTCTCTCATTACCTTATGAAGATTATATGGATGAAACGTGTGATATTTATCAAGAGCATTGTACTCTTCGACCCAAAGAGATTATGAAAAAGATCATTTCGAAGAATCAACCTAATTGTAAAAAGGATTATCATCTTCAACTCTCTTATAAGTGTGATGTTGAAAATCGCGAAAAGAGTGTTAAAGTTCCATTAATAAATGGCAAGATAAAAGAAGATGAAGTCAAATTATCATGTCCGGTAGAAGATGAGGAGGGAAAGAATCCGTATCAAGCCACTTGTACGGCATACTCGATTCATGCGGACGCAAATCTGGAAGACCGTTTTGATGCTAATAAGAGTCAAGAGCAGTGTGGAAAGTATGCGTCGTATCAAATACCCAATATCATTCAAGATTTGGCAACGTATCAGGCGAAGAAGAAGGAGGGGTTTCAAAAGAAGATTCAAAAGTTTGAAAATATGATTCAAGCGGATGAGGAGGAGCTCTTTAAAAAGAAGGCATTACAGTATATGCTTCAATATGAGAAGAAGTATCATCAAAAAATATCCTATTCCAAAGCTTTAGAACAAGTAAAGAGTATATTCGAACACGCGACGAATAGCACAACCTCTTCTCTCGATAGTTGGGATACAACCAGTGGAATCAATAAGATTCCATTTGAGATCAATTCGCCCGTGTATGATACGCTTACCATTTTGGGAAGTAATCCTTATCACACCTATGAAGAGGCTCTTGGAGACGCAACAACTGTATCACAACGCGAAAGTGGTGATATTATTATTTACTTTCCGGAGAATGATACATCTATTCCCATATCAAAACAGGGACGGGCTTATATTACTACTTATGCGTATTTAATTGAACAGAATAAGTTCTTCCCCTCTTCATGGACGAGCGCACCAAATTGTATTACATTGATTAGCACATCGACTCGATCACAAAATGCCAAAAATGCTTACTTATCTACTTTAACGACTGAGTCTATTTATGAGTTAGAGTCGGATATTGAAGAGAGCTTAAAGAGATTACATCAAATTCACGATTTTGAAAAGTCGCAATTGGATGAGAAGACAAATGATATGGATAAAACGATTCACTTGATGACACAACGTATTCAAAATTCAAATTATCAATCGGAAATGAACCGAAAGATTATTCGTTATATGTACTATTTTTTCATTTTTATGTTAGTGATGGTGATTTTATATACTGTATATATATTTATAAATCGTAGAAATAGTGGTAATCATAACTTTTATTCTACTTAATTTTTTATTCTTTTTTTACTCTTTTCTTTCAATACATCCTTTGAAACATCTTTTGAATTGAATGAATGACTACTCTTTTTTTTCATTTTTTTCTCTTTTTTATCTATCTTCTTTTTTATCTCTTCTTTTACCTCTTCTTTTATCTCTTCTTTCACTTCTTCTTTCACTTCCTCTTTCACTTCCTCTTTCACTTCTTCTTTCACTTCTTCTTTCACTTCCTCTTTCACTTCCTCTTTCACTTCCTCTTTCACTTCCTCTTTCACCTCTTCTTTTACTTCTTCCTCTTTTACTTCCTCTTTCACTTCCTCTTTCACTTCCTCTTTCACTTCCTCTTTCACTTCCTCTTTCACCTCTTCTTTTACTTCTTCCTCTTTTACTTCCTCTTTCACTTCTTTTTTCTTTTTGTTCTCTTCTTCCTCTTTATCTAAAATCGGTTGTTGAGTGAAAGAGTATATAAAGAGTGCTTGAATATAATCAAAGATAGGTGATTTTTTATGAATGACTACATGTGTATCACTTATAAACGAGCACAAGAGGAGTAAAAGAAAGAAGGTTTGTGCCATATTATCAATATTTTCATTTTCATTCATTTTATCAAAATCTTCTTATTGTATTTTTATCAAAATCTTCTTATTGTATATACATACTTTATTTACAAAAAGAATGCGAATATAAAGAGTAGAGTATAAAGAGTAGAAAGAGTAGAGAGAGTAGAAATGGAAGAAGCCAAAAATCAGACGATTATTTTAACATTGGAGCAGCTGCTTGCTCTTTATAAAAAAGATCCAACACTTAAATTCAAATGTAAAGCATTATCAACTGCCATTCCTCTACTTCAAAAGTATCAAGAACCAATTTTATCTGGAAAGCAAGCAATGAATGATATCAATGGAATTGGTAAAGGAATTGCAAACAGGATTGATGAGATTCTTCAAACGGGAAGTTTAGCAGAGCTTGGTGTAAAGAACGAGAAGAATGATTCCATAGATGTACTTAAATCGATTACGGGTGTGGGTGATGTACGAGCGCAAAAGTGGTATGATATGGGTCTTCGGAGTGTTGACGATGTGCGTCAAGCGATTGTTGAAAAGAAGATTACAAGCACGCATCATATTGATATGGGCTTGAAGTATTATGAAGAGATGAAAGAGCGAATTCCGCGTGCGGAGATTGAGAAGATTGAGAAGAAGATCAAGAAGGTGCTTAAGAGTATAGACCGCGAGCTTGTGTATGAAATTTGTGGGTCGTATCGACGCGGACAGACTTCATCCGGTGATATTGATTTACTCGTTTCTCATCCAAAACATACGGAAGACATTCGCACAATGAAGTATTTGCCACAAATTGTGGCGCAAATGAGTAGTAGTGGATTGTTGGTGGATCATTTGACGGAAGATGGAGATACAAAATACATGGGATTTTGTAAATATAATGAAAAGAGTAAAGCACGGCGAATTGATATTCGTGTGGTAGATTATCACTCGTATTATGCTGCGATTCTCTATTTTACAGGATCTCAACAATTAAATATTCAAATGCGAAATCGAGCTCTTGAATTAAAGATGAGTTTAAATGAGTACGGACTTACCTCTTTAGAAACAAAAACAAAGATCTTTGTAAAGAGTGAAGAGGAGATCTTTCAAATACTTGATATTCCTTATAAAGTTCCTACAGAACGAAATATATAAATTATATAAATTATTTACAAATTTCTTCTTCGTCATCTATACGTTCATACAATATTGAAATTGGGAGGTTCTTTTCTCTTCGTTTACGACATACTCGCTTATCATTGTCTTCAAAGGAAGAACGAAGTTCCAGATCATTCAGCTGAATAATCCCAGTTTGTTTCCTTTTGATCTCTCCTTTTAAATTTGGTTCTTTCACTTCCTCTTCTTTCACTTCCTCTTCTTTCACTTCTTTTACCTCCTCTTTTACCTCTTCCTCTTTTACTTTTACTTCTTCCTTCTTCTCTTTCTCTCCACGTGCTTTTGCAAAAGCCTCTTGTCGTTTCTTCATTCGTGCCAAAATAATATCTACATGATACATTTTTATTTACACTAATTTACACTATTTATACTAAATTACAGTGATATATTTCAAATATATCAGAAGTATATCAATAAAAGATATACGATTTTATAATATTATAGTAAATGATTATATATAAAATAGAGAAAAAAATAAATAAAAAAATGCGTATCTTACAATGACACATATGAATTAGCATCATTTTCTTCTTCTTGAACGGTTTCATTTAACACCATCCATTGAACTTCGCGACCTAACTTCTCTTCACACTTTTTGAAGATCATACTTCCTATAAATCCGCGATGTGCTCCCAATGGGCTTGGATGAGAAGTGCTTAAAATACGACTCTTATCTTCAATAAATTTCGATTTGGAAATTGCGTAATTTCCAAAGAGTAGAAAGATACAACGTGGATTTTGTGAAGCTATATATTCAATGACACGATTTGTAAAGGGTTCCCAGAGGGAGAGGTGAGATCCAGGTTTCTTCTCTTCAACGGAAAGAGAGGCGTTGAGAAGAAAGATATGTTCTTTTTTAAACCAATGAGTTAAATCTCCATTGGTAAAGGAGTACTTTCGTTCGGGAAAGTTATGTTGAATCTCTTTATAGATATTCAGAAGAGAGGGAGGGATCTTCTTCGCATCGGTCGAGAAAGAGAGTCCATTGGCCTCACCCTTTCCATGATAAGGGTCTTGACCGAGGAGCACAATTTCAATTTTTTGAAGATCCTTTTGAAAAACACGAAGTTGTTGCTCTTTCGGTGGATATATATTTTTTCCGTTTGATTCGTTTTCAATCTTGGATTGAATGGATTTGAGAAGTTCTTCTTCCTTCTCAAAGAGCGGCTTCCAAGAAATATGTACTTTTACCATTTTATTTTTTACTCTTCCTTAAAGAGTACTTCTTTTACTCTTTCTTTCAATCACTTTTTATTACTTCTTTGCTATTTTGAATTTATATGTATATTCTTATCTCTTTAAGAATTTACGAAGTAAGCAACCCACTTCAATCTTTTTACAAAAGATTAACATTAAAATCATAATCAATATTAAAATACTAAAGATAAGAATGACAGCCCAGTTGCGATGTGATACCGCAGCATATTTGGCATCTACATTGGAAGCGTTGATTCCGCTAAAATTCTCCTGATACTCAATAATGGTCTTTCCACTTTCGTCACCTTCTTGATTTACAAACTTTTCGCGAAGAGAGATCACATCTTTCTCATCTTTGGGTGGGTTAATCACTTTGTAAGGATAGACATAGGTAGGAAGACCTTTAGCAATATTCTCATTATCATAATTGGCAGCATGAGGATACTCTCCCATCGAGTTGAAACTTTGTAAATAGGTGGGATAAAAGGTGGATTTATCATACTTCACAATAGGATTACGCATTTGGATTGGAAGTTGAACGGGATTTTCAATCGTGTACTCCGCTTTTTTGCTTTTGGATAATCCATCGACATCCATATCACTATCCAGTGTATCAACGCCAAATTGATTTCCACGAACAAAGTTGGCATTATTGTTAGGATCTTTACAAACAAAACCCACCGTTCCTTGGCTCTTCACAAGATAGCATCCTTCAGGGGCGTTCTTGGCATTAGCATCATACGGGCAACCTTTTCCTAAGTACGGGACATTGACAAGAGGGTCGCGAGGCGATGGAGCAATAAAATTACAATATTGGGAGTTATCATTTTTGCGATTTGCTTCGTATGGTTTATAAACGGCATGAAGCGAGTTATCTTTACCCTTGGGTACGTTGGAGACGCCGCTCTCGGGTAAAGGTACGGGTAAAATTTGTTGGGTTCCTTGGTTAATAATATCGACAAGTTGGGATTCACCTACACGACTCATTTTAAGATATATCTATTATGGATATGTATAATTTTTAAAAATATGATGTATATTTTTATATATTTTTTATTTTGGTATAAATTTATTTTATTCTTTTATTGAACTTTAGGAGTCGTTATCAAATAACATTTTAACAATTTTTGATTTATGTTCTTTATCTTTCGATGCTATCATCTCAAGACTTTCAATTACACTCCATTGCATTAAAATTTTCTTTTTGATTTCACTACTAGGTTGATAGGGTCTTTGTATCATATATGCGACAATATCATACTTTCCACGTTGAAATGCTTCCCATAGATGTATATCTCCTATATTTTGAAATCTTCCATACTCATAAATCAATTTAAAGAGACGAATATCATGAATTGCATACATCAAATAATCATTTGATATATCATCATCGTGAGTGTATAAATGGTTGTCAATATAAAAGCGTATATTTTGAAGATTACCTGTTTTAATCACAATCCGAAATTGATTGATAAAAGGCCGCACATCATAACTTCCTTCTGTTTCACTCCACGCATTTTGATGATACGAGTTAATCAGATCTTGAAGATGAAGAATGAGCGCAACTTGGTAAGCATTTCGAGTAAAGGTGTGGCCGCTCCTCTCAATCACGTAGCATATAAATGCTTTATCATAATACATGTCATTGGGATCTTGGTGGTCGTAAATCTCATGGCGAATAAAGGTATTTTTTATAAAAACTTCATTGCCAATGACGTGTGGATAGAGCTCTTGAAACATATCAAAGAGAGCGCACTTTTCAAAATACGTTTCAGGTGCGCTTGAAAGAGCCAGTTTGGCGATCTTATCATAGATAGGAGTGATAACAAGAGTCATCTTCTCGTGAAAAGTGCGAAACATATACGTTACCAGAAGCGGGTTTTCACTGGAGATGGAGATACGTACCAAATAGTAATCATTATTAAAAGTATGATTCTCAATCAACTTTTGAAAAAAGTTGAGATGGGATTCGTTGGACTCATTATGATTCTTTTGAATGGCTTGAAGAAGGAGCAGATCCATTTGATACACTTTGGCGATTTCATCTCGATACTTTTGAAAAATAGGTAAATTTCGCGACTTGATGATATTTTCGGAAAGGGCTGGGAGTTCAAAAGGGCGAATCTTGAAACGGTCTTGAAGCCACTCAAAGGTATCCAGTGAAACAGTAGATAGATCCGTCGGATAAAGATAGTCAATATACTCCACCAACTGGTTCATTCCATATTGCCCCTTTCCATCATAATGCGAAATAAACCACTCGAGCCAATCGAGTTGATTGAGTTGTACTGTTTTACGGAATGGTTCGAATTCATATAATGGTTCTACCACGGAAAATCCACGCATCTTATGCATCTCTTCCATTTTTGGCAATGATTCAAAGTCGAAAGCAAATAGTTGAACGCCATGAATCTGGGTGCAAAGGTGTCTTAAGACCCGTTCATCGACAGAATCATGAACCCACATATACTTTTTCGGTTCAATCAGTTGATAAAAAGGACGCTCAAAGCCAAAGAAGTCGAGAAGTTGGAGTGTATCTTTATAAATCAAGATCGCAAGTTCAACATCGAAATAAGGCTTCTCCTTTTGAAACAATTCACTAAAGTCATAACTCTCATCATACTCATTCAAGAAGGGAATATAGGATAACTCATTTGAGGAATCGCACTCTTGATACAACGTTTTTAAAAAGTCGGACTGCTCCAACACCCACTTAGGAAGTTTATGAAGGTTGATAAACATACTCTTTTGATTCTTATCTTCCTTTCGAACTCTCTACACTTCTTTTGTAAAATCACTTTTTTCATCTTATGTAAAAGATAAAAATCAAAAATAAAAACAAAAATCAAAACAAAAATCAAAAATAAAAATAAAAATAAAAGATTACTCTTCGGGTAACTCTTCTAATCCACAATCACTTACATACACCGGAACTCGTGGAGAGTCATCTTCATTCGTCTCCATCTTCTCAATCTGTTTAATGATATCATATCCTTTGACAACCATTCCAAAGACCACATGTTTTCCATCCAAATGTTTGAGTGGCGCTTTCGTGGTAATAAAGAATTGAGAACCATTTGTATTCGGCCCAGCGTTTGCCATCGATAAGAGCCCAGGTTGATTATGGTCGAGTTCAAAATTCTCATCTTCGAACTTTCGCCCATAAATGGAGAGACCTCCAGTTCCATCTCCATTTGTTGTATCTCCACATTGGATCATAAAGTTCTTGATAATCCGATGGAAGGGAACGCCTTTGTAATCGGCTTCACCCTTTCCCGTCACCGACTTCATACAGAGCGTTCGGAAGTTCATACAAGTGCGCGGAACAATCTCATCAAAGAGTTCAAAATAAACGCGACCCGCATCTTCACTCCCAATCTTAATATCAAAGTAGGGATAGAGTGATGTATTCATAATCTTCTCTGAACCACTCTTCCGAATGTTCGTTGCGCTCGTTTCTCGGATCTGATTCATATCTTCCAACGTGATTTGCGTCTTGAACTCTTCACTCTTGGCCTCATCCACCTTTGTAGCACGATCCTTTAACATTTGCTTTCCACTTGTTTGGTACCATTGGTAAATACCATACACCGCAATCGCAATCACCGCGATAAACAATAACTTCTTCCACGAAAAGTGCGATAAGAGATTTCCCATATTACTCTTTAACTTTTATTTAACTTTACTATTACTCTTTCCAAAAAGTTCTCTAAGACCATAACATTTTAAATTTTATTTAAAATCGGCTATTTCTAAGAAGTCGCCATATGAAATCTGTTCCCATGCCATATATGGTTTATCGTTTTTATCATAAGAGGTACAATATTGTGAGTAAATAAAGATTTGAAAAGGTTTCTTCTCTTCAAATAGTTTTTGAGCCACACTCTTCGCATGATTATACTCTTCTCTTTCAAAATGTAGGATGGAATGATCTTCTTTGAGCACAATCTTTATACCATAAATGATGCCATTGGAGTAGATACCCATCTTTTGGGAGGGTTGTAAAAAGAGGTATATTTATATAGTGCGAAAAGTCTTTAAGTTCAAATCAATTGAATAAAATCACATTTATTTATATATCTTATCTACACAAAACAAAAATGAAGTTCGAAGAAGTATTACAAATATATCCTGATGTATTACCACTATTTCAAACGCTTCTCGATTCGTGTGTTGAAATTCAACATCAATTAAAAAGTGCGCCTTTATATGATAAAAGTTTTGAATCTTCTTCCAATGCTTCTGGGGACATTCAAAAGCCACTTGACCTCTTTGCGAATGATTTAATCATTGAGAAGATTCGTAATCGCAAATGTGCCAAGTACTTATACTCCGAAGAGTTGGAAGATCGCGTGGTACTCGAAGATGGTACTGAATATACAATATGTTTCGATCCTCTTGATGGCTCATCGAATATTGATTGTAATGTTTCCATTGGAACTATCTTTTCCATTTATCGTGGAGATAGCATTGCGTTTGGTGATATTCTATTATCAGGGTATGTCATTTATGGATTTGCGATGGAACTCGTCTTCTCTACAAAGGGATCGAGTACATTACGATTTACTTATCACGAGGATTCATGGAAGTATGTAGGAGCAGTGTGTATTCCAGAAGTGAATAAGAAGAAGATCTATTGTATCAATCATGGAAACAAGAATTTATGGAGTGATAAGATGAAGCATTATGTCGAGTATTATCAGCAGCACGGATATACACAGCGCTATGTGGGGTCGATGGTCGCCGATATTCATCGGACATTGTTATATGGTGGCGTTTTTATGTATCCGACGGATAGGAAAAACAAAAGTGGAAAACTCCGTCTCTTATACGAGTGCGTTCCAATGGCACTTGTTATGGAGAACGCGGGCGGATTAGCGATCAATGATGAAGGAGTACATATCACAGATTTGGTAGTACGTGAAATTCATCAAAAGTGTGGAGTTTTGATGGGAAGTGTTGAAGATATAGAGAAATTTATGGCTATGGGTTAGAAGAGAAAATAAAATAATTTATAAAAAGTATGGTCTATTCACTTCTCCTTTATACAAGAGGAGCAGGAAGAGATTGATATGGGATGTATCGAGGATTCGCCAGGAAATTGCGATAAATATTACGTAAATATTCAGTAGTAATCACAAAAGTGCGTTCGGCTTCGGTGCCCGGGTAGAGCTCACTGGGGAAGACGAGCTTGAAGCACTGGAACTTTTGCTGGTTGTAATATTCAAATGAGTTCTTGAAAAGTTGAAGAACACGAGTGAAGAAGTCAGCATTTTGAATATATTGGAAGATTACCTTCTCATTATTGGTAAGCATGGCATAAGGAACATTTGCCGATTGATCTACAACGTCTGACCAGCTGGTCGGAAGAGTGTTGATGGGAAGAACGCGCATCAGAAGAGTGCGATGATTGAAATCATAATCGACATATCCAGGATCCGTGGTAAGGAGACCACCCGCAGTGGGAAGATAGACCGTAATGCGTTCGCTTGAATAACCGGATACGGGAGCAAGGTTCACAGTGGAACAGAAGTTCTTACGATTACTGTTATAATAATAACGAGCGGAATTTTTAAGACGAAGAATTACATCCAGGAATTGTTGGTTTTGTAAAATGGCGTAGAAGAGGGGAGTCACATTTGTAATTTGAAGAGCTGAGTTTAAATTTTCGACAGTAGGATTGTTCTTCACGTTCCAGTCGGGTAATGATTCAATTCCTCCATTGAGTAGATCCGTTGTCGACATTTCTTTTTTTCGATATCTATCTTTAAATCATATAATTTTTTTCATCTTAATTTGAAATATTTGAAAAGTTGCTATCCCATAAAGAAGTGTTTGTAATACGTTCTCGTTTCTCATACGTTGGAACTTCTCTCTTGATAAACCGTTTTTCTCTCTTTTCACTCTTCTCTTCTACTCTATTCTCTTCTACACTCTTCTCTTCTACTTCTTCTTCTTTCACTTCTTCTTCTTTCGCTTCTTCTCTTTTGAAACGATAAATACGGTTAAGCCTTCCAGGTATCTTTTCTGGAACCTCTTCTACTACCGGTTTCATGACTCGCGTCATATACTTCTTCTCCGTTTCTTCCTGTACTTTTGTCATAAAAGAGGGAATCGGTAACTCCTTGATAATATGATGATTCTTTAAATAGTGTGTAAAAGTGAAGAGCTCCATCAACTCATATGCGCTATAGAGCTCTCCCAATATAGGTCTCTTCATATGTCCGTATATCTCCAATGGTGGTAGAACACGATATGAGAACTCCCGTCGTTCAAAGTGTGCGTCTTTTGCCGCCTTTACAGAGTGAAAGAGATTCATATAAAAGTCGCGACAGCGCAAATAGGAGATATAACATTGATCTTTATAATCAAAGTGCCGTATAAATTCATAATACTCTTGAGGTGTCCGAAGTGGTCGCATTGAGAGCATTTGATGAATTTGAATAATCTCTTTAGCACTATATCGCTTTACTACGCGATCGGGGGTATGATAGGTATAAAAGTACTCTTTACAAGCGTTAAAGTACTTGATCGAGTCGTCTAAGGATTTTGCGCACTTGGTGAGCTCCTCTTCATGCATTAAAAAGGTAATGATAATAATATCTGTCTTCTCTTTCGCACTTCCTATACGCGGATACTTCTTTACATCTAACGTAAAATCACCATATACAATAATCGATGAACTCATCTTATATTTATCTTCTTTTTATTTTATCGTCTTTTTATCTTCTTCTTCTATTTATCTTATCACTCTTTTTTCTAAAAAAATAAACTTAAAAAGAATTTATAAAAAAGAATGAAAAAGTGATTTGCTCTTAATATAAAGATATCTCCTTATAATAGAGGAGTATTCATAAAAATGAACTTTCAAGAGAAGAAGGATCTTTACAAGGTGCGTCAAACGGTGCTGGAGATGATTGCTGACCGCGGATATGTGATTCCCGGTGATATGCTCTCGATTAACTTCGAGCAATTTTCCATTCAATATGATATGAAAAATATTGATTTATATATTGAAAATGAAGATAAAGAGAAGAAGTATTATGTGTATTTCCATACAGACGTATCATTTGGTAAAAATGATATGAAGAATGTGGTTCAAAAGATTACAAATCAATATCAAGATGAGAATCTGGGAATTATTATTCTACTGAAAGATAAAGAGAGTACATCGATTCAAAAGGAGAAGGTGAAACCGATGTATAAGAGTGTGGAGTTCTTCGAACAGCGAAAGATGACCTTTAATATTACTAAACACGTCTTTGTTCCTAAACACGTGATTATGACACCGGAGGAGGAGGCAAGTGTGGTGGAGAAGTATGAGACACCCAAGTCGAAATTCCCCAAGATTAGTGTCAATGATCCGGTTGCCCGATATTATGCGATGAAACCGGAACAAATGTGTAAGATTATTCGTAATGACCCGGAAGTGGGATTGAGTATCTCCTACAGGATTGTCAAGTAAGGAACCCCCCTTCGGGGTTCCTTACGAACCTCCCCCGCTATAAATACTTTTATGTTATAATTTTTATTATAACATAATTCCCCCGAGCATTGTCATCAAAAAAATATATTTAGAATGAATGAAAATTTTTGATAATATTGTTCGGGGATAAATTCCTCTATATCCAATTATAAATCATTATTTCCTCTATATCCAATAAATAAATCTTAAATTCCTCTATATCCAATTATTAAATCTTAAATTCCTCTATATCCAATTATAAATCATTATTTCCTATATATCCAATTATAAATCATTATTTCCTCTATATCCAATTATAAATCATTATTTCCTCTATATCCAATTATAAATCATTATTTCCTCTATATCCAATTATAAAATTATATTAGCGGGAGGGGATATGGGGAACCAGCCGGTTCCCCACCCACCTTAGAGAAATTATGAGAATAAGAATAAGTAATAAAGAGATAATATGGTTTATTTTTTGGAGTACGTATGGGTCGATGGTCTTGGAGAGTTGCGTAGTAAGATCCGTGTGATGCGAAACGACAATGAGTTATCGGATCTAACCACACACTTCAAGAAGTTTGTTTGGAATTACGACGGCTCTTCTTGCGGTCAAGCAACTACCGAAGATTCAGAGATTCTCCTCCATCCTGTAGCACTTTATCGCAATCCGTTGTTATCGAATGATGGTCGTGGATATTTAGTCTTTTGTGAATCCGTGCGATTGGATGGTACTCCGGCACGTGGTTCAAACTATCACTTTGCGGAGTCTATCTTTCATGATGAACGGGTGAAGAGTGCTGAGTACTGGTTTGGGATCGAGCAAGAGTACTTCTTTGTAGATCCGCGCACGCGTCGTCCTTTTGACTTTGTTCCATATGCGGAAGATAACCAAGAGTTGCTCGCCCAAGGTCAATATTATTGTGGCGTCGGCGGTAATGCGATTTATGGCAAACAACGTGCGATAGCTGAGAGTCATATGAAGATCTGTTTGGAGATGAGTATTCCGATTTCGGGGATCAATGCCGAAGTGGCGCCGAATCAGTGGGAGTATCAAGTCGGCCCATGTGTGGGAATTGGTGCTGCGGATGACCTTTGGGTTTCACGCTATATCTTAAAAAAGATTGCGGAGAGTCATCATATGGATGTGACCTTTCATCCGAAGCCAATTCGACCCCCCGAATTCGAGGAGTGTTGGAATGGAAGTGGAGCACATACCAACGTGTCTACACGCCAAAGTCGTGAAGAAGGCGGTATTCAACATATCCTTCAATATATGAAGCGATTGGAAGCAACACATCACGCACATTTGGAAGTATATGGAGAGCATAATGAACTTCGTCTTACTGGAAATCATGAGACGGGAAGCATGGGTCTCTTTACATATGGTGTGGGAACACGAAATACATCGATTCGTATTCCACATATGGTGGTGAAGGATGGAAAGGGTTATTTTGAAGACCGTCGTCCTGCTTCCAATATGGATCCGTACTTGGTGTGTGGAATGATTGCCAAGAGTATCACGTTAGAACATTAAGATCTTTTGATACCTACTAATGTGTTCTTTGTAATAAATTCGATGGAAGCACCTCCACCGGTACAAATGTGAAGATCACAGTGTGCTTCATTCATGTTTGAATTTATGTTTGAATTCATGTATGAATTCACGAAACCTGCGGTATCTCCTCCTCCAATGATAACTCTTTTTTTCGAATGTAATAAATAGTTCAATAGTTGAATTGAACCATTCTTATATAACTCGTGTTCGGTTACTCCCAATGTTCCATTCCAAAAGATGATATCATGTGTATCTATGAGGATATATAACTCTTGTAAGGATGCGTCTCCGATATCAAAGTAGCGTAATCCATCTTCTTCATCATATCCTTCTTTATAAATGGAGTGATCTTGATAAAGATCATGATTTCCATATCCATCTTTCATGAAAGTGATTTTATCTTTCGACTCTTTTTGAAGAGTATTATGAATAAAGTCGCGATGTTTGGTATCATAAATATATGAGTTCATAATACCTCCGCCTAAATAGAGATGATGAACTTTATCCAGAAGGGCTACACAAAGTGGAAGTTTATCATCGATCTTGGCACCACCTAAAATGGCTAAAATCTTCTTCTTTTGAGGATTTTCGGTAATTTCGCGTAGTGCCCGCAACTCTTTCTCTATTAAAAAGTCATAATAGGTTGGACCACTTTCAAATCCATTGATGGTTAAATGATTGCGATGAGCGCAACCAAACGCACAATTGACAAAGAGGTCACCCATTGCGTTCCATGCGCGATACACTTCAGATGCTTCTTTTTGGAAATCATGTTTCTCAAATGCGGTTTCGCACTCGTGGAATCGCACATTTTCCAATAAGTAGATATAAGGGCGTTGATATTGATAAAATAGAGTAGGTGAAATATCTTCATCTAATTCGCAGAGTGAATATTGATAATATTTATTTTCAATACGTTGAATCTCTTCCAAACTTGCTTTGGAGATCCCATCTGGTAAGAAGTGTATTTTGGGACAGTTGGGAAGGAGAGAAGAGAGATGCTTTACCAAAATTTCGGTCGAGTACTTCTTCTCTCGTCCTTTGGGTCGTCCCATATGTGTAGCTAAGATGACGCGTTGAGGGCAATCTTCTAAAATACGTTGTAATGTAGGCAGTGTCGCACGAATTCGATAATCATCAAATATCGTGATCTCTCCATTACACATTGTAAGTGGAACATTATAATCCACCCGCATTAAAACGCACTGTTTCTCAAATGAAACATGGGGTGTAATAAAAGCATACTTGTCACGAATAACATATGCCATTCGGATGGTTTGCGATGCGTACGACCACTCATTATCATACCAAACAAGTAACTTAACTTTATGATTCGCTAATTGTAAAAAAGAGGGTTTGTCAATAATCGTGGGAGCAGTTGTCGTTTGAAAGTCTGAACTTACCAACTCTTCCTCTTCGATCTTAATTACACTACCATAATACTCTTCACTTGCTACTTTTTGTAAAAGATCTTCCTTACTACAAGGACGCTCACACTCGATTACAAGATCTACTACACTCACATTATTCGTGGGAACGCGGATGGCGGCTCCGTGTATCTTTCCATCTAATTCGGGAATTACCGCTCGTATTGCAGAAGATGCCCCCGTAGTTGCAGGAATTAGATTATTGAAGATGGAGCGCGATGACCGCGATTTGGACGAGGGTTCATCTAAGATGGATTGAGAAGCCGTTGTGGCGTGAATAGTGGTAAATGATGCCGAAGAGATGGAGAAGTTACGATGAATGGATTGAAGAAGTGGAGCAATACAGTTGGTAGTACATGATGCGTTCGAGATGATGGATTCACCGTCATACTTCTTTTCGTTGACGCCATATACAAAGGTGGGAATGGATTTATCTTTGGCGGGAGCGGTAATGATGAGGAAGGGAACACGATGGAGAGCACACTTTTCTCGGGTTAAGTAGGCGCCAGAAGCTTCAAAGAGAAGATCAACGTTCCACTCAATCTTGGAAGCATCCTTCTCTCGAATCAATCGTACTTGATGCTTCTTCTCTTGATAGGTGATTTCAAAAAGATCTTCACCAAGAGGAAGAAAGGTAAAACACTTTTCATAATGATGGACGGAGTCATATTTTAAATACTTCTCTATCGAGTGTATATCTAAATGAATCGCATTGATAGCACATATTTCAAAGGATGGATGGTCGAGAAGAAGTTGTAGGAAGAGAGCTTTTCCAATGCGTCCAAATCCGTTAATACCAATCTTCATTTTTTGGCAAGCGTTATCTATAATCTCTTTTTTGAAAAAAAAAGATATATACAAACGAAAAGGTAAACAAAATAAATATCGAAATGAATAAATATCGAAATATAGAGTAGAATTGAATCAAAAAAGTATCAAACAAATAAATATGTACTCATCGTACTACTACTTTATCTTATTTGCCATCTTATTAACAACCATCGGTTTTGTATCCATTTTTTATAATGCGTTACAAACCAAAGATGTGAGCGCAATTCCATATGTATCACTCTTATCATTCGGTGTTGCGACACTCATCTTCTTATTTATTTCTTTTATTCGTAGATACCCCGTTCATCTTATCTTTTATGTCGTAACTTTAGTATGTATTGTAGGAATCTTAAATGTAAAGCGCCACTTTACAGGAAAGAAGGAGTAAAAGAGTAAAATATATTTTTATCTTTTATTTTTATTTATCTTTTTACTTCTTTTGAAGAGTAAAACGATAGATCATATTCTTTCCATAACCGATGTAGTGTGATTCACGATAAGGTGATACATGTTGAATATGAAACTTTGTTTGAGGAATGGATAAGAGTATATCTTCCAAGGAGTAGAGGTCGCCCACATGGAGTTGAGTATAGGATGAGAGATAGTTTCGGATCTTATTTTTATAAGCACGCGATGAGTCCGTAGAGATCGAAGCAAAGAAGGTGATAAAAGCTCCTGAATCGGTAATGGAGTCTATAATTTGAAAGAAGTTTTGATGTTGAGGCATGTAGTAGTTATAGTGATGAATTAAAATATGGTCGTACTTAATCTTTTTGGTACGACGTTGAATAAAATCAAAAAAGTGTGTTTGTACCTTCTCAAATTGTGTTTCGATCCATGCTATCTTCTTTTCATTGTTCGAAAACTTCTCTTTATTTTGTTGAATATATCGAAAAAGCTCTTGGTTAAATGCGTTCATGGATAATGGATTCTCATCCACATAAGTGATAAAGTACTCTTTTTCTAAAATGGTGGAGTAATAAGGTTCAAAGGGAGTGTGAACACCTTGATTTAAAATAAGAAAGGATTGTGCGTGCTCTTTATTTTGATTCCATAGGCGATGATAGACTTCTTCATAGGGTGATTTTAAAATATGGGATGATACAAAGAGTTGGGAAACACTCTTTAAGAGTTGTGATGCTTCCATTCTTTTTAGAATCTTCTCTTCTACTTTATAGATATACTTTATCTCTATAAATTAATTGTGAATAAAAAATATATATGATTTAATGATAGATAAAATAGTAAAATAGTACATTATAAACAATATGAATTCGCGTATTGTAGATATCAATTCATTTGTTGAGAAGTATACGAAGACAAACTTTCTTCTTCTCCTCTTTGCGATCTTTATAGCTCTCTCGATCCTCTTTGCTTTTGTGAAGTTCTTCTCTCAATGGCCGATCTTACTTATACTCTCCTTTATCATTGCTTTTATGATTTACAATAAATACTCCAAAAATCCGGATCCTATTTACACGGAATCTCAACAACTCTATTCACAATGGTACTCCCACCCCAAAGTTCAAACAATTCTTCAAAATTCACTCTTAATGAAGAATGATAATGAGTATCAGGAATCATAATCGAATGATGATGACAACGAGTATCATGAATCATAATCATCATTTACAGAGTTTCGAGAATCTTTAGAATCATGTTCATCACATCTATATACTTCTTCGCAATATGCTCTTTATCATTATTTTTATGAAGAATAATCTTCATATGCATCTCGTACTTCAGTGGATGGACGAGGCGATATCCAATATACTTCACCTCTTCATCTTGACACAAATATTCGGAAAGAAGATTTCCCAACGTATCGTTCTCATCCATAAAAATGAGATCATACACTTCATCACTCTTCTTATTTTTTGTGATGGTAATCTTTTCACTATTTTTCAGATTCATTTCACCCTTTGCAATTAAAATACGATTTCGCAGCTTTTCAACTCCACTCTTATAAATCTCAGTGGGAAGGAGTTGTCCGACGCTCTCCAGAGTCAAATTATAGATTGACGGAACACCACCGGCTCCTTTTTGATAGAAGAGCTCCGCTTGGTCGAGAAGGAATGATTTGGCCTCACCTTCACTCATTCCCTTCTCTTTAATATGTGATTCAAGAGCCGCTTCATCGATTTCAAAGGTATGGACGCATACTGCTGTAGGATTAAAGTTAGCACCCGATTCCTGCGAATTACTCTTTTTAAGACGTGTTTCAAAGGAGATGGATTGATTCGGCTTTAGTTTTGCGAAGAGGATCGAAGGAAAGCGGCAAAACTCTTTTTGGATAAGAGCTCCTTTATCATCTTTGAATTCAAAATCGGAAACATAAACACTCTTCATTTCAGAAGAGTTATTTTTGATTTTACACTCCACTCGCACATTTTCATAAATCACATCGCTATGATCTGAACGAATTGGAATCAATGAAAGGCGCTTATTGAGAAACTCATTATCCAAAAGAGCACTATTCTCATAAAATACAGTACTCTCCATATCCATTGCATATACTTCGACGTCACACATAATGGTACGGCGAAGAGCGTTAATAAGGGAGATGAGTACATCACCCTTCTTATTCTCAATCTTCTTTTGGAGTACAAGTTCGTTGAGTACAAGTTCGTTCGACATTGTGGAATGGAATGAAAAGTTTGGAATAATCTATATTAGGAGTATATCTTTTATATTCGTTTTCATTTCATTTTTTTCATTTTTTGAAAATATATTTTTTATGCGTATAAATGTAAAAATATAAGTATCAAAAAGAGATAGAAAAGATTATATCGAATACCTAAAGACGCAATGAGTCATCAAATCTTATTTTATAAAAAGAGTTGTGTTTATTGTAAAAAGTTATTTGAGCTATTACAAAAGTCACCGAAGTTAATGAGTGCTTTTTTAATCATTTGTGTGGATGATAAGCGTTATCATATTCCCAAACAGATTAAATCCGTCCCATCGGCAATTATTACCTCTCCCACAGGTGAGCCGCAACTCTTTACAGGAACCAACTTATTTAATTGGGTAAAGAGCCGAATTCACTCCCAAGAGCGAGCGCATCAACCCGCGCCACCGGTTCAGAGGCAACAAAGAGAAAGAGAAGGACAAATGGTACAAGGAGGCGGGCAAGGAGGAGGCGGGCAAACCATGGAGCCCCAAGAGTGGGACTCTTTTATGATGAATAATTTATCCGGAACTTTTGCTTATATTGACGATAGTTTAAATGAGAATGTGAGTGAAAAGATGGGATACTCGGTGTTATCCAATTTAAATAATTTCCGTATTATCACACCAGATGATGATGGAATGAAGAATAAAGGAGAGCTTAAACCTGTTGCGTATAGTGCTGATGTAGGAGTCTCACAACAACAATCTTCTCAACGAGCTAATCCTTTTGCGGATTCACGCGGACAACAACAATCATCAACTCACTATAATCCTAACGCATATGGTGGAGGAGGTGGAGGAGCGAACCACTCATTTGACCCGAAAATGTTTCAAGATCAAAATTATGAAGGAAATGATAGCCGAGCTAATTCGCGAAAGTCGCAATTTGATTCACAAATGGAAGCGTTTAAGAATGCCCGAGACATGGGAATGCCGCAACCACTACGGCGCCTATGAGAAAGAAACCGCTTTGGTTTCTTTCGAACTTCCCGCTATTAAAAAGTATTATATAAAATTATAAAAATAATGATTTTTTATAATTTATCCCCCGAGCATTGTTATCAAAAAAATATATTCAGAATGAAACAAATGTTTTGATAACAATGCTCGGGGAAATTTATACATATAAATTCCACATATCTAATAAAATAAGTTATATTTGCGGGAGGTAGAGTAGGAACCGAAGCGGTTCCTACTGGATATAGAGGAATTGCTACTAATAAAAAATAGAATTATATACTATATATATATTAAAAATGGCAACTCTCTCTCAAATTCGCACGGTCTTTATTCAGCAGCTGGATAGTTTTGTGGAGGAGATCTCTTCTCTCTATCCCGATGAGCGCGAAATCCTCCTTTTTGCCGAGAAGTATAAGCTGATTAAAGGCGCAAACAACAAGTTCATTATTGAGAGTTTTGTCACCTATGTTCTTCCACTCCGTAATCAAATTCTGAATAAGGATGAGGAGTTCTTTATGAATGGTGGAGGTCAAGATGCGATTAAAGATGATTATAGCTCGAAACTGCGTGATATTATTAAGAATGTGTGGATTCACCGTATGAGTGAAGCCAATAAGGATATCATTTGGAAGTACTTTACCATCTTTGTGAAGCTGAGTGAAAAGTATGCGATTGAGGTGATGAAAGGCGAGTAAGACGGTGATGTGGGAAAACAAATATTGATTTACGTTACTTTTTTATCATACTTTATGATAAAAAAAATGATGGTTAAAAACTTTTATCATTCAAAGAGTGTAATCGATAATATAAGACCCTGCCATCTTAACCCAGCCTTTTTACGGTTAGGTTCTTTTGCTGGCGGGATCACTTCACGACTTGCGACTTACGACTTAAGATGGAGGATTACGAGGAGAAGATGATGGAGGAGGAGGTGGACGACCCGATGACCGTGGAGGAGCGATATCAGGAGTACTACTTGAGTGGTGACGCGGCGCGGGATATTTCAGAATTCGAGAGGTTCGTGCGCGAGACCAGTGTCGAGGAGATTGAGATGATGATCGCACACGACCCGGATATGGCTCGCTGGTACGCGTACCACGCAAGTGGTGCTTCCACGCGCGCCTTGCGGCGTTTCCTCGAGGAGTACAACGAGGACATCATGGATGACATCATAGAGATGGAATCGCTCCCTGGAAAGCGTGCGGCGGGGGGCTTTGTGGAGCCTTACCCCAAGCGCCAGTGCGTTAGCGCATAGGTACAAAAAAAAACAAAAAAACGCCGTGGCAACGCGGCATTATAAAAAATAAAAATAAAAATAAAAATAAAAATAAAAAAGAATTACTCCAAGATCATGGGTGATGGAGAAGAGTCAGTAGGATGAAGAATCGAGTAAATGCGTTCAACTTCATGGATTAGACCAATAATCGTTTCAAGAGAGACGCGTTCAAACCATTCGCGGCCTCCACCATAGGTACATCGATACTTTTCTAAAAATTTATGAATAATCTGCTCCTTTTGATACGGATTGGAGGTAAAGATGGAGTATTCAATGACAAAGGGGGTGGAAACGCCGGTTTGGTAGGCACGAATGCGTTTTTCGACACTACTTTCTCGAGTGAAACCGATCTTATATAAATGTGGTTGAGATGGATTGGATAGTACATAAATAAACCCAGATTCCATCTTTCATGTATCATTCTACTTCCAAAACGTATATTTTTTGTCCGAAAAAAATCGTTTTTTATAAAATATATATATTAACCGTTTCTCTTTATCAATTCTTGAAATATCATTTACGTATATATATTTAATTTATATATTTAATTTTTGTAGAACGTAAATAATATGATAAAATTGATTTTTATAAAATCAACAAAATAGTTCATGTATATATAAGTATTACATTCATTTCATTGAATTAAATATAACAATGGACGTAAAGGTTGTAGAGTGTGCGAATGTCGTACATGCGATTGTTTTGGGGGACTCTTATGAGACGACAACGTCTTTTGAGAAGACTCTCCGAGATTCTATCAAAGATCTATATGACTTCTCCATTGCTAAAAAGGAGACGTCCAGCGCCCATATTTTAATCGCAAATATTCAAACGAAGAGATACACGGATAATGGCCGCGAAAACGGCTATAATATGCGTATCAACTTCTTTGCGAATAAGATTACGAATAACCTACAATTTTCATATGAACTATGGTTTAATGAAACCCGCATCTTCTCCTTTTCGAAAGGTACTATGCTCGGTTCAACGCCTAAAGACGATTATGAACTCTTGGTAAAATATCAACAAACTGCGTATCGCATTTTAGATGTTGTCGATTATGCGTACTTTTTCAAGACCGCAATCGGTAAGACGGATTTATACGATGTTGAAATTTGTCCGTATAACCGCGACACCTTCATTACATCTGCCAACAAACTTTTTGCGATAAAAGTAACCTATCGACCTACGCAACAGAAGCTCACCTTTATTCATGTGATTGAAAGCGGTGGCTCTTTACGCGGAGATGATTTTTTGGTTCTAAATAACGATACCTATAAGGCACTTTCGAGTGCGAAGGGTATGGCGCAATTTTCATCCAAGATGATTCGTTTGTTTAACGCAGCTGAATCGGGTGGGTGGTATACCCATGTGAAGAGGTGCGTGAGCTATTGTATGACTCTTTTTGAAGAGTAATATTCTTATTTTACCCAAAAATAAGAATGATACTAAAAATTATAAAAATAAATGAAAAATATCATAAAATACTCGTCTTCTTACATCTTATACTAACTGTTTTTCAAATAAGTCCCAAATATCTGTCTTCTCATTTCGCGACCAATATAAGTTATATACATGTTGATGTCCTCCACCTCCCTTAAAGTGCCCCCCAATCTTCTTCAACTTCTCTCCTAACTCATGTAAATCCACCTTTGTTTGTTTATGATCGTCAATCATGGTAATTCCATATCCATTGACATTATACTCCCACGCCCATAATACGGCAAAGTCAATCTTTCCCGCAAGGTTGGTACAAATTTGTCGCCCTATTTTTTTTGTAAGAGCTGGACTGCGATAATTGAGTACTCCCACTTTATACCCTTGGAAGTCGCGAATTTGGGCGTTAATCGCAATTTGATTCTTTAAATCTTCTGTGACTTCAAAGTAGTAATTACCAAAGGTAATCAGATCATTGACATTGGACTGTTGGATAATCTTCCAAAAATCTTCAAACACTTCACCCGAAGCAATCTTTGCTCGTATCTTTGGATCACGGCGGTGCGTATAACGGAAGCCAAGCGCTTCCGTAAACATAGAACCATATGAGATCCAAGGTAAAAAGAGCTTCGAGTCCGATGAGTCAATATATTGAATGACGGTGGGAACCTTCTCCTTGGGATAAAAGAACTTCCAAGTACAAGCGCAAGCCGCGTGGTCGTTGCGACGCTTCGATTCGATATAACTGCTATAAAAGTTGGGATGCTTTATCTTGGGTTGATGGTCGTCAATCACAATCATATATTTACAGTACTTTAACAAGTATTCAAGTGTAAATTTACTAAAATCAATATCTACGAAGAGCACGCTCAATCCGCGCTCAAAATCGCGTTCCGGTTTATACGAACCGCTCGGTTTAATCATGACAATATGCTTGATTTGCGCACCGACTTCACGTAATGCGTGATAGGCAATCGCACCGGCAAAGAAGCCATCATTATTCTCATTAAAGACGATGGTATCAATGGTCTTTAAATCGGATGGCGAGAACTTTTTCGAGAATTGCTCGATAGAGGTGAATGAGTTCTCATACTCTTCTTTGGTAGCAAATACGGGCGGTTTGGGGAATTTATGAATCTCTTTTAACTCTTTATTCTTGACACATTCACGAATAATCGCATTAAAGTTGGTCTTATCACTGTTATTGATAACAGTTGCCATATTATTCATATTATTATCAAAATGATTGGTTTGATTGGTTGTTGTAACTCTTCTTCGTTGAGTAGAAGAGCCTTTTTTACTTTTACTTTTACTTTTACTTTTACTTTTACTTTTACTTTTACTTTTGCCCTTCTTTTGACTAAAATCAAATTCACTCATATTCATCTTTTATCTTACTTTTGAATCTACTTCTACATTATACTTATATTTAATTCACATTCGTTTGATATAAAGGAAAATATATAAAAGTATATATCAAGAAGTAATTAAAAAATGAGCGCCCAAGATCAGATTCTCGAAAATACGCCCATCGAAGGCGTCGAGCAGAACCAATTTGTGGATCCTTCCACCTTAAGCATCAAAGCAGTTTGTGAAATTATTCACAATCAGTATGTAGAAATGCTTGACATTGTCACTGACTCGGTCAAAAACAATGAAGAGTTAAAGAGCGCGCTTACGCGTGATAAGAAGCACTATTTGGAGAAGGTATCCACCAATGGTCTTCTTCAAATCCTTTATGTATATACGGAGAATTTCCTCTACTCGTTAGAGGCGTTGAAGGATCATAATTGTGATTACTTCACGTATCAAGAAGACCGTATTAAGCGTAAAAGTGGTAAGGTAGAGAAGGTCAAGATCAGCTGTTTGGTAGGAAAGACGACACTGAAGCGGATTATTCCGGAAGTATCCGAGGAGATCCATTGGAAGATCTTCGACACACTGGTAAATGGCTTCATCTTCTTATGTAAGAAGACGGAGCACGGCTTTGAGTTCCGCAAAGAGTATTTGAAGTACGTTCATGAGAATTTTGAAGATAATCGCAATTATAGCAAGATGAAGCTGATGATTGAGAATGTCGATTCAATCTTTGATGAGTATCATCCGGAGGATTATAAGCCCGCTGAGAAGAAGGATAAGGATGAGAAGAAGAGTGGAAAGAAGGGTAAGAAGGGTAAGAAGGATGAGGAGAGTGATGATCCCTTCGGCTTCTTTACGAAGAGTGCAGGGGACAATTTAGTGAAAAATCTGGAGAGCTCGAAGATCGGTCAAATTGCCAAGAGTATTAGCAATAAGATGAGTGAAAATGACTTCCCTATGTTGCGTGATCCAAGCCAACTGCTTGCCTCTCTCACCAATCCCAATGCGGAGAATGGACTGGGTGATCTCATCAAGTTCGTGATGACGGAAGTTCAAACATCGCTTGAAACCGCAAATATTTCCCATGACGATTTAATGGGAGAAGCATCGGGAATGATGGGTGGTCTCTCCAAACTTACGGGTATTGATCCGATGAAGATGATGGGAGGACAACCGCCTTCAGGAGGGGAGGGTGGGGAGACGGTACCTGACTTTTCGCAATTTGCGGGCATCTTTGAGGGATTAGGAAAGGAGCTCCAGAAGAGTTTAGACTCGGAGAGGGATGGAAAGAAGGAGTAGATGCGTGATTTTGATATAAAGAGTATATTTTGATATAATCTAAGAACATATATCAAAAAAAATGAATTTTGAAAATATACTTCAACGTTTAAGACGAGCTATGGAGGAAGAGGATGCGAAAAAGATAGATGTGCTTTGTAATATTTATATGGCCTCATCCTTTCCAGAAGTTCCACTTCAAACGCAATATGAGAAGATCGAAGAGCTGATCGCATCATCATGTACATCCAAAGTATCTCTTAAAATGGTGAAAATCCATATTTTGTCGCGTATATGTTTATAAAGAGGTAATTTTAATCTTAATAATAATTAGTACTTATTATTAAATTCATATGGAGTTAGAAGAGTTAAATCAACAACACGAATCCAATGAAGTTCGTAAGATCAAGCGCGATGCCCGCGAATTGATTCAAAAGAGTGAGCTCATGACCGACCCCTTTTGGTTCGAACAGCCCTCTATCTTATTTGAGAGCGGCCGTGTCGCCCAATTCTTCCCCACTTATGAAATGACCTTTATTGAAAAGTTAAACGCGATTACCCGTTTGGCGATTTATTTAGGAGTTGCTCTCTATATCGTGAGTTCGACTTATCAATGGCTCTATCTTGCCATTTTAGTCCCTATCTTTACCATCTTTATGTATAAGACACAGCGCGAAAATATTGAAACCTACTTTAATAATTATGATAGTTTAGAGAATGCGATTCACGAAGATGTATTGATGACAAAGGAGAGTGTGAAGCCGACGACAAATAATCCTTTTATGAATATTAACTTAATTACAGATGATCGGACTCGTGCCCCCGCAACACCTTCATGGAATAATGATAAGGTAATGGCAGATATTGAAGATAAGTTTAATTACAATTTATACAGGGATACAGGTGATCTTTACGGGAAGAATAACTCTCAACGTCAATTTGTAACCATGCCAAGCACGACCATTCCTAACGACCAGACCACTTTTGCGAAGTGGCTTTACCAAACGGCGCCTACATGTAAAGAGAAGAGCATCTATTGTTCGCCCGAAATGCCAGCATATCCTTATTTGGATACAAGCAACGCTCAACAATATACCAATATGAAAGTATAATCTTCTCTTTTTTACTCTACTTTTCTACTCTTTGTTTTTTACTCTTTTCAAAAACCATTTGAAAAGAGTAGTACTCCCACACTCAGATTCGAACTGAGGTTGATCGATTAACAGTCGACTATACTAACCACTATATTATGCGGGAATGGATGAGGAGTCAAAACCTTTTACGGCCTCCTACACTCTTTACTTATCTATTTTTTTTTGAAAATAAACGCACTTTCAAAAATTCCTAAAGAAAAGGAGAAGAGAGAAGTTATTTTATTTATTTAATGGATTATAAAGACAAAATAAATGAATATAAAGAGATTTTATACTAAAATAATACAAAGATGTGTATTATAGATGAATGTAATACAACTCCAATATTTAATATTAAAGGATTAAAAGCAAAATATTGTCGAAGACATAAAATGGATAATATGGTAGATGTTAAACATTCAATTTGTATACAAGATGGTTGCGATAAAAGAGCTAACTATAATAAAAAAGAAGAAAAAAATGGATTATATTGTGTAAAACATAAATTAGATAATATGATAAATGTTACAAGTATAACTTGTATTATAAAAGAATGTTATAAACAACCATGTTTTAATTATGAAGGAGAAACAAAAGGCTTATACTGTGTAAAACATAAATTAGATAATATGATTGATGTAATAAGTCCAACTTGTGCTAAAGAAGGATGTAAAACAAGACCATCTTTTAATTATGAAGGAGAAATAAAAGGCTTATACTGTGTAAAACATAAATTAGATGATATGATTAATGTAATAAATTCAACTTGCACTAAAGAAGGATGTAAAACAAGACCATCTTTTAATTATGAAGGAGAGATAAAAGGCTTATACTGTGTAAAACATAAATTAGATAATATGATTGATGTAATAAGTCCAACTTGCACTAAAGAAGGATGTAAAACACGACCATGTTTTAATTATGAAGGAGAAACAAAAGGATTATATTGTTTTCAACATAAATTAGATAATATGATTGATGTGGTAAATGATAAATGTATAGAACATGGTTGTAAAACACAACCGTGTTTTAATTATGAAGGAGAAACAAAAGGCTTATATTGTGTAGAACATAAATTAGATAATATGTTTGATGTAATAAGTCCAACTTGTGCTAATGAAAGATGTAAAACACGACCATATTTTAATTATGAAGGAGAAACAAAAGCCTTATATTGTGCAGAACATAAAATAGATAATATGATTAATGTAATAAGTCCAACTTGTATTAAAGAAGGATGTAAAATACAATCATCTTTTAATTATGAAGGAGAAACAAAAGGTTTATATTGTGTAGAACATAAATTAATTAATATGGTTTGTGTAATAAGTCCAACATGTGCTAAAGAAGGGTGTAAAACACGACCATCTTTCAATTATGATGGAGAAACAAACGGCGTATATTGCGTAGAACATAAAATAGATAATATGATTAATGTAATAAGTCCAACTTGTATTAAAGAAGGATGTAAAACATTAGCATCTTTTAATTATGACGGAGAAACAAAAGGCTTATATTGTGTAGAACATAAATTAGATAATATGATTGGTATTTATCATTCTATTTGTAAAAATGAGTGGTGTATTACAAAAGTTGGTAAAAAGTATGAAGGTTATTGTGTTTACTGTTTTATGCACATGTTTCCTGATAAGCCTATATCAAAAAATTATAAAACGAAAGAGCGTGAAGTGATTGAATTTATTAAATCCAGATTTCCAGAATATAGTTGGATTTGTGATAAGAGGGTTCAAGATGGATGTTCTAAGCGTCGTCCAGATCTCTTTTGTGATTTAGGATATCAAGTACTCATTGTTGAAATTGACGAGAATCAACATATTGACTATGATTGTAGTTGTGAAAATAAGCGTATCATGGAAATTTCTCAAGATATTCACCATCGACCATTGATTTTTATTCGATTTAATCCAGATGATTATATCAAAAATGAGAAGAATATTACATCTTGTTGGGGATTGAATCAAAAAGGACTATGTGTAGTTAAGACGTCTAAGAAGAGTGAGTGGGAAGAACGACTAAATACACTTCAGAATCAAGTTTTATATTGGTTACAACCTGAAAATAAAACAGACAAAACAGTTGAAATCATTCAACTCTTTTATGATGAATAATTTTTTATTAATTGTTATTATTTTTATATAAAAAATAATAATTTAAATATTTTTTTCCTTTACTTTTTCGTAAGAGTACGAAGTAAGAAGTATCCCATTACCGCCATATTACTTAAAATTAATCCCTTTGTAATCATGTCATTTGTCTTATTCTCGTGACACTCCTCTTCCATGGAGAAGGAGCAGGAGGAGGAAGATGATGATTCCGAGTAAGAGGGCGTGGGGTGGCATGGTTCTGGTTCGCAGCAAGGTTCCTCATGTTGATAGCAGCAGCACTCCGTCTTTTTACAGCAAATGGTAAGGAAGCGTTCAAAGTATCCGAAGCACCAGAAGGATTGTTCTGACTCGGTCTCTACAGCGCCGGAAGCGTGGAACGACTTCTTGACCGAGAGTAAAGCAAGTTCCAAATTGCTATTATTATCATAAAATCCTGGGGGAATGAAGGGTAAAACGTGTGAGTTAGGCATATCCGTAGAGATGGATTTGTAGGCATCGGAGGTGGGAACGGGAGCAATATTCAAGAACTTTCCGCAAGTGAGTAGTTCATTATTATAACCATTTGTTAAGTACGTGATCTTAAGAAGAAGTTGTCCGCTCTCATTATACGCATTTTGGAAGGTCTCCGCTGGGCCACAGTAGAGAGTTCCGTTGGACTGTTCGTAAGCAATCGGCCCCAGGTAGAATTCCGTGGGTACATAGGAAGTGGGAGCCGTTGTGGTAAAAGTGTAAGGAGAAGATACATCTTCCGGAACACTATAAACACAAGTACAAGGGCCGACATGGACGTTATTGACTGACTTGAAGACACCGCCATTGGTAGTATATACATGATAAGGAATAAATCCAAGGGAAAGGAATGTGGAAGCCGCCAGATTCACGACGGAGTTGCGGAGTATCGTTGTCTCCATATCATCGACGCTCTCCACATGTACGAATGCGCGACCGTTGGTTTGGTAGTTGGGGTCGATATTGGAGAAGCCGTCGATATAGATATTGTGAGTAAGGGCGATTTGTGCGCCATCTTTAAGGGAGATGTGATCTCCTTGATATTTGAAACCAAAGATACTATCTTTAATAAGGGCATTTCCACCATAGACTCGGATGGCGTCTCCTTGTCCGTAGAGGATCTCGAGGTTTTGGAAGGTACAGTTGTAGGAGGGAGCCGCCAATGTAAGGGAGTTCGAGTTGGTAATGCTGGCATCTCCGGCAAAATAGATACGAACATGGGATAGTACAACGTTATTCGTATTCGATATATCTCCACCGTAGGTGACACTGGTTCCTGGAAGGTTGATAGGATAGGACTCTTCAACAAGGGTTAAATTGGTCTCATTGTTACCACATACGTAGATACCCGACCAAAGAGCGGAGAAAGGGCCGAGACCTCCATTATACGTCCAAACCTTCTTATTATTTAAGGCAAAGATAACACAGTTGGGTAAGATGGAGGTGAAGGTAATGGGGCATTCGCAGGTGCCTTCGGCAAAGAGTTTAGAACCGATGGTGACAATAAGGGAAGGAGGATTGCGAGGGTCGGAGTAATCGGGACTATTGGCATAAATCGTGGTTCCCTCTTCAATGGATAGTACGGAGTTATTGATGACATGAATACGATTCATTAAGACCCAATTCTTATCACGAGTCCAGATGATATCATGGGTAATATCATTATATACAAGAACGGTTTGCTTGTGTGGGTTTAACGCATTACAAGAAGGAATTTTATGTTGATAGCAACTCATGGATAATTTATCTTTTTATCTTCTATCTTTATTTAAGATATATTTTCCTCTTCACTCTTTGAAAAAGAGAAGGAAAGAAGAGTAAGAGAAAGAAAAAAGAGAGAAGAAGAGAGAAAAGAGAGATAAAAAGAAAAAGAATATTTTAAAGGATAATGAAATTCTCCCTTTAAATAAAATCTATTGATAAAACAGTATAATTCATTTTAAAAATGTCATTCATCATTAATCAAGAGACCCGTTTATCCTATGACCCGTGCTATCTTAACGGCGTTGAATCTACCAACTCCCGCCTTTCTCAATACACCTTAGACTCACGTCAAATCAACGACGACTCCTTAAATCACAATCAAATCCGTGGATTATATCGCAACAACCATGATGGAAAGGGTAAGTATGTCAACGAGGAGACGAAGCTTCGTCGCGGCCAAGCTTGCTCGGAGAAGGGTCGTGTTGCGAAGAGTCTGGATACCGTACTCTTTGCCGGCCCTCCGTTCATGGGTAATGGCTCATCTACTCTTCGCAATCCTGATCTCAAATCTCGTTTAATGAGTGGAGAGCAAACCCATGTAAAGAAGAGTGTGGCTCCTACTTGCGGTGTCACCATTGACCGTTTTACTCCTTTACTTCCTTGTATTGCGGATAACGTACAAAAACCCGAACATATTATTCCCGAACATTGGATTCGTGGAGGCATGAGTACCCGCACGGTTGTAAAGAATGCGGATTATATTAAGTCATTAGGACAGAAGTAAGAAATAAAAATAAAAGATTATATATTTATTTTTTAACTTAGAGAGATTTATATCAATCATAATAGTTATTGATATATTCATATAAAGATACAAAAGATACAAAAGATACAAAAGATACAAAAGATACAAATGAGTACAGAACGAATATTGGAGTCGCAAGGATATATCTTTTTAAAGAGTGTCTTTCCGCGATCGGTGATTGAAGAGTTTAACGCTCAAATGAACGCATACTTTACCAAAAATCATGTCATGATGTATTTAGGAAAGCCGATGGATATGGATGTTGAAGAGTTTTATGTGAATAATACGTACTCTCAAATGGATAACTTTGAGAAGAATACACGATATCAAAAACCAGTGATTGAGAATCGTGGTGCGAAAAATCGGACAAATGATATAGGTGCTTATGACTTTCATCAGGCGCAAAAGTTATTTCCGCACTTATTGGAACTCTTTCAGATCAAAACGTTAGAAGCGATTTTACAGAAGACGACATCCTCACGTTGGCGCTTGGATCGTGCGAATATCCATATTTCAAATAATGTGAAAAATCCCATTGGATATCATAGTGATGGACTCAAAGATAGTATACGCGTAATGATCTACTTATCTGATTTACCGGATCTTAGTTATGGAGTTCCTTCTTTTATTCAATATTCGCATACACCGGTGGGTCGGGCGAATGGAATCAAAAAAGAGGATATTAAAACCTTTCCGGGAAGTAAGGGGGATGTACTCATTTCATATGAGAATGGATTACATCGAAAATTGCCACAAACCACATCGTCGATCAATGGATTTGTTTGCTTACACTTTACAAAATAAGAAACCGCTTCGGTTTCTTATGAACTTCCCGCTATAAAATAAAATAATCATATAAAAAATCTCTTCGGATTCATTCAGCTGAATGAAATGAATCTTTTTATCTAAAAAGATGATTTATTCGCGAAGGCCGTGGAATGAGGTCAATCCAGGTTCTCCAAAGGTGAACAGATTGCTAGCGTGAGTCTTCATATCGAGTGTTTTGGGAGCATACTTGCGACTGGGGCATTTGCTCGCAAGACGGGTTTGACCGCGAAGATCCGACTCAAGATCCACCAGATTTCCGGTATATAGTGCTACATGTTCGGCGCCAATAATATTGCGCTCCAGAGTGGATTTGGACGAGTTTTCGAACTTTCCGTTGTAAGTGGCATATTGGAAAGGGCCGGTGGAGGTTTTGACGCGCGAATCATACGTACAGTTATCATAGATTAAACGGTTGGAGCTCATTTTTTGAAAAGATATTTCCTATTTCTATCTTTTCAAAATATATTTTTTTTCAAGAAGAAGAAAAAAGTGATTTCTCTCTTCTCTTTCTCTTACTCTCTTTCAAGAAGAAGAAAAAGAAGAAAAAAGAGAAATCTAAAAAGATTCAAAAAAATGGATTATCAAGAGAAGTATGAATTACTTCATCGGCAAGTATATGGTTATCCCGCTGATTATCAAAAGTTATATCAAAAGGTATATCAAGATGGATACGATCAACTCTTGCGGTTTATCCAACATATTCAAGAGCCATCGATTTCACACTTTCACAATCATCTCACACGGTTAGAGATAAAGGAGGAAGATCTTCATAAGATTCTGATAAAATGTATGGAGCTTAAAAGAAATGAGTATATTCAAGAGTTGCTAACACATTATGTAATCAATTGTAATTATAAGACGATTGTTACACATGAATCGCTTATTGCTCTCTCTATGAAGTATGATTCGAAAATCGTCTTTGATTACTTGGTGGATTCTGAAAAAGTTCATTATGAAGAGTGTGTAATGACGGCATATGAGAGCAATGGACCACGTACGCTCAACTTGATTACGCAAGCGATCCTATATAACGAGATTACGAAGAATCACTACTACTTTGAACGATTATCGAAAATTGAAGTGCTTCAACCTTGTTTAAATAATCACGGAGATATCTTTTATGCGCTCTTAAAGATTAAAGAGTCAAGTGAGAAGCTCTACTTTTTGCGATTTTTTAATTACATCTATACAGAATCTGATGAGTCGATTGTATATCTCTTTTATTTGAATTATGAAGATGATTTATATGAGATGATTGGCGAGTATAGTGAAAAACTCAAAGCGTTGGATTTCGATAAGACCCAAGCATGTATGATGATAAGTACATTGGATTCGAACTTTCGAACCATTCAAAAGTTGTTCTCACTCTTACCTCGGGAGACTCAAGAAGAGTTATGGTATCATGACTCCTTTGATCTTCCTGCTTCCATTAAACGAAGAGCACGGCAGATCAAGGAGTCAAATCCTTCATTACATCAAGAGCTTACATCATGGATTCGTGATATGGAACATCGTGAAGAGAGTGTAGAGTGTGAAGTACGATGTACTCAAAAACATACGTGTAATATCTGTTTGGATGAGGAGAGTGAGAATCAAGTATATAAGAAGTGTAATCATTGTCAAGCACTCTTTCATAAAAGTTGTTTAGAAGAGTACTTTTGTGCTTCCGATAAGTGGAATCGATGTTGCTACTGCCAAAATCGAAGCAAATTTTCATATGTGAAAGAGTAAATAAAAAAGTGTAAAAATCAAATGTAAATATAAGAAATCAAATATAAATATAAGAAATCAAATGTAAATATAAGAAATCAATATGTAAAAAATAAGAAATCAATATGTAAAAAATAAGAAATCAATATGTAAAAAATAAGAAATAAAAATAAATAAAAAAAATATAATTTGAATATAGAAGTATCATTTTTTCAAAATAAAATGAGTTTTAATCGTCTTAAATATGATATGGATGACTCCCGTTTATCTCAAAATAATAGCATGCGTGCGGCTTCGTACTATGCGGCTCCTCCCGTTTTAACCACCCATTGCTTACAAACCAATCCCCGCATTATGAATCAACACAATGGTGTTTCGATGCCACGTGATGTGGAGTGGCGCTTTTACAACGGCCCTGTGGATGTGGAGTCGGATCTGATGGGAGTCCATCGTGTAGCAAGTCGTTGCCCTACCAAGAAGTACACTCCTTCGGCATCTCATTTAGAATCTTTAGGAAATAACGATTTTAGTGAGCGTACTTTTGATCCTGTTGCGATTGTAAAGATGGTGAACTTCACTTGCGACCAATTCCCTACCGATGATACACGTTTAAGCAATCCTTCGTGTAATTTACGCGGAACCGGAATCAATCGCTTTGAGGATTTATGCTTAGACCCTCAGAGCCATATCTTCATTCCAACTCAAGTGAATCTTCCTTCTCGTATGATGGCAAAAGACCAATATCGCCGTCGTATGCCCGAAGTTCGTGTAAATGATATGAATCCGAATATGTCGTCTTTACCTCAAACATCGTTAAAGGGAGGTGCTGCGGCGAATTATGTAGGAAATATGTATCAACATGGGAAGTGTGGCTAAATAAGAAACCTACGGTTTCTTATGAACTTCCCTTATTAAAAAAGAGTAGTAATTGAGAATATTTATAAATAAATTTCAATATACGTAAATCAAATAAATAAAAATTGACTATATTCATCTTATCTACTCTTTTTGATAACAAATCATTATCAAAAAAACATTTTATTCTCCAAGATGGACGTTCAATCCACTGTTACCTCGAAGTACCCTTCGGATGAGACTTACGTTCACCTTTATGATCGCTCTGCCTATGGAATTCCTGTATCTTACAAGTACTATCTACGTCTGAAAAACGATGAACGTAAAAGATATAAGAATATGGCAAAGCTTGTGATGGTGGCACCGATAGATGCTACTCTCGTCTCGCTTTCTGTGGCGCTTGAAATGGTCTCGTTCTCTGCGAAACTTTTTACGGCGTGAGGAGATGAAGATGGTAATGATGGAATCAAAAAAAAATGTTTATTTATAACCCATATATTAGCACTTCTTGAGTAGTTGCTGTAGGATCATTCGATTGAATCGCACGTTTTGCACTTACAATATCTATTTGATACTTTGGTGTTCCAAAAGTGGTGTGAAGAAGGGGTACATTGGAGTTGGATAAGAGAAAACGAGATGGAAGAGCCTGAATCTTTGTAAAGAGGAGTATATGTTTTTCGTCATCAAATCCATCTTCTTGATATTTTACAAATGAACTCTTCTTTTCAGGTACATAGGGTGGATCCAGATAGACAAAATCGTCTTCCTCAAAATGCGTACTCTCAAAAAAGGTTTCAAATGATTGATGTTTAAAAATCACATTGTATTGATTCAACTTTTCCGAAATATGAATGAGTTCCGCTTCTTGAAAGACAGATGGATTCTTATAATTTCCATAAGGCACATTATACCCATTTGGGCCGACTCGATACAATCCTCGAAAGCATGTTTTATTTAAAAAGATAAAATACACCGATTTCATGATAGAATATGCGTTTTCATTTTTTATCAACTCATTATACTTTTGGCGAATGAAATAGTAAAAGAGCTCTTTGGACTTCTTTGTCTCCTCTTCCGGAATGGGATATACAATCTTCTTCGCATCTATCTTCTCATCACTACACTGTTGATACGCATCTTTCACTTCATTTAACTTCTCAATACACTCATTTACACGCTCTTTGATATCTTGATACAGTTGAATGAGTGAAGCATTATCATCTGAAACCATGATCTCTCCTTTCACTTGAATGGATCCCTCTTCGATGCGATTTAAAAGCTCAAAGAGCACAGAACCTCCTCCTACAAAAGGTTCATAATAATGGTTGATCTCATGAGGCACTTTTTCAAATATCTTCTCTAAAAGTTGCGTTTTACCACCTACCCACTTGAGAAGTGGTTTTAATAGATGTTTGGACACCATCTCTTTATTTACTCTTTGTATGACCTCTTTATATCCATTTTATAAAAGTTATTTATATAATAAAAAGTATATATAAATGGATATAGAGGAAAAGAACGAAATAAAGTTAGTGTATTCAAAAAGTCAAGTATACACTACTTATTTTATCTTTCAAGATGGAGAACGAAAAGGAGAAGTCGGATACATATGTATTCGAGAATTATGAGACGAACGTCCAGCTAAACTACTACGATAAATTCGAAGATCTTCATCTTCGTGAAGATGTGATTCGTAGTATCTTCTCGTATGGTTTTGAGCGCCCATCACCCATTCAACGTATTGCGATTAAACCCATCATGGAGGGGTATGATTGTGTGGTTCAGTCGCACTCGGGTACCGGTAAGACGGCTACCTTCATCATTGGTGCGCTTCAATCACTTGATCTAACTCTTCAGATGCCTCAAGTGATTATTCTTTCGAATACGCGTGAGTTGGCGGAGCAGCATCAACGTGTTTTTAAGGCACTCTCCGCGCATTCGGGTGTCTCTTCTTATCTTTGTATTGGAGGCGATATGTCAAACAAGTATATGTCCGGAAATATCAAGAGTGAGGTAATTATTGGAACTCCGGGTCGAATTGGAGATATGATTAAACGCAAGTATATCGATACTTCACAAATTCGTATGATTATTATTGATGAAGCCGATGAGGTTCTCTCATCCGGTTTTCAGAAGCAGGTGTCGATGATCTTCCGTTCGATTGCGAACGAACATTATCAGACGGTGTTGATTAGTGCGACAATTCCGGAGGAGATGAGCGAACTTATTAAACATATTTTACGCAAAAATTATATCTCTATTTTGGTAAAGGATGATGAGCTCACACTGGATGGTATTAAACAGTACTATGCGGATATTGGTGAAAATTATAAGATGAATGCGTTAATGGATGTACTGAATAATGTAAGTATATCGCAAGGTGTGATCTATTGTAATAAGAAGCAGAAGGCGGACGAGATTCGCGATCAGCTGATGGATATGAGCTTTAAGTGCGCAGTACTTCATAGTGATCTGATGCCAAAGGAGCGCAAACTGGTGCTGCAAGACTTTATTTCGGGTTCAACGCGTATTTTGGTAACTACAGATATGATGGCGCGTGGTATTGACGTACAGCAAATTTCGGTAGTGATTAATTATGATATGCCGAAACATCCTCAAACCTATATTCATCGGATTGGTCGCAGTGGCCGATTTGGAAGAAAGGGATTAGCGATTAACTTTGTGGGGCATCATGAGATTAATATTTTGTCGGCGATTCAAAAGACGTACAATACGCACATTCTCTACTTGCCTCGCAATCTTCAAGAGTTAAATAAGAGTTGTTAAGAGGATGTAAATAATATGATTATATGTAAATAAAATAGGTGATTATATGTAAATATTATAAATATATGTAAATAGGTATTATATGTAAATATTATAAATAATATGAATATATGTAAATAAGTGATTATCTTTTATCTTTTATCTTTTTTTGAAATGATTTTTAAAAAAAAGAGGAGCATATAGTAGAATTCTTCAAATGTATCTTCCATCGACCTATACTGATTCGCAAATTGATGCGGCTATTTTACCCAATGCGATTTACGCAAATATTATTTCGCGTGACACGGCTTCGGTACGTGCGTATATCATTGCAAATCCTTCATTGATTCAGCAACTTCGTTTTTTAAATCGTGCCATTCGTAGTGCGTACATGTATATAGGAAAGGGTGGATGTGGAAATAATTACAATCTCACATACAGCTCCAAATTCGGTGTAGATAATAGCGCACCCATCGTGACTGTATCATCTAATCAACTTTACCTAATGTATCGTTATACTTCAAACGCGCGTTTCACCAATTCAAATGTTGCGTATTTAATGAATGTTGCGTTTAAAATCACGAATCAACTACAAAGTGCTAAACGTACTATTTTACGCAATGGTGATGTTTGTGTCAATTGTGATTTAGTACCGATGATCCAAAATCCTCAACAGTTAGCCTCGAATGATAGCGCCAAGGTGCTTAACTTTATGATTGAAGGAAAGGGAACCACGTGTGTTTCGGGGGATCTCTATAATTTAAGCTGTGGTGGAAGCAATCAAGCTATTTAAAAAATAAATCATATCATTATAAAATAAGTATTTGTTTTTCTATATAAATATTTTTATATAGAAGAGTTAGTATCTTCTCTTAAAAATGTATCCATTCATCTTCTATCTCTACCTCTCTTCCTTCTCCTTTTTAACTGTACTCTTCCACTATCCTCTCCAATATATCGAACTTGAGAAGGTCTATTTTGAACGCTATAGTGTCAATTTAATGCGATCCGTTGCATGTTTTATGATCTTTACCCAAGCGTGTGAAAGCCTCTTTTATCGTAATTTACACTTTGATTGTACCCAATACCACGCGGATGAGTATGAACTCTTTTACCTCTTTTTGGCTTACATCTATTATGATACCGTATTATTGATGTATCAACACTATTTAGGAGTTGAGAAGAAGTTGCGATATGATCTACTTCTTCATCATATACTTGCCATCTTTACAACCTCTTTTATTGAAAATCATCAATTATACCAATTTACTCCCTATATTTGTTTATCCGAAGGAATTTCTGTCGTTTCTGGGATTAAATTGTTAGCACAAATATTCAATCATCACAAATTAGTCAAGTATTGTATTCAATACCGTTTAGCCTTTCTTGTGTATGGACGAATGCTACTCTTATGGCCGTATGTACTTTACCTCTTTTATTCTCATATGCCACCTGAAAGTACATGTAATACAGAAATTTATAATCGCGAAAATCTATCTTATGTCATGATGGCAATGACGATGATTTATAGTGCGGAGTATGTATGGTACATGCGCGGAAAAGGGGAGTTAAAATCATTGAAATTATAAATTGGTAAAAATAGAAAAGATACAAAGGTATATGTACTTTTTCACTCTTCTTGAAGGGTCTTGATGAAATCACTGATTGTAATTTCTGAATCTTTACATAACTCATTTACAATATGTTTATTGTAAATCATGCGCATTTCATGAAGATATTTCTTACCGCTTAACATATGTAAAAACGCATGTGGATCATAATCATCTGTATCAGAAGTATCTCTTTTATACAGTCGAAAGTAAGTCGATTTGTAATCATAGGAACCCACATAAAAGAGTTCATCTATATTTTCTCGAATCTTTGTATCCAATGATTCAAATGTAAAATCCTTATCATAAAGTGAAAAGATAATTTCACATGTTTCATCTTCATTCTCATCACATACTTTCACAAAATCAACCGCAATATACTTTTCAAAAAGTTGTGTGTCCATCTTTTTATTCTTTTATTCTTTCATTTTTACACATATCCTTCTCTTTTTATAATTCATTTTTTTAACTTACTTATTTACGTACCTTTTATTTTTATTTTTAAAGGTCGAACTCTTCAGCGTAGTACGGGTCTTCCGCAATTACCTTCTGGCAGTAGCGCTCCTTCAACGTCTCATACAGCGCCATGCCATCCGCCCCCAAAAGGGAGAAGATGAACGCGAGATTGTCGGTACTGACTCCTGTCATAGAACCCGTCTCACTCTTCTTGGTATAAACGCGGAAGTAGGTCTCCTTGGCACCATTACAATGCTTGTCGAAGATCGCATCCCACTCCTCTTCCAAGGTTGCTCTCAGCTTCTCGACAGTAAAATCTTCATCGCGCAGCTCAAAGAGCGGATACTCGGTTCCGTTATCGTCAATATTCGAGTCGTGGTAAGCTTCATAAGAGATGCCCCCAATCTCGTCAATCGTCAGGGTTCCAGCCGTTAGCTTCTCGCAAAAAGCATCAAGCTCCTTCATCGCAGAGCTACGCTCATACTTGGAGTAATCAAACTTCATGGATGCCATTGTACGTAAGTCAAATAAATAGAATAATTGTTCGTATTTATGATATTGAAGTAAATGGATCTTATCTTTTCATTTAGTAAATTTTTTTATAGTCGAACGTAAATAGAAGAGAATTTATTTACGTTCATTGAAGTACTTATTTTTGGGGGAAGTACGAATAAAAGAAAAAATATTAATCTTATTTAAAGATAGATGGATATAAAATGGAATATTTAGCGGCGGCAAGTATTTTAGGATTAGGATATGTTTTTCAATCCGAAAATCAAAATCAAAAGAGTCGTACTCCCAAATATATCAAAGAGCACGTCAAACCTTCCAAAATTCCCACCTCCAAAAATGGATATGACTCCAATCGCGCTTTTGACATATGGCAAAAAGAGCAAGCTATGGCCGACGATCTAAAAGCCAAGAGTGTCAAACCTCAAGAGACCAATATTATTACCGCTGGCCCTCCGTATAAAGAGATTTATAATAAGGTCGATTATTCAGAATCATCCCTTCCCGTCGAATTTAACCAATTCTCCAGTTATGAGAGCTCCTTTGCCGATTTAGGAGACCCTTCCAAAGCCTCTCTCCTTCCTCGTAATTTAAGCAAAGATAACAAACAGCTCCCCGAGAGCGGTGGTTTCAAAGGAATTTCTTTAAGTGGAGACCCCATCCATCCCAACTCTTTCACCCATAATAACATGCAACCCTTCTTTGGAAGTGGTGTGAAACAGAATATGGATGAGTTTGCCACGCGCGGCATCTTTGAAACCTTTACCGGAACAAGTGACAACTATCAGAAGAAGAAGGAGCAAGGCCCACTCTTCGAGCCCCAAAAGAACGTTACCAACGTATATGGTACCTCCAATCTCGATGGCTACATGTTAGACCGTTATCAAGTCTCTCAAATCCGTAGCAATGAAGCTCCCGTTGAGAAGGTATATGTCGGCCCCGGTTTGAATCAAGGTTTCACCGCCACTCCCAGCGGCGGTTTCCAACAAGCAAATACTCTCGATTACATTATGCCTAAGAGCACCAACGAAACACGTGTTAAGACCAATCCCAAATTATCCTACTATGGTCGCATTAATGCCGGTCAAAAGATTGCTAAGCCTGGTAAAGTCGGAACCGTTTATAAGAATCGTCCCGATACCTTCTATATTCAAGACCCCGACCGCTACTTCACCACCACCGGTGCGGTTACTGCTCCTTCCATTCGCCCTTGCCAAGTAGTGAAATTCACAAATCGCAAGACGACTACCACGAAGAGCAGAAAAGGCCCAGCGGCACCCGTGAATGGTACGCGTATTGCGGTACGTGGTAAGTACCGTGTTTCAGATAAACCTCAATATGAGACCGATGGCCCTCGTAACGCAAACCTTAGCGGTTTCTGGAATATCTTTGGGTTCGGAAATAAAGATGTTCCCAATGATTATGGCAAGAAATCACTTGTCTTAAACGCCAATAACCGCATGGATTATGGTGAGAAGGGTCGCAATGGTAACTTAACGGGTAATGAGAAGGGAGTCGCTCGCAACGGTCAGAAGGCGCATGAGACGAAGCGTCAAACAATGGAAGATAGCAAGCGTGATGGTAATATGGGTGTAGCCACCTTCAAATCAAAGGTATATGATCCGAATCAGAAGACGAAGACAACGGTACGAGAGACGACGGAAGATAACGACCATAACGGTCATCTTCGCGGCCCCAGTCGCGGGAAAGTGTATGACCCCAATGATGCTGCCCGCAACACTGTTCGCGAAACAACCGAAGATAACGAACATTATGGTAATATGGGTCAAAGCCGTTATGCGGGTAAAGCGTATGATCCGGCGGAAGAGGCAAAGGCAACTGTTCGTGAAACAACGGAGGATAATGACCGCAAAGGTACCCTTTCTGGCCTCACTCGTGGTAAAGTGTATGACCCCGACCATCATGCCAAGGATACACTTCGCCAAGATACTTCTGTCTATTATGTGGGTAACCAAGATGGTGAAGAGGTAGGTGGTTATCAGGTGGCAGAGGTCGATGCTCCCAATACAATGCGCCAATTCACATCGGTGGAGTACACGGGTAATGCGGGAAATAGTGGAACCACCAACGTTCAGATGAGTCGCGAAAATGCGGGAAATATGAATGTTCGCGCAGCACGTGGAAATCAAGATAAAGGATACACACCCAACGCGCAAGGGCCGAATCGTCGCGGCAAGACGCCGGAGATGAATACCCGAAAGACAGGTGAAGTTCAAAGCGCTTACCTCAATGAACGCGGCGTACAACCCACTCAGATTTATAACTCCATTCCTCAACCTCACCTCTTTAGTGAATCAACACCCAAGAGCACCTTACCCAATGAACCATTAGAGTTCCGTAATACAGATCCCCATCTTCTGAAAGCTTTTATAGAGAATCCCTACACTCAATCACTTCAAAGTTCAGCATAATATCATCATATTCAGTCATATATTTTTTACAAATGAATTGATTTATAAAAATATTTTATTTTTGGTAAAATTGTTGATGTAACTCTTGATAAAGGCCTCCTCCTCTTCCATAAATCGATTTATAGGAACCTTCAAACGCGCGTTCAAACTCTTCTTGAGAATAAGGTGGTAAATACGCATACTCCCGTAATTCACTACATACTTTCCGAAGTTGTAATTTATACTTGATCCATGATTGAAAATAGATGAGTGGGCGCTCTTTATACTTTCCAATCATCCGCGTCGTTTCATCAATTAACATATCACGGATAGCAGTATGTTGATCTAAAAAATATTGAAATTGATAAAAGAGAGGGCGACAGTGGCGATATTTGGGATGAATAAGTGATTCAAAGAGTTGATTTTGAGAAGAGTGCTGATACATTAAACGCGGGTCGCGTAATATTTGATAAAAACGCGATTCATAATTTTTATAATAATCCGGATTGTCGTGAATTAACTCTTGATAAATTGGATATAGAAGAAAAAATCCTTGATTTAAAAGTGTTTTGCCATGTTTATCTAAGTAATAATCCTCCATCATCTTATCATAACTCTCGATCAATCGCATATGATACATATGTACGTAAAATACTTCATCGTCATAGATACCATCTTTTTGATGATAATAGTGTAATTTGATATGTATTAGTGGATATAAATGTGAAATATGGATGAGCCATGATTCGAAAATCTCATGGTCGTTCTCACGTGTAGGTGTAATAAAGAGAGACGTGCGTAATTGACGAGCACTCTTCTCATACTCGTAAATCAAAAACTCTTTAAGCACATTCCAACTACGTTCATCCCCATCATCACTATGATACATATCTTCCTCCATGAAGAGTCGATAAATCGGTTTATGAGGTAATTGAATTGTGCCATCATAAATATGTAATTGAGGTAATAAAAATTGAATAAACTCTTCAAACTGAACGGTTGAATTTGGATGGTCGTTTGCGGAGAATTCTAAATCATAAAAAGAGCATATACTCTTCATTGTTTATAAATGTAAAAATATAAAAAGTAAAATGGTAAAATATAAAAAGATAAAAAGGTAAAAAATGATTTTTATATTATTTTGGAAGAAGATATTATTTATCTCCTTTTAACTTCGATACGAATCTAAATAACGCAGCTCCAAAAGCGCCGGATCAATTGTTTTTGCCTCCTCATCTTGAAAGACGCGCTCTACATCATCATAATCTTCCACATTCTCCTGAATCGTGTGTAGCATACTCTTCTCATCCTCTTTGGTTTGATTCACTTGTGAAAAGAGATACTCTTCATAAGAGATATCATTATACTCATGATCGTCAATCAGTGGAACTTCCGCATTTTTCGTATCAATTTTGAGAAATCCTCCTTCACTCTCGGGAGCCCAATGAAAGAGGAAGACACCATCCACAATATATACATCTACCAACTCATCAAACTCCAAATATTGACCGATTTGATTGATCTCGTCAATCATCTGTTCCTTTGTTTGAGACCCTTTGAGTAGATCACCTTCGCCAAAATCACAGAGCTCAATGGGGATAATTCCCAAATATTCACTCTCTACTTCATACTCGTGTCCGAAACAATCTTTATAACGCTCCTTTCCTCCAAAAACCTTCTCAAAGACAAGTGTATACTCCTTTCCATCCTCCTCTAAAATAAGAGTATTCTCCTCAATATTCTCATACACAATATCAACGTACTTCTGTTTGAGACCATAAAAGAGATCTCCGATAAAGTAACCTCCCGCAGGAAGGGACTCTTGAATGACCTTGCGGTCTTCGTGAAAATCGAGATTTAACTCCATTGAAAGAAACCTCTTTGGGCTCGTTGAGCTGGAACGTTGTTCTCTTTCGAACTTCCAGCTAATAAATAAAGGTTTTGAGTTTCATTTTTTTATTTTTATTGATAAATTCAATTATTTATTGATAAATTCAATTATTTATTGATAAATTCAATTATTTATTGATAAATTCAATTATTTATTGATAAATTCAATTATTCTTCAATCCACTTTTTACATAGATTGAGTAAAATCTGCGTACTTGAGAAGAGATCCACCTTCAGTGATTCAAACATTTCCAAGTGATAATACTTGTTTTGAAAGTAACGCTTTACATACTCTTCACTCACATACTTCCGATTCTTATATACCAAAAATACTTGAATATGCATCATGATATAAATCCACGTTCTACATAAAAGGGGATGTGTATCATGTGTATTTTCATAAATATATTGAAAGATTTTATCAAAGAGGTGACTCATCTCCGTTTCAAATCGTGAATGATCTCTCTCTTCCGCTTCAATCATATGTGAATGATCTCTCTCTTCCGCTTCAATCATATGTGAATGATCTCTCTCTTCCGCTTCAATCATATGTGAATGATCTCTCTCTTCCGCTTCAATCATATGTGAATGATCTCTCTCTTCCGCTTCAATCATATGTGAATGATCTCTCTCTTCCGCTTCAATCATATGTGTATAAATCGTTTGAATATGGTTTTTCATATCTTGATAAATATCACACATATCATCCAAACATTGAATCAACCACGCCTTCTTTCCATTTTCAATCATATGCTCTCGATGATGTTTTTTTAAAGATGGATTGGAGAGAAGTATAAAGAAGTAGATGGTAATATAAGACTTCGAGAAGGTCTCTTGATAAATCGTCTTTACATCTGCTTCTTTACTCTGCTTCTTTGAAGAGTGATGTAATGTTTCAAATACATATACCATAAAATCATAAAGATAATCATATGTTTCAATATTATACTTATTCACAAATGCGTTAAAGTAGGTTTGAAAAATAATATAATCCGCATTATCGTGTTCATCTGATGGCACAGAGCACTTTTTATTGATAAAGGTATGATGACAAAAGTAGAGGAACTTCTTTCGGACACTCTTTTCAAATGCTTCTTCATCCATATACTTATCAATCAGTAAGTAGCAGATCATGGAGAATTGATAATTTTCATTGGGTATCTTGATAAAAAGTTCAATTATTTTTTGAATTTGATACAAAGCGCGTTCATCTTTGGATTGAAAGAGTTTGCTCTTTTTTGAAACTTGTGGAAAGAGTGAATATACCATATAAAAGAAGAAGATACTCATGACACGTATTAAATCATCATCGTTTCGAATCAGATGTGGGATTTGGAAGAGTGGTTGTAAAATAGACTTCATCTTCTGATAAAAAAGTATATTTTGTGTATGTGGTTTTATAAATAGTTCTCGAATCAAGTGTAAAAATTTGTCCTTTTCACATAAGGTGGAAAATGAGAATTCATTTTTCGCAAATGCTTCTCGCAAAAATCCTTCTATATTCACTCGTTCGGATTCCGTGAAGGTAAAAGAAGATAAGTAGGATTCTAACTCTTTAGGACTCTCTTTTGTTTGATACCATGTTTCAATAAGTGGATATAAATGATGAATCTTTTGAATCTTTTTGATTTTGGAAAGAATTCGACTCTTCAAAAACATACTTCTATACTCTCTTTACTTTTTTTCTTTTAGGATGAAACTCTCTCCATATTTGATTTGATTGATTTGAAAAGTATTTCAAATCAAAAAAGATTTAATGATTAAATAATCTTATATGATAATTTAATAAATAATAAATTCAGGAGTAAAGAGTTCAATATTTTTAATAACTCTCCATTTCTGTACCTTTACATCTTCATACTTTACACCAAATGCATGACATACCATTTCATTTTCCATACACCAATATTCAACCTTCTTTTCAAGATCTTCAAATGGAGTACGTTCCATTACTTCTTCAACTTCAATACTCGTTTCTTTGAAGGCAGAATAAAGATCATCTTTGTTATACTCAAATACGATTTCAAGCGGAAACTCATCATCTTCAAGAAGAAAAGTGCTTAACATACGATTCTTTAATAGATTTTTTAATAGATTTTCATTTATCTTCAAATCACTCCAACAGATCCTATATACGGATCCAATATAAATTGTAACCTTCTCTAAAAAAGATGGAATTGTCTTTAATTCAATGGAAGTGATCTTCTTTTTCATAGAAGGTATATTGATCTTCTTCAAAATCATGGTTTTATCATTCCATGTTGAAATGGAGAAAGGTTCTTCACTATATTTTAGAAAAGTTTGTTCCTGTTCCATTTTACTCTTTATCCTTCTTAACTCAAAACTCCTTTATATTGAATTTAATAAACTCCTATCTTTTGATAAAAGGAGATCGACCGTTCATTGGCTCTGATTTTAGATAAATCGAGTGCGGAGATAAAGAGTCCCGCTGGCTCCTTGACTCGGGATAAAGCAACATACGTTTGTCCTGCTTCAAAGATTTGCGTTCCAATATTCAACTCCACATAATCCAACGTACATCCTTGTGTCTTATGTACGGTAAGCGCCCACGCAAGCATTAGTGGAATTTGCCGTTTTGTTACCGTCTTTCCTCCCTTATCTTCATGCGACCACGTCTCATACTCCACGATATACGGTTTTTCCATATTTAAAAATTTAACCACCGGAAGAGTCTCTTCAAGACATTTGCTTCCTTCAACGGGTCGCGTGATAAAATCAACGACAATGCCTCGACTTCCATTTACCAAAGAGACTTCACTCTGATTTACCAAATACATCACTTGGGCTCCAATGGCAACTTCAAGACGCTCTTCACAATTGGTTCCTTCATTAATAATATGGATATATCGCTCCTTCTCATACTCTTCCACGGTTTTGGAGAAGGTATAAGAGGCTTGATAAATATGGGCGTTCTCTTCTTTGCCATGGGCTCCATGGGTTAACTTCTCCAATTCGTTCTGATTATACTCTTGAACTTGTTTCCGAAGTGGAAAGATAAGTGTTGGAATAATACCATCTTCCCGAGATATCTTACCCTTTGCCATGATTTTTCGTAAATAAGCTTCTACATCTTCATCCACAATACCTATGCGAATTTTATTTAAAATACCTTGAAACTCTTCATCCTTTTGTCGCATAATTTGTCGAAGAACGCATACTTTTAGCTGTAATCGCTTCCAACAGATGGCATCAAATGAGAAGAAGTTGCTCTTGACGGGAGGGAGTTGAAGGAAGTCGCAAAAGAAGATGAGTTTGATTCCTCCAAATGGCTCATCACTTCCACGCATTCGTTTTCCCAAAATACAAAGCTTATCCAATAGCTCCCCACTCATCATCGATATCTCATCAATAATTAAAACGTTAGTCTTCTTCCACCGTTGTGCGGCTCCTTTCTTCATCATATTTGTCTTTAACTTATCGACGTAATAATCAATTGTCCGAGAACCATCTTCAATACCCGACCATGAGTGAATTGTAATTCCGGAAATATTCATTGCAGAGATTCCTGTAGTACTTGTAATATAAATAGAGTCATCATTCATATTTCCTTTACAATGCGTATCAATATACCAAGAGTAATATGATTTAAGAAGCGTTGATTTTCCTGTACCCGCTGGGCCGGTTACCAATACATTTCCATCTTGGCACATTGTATCAAATGCGCGCTTCTGGTCTTCAGTAAAGATGATCTTCTTATAATCGACATACTCAACATGAACTTTTTTGACGGTGGTTGATTCTACTTTCTTGGTACCTCCTAACTCGGATTGAAAAGAGAAGATATTTTTGGCACTCATATGATTCTTCTTGATTCATGGAATCAAGAATATCTTAACTTTGAAAAAATCCTTTTTTTATTCTTATCTATAAAAAGTATATTATATTTGATAATAATAACTCATTCCAAAGAGGAGTATTAAGAGAAGAATAACAGCATACATATATGAAGAGGAGACATTACTCTTTTTATATATTTCTTCAATTGAAATGATCTTCTTCTCCATTTTTATCTTTTTACCTTTTATCTTTTATCTTTTATCTTCTATGTTAGAATCATAAAAATAAATGAAATCAACATAGAGAAAATAGCTAACTTACAACAATCAGGATGGTAAGTAAGAGAAGGATGAACCAAGGAATTGTGGAAGAGGCGCCTTTTTGATTAAGATGATTACCATTATTTTCAACATTTGTAGAGAAGAAGTTTTGAAAACGATTTTGAATTTGATTGCGACTCTTCTTCTGATTTTGATTTTTGTTTTCGTTCTCCCCAAAATCAAGTAAGAAGGATACATTATTTTCATTACTTTCATTATTCTCATTTTCATTGGTTTTACGATTTACATTTGTTTTAATATTCACATTATTCGTTTTCACATTATTGGGTTTAATGTTATTCGGTTTCACATTATTGGGTTTAATGTTATTCGGTTTCACATTGTTCGTTTTCACATTGTTCGGTTTCACATTATTCGGTTTAATGTTATTGGGTTTAATGTTATTGGGTTTAATGTTATTGGGTTTAATGTTGTTAGGAGTTGTTGTTGTTGAATTCATTAAAAAAGAAGAGTTCCATTCTAACATAAAGGAAGAAAAAAGGAGTGCGTAATTCTAAAAAATTATTTATGTTTCAAAAAAATAGATTTTATCAAGAAAGAAGAAGAAAAATGGATACTTCATCCATGATTGAAGCAAAAAAGGAGTATACCACTCAATTACAACAAATTTTAAGTCCTCGTATTTATGAGCGGTTTAAATTTATCTTTGATGGTACCGTTGAAGTGATTCAAAAGGAGTTATCAATGAATCAAATTCAAAATCAAAGTGTCATTAAGATCTTTCAAAAGCAACTCTCTTCTATTAAAGATTGGAATGAGAGTAGCATTATTGAAGAGTATGAACGTATTAAGAATCGCTCCAAGTGCACTTATTTAGATAAGCTGATTAAAGCAGTCATTATCGCAAATATGAAGATTCTTAGCACCATTCAATATGGTGGTCGTCGCAAATCCAAGATTCAAGTTCACATTCCAACACCTACTCACTTTATTCACAAGTGCTATATTGAGTGTGCTAAGGAGATTTACAAAAATCCTTATATCTTTGATATGACATTACAACTTTCCGCAAAAGAGAAGCACCAAAATCTCCGTGATAGTTTGATTTTAATTGATAACGGAGTTCAATCTGCCATTCGCCAACTCCTTCCTATTGGTGATCTTCTCGAACAAAATTTCAATAGCGATGTGGAAGAGAGCGAAAGTGAAAGTGAGAGTGAGAGCGAAAGTGAGAGTGAGGAAGAAGAAGAAGGAAGTCAACGATCTTCTCAATCAGGAGGTTCTGAATCATCGGGTTCAAAAGAGACAGATGCGGAGAGCAGCGTCTCTTCCCATGAAGAAGAAGAAGATGCGGAGAGTGATGCCTCCTCCGTAGAGAGCCACGTAAGTTCTCTAAGCTCAAATTCGGCTTCTTCTGGTGGTAGTGGTGAGAAGAGTTTAGCTACCAAGGTGGAAGATGCTTTAGAAACCCATACGATTTCTGATATTGATATTCGGATTGGCGGAGATAAGGAGACCCAAGAGATGTTAGGAGATGTAGTTGCGGAGCGTGCGGAGAGCTTAGGAGGAGGCGTCGAAGAGATATCCTCTCCCCCCTCTATTTCAAACTCGCCACCGCCACCACCAACATCCTCTTCTTCTGGAGGAGGTATTATTGGAGCTTTATATAATACATTCGCGAGTAGCAAGAATCTGAATCCAACGGCACAAGATGTTCCTGCTCCAACGATTGTGCCAAAACCAGAGTATGGAACATATGGAACAAGTGAAACAAAACCAGATGAAATACGTGAAATTGTATATACAGGTAGTGCTGTTCCTAAGGGATTTCTTACTGCTCCCGCGCCCGCATCCGCACCCGTTCCCACATCTACCATTACCCAATCGATTCCATCACCGCCACCACGAGTAGAACCTCTTCAACAAACCTTCCCTCTTTCATCATCGATTTATCCTCCTCGACAAACTTCAATAGGGGGAAATCCGCTGATTATTAAGAAACATCGTTCGGCTTCATCGGTTTCATCCAGTAAGAAGCTAACATTAAAGGAGCAGAAGTATGGAGTGAAACCGATTCAACCCATTCGAGAGCGTTCATACAGTTCAGAAAGTGAGGGAACCTTTCATTTTTAAATGAATCGGGAAGTGAGGGAACCTTTCATTTTTAAATGAGTTTGAAATGAAGAAAAAGAAATCTCAAAAGAGTTTAGTAAAATTCAAAGAAAAAGATAAAAATGGATCTCATCAAATCGATACGTGATAATTATCTATTATGTAGCGCAATTATCTTTGTTTTACTTCTTATTTTATATGCACTCTTTTATAAGAGGTCGTCGCCAAAAGAGAAGGAAGAGCCCAAAGAGTCGAAAGAGAAAGATCTCTTTATTCAATATACCTTCTATCTTATCTTTGCTCTTCTCATCTCCTACGCTCTCTATTTAGTCTATATTCAATATGTGAAAAAGCCAATGATGATGATGAGTGGTGGAGGAGGTGTAAGTGGTGGTAATAGTATGTCCCAAGATATTCGTATGGTAGGTGAAGATGTGGATATTGGGTTTTTAGAATAAGTAGGAACCGCTTCGGGCTCATTCAAAGAATGAGCTGGCCCTATGGGCTCCTACTCTACACAAGGTTTATCGATCAACCCAAAGGGTTAGATCGATATCCTCCCGCTATTAAAATAAGCATTGTGAATTTTGTTCTCTTTTGAACTTCTCCGTATCATACAATGTCTCTTTTGAACTTCCTTGTATCATACAATGTCTCTTTTGAACTTCCTTGTATCATACAATGTCTCTTTTGAACTTCCTTGTATCATACGATGTATCAAATATATTTATTTTTATACATATTTTCGGTTGATTTCATATCTTAATATAAAATCAATGATTAAGAGAGTTCAAGATGATTGAATTACAAAAGTTCGACGTTTCATCTTTATATCATTCTTATCTGAATCGTGTTTCCCTCTGTATTTCCAAAGACACATCTCGGAAGTATGAAATCATTCATGATCTTCTTCAATTGTACTCACCCATTTCATCTAAGACCATCTTCTCTCATGATCATGATCTTTTGGAAAAGTGTTGTCTCTTGGATCCGTCAATTACATTACACTCCACCATTTCAAGAGAGTGGGTTCGCGATTTTATGAGTTATCAAGAGTCTGTAAGTGAGAGGGTTCAATCCTTTCTTTTATTTGATGAATTTTTAACACTTGATTTGTATCAAGAAGCAAGATATATAAGTAATCTCTTTAATTTCAATCGCACATATCAAATTACAATTATTGTGATACAACAAGACGTTGATCCTTTTATCATTCCATGTTTCCGGTCGAATGTTGATTACTACTTTCTTTACAATGATTTCGAAGATGATGAACTTTTAGATATGATTCATAAAATCAGATGTGAAGAAGATCTACCATGGGTCGAGTGGATGAAGCATTATCAACGTCTTCTCATTCGAGCGGATCTGCCTTCGGATAAGATCGAAGATACACTCTTTTACTTTTAACTTTTAGCTCACGCTATACTTTTTTTAACAAAAAGAGTGATCGTGAATCACTTTCTTTACCCGCTTACCAAAGAACAGTATGAAAAAATGAGTTCGCGCGGAAAATGTTAGGAAAAAAATGTTTTTATAAAGTAGAAGTTAAATATAAAGTTGATAAAATGAGTTTACAATTAAAAAAGTTTGATATGAAGCGTATTAAGGACGATCAAGTCGTCGTGCTGATCGGAAAACGTAACACAGGTAAATCGTTCATGACGCGCGATCTCCTCTATTATCACCAAGATATTCCCAGTGGTGTTGTCATTTGCCCCACCGAAGGTGCTAACAAATTCTATACCTATATGGTACCACCGATCTTTATTCATAAAGAGTATACACCGAAAATTACAAACGACTTTGTCAAACGCCAACAGCAATTAACTTTTCGCATTCAAGCGGGAGAGAAGAATATTGACCGCCGTGCTTTCTTGATTATGGATGATTGTCTTTATGATAATGATTGGAAGAAGGATAAACGTATTCGCGAAATCTTCATGAACGGTCGCCACTGGGGTATTATGTTTGTACTTCTGATGCAATACGCCATCGGTATTCCTCCCAATCTTCGCACCAATATTGATTGGGTATTTATTTTGCGCGATGCTTCTTATCAAAATCGAAAGAAGCTTTATGAGTGCTATGCATCCATCTTCCCTACCTTTGATATGTTCTGTCAAACGATGGATCAATGTACTGATAGTTATGGTTGCTTAGTGATTGAAAATTGTTCGAAGTCGAATAAGTTAGAAGAGCAGGTCTTTTGGTACAAAGCGGACGCACACCCTGACTTCCGTATTTGCTGCCCGGAGGCGTGGAAGTTTAGCGAACAGAATTATGTGGAAGATAATAGTGATGAAGAGGAGAGTTATGAGATGATGTATAATAAGAAGAATAAACCCAAAATGACTGTCAAACGGTTAGGGTATTGAAGTAATTCATTTTTATTTCTATTATTTTTATTTAACTTATTTTAATTATTTTTTATAAAAATTCTTTTTATTTATATAAAAAGAAAAAAATGATTTTGAGAGTGAAAGAGTTAAAGGGACATAAAGAGAAAGCACTCATAGAATTATAGATAAAGAATAAAATGGGTGTATATTGGCAGATTTTTAATATTACATTGGGTAAGGTGATGCCCGTCCATGATGGTGGAAAACATTGTGAAAAGGGACTCTCGATTGATGCTCTCTTTTATCTTCTTCAAAATGATTGGAAGAACTCGCAAATTGTGATGATCGGAGACCATGATAAGTCGCAAGAGTCGGTGGATTATGCGTATAAGTTTTTGGAACATTATAATATGGGATATTTGGATAAGAGTCGTCCTGACATTATCAATAATCTTCAAATCATGGCAATGGAGTCATTGCTACCGCAAAAGGCGTATGAGTCATCGTTCTGTTCGTCGTATTTGAATATGGAGGTGATGGCAAAGATTGAGCTCTTTTTATCATCGCGTCAGAAGAATATTGATATGTTTCAGGTGATCTACTTTGTACCCAATATTTATAAGAAGATTGAGGATAGTAATCTAATTCTCTGGACGACGGTTCCTACAAATGATGTGTATCTTCTCCTCGATCATGATCGAAAGGAGTACGTTCAATTTGACGATGCTTTCTTTCGCGGATTCTTTAATATTCTTCAGAAGAGACCATTGAGTATGACACTGGTAAAGTATAATCCAGTGATGAAGAATGTACTTCTTGGATTAATTACCCATAAGAGTGAATATCCGTATGCTTGGCATGGGCGTTTTGCGGGACATATTCTCTCTTTCGAGAAGAAGAGTGATGTTGCTGAAAAGGCGGAAGAGTATACGAATATTTCAAATATCTTTACGAATAAGAAAGAGCTATATAGCGAGTACTTTGATAATGTGATTTATATTGGGTAAAATCAATCATCGAATATGTAAATAAAATATGTATAAATGAATGTATAAATGAATGTATAAATGAATGTATAAATGAATGTATAAATGAATGTAAATAAATCATCTTCTCTTTTTATTTTTTATTTTTATCTATTTTTGAATCATAGGATTGAAAAATAGGAACCTATAATAGATAGTGTATGATATTATAAATGTTATTTCAAGCAAATCTATTTCAATATCTATTTATCTTATCTTTTATTTGTGCTCGAATCATACTTCAACGAGATCAAAAATCTTTTATGAAGAAGTATGATAGCGAGTATATGATAATGCGCGATCATTATGAGGTAAGTAAATATGTAAAACGTGTAATTCAATTATGTAAAATCAATACCTATTCGATTCAAAATGTATATATGTATCAAGAGTTTCAGAAGGAGTGGATGGAGAAGATGGAGTATGTTTACTTCTTTCGGAGTAAAAATTTATTAGTCTACTTTTTTAAGAAGAAGGCTGATCCATCCCATAAGATTTACTTTGAAGGTGTGGATGAAATGGGTGATTTACAATACTTATCTTTCCCAAATAAGTGGTTTAATGAATATACTTTGAAGTCCATTCGTAAAAATTTAAGTGAAAATGGGTTTTTATTTAAGATTTATACCGATGGCACTCCACGCGTTCTGCGGATTCGAAATCAAATTCATAATATCTTTAAAGCCTTCTCGTATATGAATGAAAATGAGTATTTTGGAGATAAAAAGATATGTATGGAAGGATATAGTATGGGAGGTGTATTAAGTCAAGTATTTACCTATATTTTACTCCAAAATCATTATATTCAAAAAGAGAAATTACAAATTAAACTTTATATTATTGAATCATGGTGGGGTGGAAGTAAAGAGTTTTATGAATATTTAAGTTCATTTATTGAGATTAAAAATGTAATGTGTATGGGTTCCATCTTGTACTATTATAATCGGATCTTCCAACATTACTTCTCTATCGACTCATATATTCACTTTCGTGTAAAACCACTCTTTCAAAAGTATATTCAATTACCATTTCCATTAGGAATTACAGAATATTTTGGAGATCATCATTATATATCTCGTTTTATTCAATATGTGAAGCGATAAAAAGATTTATTTCATAACTCTTTTTTTATCTAAGAAGAAGATAGAAGAGAGAATGACGCGTTCAAAATATATCGAAAATGCTAAAAAGATCACAGAAAAGATTCGAAAAATGAAGAGAAAAAATATCGAGAAGATTCGAAAGAGTATTGTAGGAGAGACTACAAAGAGTATGCGATTATTTGAAATGAGTGAGATTAAACGCCTTTCACCGTACACATGGGGTGTAGGTATCGAACATGAGATGCACTTATTTCATAAACCAAATGAAAAGGAGAAGAAAGCAATTCGTGATGTGGTTCTCTTTGATGGTGAGAGTGCCATGAAAAGAACAATGGAAGCGTATAAGAAAGGAACTCTTACAATGAGTGATGAAGAGTACACTTTTATGAAGAGTGTTCCATTTGAATCCACCGGTCGCTTATGTAACGGCCAATGGGTCATCAAAAAGGTTCCCTTTAATATGCCCGAATTTATCACATGGGAACCTTTCTGTAATATTCGTCAATCCAAAACACTCGATGAGTATATCAATAAATTAATTATAGGACGAGAACGCTTTATTGATATTATTTCACAAGAGCCAATTACTCGTGAAATTATCAAGAAGAATGGTGATTTAATTCAATATCCTGTAGGAATGACGCGTTATTTGAAGTGCCCTAAAAATGGAAGTGTGCCTTCGTACGTATTTCCCAAAAAGGCTGGTACAAAAGAAGATGCTGTCCGCCCCGAGTATGTGGGCTCTTACCACCTTACCTTTACACTTCCTCACACAGATCGCACCAGCGAAAAGGAGTTTATTCAGATGCATCAGAACTTTGCCAATCAACTTCAATGGTTAGAGCCACTGATGCTTACCTCCTACTTTTCGCAGGATCAATATGCATGTGGATCAAAGGAGGAGCGAGTACGAGGAAGCTTCCGCGTGATGATTATTGGCTGGGGAAACTTCGCCGGAAGTGATGTTCGTCTATTTGACAAAGGTATTGGACGATATGCAAAGAGCAAAACCTATTGGCGACAAGGTCTCAAATTATACGAACAAGAGAAGATTCGCCCTTGTATCCCTCCATCTCCCTCTGCCATTGCGGAAGGGGCGACCACAACTCTCTCCTCCGACTTCCGTACGTTTGGTAGTACAGATCCGCTCCGCCCAGAGCACCGTCAATCGGGAATTGGTATGACAAAGCCAAATGGTATTGAATTCCGCATCTTTGACCACTTCCAAGATACGGATTATATCTCTTCTCTTACGAATTTGATCGGAATTGTTGCTGAAAATTCGCGCGTACATCATACCAAAGAGTATGTGTATCAAAATAAGTATTGGATTCATGCGATGCATCAAATCATGAAGTATGGATATAAGGCAGTAGTGAGTGTTGAGTATAAAAAGTTATTAGAGAAGATGTTAGATATTACCATTTATACAAAATCATTGGTCGCATATGACCTCTTTGAAGATGTGGTCGTTCAATTATATCAAAAGAACTATTTTGGAGATTGGAATAAGATCTTTCATAAAGAGATTATTATGAGTGAGAAGAAGAGTGAAGAGACAATTCAAATTATGATTCCTCATATTAATAAAATGTCATATATTTTAAGTTTTATTATGAAACTTCAGCGAAAACCATTACTACTCAAAGCGTTCAACCGCCTTTCCAATGAACTCTCTTCGCATAACACAATCTACTCCTTTGATGAATTTAAACAATCCGTAAAGAAGTATATGGGAAGTGTATGGGTGAAAGAGGCGGATGATATAGCGTACTTTTATCAACATTTGGGATATATACTGATTGAAAAGGAGAGTGATGGAAGCATACTCTCCTTTAAAGTATTGGAAAAGATTCCACTTTATAAAAATTTCAATCGCGAACTTCACGATATTTATTCACCTTTCAACTCTTTCTTCTTCCATGGAACTCACTTTGTCAAAGTGAAGTAGAGATGAAAGTTTTGTTACATTTTTTGAATCACAAGTACCCAATTTCCATGAATCTCTTCACACGACTCTATATGAATCGGAAGATGCATACAATACGACAAGAGTTCATCTTTATCATAAACATGATAATATCGGTCATAATAAACAAGATTTTTATTCTGATTTACACCTTTTACTCCAGGATTTTTCCGATACGTCCATGGGACTAAATAGTCATGTGGATCATGGGATGTTTCAAGTGGTTTCCACTTTTGAAATCGCGTCGGATTTTGCCGAGACGACCAGACGGTTATCATACCACGTCCTCCCACTTTTAAAATTCGCACCATCTCCTCCATGGCTTGATATCGTTCACTCTTCTCATACAAGTGATGAAATACAGCAATACAGATAAAAGCATCCATGGATCCATCTTCAAACGGAATCTTTGTGATACTTCCTTGAAGATAAAATACATGCGACTCCGATTGATAGGTTTCGCGCGCACACTCCAATAGTTCCGCACAATTATCATAAGCAACATACTCAATATCTCTGCGACAATCAATATACTTCCCGTTACCACATCCAATGTCAATCAAACGAATTTTCGATGGCAAAGAGGCCATAAATTGACTTACGTATTGCCACTTATCACCATTTCGTGTGGAGCTAAAGTGACGAGCAATCTTTGAATATACATGATTTACGTATGTTGTTTCAATGGATTCCATCTTTTTTCTTTTTTCTTTTTTCTTTTTATAATGAGAAGAGAGTATCTTAAATCCTCTTTAAAAATCACTTTTTTTATCTTTTACTCTTAATTTACTCTTCTTGTGTAAATAAACAGCCACCAAACTCCATATGAGCCAATTGGTTTAATTGAAAAATGGGAAAACATCCGGGGCAACATTTCTGAGTTCGTATGTACTCTATACCGTCTTCTTTGTATGTATAATAAATTGGATTCTTCTCCATATACCATTTAGGTATATCTTCCCGTATATCGCATACCAGATAGAACTTATCCATGATTTTTAGAAGTAATATGATTCTAAAAAGAAACAAAATAAAAAATAAATCATTTTTTAGGCACTTCGAGAACCGAGCCATGGGTCTTCGGCATTAAACATACCACTCATTCCAGAGATTGCCATAATCGGGGTATGGACTTGTTGCTCTTCATTAAAGGATTTAGGAACGTAACGGTACTCAATACGAGGTGGAGGACATTGCATATTACTCTTTACGTACCCTACTCCAATCATTATCATTCCAATCATTAATAATACCAAAATAATAGATTTCATTTTTGAGTGCCACTTCTTATTCTACTCTTTAAGAAGATAAAAAGAGAAAAAGAAAAAAATGATTTTTTCTTTCATATACTCTTTTTTATCTCTTACAAGAGTAGTAAAAAAAAGAAATCATGGAATCTCACCAAGATTGGACTCCTGTTCTTTTGACGGGCAAGAAGCCCATTTCTGCGTCGCAAACGAAGTACACAATTGAGAATAAGAAGAGTGATGAAGAGAAGTCGCGAAGTGCGAAGAATTTTGCTTTAGAGAATACGGACGATGTTGTCTCTGTTCCAACTTTGCCCGCAGCACTTTGTCAAGAGATTATCAAAGCACGTAATTCAAAGAAGTGGACGCAAAAGGAGGTCGCAGCAAAGTTGAATATTCAACAAGCTCTTTATGCCTCATATGAGAATGGAAAGGCCATTCCCGACCATCAGCTCCTTCAACGAATTGCCAAGGTTTTAGAGACCAAGTTTGAGAATAAAATTGTCAAGAACAAATCCGCATAATTTTAATTGAAAAAAATACTTATATTTCTCTTATTTATAAAAATAACAAAAATAATAAAATAATAAAATAATAAAATAATAAAATAATAAAATAATAAAATAATAAAATAATAAAATAATAAAATAATAAAATAATAAAAATAGATTCATTTGATTTATTTACATCAACTCTTGATCTTCTATATGTGTCATTGGTTCTAATTGATGATTTAGAATCTTTTGATACAATAAATAGTGGAGTTGTGCACTATTATAGGCAACTCGTTTAAACTCTTTGGATTGACAATAAACACACTTTTGAATCTTTCCTCGATGATGCGTATGTGCTAATACTTCATATAAACATGAGTCATGAATATTGATCTTACATGAGTGACATACATAAAAGGTTGGATTACATGGTGTTTTTTTATACGTTGAATTCGACGCAGAAGATGTTTGAAAAGAGGAGCAGTGAATACATCCATATTGTAAATCCGTATGATGATTACATACTTCATCCATATAAGGTCTTTTGTACTTTACATACTCTTCGACCTTTTCTCGAATAAATGTGTTTGTTTGAAGCCACTTTATAAAGGATGAATTTTTACGATGCTGATAGGAAGTAACCAAACGATAGAGATAAAGATGGAGATTTGCTCCAGTCTTACGCAATAACTCTTCAACCAGACCAAAATCCATATTTTTGATTAATTCGCTATAAATACTTTCGATCTGGTCGTGTGTAATATCATGATGTTTAATAATGTAATAAAAGAGTAGTGGTGCTATTTTATAAATAGCAATCAAAAAGGGGATGGTGCGATTTCCAATAATCATATTTTTATCTCTTCCAATATCATGAAATAGATACTTTCGTTCAATCAGTTCATGAAAGTACTTTCGAAAAGTTGAATCTGTTTCACCGCGTTCTGGATAATTGCGTGGCGAATCAAACGCATAAATAACCATATAAATAATTTGAATATGAGAATCATCATTCAAATAATTAAAAATATCATCTTTTCGTAAAAGAGCCGCCACATATGGATATTCGTGATTTCGATGTGTGTGAAAGTATTTTTCAATTAAATAGTTAAGATATTCTGGTTCATACTCATAAAAGAGTTCAACAATATAGGTAAGCATCCATGTAGCGGATTTAACAGTCGATGCTTTAAACAAATATTTTAAATGTTTATAAAAGTATGTATACACCATCTTTTGCGAATATGATTCAAAGATGCTTCGTATATACTTACCATACGAATCATCCTTCTCATATACAATTTTATCTGACTCAACCCTCTTCTTAAAGGATGGAATCCACGAGAGTTGAACGAGAATCTCTATATTCTCATCACAACTCTTATGTATATCATATTGAATGATCTTCATATATGTAAAGATAAAAGATAGATCTTCTTGTAATAAATTGGAGTAATTGAGTATTATTTTGATAATATTGCGATGATTACGTACGTTTGAATTCATTACATCTTCCGAATAAGAAGCGTAGATCAACTGAAATCGGTCAAGAAGCTGTGATGATAATTCATCATACGCATTCGAGATTACGTGATTTTCTAACTCATTGCCAAATGTTGTATCGATCTTTTCATTAATAAGAATCTCCCCATATGGATGGCTCTTTTCAATTCGTATCAGTTGATAAAAGTGTGTATATAACTTTTCAAAAGAGTGATTGCTCTTATAAAAGAGATTCTTTCCCACAATCTCTTTCAACTCTTGTATCATATGTACCCGTACTTCTTGATTTGATTTTATATATAAATCCTCATAATGCTCCATACATACTTCCATATATGGAAGTAATCTTTCATCATGTTCGTCTAAAAAGATATAAAGAATATCAAGAAGATGACTGTAAATACGTGTATGTTTTTGTGAAGTGTGTGAATAGTGTGGAAGAGAGGAGGAGAAGATATTTCTTTGAAAAAATCGCATAAATATCATCTCTTGATTCAAGAGAGTACATGTATAATAGACAGTGGTTGAAAAGCGCTCGTTTGAAACCAAGTATTGAAAGATGGTGTCATTCTTCTCAATGATGGAGTAGAAGAAGAGTGTCGAGTAGATAAAATGATGGATAAGTTCATCAGCACTTTTCACAGACTCGCTATATATACTCTTCCATGTAACATACTCTTCTTGAATCTCCGACAATAATTCATGGTCGATTTCAAAAAAGGTAGATATAGGAAGATCTTTATTTGTGTTTTTCTTTTTAATTTGAGTATATACTTTTTGAAAAAGACGGGTATAAGAAGTAAAAAATATATCTTCGTTCCGCATACTTCTTTTTATATCTTCTTCTTTACCTTCTCTTTATATCAAATCATCATCGTACCATCATATTTTATATACTATTTTTAATTTTGACTTAAAATAAAAAAATGGATTTGAGTCCATCCAAAAGATCACTTCTCTCCTAAGAAGTTAAAATCAAAATCATTGATTTAAAAAATAAAATGATGGAAAATATTTCGTTGATTGGATACCATACGGACGTCTCCAAGAAGGAGTTTTATAAAGCCTTTGATGTACCCCATATCAAAGTCTTTCAAGTATTTACCAAAAATCCTCGTCAATTTAAAATCGAGTACCTTTCGGATGCGATTTGTCAAAAGACCAAAGCGGCTATACAAGAGCACCAATATATCATCTTCTCTCACGCGTCGTACCTTCTGAATATGGCAAATCCGGAAAAGTGGGAAGAGAAGGTGGAGAATGGTGTTTGTGAGCTTATTAACATTCATAAAATGGGAGGTATTGGAACCGTCTTTCACGTCGGAAAGCATCTAAAGCGCTCCGTTCATGAGGGTTTGGAGTTGATGGAGTCCTATATCGTTGAAGTACTTACCCGCTTATATCAAAAGTATCCGGATCATCAGGTGTATTACATTATTGAAACAAGTTGCGGTGCTGGAAGCGAACTGCTTCATCGCGTTGAAGAGTTAGGAGCCTTTTATAAACGCTTCTCTTCCGAGAAGTATGTTAATAATCCTGCTGTATATGGTCGCGTGAAACTCTGTATTGATACAGCACATATTTTCGCAGCAGGTTGGAGATTACATGGTAAAGAGGGCGCTCAAGAGACGTGCGATTTGATTCAAAGCCACTTAGGATGGGAAAATGTGGCATGTATTCATCTCAATGATAGCGCCAAACTCTTTCACTCATGTGTCGATCGCCACGCAAATATTGGGAAAGGATTTATTGGAAGTGATTTACAATACTTTCTTCAAAACACATTGGCACTTCAAATTCCACACATTTTAGAAACACCCCCTGACGTATCACACTTTGAAGAGATCGCACTGATTCAATCATGGTTTTCATAAAATATCGTTTTATTGTAAATAAAACCATTAAAAAAGAAGAGAAAATAAAATTATCAAAAATAAAAAAATTATACACACTCTTCACCTTCGACAACATCTTCTTTATAAAAGTGTTCTTTCACTAAAAAAGGTACGTGTGAAACATGAGACCACTTCTCTTTTATCTTTTCACTTACTCGGTCAATAAAGTCAAACATATAATCCAATTCACAATAATAAGTATAGTAATACTGATTTCCAAATCGAATATGTTGTAAGATTTCAATCTCTTCATTTGTAAGAATTGAAGCAAAAGAGAGGTCATGTTTAATGGAGAAGAGTCGAAGTACAATATAATCATTCTCCACAAAAATTCGTAGTCGAATATCATCTTCAAACATATATAAATATCCATTATCCATCTTAGAAAAGTGGATATACTTGTAGATTTTAGGATCCTCATGTATCATAATACCTGAGTGAAGCGCAGAACCATTCTGAATACCCACTTTTACACGCGGATTTTGAATTAGTGTAACCTCATTCGTAAAGTGCTCCTTTGAAACAATAAGGGATGCAAGATAGGAGAAGATACTCTCCATTTTTATTACTCTCTTCTCTATTCATTTCCTTTATATCCAAAAAGGAGATAAATAAAATATATTATAAAAATATATTATAAAAATAATGCCACCTAAAACGAAAAAAGTTGTTTTATCTGGTTCAAATAGAGCTCAAATATTAGGTCAAACCCCACCACCTTTCACTCCAGAAGAGTTAAATACTCTCGTTCAATTACAAAATGACCCCACATATAATGAAAATAACGAAAATCATAATAATCCAATTTATCCGATTACTACAGCTTTACAAAATATTGCTAGAAACCCTCGTAAAAGAAGTACGGCTATACAATTCGTCAAAAGTAAACTTGGTGTTAGATCCAATCTTCCTGCTGGTGCTGGTGCTGGAGCTAGTGCTAGATCAAATCTTCCTACTGGATCCAATGCTAGATCCAACGTTCCTGCTGGTGGATGTTTAAATGAAGAACAAACAGAATTATTAAAAGCGGTTGGTGCAAGTGTTCCTAAGCGTGCAACTTGTGCGACAGAACCTTCACGATACAAAAGCTGTTTAATATTAGGTCATGGTTCAATATTACCAGATTCATATACGGTTGTTCCGGAAGATTTAAATGTAACATTTTATTCTGATAAGGGAGTCGGTTTAAGAAAGGGTAATTTCAATTCAATAACACGAGAATACAATATAAATCGTTCTATGCCAAATGCTTCCCACCATTATTTGCCAAATACAATGATTATGAATATGCATATTAAATTGCTAACTTTTTTTCAAAAAAATATTGGTTCAAATGGTTCAAATATTTATGGTAATTTTACAAATAAAAGTTTGATAAATTTTGTTGGCTTTTCAGGTATTATAAGTAAAAGAAAAGAAGAGTTAAAAAATTTTATGGAAATAGAAGATCGTCTATATTCTTCTTTAGGAGTTATGGATGTTCGTGAAATTACAAATCCCAATAATCATCGTATGAAAATAAAATTATTACATTTTGGTAATCATATATATGGTTATATACATTCAAATGATCCATTTAATATTATGATTTTAAATAGAGATGAGAATCAAGCATTTAAAAATGAAATCATCGATGTCTTTGGATTAAATAAAGCTAAAATGCCATCAAGAATATTAGAAGATGAATATAAAAAAATAGTACGAGTATCATATATTCATCATAATACAAATATAATTAGTATAGATGAATTGGAAAGAGTCGATTATTCATTAACATTAGGTACATTATTAAAACATATTGAAACATATAATCATCGACAATCGAATGTACGAAATAAAATAACATTATGTCATGGCTTAATGTGTCGTATATTCCCAACAATATTCGGAAATATAGCTACAAGGTCAAGAGCAAATATTTCTGAACCGTATCGATTAATACGACAAAAATCAAATACAGCAAATTATAAAGGAAGATTTGGTAATATATGGTCTAAAGTTGAACGGTCTATTCAAGAATTAGGTGAATCAATTCATCGTATAGCAAGTGAAATGCAAACGATGCGCACTAATCAAAATCGAATGAATAAAATGATTCAAATCATTCCAATTATGATTACAATCAATATTATATATCCTTCTATAAAAAATCATTATGAAGAATATATAAGTTTAAATCAAAAAGAGTATCATTTTATAATGTATTTAATCAATAAAGATATTGAAAGGATTAAAGGATTATATCCAGGAAATTTTACTCCAACAAAAATTCAAGAAGAGATAAATGCTGTATTCACACAATCCTAACGAGATTCAAAATATTTTATTTACATTTTTAATTTTATTTAAATATTTAAATATTTAAATATTTAATTTTATTTAAAAGTTTACTTGATATATAAAATTAACAAGAAGATTCGCGAAGTGCATTTGCACAGAAGAATCCAGAAACATCGACTTCATTCATCTCCACTTCATACTCTTTGGCATATACATACGCATAAGCGTTCAAATAAATACAATCACACTCCTCTTTCAATGTTTTATGTTCGTACTTTCCAAATTGTTTTACAATCAGATCATATAAACGAACAATAAAATCAGAACTTGTTTCATGATTATCAATAATGGTAAAGTGATAAAAGCAGTGTGACGGCGTATACATACGAAGATCCTCTAAATGATAGTACTTCATCATCGTGCTTTCAAAGAGTGCTAAAGAGGGCTCATCTTCTACAGGAGGCTCATCTCGATTATACCATACACTCTTTACCGCAATCTTCTCTGTCTCATCTTCATCTGTCCGCTTCCACTCCAACTCTACCTCATCTCCTTCTATATTCGTTTGACGTTTCATCGTTAAATCAACTTTCACTTGAATCACAATAAACTTCTTCTGTACTAACACTTGATAAAACTCTTTCGCAACAGAAGCATCCACAATCAACTTTACCATACCACGTTGTCCCAGATCACGCTTCTTTGCACTTCGTGATGGGAAATAATCATGTACGACCATTCCATAATGATCTTGATTGATAAAACGCAAATAATTTACATCACGACCCGGATAGTTATGGCGACCGCGTTTATCATAAAAGTGAGATACACGATGGCGCAAATAGCGCTCACTATGTTCGCGCATATTTTGAAGCAGATGAAGAGTAAATTTCATATTTTCATCCTTCTTCATCATATGAAGAATCTTCTTCTCTTTAAAAGCAATCATTCCTTTCTCTTACTCTTCTTCGTTCTTATCCTTTACATCTCTTTTTATTTTTCATTTTTTTGATTTTATTTATTTTTATTTTTATTTATTTTTATTTATTTTTATTTTTATTTTATTTTTATTTTTATTTTTTTTTATTTATTTTTATTGCCCTATTTTTTACGAAATAGTGATATAAATATCGAAAATAATTAGGTAGGTTGTTTTTTATGATGTTATTTTCAGTGTATTCTCAATTATTATTTTCGAAAAATAATACGGAATATCCTGAAAATAAGGATGTGAAGGTTGTGGTGGATGAGGAGTTGGGCGAAGGTAGTTATGGGAAAGTATTTAAAACCACGCATTATCATGCTATTAAGATCTTTAAAAATTGTACGATGGGACGTGTTAATTTATCCTTACACGAAGAGTGTTTATTACCCACAAATGATGAAAATCGTGAGTTACTCTTTTATTTTGAAATGATGCGTAAGAATAAAAATATACTTCAATCGTCGTATCATCACGTTTTACAACCCTATGCGATTGGATATACCAAAGAAGATATCTTTTATAAAGAGAAGATCGAGAAGTACACCTACTTTGTGATTCTACCGTTATGTACTCCTTTTTATAAAAAAGTACCTATTAAAAATATGGAGCTACTATCTATTCCCAAACGAAATATACTCTTTGAACTTCTACATATTCATACAGATTCATATTCACATTCACATTTATATGATTCACACTTTGGAATTTATTTTGTGATAAGTGTGATGAAGATGTTATGTAAAGCATCTCTTTATTTAGAGAATGAATTTAAAATTTACAACTTAGATTTCAAAATCAATAATATGATGTTTCTTACTTTTGACTCTGAAAATTCATTAAGTAGAAACCAGCATGTAGATTTTGAAAATCTAATTGTAATTGATTTTGGTTTAATTAAACATAATCCAACCGTAAGTACAATCTTCTCTTATGATGATCTTATTCAACAAAAGTACTTTATATGGCCGTATTCAGGTACAACGCTCCTTTATCATATTCCTTCATACTCAATTTGTATTAATGGTTTAGAATTACTTTTAGGAAAGAAGGAGCTCGAACATTTGCCGTCATATCGAAATATGAAACGATTGCTTCAAAAGTTAAAAAATATAGATTATACACTTTACTCCATCTTTTATGAAGGATTGATTCAAAAGTGTACGACAAAACGTCTTTACTCTTTCTTAGAAGAGTATGAGAGAACAAAAAAATAAAATATGTAGGAAATGTTTTTTGTTTAACCGCGATCTTCTGGTTTTACATAAGGATATTCTAAAAAGTCAAATATTTCTCTTTCATCTTTGGGATAAAACGAAACACGACGGTTTGTTTTATGATAATATAACCCCTTTTCATTTAATTTATATCCCTTCTGAATCGCATATGCGCGAATCTTCTTGGAGAACTCTTTTCCACTTCCAAAATAGAGGAGCATCCATGGAACCTCCTTCTCATACACAAAGATCATATCCATTTGATGAATCTTCTTTGTAAGCGGATTCTGAATAATTCCATTTACTTTTTTTGTACTCTTATTATAAATATGCTTCCATAATAACGGTTCACTCTCTTCCATACGTTTTAAAAGAGGAGGTACTTCACGTCGTGATGAGATCACACAAAGTAAATCAATATCTCCACTCTTACTCTTTCCCATCCGATAACTTCCACTATTGATAAGACGTAATTGATAACGTTTCTCTACATATTTCGTGAATTGTGTAATCTCACGACGTGAGATCTTCTCTTCTAACTCATCCAAATAAAGAAAGGCTGCTTTCAGATCACGATGTACTGGATATACACCTGATAACACATCTTTACGCAATTGAGAAAGGGAACGATATCCATCACGATAGAATTGATAGGCCTTCTCAGGGCCAACTCCACGTACTCTTTGAAAAACGGATAAGATTTGATACTCCGGACGATGGATCACCTCTTCATATAAAGGATGTGTTCCCGTACGTTGAATAATATCAATCTTCTCCAATGTACTCTTTCCAATAGATGGTATATCTTTTAAATCAGCAGAAGAGTAGATGGGATGCTTCCACTTTTCAAGAGTGGAAAGAATCTTTCCATAACTGGAGATTCGAAATCGCGTGGCTTGATTTCCCCGACTTCCTAATGTCGAGTGAAAGAGATATAATGTTTTAAAAATATGAATTAAATCTTCCTTAATATCTTTTTTCATCAAAAAAAAAGAATTATCTATCTTTACTATAGTTAATTACTATAGTTCATCTTTCTTACAAATGAAATATTTGAAAAAGAAGAGTTATGATTCAATCTTCTCGAATTATTATCTTACACACGATATAAATAAAAAGATTGATACTCATATCTTCTTTGTATGTAAGCATAAAAAACGTCAAGAGTTACAAAAGATTGCGTCAATGATGGATATTGAGAAGTTTCCTCAAAAGGTCATTCGTGATTTTCAAGACGAGAGTATTACTTATTATACAGAGAAGTATAAGATTCTTCTTGTTGGATATGGTAGTGAAGAAGAGTGCTCTCAAGAAGCTTTTTATGAACTCTTCTTGCGTATTGGAAAAGTATGCTCTTCCATCGACTCTTCCATCATCATTCATCTTCATGATTCAAAGAGTACATATATCATTCATCACCAAATTTGCGGATTTATTACCGGTCATTATACCTTTCATCACTTAAAGAGTGGTGTGGAGAAAGAGAAGAAGAGTAATAAGAAGATCTACTTTTATACACCGAAACGCACTTCTGCCAAGACGATTCGTACCTATATTCAAATGGGACTGATTCAAAATGAAGTTCGCAACTATATGAATTTACCCTCCAATTTACTTCGAATTTCCCAATATATATCCTATATCAAAAAGAATAGTCCATCGAATCTTTCAGTAAAAGTACTTACAAAAAGTGCTCTTCAAAAGTTGGGAATGAATCTCCTCTTATCCGTCTCACAAGGTTCCAATCAAGACCCCGCATTACTCATTTTAGAGTATAAAGGAGAGAAGAAGAGTGGAAAGAGTGCTCCCGTCTGTTTCATTGGAAAAGGAGTGATGTTTGATTCCGGAGGTTATGATTTAAAAAAACATGGCATGGCAGAGATGAAGATGGATATGAGCGCTTCCGCCATCACCTATGGTATTATGAAAGCACACGCATCTCTTCACTCACCCGGACATTACATTGCCCTTTTACCACTCGTTGAGAATATGATTGGAAAAGATGCCACTCGCCCTGGTGATATCATTCGTTCGTATTGTGGTAAAACCGTCGAGATCAATAATACAGACGCAGAAGGACGTTTAGTGATTGCGGATTGTATGAGTTACTCACAAAAGTATCATCCACAACTTATTATTGATATTGGAACTCTTACAGGAAGTACCGCACATATGTTTGCCAATAAATCGTCAGTGATTATGGGGAATTATCATCCCTATATTCGCACGTTAATGGATATAGGTAAAAAGTATCACGAGCATATATGGGAGATGCCATTATGGGAAGAGTATGTGAATGAGTTGAAATCAGATATTGCGGATCTTCAAAATGTCGGAAGTAGCCATAAAGCGGGAGCTATGGTAGCGGGAGCATTCTTATCTCAATTTGTTCCCCGAAAGAAGGATGGTAAGGAAGTTCATTGGATCCATTTGGATATTGCGGGAACGGAGATGATTCAAAATTCGCCGTATTATCAAAATGGTGCCAAAGTAGAGACCTTAAAGAGTGTATATCAATTTACCAAAGAACTCTTTTAATTTTTTTATTTAAGCTTTTTATCTTATAAGAGTAGAACTCTTCTTCTCTTATCTATTATCTATTTATATGCCACCATTGCCAACATTTGCGCTTGTATCTCGAATGATGAATATTGATTTACCCTATCAATCGGAGTGGTTTGAGTATTATGATAAATTAGGAGTGAATCACTTTTACATCTATTATCATGACTCTACTTTTTATGATCTGGAGAGTACATTAACCTACTATCCAAAATCAAAAGTAGTACTTCAAAAGATCGAGAGTGGTGCGATTAAGAATCCAAATGAGTTATGGATCGAGTTTCCCTTTACCATTCAAGATGATTATATTTTACATGTAGATAGCGATGAGTACCTCTATTTACAAAATATGAAATTAGCACAATTCGTTCAAAAATTTCCCGATTTTCAATACTACTCCTTTTTATGGTATATGTGCCCCAGTCATAAGAGAGTACATCACTCTTTACAAGAGATTTTAGATGATAAGAGCTTACATAAATATTTTGCACTTTATTATAAATCAATGGCTCTTCGCTCCCATGTCGAGTTTTTACGAGATAATAGTCATGATTTTTTGATTAAAAAAAGCGTTCAAAAACGTACTTTTTCAAATGACTTCTTTATTATTTACTTCTCTTATCGAAATCAATATGATTGTTATTATAAAACATTTCATCAACGCATCTTAAATCATGTAGATGGGAAAGAGGATTTTATTCATCCTGAGAAGAAGTTATGGGAGTTGAAAGAGATTCCATCTCGCGTTCTTACTTATATCGGGGAGTTCCAAAATCGAAATCCAAAAGTATATCTACCCATTCATTTACACCTTTCATCCACTACCAATCTTCCACTCTTATACTCTTTTGAAAAAGATGAAACTAAAATTCAACGATTCATTGAGAGAGTGGAATATTTGGAAAAGTTATATCTCTTTCAAAACTTATGGATCCAACATAAACATATAAAACGTACTATCATCGATTTTGCCAAAAGTACTCCTTATATCATCACTTTTCCCTCATAAATATATCTTTCTCTTTTATTCTCTTTATTTATACTTTACTTCTTTTTATTTGAATATAAAGGAAATGTGATAAAGAGACATAGATTGCTAAAAATAAAAAGATGGGTTACTTCAATCACATCTACGATACTCTTACTTATTCACTCAAAAGCGCAGTTGCTTCACTCCTCTTTTTGGTTCATGCCATCTATCCGGATACTATCACATATCTCGGATATACTCTTACCAAAGAGATCACAGACTCCATCGAATCAAAGAAAGATATATATTAAATCGTACATAAAAATTAAACTAATAACTTTTGAAGAGCACCTAATGTGGATTGAAACTCTTTCATCAACTCATTCTCGTTTAACTTCTCCTGCTCCACCTCTTTAATCACTGCTTTGGGAGCATCTCGCTTTTTAAGAAGAAGAGTTGGTTGGCGACTACCGGATACCTTTGATTCATCCATAAAGTTAACATGATGTGGCTTCTCTTCTCGCATAGATGGTGGCGACTCCTTTTGAGGGAGTGTAGAACTCTTCTTTAAAATCGATTTTGTTTTGATGGGTTCAGAAGTTTGATTGATTTTTGTTTTTATCGAAGAGCCCAAAACGGGTTGATGCATCTTGATTTGTAAAGCATCATATAAAGCCTGATACTGTTGAATCTGTTGATATAAATATTTATTTTGATTGATGATTTGATGAATCCTCATCGATTGAGCGTATGTTTTATTTCGACTTAATACTTTGATCTGATTATTTTGATGAAAAAGTTGCTCTTTCAACGCATTGATCTTCTTTGAAACAGCTTCAAATTGTACGTTTATATCTATCATACTCTCTTCTTTTGGATTCGATTGAACGGGTTGATTTGTTTGTTTAGGTGGGATGGGAACCGTTTTTTGAAGACTTGTGCTGCTACTCGCTGGACTCTTTGAGTCCCAAGCGAGTTGAAGTTGCTGGAATAGCTTTTCTAATTGTTGAACTTCAAAATCAACTTGCATCTTGTACTTCGAAACATAGGGCTGATTGCCTTGAAGAATTCCATTTTGAACTCCTTTTAGATAAATAATCTTCTTTTCTAAAGAAGTAGCATCCATCTTTCTCTTCTACTCTTACAAGAGAGTCCTTCCACTTTATCTAAACGCATAAAAACCCACATTTTTTTATTCCTTTATAATAGTGTATTCCTTTATAAGGTATTTTATATATAAAATGGGAAATATGATATCCGTGGGAATCACGGAAAAGATTAATCAAAATTGGGATCAACTTGAGTGCTCTTACTTAGGTGGCCCACTACAATCCTTGGGATTAGCACCCGGTGATCCACAAAATACAGCAAAAAAGTGCCAATCTCAACAATTTGGCTCTATGTTTGGAAAGAGTATGGGTGGAACATTTAATATGATGAATATTATGAATGAAAGTATAGGTGTCGTAAAGAAAGATTTATATAAATTTAAAGATGTAATCGAGTCCATTAAGAAACAAGTGGGAAAAGATGTTGCTGCCATTGTAAGCAAATTCTTCGATTTATATAAACGTATTGTGAAGATCGTCTTCGTCTTTATTAAACATTTAAATAATATTATGCGTATCTTCCGTGACTCCTTTAATGTACTCTTCGGCTTCTACTGGCTCTTCTCCTCACTCATCAACCTACTCATTACACCTATTAATGCCATTGCCGCCTTAGTAGAACTCTTTTCCCGAAAACCATCTCCCTTCAAACAAACCGCAGATGGTGTAAGTAGCATTATCAGTTCAGGTATTTCGAAATTACCCAAAGCAATTATTAAAGAGGTGGATAAAAAATTAGTCAAACCGATGAATAAACCGATTAATAAGATGAAGAAGGGATTACGAAAGATCGGAATTAAAGTTTAACATTTCATATATTGTGTAAATAAATTTTTATAATTGATATTTATACACCATAAATATCTATTTATTTTATTATTTTATGATTTTCGATGATTACTTTACTCTTTCTTCTTCATCTCTTTTACTATCTCCTTCTTCTCCTCCTTACTTAACGAACCTACCAGCGAAGCCGCGAAGATAAAGATAAGGGCAATTAAAATAAAAGGTAAGAAGACAAGTATCCATGAGACCGTCTCATATCCCTTGCTACATAAGTAATTGAGAAGCCATACCCAAACAAAGATCATCAGAATACCCACAATAGTACTGACTACAGACGCACTTCCTCCTACAATTTGAGAGATGAGCGAAACTGTGTATAAGACTAAATAAACAAGCGCGGGAGGGCAAAGTTTTTTGATAAGTTCAAACATTCTTTTTTCTTCTATCTTTCACTTCGATTTTTTATTTCTCACTTCTTATCTTTTTTATATTATCTTTTTATTTTTTTATAAAAAGATATTTTTATATAAGATGAAAAAAGTGATTTCAAAAGAGTTATAAAGGGTACTCCCTTAAGAGGAGTAGTAAAAAGTAAAAAGACCTCCAAAGATGCCTCCTAAATCAACTGCTGCCAAGAAGAGTATTGAAGAGACGTACAAGTCGATGACTCAGTACGAGCACATCCTTCACGCGCCTGATACTTACATCGGTTCCGTCGAGAATACCGAGCTGGAGACGTGGGTTTATAACGAAGAGGAGGAGAAGATGGAGTACAAGAATATTCACTATGTTCCCGGTCTTCATAAGATTTTCGACGAAATTCTGGTAAATGCCATCGACCAACATGTTCGTGTTGAAGATGACCCGAATGTCGAGCATAAGGTGACCCAAATCAAAGTAAATATTGATGTGGAACAGAATCTGATTAGCGTGATGAATAGTGGTGAAGGTATTCCCGTAGTGATTCATAAAGAACATAATATGTATGTTCCTGAACTCGTCTTCGGAACGATTTTATCTGGTTCGAATTATGATAAAGAGGAGAAGAAGGTGACTGGTGGTAAAAATGGCATGGGAAGCAATTTGGCAAATATTTACTCATCACGCTTCGTGGTAGAAACCGTTGATTCCATCCGAAAGTTGAAGTACGTCCAAGTTTTTGAAAAGAATATGAGTGTAAAGCACCCTCCCGTCATTACCAAGTGCTACGCCAAGCCATATACCAAGATTGAATTCTCCCCTGATCTTGCTCGATTTGGTCTGACAAAACTCGACGGAGATGATACGATTCACTACATGAAGAAGCGTGTCATTGATGCTACCGCTTGTACGAAGAAGAGTGTTACTCTCTTCCTTAACGAGAAGAAGATTGATTGTAAAGGTCTCGATAAGTACGTTAGCTTCTATCTCGGCGATAAAGTCGAGAAGGTGTATGAAGAGGTGAGCGACCGCTGGGAAGTAGTGGTTGCCGTCAGTCCCGAAGGCAAGTTCGACCAAATGTCCTTTGTTAATGGTGTCGCAACCATTAAAGGTGGAAAGCACGTAGATAATGTTGTGACAACGATTACCAATAAACTGATTAAGCACGTGGAGGGAAAGCGTGGTAAGGTGGTACTGAAGCCGTCACATGTAAAGGAGAATATGTTTATCTTTGTGCGAAGTGTGATTGAGAATCCTGCGTTTGATAGTCAAACGAAAGAGTATTTAACAACACCGGCAACCAAGTTTGGTAGCAAATGTGAGGTGAGTGATAAGTTTATTGAGAAGTTGGGAAAGAGCTCGATTGTAGAGCGGGCGCAAAAGCTCACCGAGTTTAAGCAGAATATGGATCTTCAAAAGGCAACCAATCTCACCAAACGCGAATCACGAAAACTCAACATCCCCAAGTTAGACGAGGCCAATATGGCCGGAAGTGCAGAGTCGCTTAAATGTACTCTCATCTTGACCGAAGGAGATTCAGCCAAGGGTCTTGCCGTTGCGGGATTGAGCGTCGTAGGTCGCGACTACTTTGGTGCATTCCCACTTAAGGGAAAACCACTCAACGTGCGAGATGTGAAGCCGGAGAAGATTCGTGAAAATCAAGAGATTGTGAATATTTCAAAGATTCTCGGCCTTCCACTGGATTTAAGCAATAAGAAGCGGAGCGTGGAAGAGACACGTGCGAAGCTGCGATATGGTCGAGTGATGATCTTTGCGGATCAGGATTTGGATGGTTTCCATATTAAGGGTCTTCTTATCAACTTGTTTGATGTATTCTGGCCGGAGCTGCTTGACATTCCCGATTTCATTATTGTGTTATCGACACCCATTGTGAAAGCGTTTAAAGGTTCTATGAATAAGCCAACGGAGAAGATTGAATTCTACTCACTTCCCGAGTATGAAGAGTGGCTCAAAAACCACCAAAATGGCAAAGGATTTGATATCAAGTATTATAAGGGTTTGGGTACATCCACCGCTCAAGATGCGAAAGAGTACTTCTATGATTTCGAAGTGAAAAAGGTGACCTATAGCACCGGTTTGGACGAAGGCGAAGAGGTCGCAAAGAAGGCGCGTGATGCGATTGATTTGGCATTCAACTCGAAACGCGCAGAGGATCGCAAAGAGTGGCTTGGGAAGTTTGATAAAAACAACTCCATTCAACAGAGCCAAAAGAAGGTAAAGATTGACGAGTTTATCAACCAAGATCTGATTCAATTCAGTAATTATGATAATGACCGCTCCATTCCATCGGTATGTGATGGTCTCAAGCCGTCGCAACGGAAGATTCTCTTTGCCGCATTCAAGAAGAATCTCAAGAGTCAGATGAAAGTCGCCCAATTCTCGGGTTATGTGAGCGCCGAGGCGAATTATCACCACGGTGAAGCGTCTCTGAATGGAGCAATTGTTAAGATGGCTCAAGATTACGTCGGAAGTAACAATATCAACCTACTCACTCCTGATGGAAACTTTGGGTCACGCGCCATGGGAGGAAAGGATAGTGCCTCAGAAAGGTATATCTTTACCCGTCTTCATGACTTGACTCATAAACTCTTCCAGAAGAGTGATACTCCTCTCCTTAAACAGGTAATGGATGATGGTGATTTGGTAGAGCCCGAGTATTATGTGCCGATTCTCCCCATGATTCTGGTGAATGGTACTACTGGAATTGGTACAGGATACAGTACCGACGTCCCAATGCATAATCCAATGGATATTTTGGAGAATCTTTTTGCGCTGATGGAGGGGAAGGAGACAAAGAAGCTGAAACCTTGGTATCGCGGATTTACGGGTACGATTGAGGAGAAGAGCGAAAAGCAATTTATCAATCGTGGTGTTGTCAAGATTGTGGATGAGACAACCGTGGAGATTACGGAGCTCCCGATAGAGACATGGACGAGTGATTACAAGATCTACTTGGAAGCACTGATTGTGGGAAGTACATCGAGCCCAAGTCCGAAGGCGGCAAAGGCGGAAGCTGCTGGAAAGGGAGAATCAAAGGCCAAGAGCAGTAAGAGTGTGAAGCAAGTGATTCAAAGCTTCAAGGAGTATCATACGGATAGTACGGTGCGATTTGAGCTGAAGATGAAGAAGGAAGATGTGGCTTATTACAAAACGCATATGGATGAACTGGAGGAGTATTTGAAGCTGAGTGGAAAGATCAATTACACCAATATGACCTTGTACGATCCCCAAGGACATCTGAAGAAGTATGAGAGTACGGATGACATTCTTAAGGAGTTCTATATGGTGCGATTGACTTACTATATGAAGCGAAAGGCATATATGCTGAAGTACCTAAAGCGACTTCTTGATATTTGTGCCGCAAAAGTCCGATTTATCGAGGAGATTATGGATAAAACATTGGATATTATGTATAAGGATGATGAGGTAGTCGAGAAGATGTTGGAAGAGCGTAATTATCCTCGATTTGGAAGTGAGAAGGAGGATCTGGAGCTTGGTGCGGAAAACCCGGATCAGAGTTATGATTATCTGCTTCATATGCAAATTCGGACTTTTACCAAGAGCAAGTTGGATGCGCTACGCAAAGACCATCAAGAGAAGATGGGTGAGTATAAGGCATTGGAAGAGAAGAGTGAGATTACTCTCTGGAAGGAAGACCTAACTGAATTTAAGGTGGAGTACGAGAAGATGATGGCGGAGTATGAAGAGCGGTATCAGGAAGAGCGCGAAAAGAAGGTAGCCGGAACAGCCGGAAAGACCGTTCGCAAACGCGTGGTAAAGAAGTAAAGTAAGAGATTGTATATGATTGTATATGATTGTATTTGATTGTATTTGATTGTATTTAATTGTATTGTAATTTTTATATTGATATTATGTATCCAAAATAATATCATTTATTCTATTTTTCATTTTTTAATTTTCTATTTTATGGATTAAAACTTAAATCCAATCGAAACGACCGAATAAGGTTTCACCGCACTAATCAACCACTTGGCATTTGAAGATGGGGAAGTGATCGAAACATCATTCTTGTTATGTAATACCTTAAAGTTATAATCTTTTAATTCAATGTAATTGGCAATATTGGGCTTGAAAATATTACATACTGTTTTATTGAGTACCTTCTTCTCCGAACATACACTAATTTCCGCCTTGATATTTTGAGAGCTTCCATCCGTAGTTGTCATCTTTACCGCAAAGCCTACATTTCCACTGGTAGTATAATTCGTTACCTTCAGTTCCGTATTAGGTTTCACTGTGGTACTACTAACAATCGAAGAGATAGTATTCTTCCTTGTCTTCGCATCATAACTGACCGCAAAGACCTCCACATTGATATCAAACCCAGATGTATTCTTGACAGTAGGTTGAATTTTACGAGGTGTAGTGGTCTTTGATTCTAAACGCTCTACTACATAGAGGTTTAATTGACGATAAATGAGGAAGAGAGTGATTAAGAGTGCAAGGACCCACTTGTATGTCCAAACGAACTTTTTAAAAGCGTTAAACGAAAGTTTCATTTTATGATTTATTCTATTATAAAATGATATTTTAAATTTATTCTATTTATTATGATTGTTTATTATGATTGTTTATTTCACATCTACCCAATATTTCGCAAGATCCTCTTCATACAAGTCCTCTTTCTCCATCAACTCTTGTGCGATTTGATGGATTACATCGCTCTTCTCCATCATCATCTTTCGTGTATAAGTCACAACTTCATCGATGAAGAGACGCTTCTCCTCTTCTATCTTCTCCAAATACTTCTCCGAAGTACGGACTTTATCCCCACGATACTCACTCGATGTAATTAGATAAATATCATGAATCCCACTATTAAAGTAATCATCCACTAACGCATTGAACTTATTTAAATCATCCTTGGCTCCCCCCGAAACATTTCCTATAAAGATCTCCTCTGCCATTCGTCCTCCCAATAACATTCCCAAACGCGCCACATAATCCGTACGCGTACGTGAATACTTGTGTTCGTTAATCGGTGTTAAGGTCACTCCTAAGCTTCCTTTATTATGAGGAACAATGGAGATTTGAGTAGGATTCTCTAACTCCTTAGAGTAGATCGCCATAATCGCATGACCCGTCTCATGATACGCCGTGCGACGCTGTTCCTCTTCTGTTAAGTGCGCCTTTACATGCTCTTCTGTCTTTCCCAAATGAATGTAATCAAGTGCTTCATGAATATGTTTTTCTGTTACTTCGGCATCACCTCCACGTCCGGCAAGAATACACGCTTCATTACACATATTAAAAATCTGAGCTCCACTAAATCCATAACTCTTCTTTGCCAAGAGCTTCTTATACTCCATTGTATTCAACTCTGGAGCAATCTTCATCTTTTGGAAGTACGATTCAATGATTTCACATCGCTCATCCACATTTGGCAACTTAAAGTGAATCACACGGTCAAATCGCTTCGGTCGCAACAGCGCCTCATCAATCACATTCAGTCGATTCGTAGCACCCATCACAAAAACATCTCCACGCTCTTTAAAACCATCCAACTCCGCTAAAAAGGTATTCAGTACTGCATCCTCCTCACTATGACTTGTACTTCCTCCTCCACCACCTAGATCACTACCACGCTTCTTCGCAATACTATCAATTTCATCCACAAAGATGATACAAGGAGCATGTTTACGCGCCGTTTCAAAGAGATCTTTCACACTCTGTGGCCCAAGGCCTACCAGCGGCTTCTTAAAGTCTGATCCTTGGACGTAGATATAATTATATGAAACTTCATGTGCGAGCGCTTTGGCTATCATCGTTTTTCCTGTACCACTCGGGCCATAGAGCAGGGCACCTTTGGGAAGTTGTGCTCCAAGAGAAGTGTACTTTTCGCGATTTTGAAGAAAGTCAATTAGCTCAAGAAGCTCCCTCTTCGCAATATGACACCCTGCCACATCTTGAAAGGTAACCCCTGTCTTCCCCTTCTCCTCTATCTTCCACTCACTCTTCTTTCCACCCCCCAGCAACTCTGTGATCGAACCACCTATACCTCCTTTTCCACTCTTACCACCTTTTGGTAGTATAGCACTCATAATCGCTCCCATAATTGTATTGATGACATAGAGGAGAAGAAAGAGATACATTACCTTCTCAAAGAGCGAAAGGATAAAAGTATTTCCAACATATTGAAAGATGGTATATACAATATCAAGCTTCTTCTCTCCATCCACTTTATCATTGTAATACTCGATACAATACATATTGTAAAAGAAGAAGAAGAGATTTACCATTGAGATTCCGAGACAAATGACAAAGAGCATATCGACTTGAATAATTGTCTTCTTTGTATCTTCACTCTCATCTTCTTTCTCTTCACCCTCTTTTTCACACTCTTCCTCTTCGACAACATGCGCTTTGCGACGATTCATCAATTTTCGCATCATCATTGCTTTTAAAAAGAGTTTGAAATTCTCTTCCGCTTCACGTTCTTTTTTCTCTCGTTCTTCTGGAGATAAATCTTCCTCATTTTTTGCCTCTTCCTTTTTCTCTTCATCCTCTTTCTCTTCATCCTCTTCTTTTATCTCTTCATCCTCTTCTTTTACCTCTTCCCCTTGTACCTCTTTCTCTTCTTCTTTCTTTGAGAAGGTGAGAATCGGCCCATCGTGAATAATATTGATTATACAATCCTCCATTTTGATAAGATTACTTCCTCTCTTTTGTACTTGTTCTCTATATCAAATAAAAATACTATAAATATTTTTAATTAAATCATAAAAATATATTTATGCCAACGAAGCTAAGTAAGGGAACCCCTACTTAGCTCCATTAGTAAATACTTCATGTAATTAGTATTTACTAATGGAGCTAAATATGAACGTCATTCCTACTTGGCTCCATTAGTAAATACTTCATGTAATTAGTATTTATTCCAACGGAGCTATTTAGCTCCGTTGGTAAATACTTCATGTAATTAGTATTTATTCCAACGGAGCTATTTAGCTCCGTTGGTAAATACTTCATGTAATTAGTATTTATTCCAACGGAGCTATTTAGCTCCGTTGGTAAATACTTCATGTAATTAGTATTTATTCCAACGGAGCTATTTAGCTCCGTTGGTAAATACTTCATTTCGTTTTGTGTCAATATTGGTTCCTTTAATAACCCCCTTGGTCTCATACAATTGTAATGTAAAACTATAATCCGTACCAATTCGCAACCGTTTTGAGTCTTGACTGAGTATTTCCACATATACTCCAGAAACATTCTCCAGTGGCTTCTCATACAACATCACCACTTCATCTTTCAACGCCAATGCTGGCTCCACTTGTGCCGGAAGAGGTGATATTAAGATCTTCGCAAATAACTCTTTTCGGTCTTTTACATACGATGTTGGTGTCGCAAAAATGGGATTGGAAGATTGTGTCTCATCTTCTCCAATTCCCGTTGTAATATCTTCCGGTGTAATATAAATCGAATTCAAATTCATCTTTGTATTATCCTGTGCTTGAATCAAAGCATTTTCAATCGCATTCTTCGAAATATCCGGACTAATCTTCATAAAGATATAATCATACGATTTGAAGTAGTACTCGTTATGATATAATTGTAAATCCAACTTACGCTGAGGCGAAGCATTACTGAAGATAATATTTGATATATTCTGTTCGATCTGCTCTTGATATACCTTATTCTGAACGTTGCTATGAACGAACTTATAAATAGGTAAGTTGGAGATCCCCATTAAATGATATGTCTTATTGGGTATCGACCATCCTAACAGTTTTAATAAAGATCTCCGCTTTTCATAATTTGCTTCAACCTCATAATCGACATACTGATTCTCATCCACGTCAAAGATCCAACGGAAGAGCAATGCCCGTCCTACATATAAATCTGAATTTTCTACATAAGTAAATCGATAAATTTCATTACTCTCTAAATAATTACGCAATGATGATTTATACAAATATGTACTCTCACATGTGGGTACTATCAAATTTCCATATGGATTATATAAGTATGTACTCACATTACCACTACTCAACTTCAACGCATATCGCACATATCGTTCCGTCACCTTTCCATTACGATTAATAATCTCAATCGTATCCCAATACTTGTATGTCGAAACACTATCCAGATCCACTTCAATATATCCGTTTTGCGTATAAATCGTTAAATCATAAAAGGTGGTAAAGTTTAAAAGATCAGGATTGATATTTCCAATTGACTCTTTCAATCCCGTCATCACCAACGGAAATGGATTCATACCTCCATTCCCCCCATAAAAAGAGGATATATGTGCTTGATATGGAACAGTAATGTAAATATAACTATTATCAATATAGTTATTGGTACCTTTATTGGGATTTAAACTATAGTTATAAAAGATATCACTACTTTCATAATCACTTTCAAGTACTCCGAAGGTTTGAATGGCAATAATTGGAAGCTTCTCCATTCGATTTACTACCTTCACCTCTTGACTCTTTGTATCAATCTCCATTGTAAATTGATGGGATGTATTTATATTTAATTGAGTAGAGTAGTAAGGCTCTTCATAAGGATACTTCCATGGTGTTGCGCGAGATGGAATAAAGAGATTATTGATATTGGAATTATTGAGGGGTGTAATATAGGTCAGTTCAATCTCCTTTTGATTTACATACGATGCCCCATGTACTGTGCGACTACATGCGCGCTCAAACTCCTTCTCAAGTTGAGTTGTTGTGTAAAATCCTGTTTCCACATTCGTTTGATATACCATATTTTGCGAATTATCGTTCGATGAAACGGAATAAATGGTATAATTCTTATCTCCGATCAGCTGAGTTGCGTTTAATTCACTATAAAAGATGGTTTGAATTTCAATATTATTAATAATGGTTGGTTGAGGAATAATCGACTGGTCGATATTATATGCTAATAGATCATTTTTGGTAGCATATTGCCATGCTACCATATTATTGGTATTATTAATGGGTGGATAATTATTGGGAAAAATAATATCTTTAATCACTAAACGGTCAATATTGGTAAATTGTTTGGGAAATGGAATAAAGAATTCATTGGAATATATATATTTGGATAAATCGCGATCTTTACTATGAATGGAGATGTTGGTAATAATGGACTTTTGGAATGTATCTTTTATCATATCGTTGGTAAAACGGTCAAATGTGGGGTAAGCATTCTTATTTAACATGGCTGGCCAACGTTGTGCTGCGGATTGTTGAAGATTGATGGGATTCTCTTCATATGTGGCATTTTGTAAATAATGGGATGTGGGACGCGACTCTTGCGACATGTACTTTTGAAAGGCGAAATGATTCTTTGTTTCACGAGCTTCATCCATTGGTTCGTTACTGATAAACCGATTGGTGTATAATAAATCTTGATAATCCATTTTTATTAAAATATATATTTACTTATTTTTTATGAATACAAACTCTTTTATATTCTTTTTTTAGAATCTCTATATTCAGAAGAGAGTTTAATTCTCATCTTTTAACAAAATAATATAAAAATATTTTTTTTTATAATTATTTAAAAATGTTTGTAAATATAATGATGTATCTCATTTATCATCATTACCAACAATATATACCCATTGTATTTAAAAAATATAAGATCAAAAATGTGTATTCGGTATATCCATATCAACAACCTTCTTTTGTAGATGAATTACGCGCAATCTTTCAAAAACATATAAATGATGAAGCGATGTATCATATACTTTATCTATTCGGTCGTATGAAGTTAATGGGTGATTTTCTTCAAATGTTGGAAGTCGACCAAGATTATGCAGTTTATCAAAATAGTACATTTCGACATAAACGAGGTTATTTAATTACACAAGATCGTATTTTAGGGTCTTTTTGTGCATCTATTCCATCTGTTAATTATATATCAAAAGCAACGATTCATAAAGAGATATATTACTTTTATCGAAATATATAAGATGTAAATTTATTTGAAATGGATATATTCATCCATTAAAACGAAGTTGAAATCTTATTTCGATATTGTAAAAAGTGATAAAAGAGTAATCTTTTACAATTTGCGTTCTTCCGAATATACTCATATACATACTCTTGAAAAGGTAATTGTAAAAAGTGTTGAACCTGATTCTTTTCTGATATATGAGTTGTTTTAGCTAAGTAATTATTACTATTCGTTTTCAAACGATTTACAATCGATACATTTTTAACATATTGATATTGTAGTTTGTTAATCTTTTCTTGGAAGTGTGATCCAAAAAATTCATCACATATAAAAAATACAAATTTTGATTGTTTGTCAATATATGGTTTTATTACTTGATTTGAACTTGAACTTTTTTTTTTGTTCTTGTCTCCTTTATCAAATTCTAAAAATAGATTATTATGGGTATCTACAATTGTACTTCCTTTCATCATATCGGATACGCAGTGGATACTAAAAATATACGTCCCATAATAAATATCATATATACTTTTCATTAAATAAAAGATTTGACGCATTACATCTTCTTTATTTGGTGGTTGAATACATTTTTTAATGACATTTTCATATTGAACTTGATAATTTTTATTTCGTGTAAATCGTATTTCAATTGTAGATATATCAAAATTTCTTTTACACAACTCTTCTAATAAAAAGTATAATTTCATAAGTGAATAGATCACTGCAATATGTGTAAGTATGTAAAAAGGCTGACGCTTCTTATTTGCCACATTTGTATTATTTCGTATCTTCTTCACTTCATCAGCAATTTGTGTACTATATTGCTGATTTGTAAAATGTTTCCAATAGTCATTTGGATTTTGTATAAGATGATTTACATAATTATTGATAAGTTGAATATATGATTGAAGTGAGTGTGATTCTCTATTTTTGTTTTCATTTTTATTGAATAATTCATCTTCTTGTAAATGTAAATCCGAAAAACGTGAATAAATACATCGTTTGATCTGCTTAAATACAAATAAATAGCGCTCTTCATTCGTTAAATTAGCTCTTTCTGGAATATGATTATGAACTTTATTTTGACTCTTCCGAAATCCTGTTAAATAATAGTTCAATCGATCACAAAAATCATCCATATGCTCCTCACATATATAGTGTGAGTGATGATTATGAAGATTTGAACGATTGCTACTCATTTCAATAGATTGATTTTATGTACCTATTTATATTTCTTATTTTATCTTTATTACAAAATTATTTTTATCATAAAATTATCTTTATAACAAAAAAATAATATAGTTTAATGTTTCATTCCCAAATTCATCTTATTCTTCAAGTAGCGATTGAGTATCCCTTTACACTCTTCTAACTGCTGAGGATACATATACTTTTGAATATATCGTGTCTTCTGTTCCGTTAAATAACGGAACTCTAAATACACATCTCGTAATACTTGACGTGTTAAAGTAAGTATATGTAAAAAATCCATATAACTATCCGGTGTGTATGCGCTATAAAAGAGTTGGACGGAGTTTAAATTCGGTGCATAATTCATTGTTTGTACTCCCCGAATTCGCTGATAAAGTCGATAAATATCCGCCATTTCACTCTGTTTAAGTGATGGTGTTTGATAATCGCTCTTAATTTCTTCTGTATCATAATATCCCGCAATGGTAAAGTCCCATGGAATCATATAATCACAATTACTCTTTCCACTGCTATTATTCTGATAGGATAAGTCCATCCGTTGTAGCAAGAGGACAAGTTGGTAAAAGAGGGAGTGAGGCGAGTAGCGTTTATAAAAGTAGCCTACAAATGAGTCGAATTTGTATCCATTATTATTGGGCGATATAGGTATATTCAAGATTTGAATATTATTTGTCATAAAGTTAATCAGATGAAAGGGACTCATTACATTCTCAATCGGAATTTTGGTATTTGTTGCCATATATGTTGAGTTCGCATAGGTAACGGAAAGGTCGAAGGGGGGGTAAAGTTGAAGCAAGCAGTGTGTAATACCGCTCATTCCAAAGTAAAGAAGGGATTTGATCTGAATATCTTCCAATAAACACTGTTTATTATATACACCATTCTCAAATCCGGATGGCTTTTCATTCTTATAATAAAAGTACGGACATACTGTATTGGTGCCCTCGGAAAAGGGACTATCTTTGGATACACTTGCTGGTTTGGTAGGATCACTCCATGGCAACCGGAAGAGATCCGGAATCATTAGATTTAAGGTGCGTACATAGATCTTACGAACTCCGGAGATAAACTGTTTAAAAGGGGCTGTATTACGGATTTTAATACTGTTGCTCTGATTCGACGCACTTCCACATACTCCATCCACATTTCGATTATATACATTGGTACTATATAAATTCGTATAAATGGATTGTTGAATTTGCTGATTGATATTCTGTAAAGTATAAAGAGGATTCGTAAGAGCAGATGGTGTGCTACTATTGGTAAAATTATCATTACTTACGGAAATATCTTTAAATTGTACTACACTTACATTTCCAATATTGGCTCCCGTTAAGTTGCCACTGATAAATAAGTTTCCAAATGCCACCGATTCCAAAAGGACATTTCCTGTAATATTTCCGGAAAGAATATCAATTACCACATTGGCATTTCCACATTGCGTGGGTGAGACGAAGATATCACATAGTTGAAGAGGATCAAAAGAGGGTGGGTAATCAATACAATCTTTAAATTCTGCGTTTTGATAAAAGAGTGTATTTAAATCATATTGGGGTTCTCCAATATGAGGAATCGCAATCAAATCGTTGATAAGCGCGGGATTTTCGAGCAATTTAACAACAAGTCTGTCATTTTGAGACATGAAGTTGAGAAGATTGGGATTGGATTGAATGATGGCGGAAAGGAGGTCAAATGCGCTAGGGTCGCATAAGAGTTCGATCAAATGGTCGTTTTGATATAAGGATAAGTAATAAATATTATTATTGTAATTTTGGTTGATAAGTGTTTGTAAAATGGAGTTGGTTTGTAAAAGGGAGTCTAAATGAAAGTCGAGACCGACACATGAGAATTCATTCACGGGCGTTGGATTTGGGTTTAAGTATGCAGTAAAGATGGAGCCGGTATTGTAAAGCAATTGATAAATATCAGTGATAGGGTTTTGAATTTCCGGTATATTGATAAACTCTTGAAAGTAAGTATTATTTTGTAAAAAGAATTTCATCAACTCTGGATTATAATAGAAGAAGTTGATAATATTTGGATTTTGAAGAAGTATATCTAAAAAAGATTGTTGATTTTCATTACATGCGTTGATAAATAAACCCATAAATGAGTTGAGAAGAGGAGATGAGGCGAACTCATTTTTATAAATATCATAATTATATGCTTGGTTGATAATGATTCCTAAAGGTGGATAGAAGTCATAGATATACATGACACTATTTATTATAATCTTATACTACAACTACTTTAGAATTTATATATTCTTTTCAAACTTTTCCATTTTATAAAATAAATATTATACTTTATAAATAATATATATTCTACACCATATTGAATAATAAAAAGATTACAAAATAAAAAGTATATTATATCATTAAATATAAAAATACATAATTTAATCAAAATACGAAAATGCCAAATTTTATTAAAGGTAAATTAAGGCATCATAAATCCAATTAAATCATCATAAGGCAAAAAATATAAAAAAGTGGCATTTTCGTACTTTGATTATTTTAATTAAACATATATATTTATAATTGAATATGGTAATAATAATTCCATCTAACCTTATATTTTATAAAAAAATGAAATACGATTGCCTATTTGACCTTGGCAATTTTAATTTCGTTTAGTCCAATTTGGCAATCCCCGGTTTTCACTTTTGCAAGTCCTCAAAAATAATCGGCTCAGGTCATCTTGTTTGAAGTCAAGTATTTTTTGGAACCTTCTTTTTTGAAAACCGAGGATTGCCAAATTGGACTAAACGAAATTAAAATTGCCAAGGTCAAATAGGCAATTTTATTTTCATTTTTAAGAAAAATAAATATATTTTATTTAGAATATCATTGAATATGGTAAGAATGGAGAAGAGATAATCAATTTAATCAAAATACGAAAATGCCGCTTTTTTTATTTTTTTGCCCTTATGATGCTTTATGATGCCTTATGATGCTTTATGATACCTTATGATAAAAGCGGCAATTTCGTCTTTTGATTAAGGAAATAAGTTCTATTTTTAAGAAAAATATAAGAGATGTAAAATAGATATAAAGAACTTTATTTATAGATATTTAAGAGTTACCTATTTTATATAAGATGAGCTTTTATATTTGTCATCATTGTGTTATATTTAATACATCTTATAAAAAAGATATGATTCGCCACTTTTCCAGACGAAATAAGTGTAAGGCAAATACAATTTTTAGTTTTGATGAAGCACTTGATTTATCGATTCATAAAAAATATATTTTAGTAGATATTGAACCACATCATTTAAATTTAAATGATTATATTTATATTATTCATAATTACATTGATGAAAAGAATTATATTGAAAAGAATTTTCGTAAAAAGAATAGTTTAATGATTCAAAATATAAAAAAAAATCAAGAGGAAGAAGATAAAGAAGATAAAGAAGATGAAGAAGATAAAGATGAAGAAAATAAGATAAAGGTCGATTTAAAACAAAGTCGAAAAAAGAAGGATGAATTTTATTTTACTTATTATAATGAAGAGAAAGAAAAGTATGTTTGTAATAAATGTTATTATGAATATACCACTAAACAAAATTTACAATTTCATTTAATAAATCAAAAAGCATGTGAAGAGAATCAAAAGATCAATAAATTATATGAATCAAAAAGAAAAGATCTTGAAATGCGAAAAGCAAAAGATTCTGCGGTGGCATGTGTCAATAATATTGGCAATTTAAATAATATTCAAAATATTCAAAATAATAATAACAACTTTCAAAATACCAATTATAATATTTCCATCAATGATTTTATTCATGAAAAGTATGATATTACCCATATCCAAGATTCGTTTTATCAACAGAAGGACTTCTTTGTATTTACCAATTTATTAAAGATGATTATGGAGAATAAGAAGAATCAAAATATCTTCTTTACCGATAATCATCAAGAGGCCATTATTTATACCGATAATGAGCTCAATCGCATCTCTTCTGATAAAGCGGGTTATTTGATTTTGAATAAATTAAGTCAATCCTTTGACCAGATCTTCTATAAGCAAGAGAATAAAACACAAGAGTATTATAAATTTATTCAAAAGTACTATCATGTACTAAAAGGTCAGTATAAACATGATACAATTTATAAAGATTATGATGTAGATGAGCGTCAATTTGTATATACGGCAAGTAGTAGTTTATTCCGAAGTCGAGATAAAAATCTTCAGAAGATGATCTCCACCTTAGATCACTTTAATGCGGAAGCTCGTGAAAATATGAAATTTTATGCGTCAGATGTGAAGAAGATTCCTTTGGTAAATCCAAATATTGAAGATTTTGCTTCAATACGAAATCGTTATCGAGATCTCAAAAATTAATATATTTTTATTTGATTTTTTATTTTTATGATTATGATATTCATAAAAAGAGTGAAAAGTGAAAAAAGTAAAAAAGTAAAAAAGAGAGTTTATCCGACAAGAAGTGAGCTGGGGCCGATGTTTCCGATTAAATCTAAAAACATCTCTTTTTCAAAGTAATCCGATAAATGAATGGATGTTGGATGACTAATATCATATTGATAGATAACATCATATAAGTTAAAGAGTGGATTTTGACAGAAGGTTAATGTAATGAAGAAGGGTACAAACGATGGATTGGAGATGAGTGCTTGACACAATCGTGTATTAAAGAATAAGAAGGAGAGCATATTTGGATTTTTATAAACAAAGTAGAATAGTATATCTGGATACAATAAAAGCGCTTGTACTAATACTGGATTAAAGAGTAAAAAGATTTTATAAAGATTATAATTATAATTTTGGTTAATTAATGTTTGAAGTGTTCCGTTCTTTTGTAATAAAAGATTTACATTTGCGTTTGAACCAAATCCATTGGTGAAACCCAAAATGTTGGGATTGGGATTTAAATATTGTGGCAACTTCATATAATAAAATTTATATAAGTCAATCATGGGATTGGATGCGTTTTGAACGGTTGTTGTATCAATCATTCCATATCTACTATCACTCTCAATATTCACGTTTTGTGTCAATTGATAAAAGAAGATAAGATTCGAAATATTATCTCCATAATAGAATTTGTAAAAGTCTATCATCTTCGGATTTTGCGACATAAAGTTCAATATATTTGGATTTAATTGAATATAATTCAATATATTTGGATAATTTTGAATCAATGTAATCATTGACAAAGCTCGAAGAATCGAGTTATCATACATATTTCCATTATACGGTTGTGAAATTAATTGTTGTAGTATAGGTACTTTGTCTAAGAAGAGTTTCATCTGTAAAGGTGGAGTTAGCAGTGTGCTATTTAAATACGGTTGTAAAGAGGTACTCTCATACATCGATACAAGATCCATATAAATCGAGTTGATCGATGGATTCCTTGTTAATAAATCGACATAATCACGATTACATACTTTTGCGTTATACAAAAAGATGGTAAGAGCCGGATTTTCATACAAGAAGTTGATTATATTTGGGTTATGATAGATCTTGGAGAGTAGTGATGGATGTGAAACAAGAAGATTCACCAATGTTGGACTATTGTTTAATTCAATAAAGTACAAGTTAAAGATATAATTTTGAGATACCATTGCGTTTAAAGTTGGATTGCTATTCAAGAGTGAAATCAAACCAGGATTGTTCGGATTTATGACGACACCACTTCCAACTCCACCTGGTGGCAATCCGCTATTCAAATAATATTGTAAAATGGGATCCGTTTGGAAGATAGTTGTAATATTTGTCGTGGGTGAAGCACACTGGTTGAATAAATATTGGAATCGAGCATTGGTTGCTAATATATCGACTTGACCGTCGCCAAAGTAGAATTCGATTAATCGCGGATTGTTATAAAGGAAGAGGAGTATATTCATATTTGTACGTAATGGTGTGTAAATGGATGTGTTGGTGATAAATCGCGAAATACTTCCATAAATCGTATTATAAAAGAAGACTTTTTCATAAATGGAGAAGTTATACTTTTGTTGCATAAGTACATTCATCTCATTCACATACTCCATATGAGTTATCAGTTTATTTAACTCTTGAATTTGCACGTTCTCATGCTCCATGATATATAAGATGAATGAGTCATCTCCATACGAATTATTCGATAAGTATGGAATCAGACCCACATTTTTAAGTGAAACATCCATTATATATGGATAGTCATATGAACTCTTTGTATATAAGTTGCTAAATAGAATTGTATTTATCATCGAATCATATACGATATTATGATAACGATTATTTGAGTTAAAGAGTACATTTAATAACGGATACTCTTGTAAGAGCGCATTTAATTCATACGAGATCACATTATAATTATCACCTAAAAAGGTGGTAAAGTAGGTAGATAAGAGCGACGAAGTGGATTGATTATTATATGCGTTAATGGTATCATAAATGTTTAACATCACATCTTCAATATTGGGAATATTAATAAAGATGGGAATTTTATTTGGATTATTATTTAAGTAATTGGTAAAATCATTATAATAGGCTAAGAAGTTGATAATATTTGGATTTTGATATACAATATTGTAGAAGAGTGATTGAGGATTCTCAATAAAGATAGATATGATATAATTTGTAAATTGGAAGAGTTGTAATACATAAATCGCATCATTGTATTTTTGATTCAAGAATTCATAAAAAGTGGGATTGGAATTCACAACTGTTTGGTTATTAATATATAACAATTCTGTTGGAACATAAATACCGACATTTAATAAAGCTTTAAAGTCAGCATAATTTGGGTCATTTTGAATATAGAGAGAAATATCTTTTTGGGGTTGTGTTAAAATGGGAATCTTTAAGAAGCGGTAGAGTGGTGTCAATGTTGAAGTTGATACTTCCACGGATACAAGTAAATAGGAGAGAATCTCTGGATTGTGATAGAAGAATGGAATCACATTTGGATTGAAATTGATAATATCATTAATGATATTTGGATAATCACTCATGGCGTAGATTAAATTATTATGGTAAATATCATATTGTGATAACGCATACTCGATTAGTCGTGATATATATGGAGATTTCATAATGGGGTCATAATAGAGATTTACCATATATGCGTCACTTTGTGGAACGGATGGAGCTAATGATCCTCTTTCAGAAGCAGCTACAATATTATTATTATATTGACAATTGAGAAGATTTAAGAGTGTATTATTGGGTGATGTAAGAAGAGTACGTGTATATGAATCACATAGACCTTCCAAAACGGTAGAGATTACTATTTGAAGTATATTATACTTCACATCCAGTATATTTGGATTTGTTGTAAAAATAGATATATTTCCAGGATTTTCGAGTAAGTATTGTACCATACGTGTATTATTGCTTAAGAAGAGTATAATGTTGGGATTGGATGCCATTTGTGAAATGAAGAGTGGTTCGTTATCAATACAGTATAAGATGAATTGAATCAGTGTTGGATTGGATTGAACGGAGGTGTAATAAATGAGATTGTTGTACTTTTGTAATAAAATACTCTTCATTATCGATGAGTTCGAGAGAATTTGATACATTGTATATGGCTTCTCCAGATTTGGATTGTATAGCCCAGATGGAATTGTATTATAGAAGAGGTTATATAAATCCGTTAAACATAACGCAATCGCACCATTGTAGATAAAGAGTTCGACCTTATCATAATCGCGTTCGATTTGATAGACAAATGATGGATTTTTGGATAAGAAGGTGAGTAAGTGAGGGTTATAGGAGATAGATGTTAAGAAGCTTGCGTTGGAATAATTTTTATTCATAAAACCAAGTAGATGAATTATATAATCGTTCTTTAATCCAGATGTTGCCACATTTTGATACAGTGCGCGGTAGAAGGTATCTTCGTTGTACGGAATACGCACAAGCTGATCCATCAGTGTGAATGAGTAGTTGAGTGGTGGAATGGTAAAGGTGGATGTGAGTGTGTTTCCATATCCCAAATAAGCAGTATTTACATACTTCCATAATTGACGGTTGGGTGTCAAATTATCATAGTACAAACTATTCATACTGTATAAGTAGTTGTTATTCGCAGGTGTAATGAATACATTCGGATATGTTGGATTCTTCCCCGTCGAATAAGTAATATACTCGGTCACAAGACCCGGTGTAGCATCCATCTTTTCAATCATATATAAACTATGTGATAAGAGATTAATGATGTTTGGATTTTGATAGATCAATGGAATCAATGTAGGATGATTGGTAAGAAGTGTAACAAGTGATGGTACATTATATAAATTTTCATAATACATGTAATCATTATAATTTTGTCGAACGATTGTGTCTAGTTGTGGATATGCTGTAAGTAATGTACTTAATGCCACAGTTCCATAAGATGGAAAGAGTTCCGGTGCGCTTAAAAATGGACTTAGTGTTGGAACAGTGAGAATTAATCCGTATAAATCGGTAGATGGTGCGTTATTGACAGTTGGAGAAGCAAATGTGCCAAAGAGTGGTAAGAAGTCATTATAATATTTTGTATCATTATTGTATAACTCCAAAACAAGATTTGGATTTTTACCGAAGAATGTGATGATATTTGGATTTAAGGCAATGATATCAGATACAATGGATGGAGAAGCAAGGGCATACTTGTCGATAAGTTGTGGAATATACTTATTTTGGTTCATGTACTTATAATAGATGAAGTTATTATACGGTTGGGAGATTAAACTTTGAACGATGGGATAATTTTCAATCACAAATCCATACTCTTGATTTAAATAGATCTTCAAATAGGTGGTACTTACCAGTTCAATCAAATTGTTGGACGCAATCGTTAAACCGATGATCCCAATAAAAGTTAAGAAGTCATTGACGTTTGTATAGAGCGCTAATACCAAATCAGGATACATCGCAAAGAAGTTAATAATGGTTGGATTTTTATAAACAATTGGCATCAATGCCGCATATTCATCTGTATTCTTTAATAAGAGAGATACAATTCCAGGGAATTGATACAATTGATTGTAATAGATGTAATTATTATAATTTTGAGAAACAATCGATTTTAATTTAGGGTCATTATTCAGTAATGTGGTTAAATCCGGAGTGGTATAAGATGGAAGAACAGGTGGTGAAACTTCGAGGTAATTTGTATTTTGAAGATGAATTTGAATATTTGTCGTAAAGTTGTTAAGTAATGAAATATTCATAAATCGAATACAATCTTGATAATTCAGTGGATTCGTTAAGTAGAACGAAATGGAACGGTGCTCTCGTAAAAAGAGAAGTATATGAGGATTATCATCCAGTAAGTTAAAGATATTCTTGAAGGGTGCTGGAACTGTTGTACTAAAGATGGTATATACATAATTGATAAAGTCATAAATGCCATTATTTTCATGAAGTGCGTTAAAGTACGCATCATTATGATAAGTTTGATTTACATATGAGAGTACATTAGTAAAGAGTGGTGAAGTATATAAGAGTGGTAGATTTGAAATGGTTAAGTACGGTGAGAAGGCAGGAGCACTCATATAAACGGTGTATAAATCGACGCTAGGGCTTGTGGGTAAAAGGGAGATAAAGAGTGGATGAAGTAATGGATTTGCTTGTAAATAATCGACAAGAGAGGTGACACCCGATGAGATGGGATTGGCACAATTCTTGGAGAAGAAGTTGATGAGATTAGGATTGGATTCAACTGCGCTTTCAAGTGCAGGATAGGTAAGTAATAGAGTTACCAAATTGGGATTATAGTATAAGTTATCATAATAGAGATTTGCTTCCACGTTTCCAAGATAACGTTGTTGTACTAAAGAGACAAGATTGGGATAGGTTGAGAGCAATGTAGTAAGGTTTGCGGTGGTGTATGTAGGTAACAAAGGCAGATAAGGGTCAAGAAGTGATGAAAAGTCTGGATTACTGAGAAGTGATGAGTATAAATCTACAACCATGCTTGTCATAAATGGTAATGATAACAGTTGAGCGAAGAACGATGGATTCGCAACACACTGCTCTAAGAGTAAGGGGTTTTTATGTAAGAAGAGGAGTAGATTGGGATTTACAAGTACTTTACTCAGGAAGAGTGGACTTGAAACGGGTGATGTAAGAAGAGAGAAGATCTTCATATTGCTATAAATGACATTTCGATAAATACCATGGTTGTACTTTTGGTCGATCAACTGTTGAATAGATGTGGTTAATTGGGGATAGATGGTTTGAATAGATAAGTATGGAGAGATGAGTGGTTTGGTAAGTACTAAATTCTCAATATTTTGATAAGGGAATGTAAGTTGGACGAGTGATGAGAATTGTAAGAAATTTTGAGGAGTATCAATGAAATTTTGTAATAAGAAGGGATTATTGACTAAAAAGTTAATGACAAATGGATTGTTGGGAATCAAGTTAATCAAAAAGTTCAAGTATGGAAAGTCACTGATATTGAGTAAATAGAGGAGAATATTACTCTTTGAAGCATAACGATTTGTCAAGTTGTACTCATAGATCTTTTGTATGTACTTTTGTTCGAAGATCTTTCGAATATTTAATTGAGTTACCAATAGATTGTTAAAGTAAGCATTTTCATGGGCGATGGAGGGCAACTGTTTGGGATAGTATGCGTTCTCAAAGTAAGTTGGATTTGGATTGAAGTATGGTAAGTTAATCTCATAAATATCATTTGCGGGGTCGTCGATGAGTGGATTGGAGATGAGCTCTTTATAGTATGTATTGATATACGTTTTAAAGAGTGTTAAATCACTTTCGGAAAGGAATCCAAGAATATTTGGATTTTTAACAATCTTATCATTGATAATATTTGGAAGTAATGGGTTACTCAAGTTGATATAAATAAAATCGATTAACGATTGATTTGTGGATAAAGTGCGATAGTAGGTATTATTCATCTGATAATTGAGTGATGAGAAGAGTGGAGATACAATACTCATACTATCTGTAGATTGTCGTACAATGGTATTTAAATCGCCGTATGTATTTAATAAAACATATAATGAACGATTGAGTAATGATTGGAAGATAGCAGCATCATTTTGGGTTGTTTGGTCGTAATTTTCTAAAAGAGTGTATAAATCATACATAGGTTGATCCACGTTGGGAATCGATAAGAAGAGTTCAACCGCATATGGATTTTGAATGAAGTAAGAGAGTAAGTTTGGATTGTTTCCCAAGAAGGTGATGATATTGGGGTTCTTATAAACGGTGTATAATAAGTTAAAGTTTGTAGATAATAAAGATACAATGGATGGATAAGTAATACAATAAATATAATAAATATTCAAATTATAATTTTGGGAAATGAGTGATTGGAATGAACTTTCACTCTCCAGTAAAGTCGTTAAAGTGGAATTGGTACCTACACCGCTATTGATTCCGACAATCATGGGAGATTGATTTAATTGTTGGCTAATATTTGGATTTTGGGTAGATGTTCCAAAGTACTTGACTAACTCATAAAGGTCGATAATGGGAGAGTTTAAACCAGGAAGTGTCATAAATTGTTGTAAAACGCTGAGATTTTGAATAAAGTAGGATGTCAAATTTGGATTATTTGCGAAAAAGTTAATAAAGTTTGGATTGCTATAAATGATATTGGAGACGACATTTGTACTTGTTACATTTTGAAGTGTAAAGTAAATAAATGTAAGAATATCATCTCGTTCAAGCGATGATTGATATACATTCGGAATATTTGGAAGTAAATTATATGTTTGTTCTAAACATGACCTCAATAATGTATAAGTATTGAGTAATGTTTCATAAAGAACTTTGGTAATTCCCAACGGCGTCTCCATTACACCGACATTTGTAATCTCTAAGAAACCAGCTACATAATTTGGATTATTTAACATATATTCGACCAAAGCACTATTTTTCGCCAAGAAGTTGAGTATATTTGGATTGGTATAAATGTATTGAATTAATGTGGTACTTTGGCTAATTAATGTCACTAATGATGGATTATAGTATAAATTCAGATAATAGATATTATCGATATAATTTGTGGATACAATTTGATTTAAAATCGTATTATTGGTTAATAAAGTAGAGAGAGCGGCGGTGCTTCCAACGCCACTTTGGATACCTCCGGGTGGTAAAGATGGGTTCAAATAAATGGAGAGAAGTGGGTTTGTTGCTACAATGGCAGTAAGGTCACTTGTTGGATTTTGAATGTTTGATAATTGAATAAATGTACGATATGCTTCTACATTGGAGATCATATACTTGGTAAGTTCAATATTGTTAAATAAAAAGAGTATGATATTGCTATTTGTGGAGATGTAGGATATGATATTGGATAGTGTGCTATTTTCACTTTGATTGGCTCCATCATAGATTAAAAAGGATACATATGGATTTTGAAGTGCGTTATAATACACATTCTTATTATTGGTTCCATAAATGTTATTATATGTTTGTGAAGTTATATTGCGAATCACAGCATACTTTTGTGAAAGTAGTATTACCGGAGTATTTAAGTATGTACGCAATGATGTTTGAAGTAAAACATTATAAATATCTGCTTGTGTATCATATAACATGGGAGGATCGGTTAAAATGGAGATCTCACTTTGATTTTTATTCAGATATACGACCAACTTTGGATTATATGCCAAAAAGTTGAGAAGTAAATTATTGGAGTAAATGAGTTCTAAAAGGTTAGTCTTTCCACTTGTTACCAAACTCCATAAGAGTGATACCAAATAGTCATTAAAGTAAAGTGATTTATAATAAATATTCTCATTGTAATTTTGTGAAATGAGTGATTGTAATTTAGGTGTTATCGCAAGTAGTTCATTTAATAAACTCTTTGATCCAATATACGATTGAGCTCCTGTCTTCGGTAATTGTGAATTAAGTAATTCAATACGTAATGTAATATTTAAAGGCGATTGTATATAGGTTGTAATCGCATTTGTGATATTCTCTGTAGAGTCTTCTAATGATGTTATCTCTAATATATATTCCATATTATAGGTGTAACCAGAGAGGAACTCATAATTGAGTTGTGTAGTAAGTGCTGGATTATGATACAAAAAGTTCATCAAATTCGGATTTAAACGAATTAACTCTGTGCTATTGGGAAGTGTTAATCCCAATCCGTAATAGATAAATGAAGCTACATGATTTGCCATAAATGACTTTTCAAATACATAATCATTATAAAATTGAGGTGTGCGCTCTTCATTATAATTATAGGAGAGTATATATTGTAAAGTATCGATATTTCCATACAAGTGTGAATTTTGAATCACTTTATAAATATTTGTACGCATCAAATGTATATATGGTAATTGTAAAAAGAGTTGGATCTTCTCTTCACTTTGCATCAATATATCACATAATCGTGGATTAGATGCCAAAAAGTTGAGTATATTTGGATTTTGTTGAATATATGGATCGAAACGGCTACCATATTGACTCATCAAAGCTACCAGATTCGATACATCATACAAGTCAATATAGTAATGATTCTCAATATAATTTTGGCGATTGGCATAGTTAGCAATAATCACATTATTTTGAATCAATGTAGTTAGAGAATCGGTTTGTCCCACTGTGCTCTTTAATCCAATGGAGATTTGTGTCAAGTGTGGAACTAAGTATGGCAGTGACTCTTTTACAATCGTATCAATATTTGTAAGTGGATCTTCAATATTGAGTTGAATAAATTGAGTAAACGCATTTGTATTGGAAAGGAAGATATTCATAAGAAGTGGATTATTATTGAAGAAGTTGAGTATATTTGGATTCTTGTAAATCTTCTGTAACAATTGTTGTGAAAGAGAGACAGTTGTAATCGTGGATGGTGTTGATAAGAGCGTTACAAGTGAATCATTGTTATATAAATCTAAATAATAAATATTCATATTGTAATTTTGATTGATAAGTGAGTTTAACTTCACATTCTTCTCAAGCAGAACGGTAAGTGGATCTTTGGTGCCGATCAAACTGTAAATACCTGTTAAGCTTTCGCGCAGTAGTGGCTCTAACGCAGGTAAAAAGGTGACTACAAAATCATATAAGTTTGTAATAGGGTCTAAAATACCATTATTGGTTAAAAAGATTACCAAATCGGAGGGTGTTGTAAAGAAGTGATGAAGAAGATCTGGATTGAAGTTTAAAAAGGAGATAATATTATTATTCTTCTCTACCGCAATTCGTAACGACTCATTTGTAGATAAGAGTTGGACTAACTCTGGATGATTATACAAGTATATATAATATACATTTTGGTTATAATTTTGTGTAATAAGCTCATTGATATTTGCGTACTGTTCTAAAAGTGTGGTTAATGCCAAAGTGGTACCCACATTACTCTCCAAACCAATGGGGATCTGTGATAAGTATGGTTTTAAATACGGGAGCTCTTGAATGGTAAGAGTATAGAGATTGGTAATAGGGTAATGAACTCCTGGTAACGATACCCATCGAATCAGGTCATAAAGGTGAGTGTATAAGTAAGATACCAATAGTGGGTTTTGTCCGAAGAAGAGGAGTACATTTGCGTTTCCTTCGATTAAATCAATGAGTGTAGGGGTGGTCGAAAGTATGGATAGATGAAGCAAATTAGTAAAGTTGGTATTGTTGCGATAAGCAGAGTAGTAGAGATTGTGATTATAGGGTTGTGCGAAGAGCTCTTTAAAGATGGTGTATCCATCAAAGATGAACTGTTCGAGTGAATTGATATAAATAGAGTAGTTTGTATTTTGTGAAAAGAGGTCGTATAAATTGGTAATCGGTAAATCAATACCATTCAATGATGTTAATATATTAATCTCATTGTTAAAGTTATTTAAATAATTAACAAAATCAGGATTGTTGGTTAAGAAGACCAATAAGTTTGGATTTTTATAAATGGTACTTAATAAATCGTATGAAGTATAGGATAAGAGTTGAATGATATTGGGTGTCTTTACATGATATAAGTATATATTTTCGCATAGTGAAAGAGATGGATTAATAGTATAGGTTTGATATACAAGATTTTGTAAAGTCGGGTTTTGACTTAATAAGATCAACAGATTATTCTCATAAAAACGATTTTCCTTATTTTCAAGTAGCAGTGTGTTAAATGCTTCGTCATCATCTAACATTTGTAAAGCAACGGGAGTCGTTTGGAAGAAAGAGTATGTGAATTCGGTAAGATCCGTAGTAGGAAACATTATAAGATCCGAGTATGCGTACGATTGAAGAAGAATTGGATTATTTTCGAAGTATTGTAAAAGTGAGTTATGAATATACAAGTAATTGAGTAAGTTGGGATTGGAGGATATTATTGTAAAGAAGCTTGGATTGTAAATGGTTTTAAAGTAAAAGTCTATAAACTTCATGATATAGGAGTATGGACTCTTGTAGTAGTAGAGTGTATGGTTAATCGATACTTCATTCACTTCAATCAATTTGTGTAAATAAAATTCATGTAAATAGAATTGATTCTTTAAACTACGCAATATATCAAAATTTTGAATATAATACTCATTCATACTTATCATATATACTCCAAAGAGCAAACGATAACTATCATCATCCATAATTGTGATAAAGATGTTTGTGGATGGAACTCCCACATCAACAATCGAATTAAAAGCATTTAATAAAGAGAGATCATTGATGAATGCGTTGATAAGTAGTGGATTAATACTTAAGAAGAGTAATATGTTCGGATTGGTATAAATGTGTTGGAAGAGTGTTGTTATGATCGGATCAACGGTCGATAGAAGGGATACCAAATATGGGTTTTGGTAAAGTACTTGATAATACTTATTTTGGTTATATAATTGTGTAAGGAGAATATTTAATTTTGGATTTTGGTTAATCAATGTGGTTAATTCTGTCGTCGTACCTGTAGCATAAATATTGAGTGTAATCGGTGTAAGTAGAGAATAAAGAGCACTATCTAACTTCTGGACGTATGTATACAAATTGGTAAGGGGATCTTGAATAGTAAATGTATAAGGTAACATTGGATCTATATATGAATAGGTTAAGAATCGATAGATGAGACTCTGCTTCCACTGATTGGGATCCGTGCTATTCACAGTAGTGTCATTGAGTAATTGATTCATAAAGGTGGTATTGATGGCTAAGAAGTTGAGAAGATTAGGAGATGTAGAGAAGATGGTAAGAAGATTGGGAAGAGGGGGGACTAATGTCGGGTTCCAATTTTGAATAAAACGTTGATTAAAGTAGATGAGTGAAAAGAGTGTTTGATTTTGTAAATCATTAAAGTACATATTTTGATTATACAATTGTTGATAATAAACATTTAGGATTTGATACGTTGGATTACGTAATGTATTTTGTAAATAATTGGTGGTAAGAGTATATAATATTTTAGCATTACCTTCCAAAAGAGGACGGTGTAAATCATTATAGAGTAAAATGTCATTTAAATTATTTTTAGGATATTGTGTATCAATATTATTTAAGAAGTAATAAATATCGGCGGAGTTGGAGATAAAGTAGGTGGTGAGATCTTGGTTAAACGCAAGAAAGGAGATCATATTGGCATTAAACGAGAAGGCATTAAAGACGATACTTAATGGGAACGCATTTACGAAATTTTGGAATGGTGTGCTATTATAAATTAAATATTGATAAAATTGATTATTATAATATTGTTGAAGTAAATTGGTGAAGATAGGGTATTTACTTACCAAAATACCAACGGAATTACCCAACTCATAACGAATATCATTGGATGGCTCATAATAAGAGGAGTATATATAAAATTCACGATTACTCAAGAGAGATAATATATTTTGTGATAAGAGATATGCTTTTTCACGAAGAATACCCCAAAAACGTGTAATCACAGAGTAATCCATATGAGCTTCTTGACGATGATAATCCAAAAGTGCGCGATTATTATATAAAAAGTTAACAATGTTGGGATTGGTGGATAAGAGTGTAAAGATCTCGGGGAAGTCATACGCATATCCAGTAAATACATTTGAAATACCGTATAAGAAGAAGAATTTGTCGAAAATAAATTGTAAATAATCACATGTTTCGGAGTTATACATACTCTTTTGATAAATAATCACATTATCTTCACCTATATTGTAATCTTGTGTAAAGAGTGTATTAAATATATTGATGTAGGTACCCGAGAAGATGGATGCATTTTGGAAGAGATAATATTTGAAAGGTATATTATATAAGTGAAGTAATATACTCTCCATGTTAGGTATGGTTAAAAAGGGTGTAAAATAATCAACAAGTGTATGGTCATATTGTAAATAGTCGAGTAAATTTCCGTTTGTAGGTTGATTGGATAAGAAGCAGAGTAGTGATGGATTTTGATAAATAAGTGGAAGAAGAAGAGAAGCATAGTATGGTTGATAAAAGAGATAGATAAGATCGACGCTCTTATAAAGTGCTTCAAAGTAGATATAACTGTTATACGTTTGAAGTACAAGCGTACCTAATAGCGTATTATTTAATATTGTGTATAGTATTGACTTATTTTGAATAAATACATTTAATGACGGTGCGTAATCATTGATTTCGTTTATGAGATTTACATATGGATACTCAATGGTTGAGATGGATAAGAAGATGGCTAAATTTGCTGGATTTGATACAAATTGATTTACTAACTCTGGATAATAAGCTAAGAAGTTAACAATATTTGGGTTTTTTGCGATTACATTTTGTAAATCAACTGAACTATTGATAAGATCATTGAGAGTCCGATTATTATATAAGTGTTTGTAATACATATTTTGATTATAATTTTGATATACAATGGAGCTTAAATCATTGATCTTATTGACTAAAATGGTACTCTCTCTGACAACACCAATATTACTTAAATCCGCACTTAATGAAGGTTTCTCTAAGTAAGGCACAAATGAAGGATTGGATACCATAAACGCATAAATATCAAAGGTACATGGTAAAGATGAGCTCTTTAATGCGGTGAGTAATGGAAGTAATTCGGAAATATGTTGGGTGAGATAATAGATAAGTTTAGGATTTTTGTAAAAGAAGGAGAGGATGTTGGGATTGCGATAAATGACATCAAATACAATATGTACGCTCCACTCTAAAGAGTTGTATTTGGAGAGTGCCATTTGGATAAGGTTGATAAAGTACTCATTTTGTAAAGCGTAATAGTAAATATTGGAGTTATACTCTTGTGTTACTATATTTTGTAATCCAGGAAAGGTGGATAGTAATGTTTGAACGTTGAGAGATGGATAAGAGAGGGTTGGTGTATCTACATTTGAAATAGAGAGTACATTGGCATTAAACGGTGTGTTATTTGGATTGATTTCGTAGGATAAGCCATATGCTAACTTAAATTGTTGGAAAAATACATTTAGATCCGTAACAGGGTTATCGATGGTAAGTGTTGTTGAGTAAGATGTGTATGAGTAGGAGAGTAGTAGTTTTAAGAACGATAGATTAGCACTCTCTTGGAAGAAGGTGAGTATGGATGGATTGTAGGAGAGAAAGTTGAGAAGATTGGGACTCTTCTCTAAAATAGAGATGAAGGATGGGAAAGAAGGATCATTCACCTCTTGTTGAAGGGTATAGAAGATAAATCGGACAATGGGTTGAGTGAGTCGATAAAGTGAGGAGCGCTCAATGGGTAAATAATTTTGAGTATATAATGTTTGAAATTGAGGGAATCTTTCCAAAAAGGCTTTCTTATACTCTTCCATATAGATGGAGAGTACGGTTTGTGAAAAGAGCTCTTCTACATTTGCAATGATGAGATTGATATTTGGTAGATTGATAAAGAGTTGATAATCACTTTTATTTTGATAAATGGCTTCTGCCAATGTAGGATGATTGTATAAAAAGAGAATAAGATTGGGGTTTTGATACAAAATCGTTGAGAAAGATGAGTCGCTCAAATATTGAAGTAATACTTTTTGTAAAATTTCCGATTGATAAAGTGCTTGATAATAAATATTATCTTGATAATCCGCTTCTACAAGTTCGCGTATCTTGGGATACGTGAGTAATAGTACCATATTGTCGGATAAATATACGGGAGAAAGATTTAAATATCCTGTGGTTGAATATGTGGCACTGCTGTAGATACCTGTATAAGGATTTACATCTTCCGCAAGCGCTACTACCATTGCGCTATATCCTTGTGTGGTAGCATAGGTTTGGAGAAGAGTATATAGATTAGTATACGGATCACTCATCTCGGGTAATTGAAGTATATCATGAAGAATTTGTTTAGATGTGTTTAGCATTAAAAAATTTCGTAATGATTGATATTGATAGAAGAAGTTGATAAGGTTGGGATTTGTATTACATAAATCAAGTAAATGGGTGTATGGATAGAATCCGGGTTGTGGTATTGCTTCGGATTGTTCTATGGCATAGTAGATGAATTCAATCAAAGAGTCGTCTTGAAGGCGTTCATGATATATATTTTGATAAGAGTTGCTCTTTGCGTGAATGTACGGTTGATATACAATGGATGTGAGATTTTTATATTGATACATCAGTGATTTAAAGGTATATAGTTGTGGATAAAGAAGATTATTCGATAAGAGTTTGAAGATATCGCTATAAGGTAAGGTAAGAATGGAGAGTGAGTATAAAGAGTCCACTTTGGCGGCATTTTCGGGTTGAAGGAAGAACTCCACTACTTTTTGATTTTGATATAGAAAATTGACAAAGAGTGGATTCTTTTCAATCCATGGTACAAATTGGGTGTACTTTTGAATCCACTTTACAATATTTGTATTATTTTGATTGTATAAATTGTAATAAAAGAGGTTATAATTGTACTTTTGTGTGCTCAGTTGAGAAAGAGATGGATAATCACTTAAAAGTTGTAAAATTTCCGGATTTTGTCCGATTCCACTACTTGGCCCAGCGTTGGGTAGATTTGGATTTAAATATTGAGATACACGCAGTGGTTGAGATGGATAGGTTGTTGCGCTATAATTAATGGTGTGTGTAGTTAAATCGGTAACGGGTAAAAGGGCGCTTTGTGATTGGAATTCAAGAAATCCTTGGAAGTCGCTGGGATTCTGTTTAAAGTAGAAGAGAAGTTGATAATTATTGATTAAAAATGTGATTAGTGACGGGTTATTGGAGAAGAGTTGATAAATGTTGATAGTATATCCTTGGTCGCTAAAGTATAAGATAAAGTTTATCATCAAATCGTTCTTTTGGAAGATGTTGAAATAAATATTTTGATTATTGTTGTAATCCGATGGAATGTAATTGGGATCTGCTGTGCCTTTATAATTATCATAATTTTGATAAATTAATTTTTGTAAAGTGCTTGTTTCACTCTTTGTGTCTGAAAAGAAGGAGTCAAAAGAGCTCTCAAGATATGCGGAGTAGTTTGTATGATTGACAATATCATACTCAAAGAAGATATCATTTAAATCATAATAGGGTAAAGTGAGTGATGGCATATTTAAAAAGATGAGTAAATTACTCTCATTACAACAGATCCATTCGCGAAGTACTTTTGGATTTTTACATAAGAATGGAATAATATTTGGATTTAAATAGATGGTATTTAAAAAGAGTACATACGTACTATTACTAAAGTAATTCGATATGATGGTATCACTACTCTTATCGTAATATTGATTATTTAACATATCTAATAAAACGCGATTGTAATAGAGGTAGTTATAGTATGTGTTAAAGAAGTAATTTTGATTGAATAAATAGTACAAACTAATATTATTATTATATAAATCAATAATCAAACTACTTCCATTACCAATAATTGTATTAATACCGTCAGTGGGAGGTGGGTTGGGGTTAGCATTTAATAAGTAGGAGAGATTTTTAATGGAAAGGAAGGGAAGAGCAAAGGTATTATAAAGGTCTGTGGTTGGATTCTTTAAGTTATATGTTTCGGAAGCTTTGAAAATGAGGAAATCATATAAAGTAGTGGTATTGGTACTCAAATAAACGGTCAAGTTGGGGTTGTCATAAAAGAGTCCCAATACATTTGGATTAAAATTGATAATATCCGTAATAATATTGGGAAAAGCTTCATAAATAGGTGTAATTAAATTGAGATTATATTGAGAGATGGCAAAGAAGAGTAAATAAATAATGTTGGGGTCATTCATAAAGTTTTGATAAATGGAGTTATTATAATTTTGATGAATGAGTGTATTGAGAGAAGGGTAGTTATTTAAGAGGGTTCGCTTTTGTAATTCAGTTTGGTCGATTTGTGTAATAATGGGATAAATAAGAGTATTCTCTAAGTAAGGTTGAAGTATAGTAGGTTGAAGAAGAGTTGTCAGATTTTGGTTGATATTATTGATTCCGGGTAAGGTTAAGAAGAAGTTGGCATCGGAGAAGTTGAAGTTAAAGTCATAGGTTAAGTTGGTATAGTATCCGAGTAAATTTAAAATATTTGGGTTATTGGTTCCATCTTCACCTAAAATAATGGGTGTTAAGAGTGATGGATAGACGAGTAGGAGAGATACTAAGTTGGCATTTCGAAAGAGGTTTAAATAGTACATTTCATACATATAATTTTGATTCACCAAATAGTTAAGAAGTGGATAGGTAGAGAGTAATTTGGTGATGTCGGGTGTGATGCCAAATGTACTGGTATGAATTTGAATAATACCATTTTGAGGGCAATTTTGAGATAAGGTGGTAGATAAGTAGGATGTTAAAGATGGGTAGTTGAGTGTAAGAAAACAGAATAGATCTGTTTTGGGGTTGGCTACATAATCTGTAAATCCATATTGAATATTTGTGACCTCATTTGTTAAGAAGTTTTGATAAATTGCCAAATTAGATGGATTTGAGAAGTATGTCATTAATTGTGGATTTTGGGTGAAGAAGAGAAGCACATTTGGATTTTTATAAATCGTACTATTCACAAAGTGAGGCACTGAAATAGCCGACACTGTATAATTAATAAAATTTACGACTATATATTCATGTAGTGAATTTTGTGTTCGAATTGCAGTATCATAAATATTCTTTTCATAAATGGAGTTATAAGGTTGATTTACCAGAGATTGTAGAACAGGATAACTTTGAATTAAAAGGGTAGCAGGATCGCTCATGATATACTATATTTTTTTTATATAAAAATAAGATACTATTTTTATAGAATATATTTTTTACAAGAAGGTTCCGAAAAGAAGAGTAGAATGTAGAATGTAGAATGTAGAATGTAGAATGTAGAATGTAGAAGGTTATTCATCCTCTTTGGATCTTTTATCTATTTTTTTTATCGATCTAATATAGAAGAGTACGAAGAGTAAAGTGATAAAATGAAATTTCAAATTGAAAATTTTGGAAATGTATCCAAAGAGGAGCCAATGATGACTCAATTTCAAAATGGACGTGTGACACATACAGAGTTAGAGAAGAAAGGAGATATTCCGTTATTCGATGCTGATTCCTCTTCATCATCGCATGTAACACAAAATAATTTTCAACAAGAGTTATTATATGGAATTCAGGAGACATCTCAACTGAATCAGCTCTTCTTTTCACGTAAAAATTTAGATTTAATTCAAGATATGATTCGTTATCGTGTTTATATGAAGAGTAATCAAAAGTATATCATTGGACGTCAATCGAATGTAGAGGTTCAAATTGTGATGCGTTCGATCTATTTACAACAATCGACGAACTTACCCGTTCGTATCAAAGAGCAGATCGTGTATTTAAATAATTTAGTTGCGGATTGGTGTGTAGAGAAGATTATTCCTGAAGTGGAGCAACATATTGGATATATAAGAGATATTTCATACTATCCGAATCCAATTGATTTACCTAAAAATATGTCGCAAAAGGGAAGTCGTACATTACGTTCGGTTACAACCACCTTTTAATGTATTATCTATTTTTATGCTTATTTTCATAATTCGATTTTGAAAGAAAAATATCGAAATGTAAAGTAGAACGAAGAGTGATTTAAAATGGCTGTACTTATGAATCTTTTTGCCACCATTGGTTTTATTGCCATTTTAGTTGTACTGATCTATTATATTTGGAAGTATATAGATAAGATGAATCGCGACGCTGCTATTATGAAAGAGCGTCCTACCCCTACTTATATGGATCAAGTGGGTGTAAAGTGTCCCGATTATTGGATGTATATGGGAGGTGACGCAAATGGAAATTATATATGTAAAGATAGTAAAAATTTAATGAAGCAATATGGAAAGAGTGATAATGAAAAGTGCGTAAGTAGTAATGGTACAGTAGTATTTCCCAAATTGGATGGAAAGATGAGTTGGGGAAGCATGAGTGATAAAGAGAAGATTGATTTTACCGCTTCCAAAGTGGGTACCTCTTACTCACGTGCGGAGTGGATTAAAAATTGCGGAACAAGTGTAGGAGAAGGGGTCAATACACGTGCTGTATGGTCTGGATTTGAGAAGTATATCTAAAATAACTCATATTTATATGAAGTGATTTGATATTTCCATTTTTCTTTTAACTTAGAAGAAAAAGGAGAAGAGTAGTATAAGGAACATATCCCTTTGAAGATGGGATTATTTCATTTTTTTGATGAAGAAGATAAAATATATGATAATGAACCTATATTAAAGGAGTGTATATGTGAGAGTGGAGAGGTAGAGCGATTAGATGATTTTCATATTTATGAGAAGCAGGTGGATGAGTGTCGAAAATGGTTTGAAGAGTATCAAAAGGATGCTTCCTCTTCGCAAGTGCCTCGTGTATTATTGTTAATAGGAAAGAAGGGGTGTGGAAAGTCACTTTTAGCGAAATTGTTACTTTGTGAGTATCAGTATGAAGCAAAAGAGCTGACATATGAAGAGCAATATACGAAAAAAGAGATGAGTGAATTGATTCGAAATGCTTTTATTTATAAAAATATTAAAGAGTATGATTGTACACAAAAACAAAAGTATGGGTTTCTCTTTGATGATATTGAGTTAATGTTGGAATTAGGTGATAATATGATCTTTAATGATATCATGAGTATGATTAAAAGTAGTAATAAGAGAGCAAAAGAGCAAGAGCCGAAGAGTGATAGTAAGAAGAAGAAGAAGAGTAAAAAGAGTAAGGAAGAGGAGCAGGAGAATAATGCATCTCTTTTGTATAACCCGATGATTTGTACGTGTAATTATACAAATGATAAGAAGATGGGTGAATTTAAAAAGTTATGTAAAGTGATTGATTTAAATGCACCGTCTCGTGAAGAGTGTGATCGAATTGTAGAATCGTTACTCTCTTCTTATGCTACACCGATTTCAGTTGAGCGAAACGTTCAAAATGAGATCTATGAGTATTGTGAATATGATATTCGAAAGATCAAAAGTTGTATTCAAGAAATATGTAAATTTAAATCTTTTTTAAAAGGAGCAAATAAAAAGAGTAAAGAGATTACGCAATCGGAATTTAAAATGTATCAATTGATTTATGGAAAGGTTGATATCAATGACTCTTTAAATGATGCTACTTATAAAGTATTTCAAAAAAAGATTACGATCAATGAGGCGGAAATGATTTACTCTTTAGATACACTATTAATACCATTAATGATACATCATAATTTAATTGAGTATATTCAACATGGACGGGTGAAAGAGGATGAGAAAGATAAGAGTAAAGTATTTGAGAAGAAGTTGGATATTTATGAGAAGTGTATGGAGAGTTTATGTTCGTATGATACATTACAAACATTTATTTATAAAAATCGCGATTGGGATTCGTTACCTGGATTAACGGCAATTGAATCTTTATATACACCTAATTTTCATTTACGAGAGATTATGGATCGAAATCAAGAGAAGTGTACAGTTCAATTTACAAATATTTTAAATAAAATATCCCAATTAGAAGTGAATAAGAAGATGCTTCAGAACGCATACTTTTCAGTCAATCGTTTAATGTTAGATGAAGATGAAATGATTTATATTATTGAAATATTTTTAAACTATTTAAAAATAAATCGATCTGTAGAAGAGTATGAAGATGGTGATCTGGTAGAGAAGCCTATATCGTCTATACATAGTAATATGGTAGAGAAGAAGAAGGGAAAACCGACTCTTATAGAAGACTCTTCTTATCAAAAGATTATATCCATTATGAATCAATATAATATTGATATGAAATCATTAGAAACAATTTTAAAGATTGAGAAGATGAATCTTTTTGTCAATAAGAATCCAAAACGATTAACATCACGTGTCAAAGAGGAGGTGGAAATGTTTGTTACCGCCCAATCTTTATCATTAGAAGAGGATTCTTAATGATGATTATGATTCTAACACATTTGCGTTATAAATGGTCGAGCGTCCTTTTCGGTCAATATTTACTTCATCATAGCAAACTTCACAATATCCATCCTTATCTTCGCATTTACAATTCGATAAAGGTTTATAGGTATTATCTTTTTTAAGACATAACTTATTGACATGCGAAGGGAAGAGTCCTTGAGAAGTACATGTTTTATTTAAACCATATACAGGATATAGATAATCTTCGCCATCGGGAATTTGAGAGGAGAGGGCATCAGGTGTTGGCATGGGGTCAGAGAATCTCTCGACTTGATAATGATTGCTATAAAAGTATAAGTAAAAGAGGAGAATGAGTGAAATGACGATCAACGTGATGGAACAGTAGACACCAAATGTGGTAATATTCTTACGCCGATCAAAAAGAGCAAACATCCTACGGTTTATAAAAATAAAAGATCAACGGTTTCTAATTATTCTATATATTTTTTTATGATTTATCATAAATCATAAATGATAAATTAAAAAATATTTTCTATCATCTTCTTAATTTCTTATTTAATGAACCATACAAAAGTTCTCCGTACTTTGCGGGTACGGAAGCATATAAGGAGTCGAATCTTGGTTAATCACCTCCACTGTATCATGATATAAACCATCAATTAAAGGTAAAGGAGAGCGAAGAGTTTCTGAATGGGAGACCTTCTCATTTTCAAAGGTTTCGCGTTGAACTCGATTTGCGTGTGAAGAAGGCTGGATATAAGAGTCGCAAATGTGTGATAAGCGCTCATACTCTTCTTTATCCATCATCGCACAAGCAATATAATGAATCGCAATATTTACAATAATGATTGTAATAATGGGAATCATGAGTTGAAGCACATAGGAGTTCGATGAGCACTTCATGGCTACGCATACTCCATATACAAGAATAGCGGCAATGAGGGAGATGGGGAAACTAAACGCATAAAGCGGGTTTTGATATAATAAGAAACTTTTGACAATATTTGCACAAATATCTTTCATATGTATTGAAGTTCGAATGAGTTCTATCTTATTTCAATATAATTTTTATTTTTACTTTTGATATAAGATATCAAAAGAATCGATTTTATTTTTGCTTATTTTTATTTATTTTTATTTATTTTATGATCTCTTCTCTTTACTTATTGAGTCCATAATTATTTTTGAAGTAATTATTTTTAGAAGTGTTTCCTTGATATAAGAGAGCAACAAAGAGAATCAGTACAACCAGAATGGGAGGCCAAATTTGGAAGTATCCCAAATCATTTACATTTGAATAGAGTGTATACTCACTATATTGAGAAATATTACGGACAGTATCTGTAAAAGATGGCATTACGAATTGAATAAAAGTAAGTAATAAGTATGCTACAAGTAATCCAATGACAATAATAAGACCAGGATGTAAAGTGGGAGCACTCTTCATTAAATAAATAGATACAGAGAGTACAACAATTAAAGTAATCGCATAGTTTAAGGTAAAGGTAAGATTGGAGTCGCTCATACTCTTATTTCTATCATTAGATGATATTTTTTTTGAATTACGCATAAAAGGAAGAGTATGACTCTTCACGTTTTGTAGAGCTTTCACATACTTCCATTTTTTTTTCATAATCCGCAATGATATTTTGATTCAACTCCTTTAATGTAGCAATCTCAATATCTTTTTGTTGAAGTTCGCGTAAAAAAGAGGCGTTCATCTTTGAAATCGTATGTTCCATACTTTCACTCTTTGCTTCTACACTCTTTATCTTCTCTTGTAAATTAGATACTTGGGATTGAAGTGTATATAAGAGAGCATATGTTGATTCGCAAATACGTCCAATCTCAAAAAGATATTGTGCTACTTCAGGTGGGTTCATTGAATGAGAATCAGAATCACTATTTAATCTTCTTCGCTTATGTGCTTCTTCCATTTTATATACTCTTCTTCTCATCTCCTTTATATTCATCTTATGAAGAGAATGCCGTCTGACCGAATCCTCCCATAATACGGAAAATGTTATATGATACGGCCCACATATAACAGTTAAATCGTTGTGTAGGTGGGAAGGTTTCAAAGACCTTGATTAAGATTTGTTGGTCGCTTAATACGGACATATTTTGGCTCCCACTTGGTTGATGAAGTTCGGGAAAGAGCGCGAAAGGTAAGACATAAATGCCTTGACCTCCCTTTCCGCTATGATACTTATAAGGAACCAGATTTTGATAAAACGATGCTTCCATCTGTTCCATTCGGTCATGATGATTAAAGATTGGTTTTGCGGACTCCATAATCTGATAATAGTTATTAAAGTAGGTTTGAAGCACTTGCGGTGGAAGTAAATTGACATTTTGATCTTTTACAGAGTTTACAAAGTTTGTAAAATTCGATTTAATATACAAAAGTTCATCTTCATAATAATTCGAAAACCCATAGTAAGGAAGTTGCGATTGATAATATCGCAAACTACTTGCGTCTTCTAATGGGGTAAAGTTATACCAATCATTCGATAAATCCAGATCATCACGTGTTAATACCCAAAATATCTCCTTAGTAGGATGTGAAAAGGTGGTATCTAAGAAGTTATTTCCACCCTTTAATCCTTGAAAGAGTAAAAATTGTGTTTGAGTGATTAAGTACTCGTGTGTCTTCTTCGCAAAAATATTTCGCTCATCATCTCCTAAGTATATGTAATTTGCCAATAAGTAGGTATTGGATTGCCAATTTCCTTGTGTAAAATAATAAAATACATTTGTATAATCGTATCCTAATGAGAGTAAATAGTCGCGAATCAATATATTTAATTCACTATTTGGATAATCTCCAAACATACGTTTCGGAGAAATTTGTGGATAACCAATGCGGATCAATTCATTGAGTGGGGAGAAGGTAACATCTACCCACAACTCACAATTTTGAAGAGCTACTAATGGAATCGATAAACCTGAATTTTTACAAAACCAAAATTGAAGAGGAATATAGAGACGACGCGCTGGAATTGATATATTTTGTTGTGTAATATCATCTTGAAGATTCTGTCCGCTATTTTGCATATAAGGCTCTCCACCTACACATCGCATAAACTTTGCCTTTTGGTCGTCGGGAAGAGTAAGATCCGTATAAATTTTAATAAAATCACCGCGTTGTATATCTAAAACATTGCCATCTGCACGAATGGAGATCTCTTTGATGATCTTGGTTCCAACCTCTTCTACCCAACCAAATGGGATCTGGTTGTTGGTAAAGATTGCGGGAAGGTCATATATCAAATACATATCATGAACGAGATCACCGTTGCGGTCAATTTTACAACTTGTTTTTGTCTCTTGAAGCGGTGTAAGTGAAGGAATCACATTAAAGTAAAGGGAGATATACTCCATTCCAAATGGAGTGGATTGACGATATACAGATTTAAAGTGGGAAATCCGCGGATCACCATAGGTTCGATAATCGTCTGTTGGTAGATCATTGATACTGTTGATTTGTGGGACACCGGTTAAATAGATATCTTGGGCGCCACGTTGGACGAGTTGTAATTCACCTGTACCCATTTTATTTTATCAATCAAATCTCTATCTTTAATTTCTATTTCTTTTTTCAAAAAAGTTCTTTATATCCAAATGATTTAAGAGATTATTAAGTAAAAGAAGAGACGATTAGGTTGGAAAAAAATAAATTTCTAATCTTATATATAGAGACCATATCTACTTTTGATTTTTCATTTCATTATGGAGTACGTAATACCTTCGAAAAATGCGTTAAATCCAAACAAGGAGACCATTTATATAACTTCAAATATAAGTGAAGATATGATTTGGTATTCTTCGTATAATTATGTGTTAATGAATGAAATTCGCGTTCGTAATGGAGCTACATTACGGATTGAACCTGGCACAATTATTTATGCCAATAGTGTCGAACTCTCTAATGAATCGTCCATTCCTGCAATTGTTGTCGAGCAAGGTTCCAAACTACTCAGTTGTGGTACCAAAGAGAATCCGATTATCTTCACTTCGATCCTTTCTTTAGAGGAGATCTTTGAGGTAAATAAGTACACAAACAAGTATGTTTATTGTAATGGTCTCGGCCCTTTTGGAGAGTTTTGGAATGGTATTACCATTTCCGGAACAAATGCTACGAATACACTGGTTGAAAATAATACAAAATTAGGTACTTATTATATTCCATATGGTGGAACCAATGAAGAGTCGTATCACTTTGAGTTGAAATACACATATATTTATTTTGCGGGTATCAATCGTTTTGAATCCAACTCGCTCACATTAGGAGCTCCCAGTTATCAAGATAAATTATGTAATTGTGAAATTTTATTCGGACAAACAAGTTGCTTAGTTGTATATGGTGGAAGTTTAATGGTAAATCATAATATTATGGGTTTCACCTACTCGGTGGGATGTATTGGATTGGCAAATGGAGCACAAGTCTATTTCGTCAAGAACTTCTTTATTGAAGGTTTGGATAATATTGATCCCGAATACTTAAGTACGGATAGTTTAAATAGTATTATTTTAGCAACAACTGTCGAAAACGTGGGAGATGATATCAATCGTCGTTCGCTCGTATTTGCCAATAATAATACCTTCTTATCTTTAACTTATACTACCAATTACATCACCCTCTTAGATGAGTCGCGTTTATACACCGTGAATAACCTATATATTGGAAATTGTATCAATGTGTATAACTTACTCAATGTAACAAACGGAGCAGGTGGTATCTTAACCATCTCCAATGAGTTACCTTTAACCTATAGTGATAATTACATTTACCTCGGTCCATGTACGTACAGTCATATTAATGGTGTCTATTACGCTGGCCCTACCATTGATATTAATATTCCCAATGAATCGTCTCAAACATTGCGTCATATTGAATTCTTATTTTACGGTGTGGATCAATGTAAATTAGTAGATGGTAAATTCTTAGATGTGATTCCCAACATTGTATCGGATGTATATCACAATAGTACATCGAATAATGATTATTTAAATAATCATTTAGTACCACTTATTTCAAATATTTATTGGAACAATTTACCGGATACAGACTCTTATTTGCGTTTTAAAACACCGTCGTACGCGTGCGGAGTGATTCAAAATGAGTTGGATCTGAAGAATTGGAACTTTGGTTTCTTCGCTCACTTATTACGTTATCCTCAATACTGTCCTTTTTATGTTCCGTCTTATTGGTGCCCTTTTATCGCAATGAGCGAAAATACATCCTATTACAATTATGTTTATTCTCAACAGAATAATCACTTTGTGAATAATTATATGCATCATCAACATCAGCATGCTCCATGCGCACCCGTTTGCCATAAGCCAGCTCATTCGGTAGCATCCTCGTCTTCCTCCTCATCTTCCTCCGAAGAAGAGAGAAAGAAGAACAAGAAGAGTAAAAAGAGTAAGAAGAGTAAGTGCCATCGTAAAAAAGATGAATCTTCATCTTCGTCATCTGAATCTTCTTCATCCTCATCTGAATCATCCTCATCTTCATCATCCTCGGAAGAGGAAGAAAAGAAGAAGAGCAAGAAGAAGAGTAAAGAGTATGTCTATTATTGTAAAAAGTGTAAGATCTATTGTAAGAAGAATTATTGTAAGAAGTGTGTAGAGAAGAAGAGTGAAAAGAGTAAAAAAGAGAACTCCTCTTTATCGATTCTCTCAACCATTACGAAAGATAAAAACCTACTCAATAACGGATTACTCTTATCCAATATGGTTTTAATGGGAATGTCCCTTATGGATGACTAAAGGGAACCTCTAGTAGGAACCTCTTCGGCTCATTCTACGAATGAGCTGGAACTTCGTTCTCCTTTCGAACCCCCCGCAAATAAAAAGTAATATTATATAAAAATTATAAAATGACTATTTTATAATTTATTCCCCGAGCATTGTTATCAATAAAAATATATTCAGAATGAACGAAACTGTTTTGATAAAAATTGTTCGGGTAAAATCCAAATAAAGTTCTCTATATCCAATCAAAAATAAAATATATTATATTTTATTTTAATAATTTTTATTTAAAAAATTTTATAAATGGAGGGGTTGTTAGGGGAGGATACCTCCCTTAACGAGGAGGTTTGGCTGGAACCTTAGGTTCCAACCTTAGGTTCCAACTTTAGGCCTCGAGGGCAGCTACGCGAGCAGCCAGAGCATCGTTCTGCTCCTTGAGCTCCTTGATGGCGTTGATGAGAACGCAAGCAATCTCCGAGTAGCGGACAGTGAGGTAATCCTCTTCGTTCTTGGGAACATCGACTAACTCAGGAAGAGCCGCAAGGGTCTCTTGAGCGATAACACCGACCTTGCGAGGCGAGGTCTCAGCATCAGTGGTGTAGTTGTAATAGACACCACGCATCTTCATGACACGGTCAAGCGAGTTGTCGATGGTCTCCACGTTTCTCTTGATACGAGCATCCGAAGGAGTCGACCAAGATTGAGAGTTGGAAGCAGTGAGCTTAAGACCCAGAGTACCATCATAGATGTAGAAGTCATTCTCATTCTCCTTGAAACCCATCTCCCACACATAGTTGCCTTCACGGACGAAAGCAAGCGCCGACTTTCCAGCAGCGGCTTGAGCGTCCGTGGTGGTAATGGTGACAACCGAGAATTGGTTGTTGTCATAAGCACCCGACATACCGAAGTGGGTGTCGGTATTGACACGGAGACCATAGGTAGCATCCTTGGTAGTAACAACATTGCCACCGACAACAATGTCCGCAGAGTGAACGGTATCAGTGACAGTGACGTTGGAGGAAGCAGCCACATTACCCACCAGAGTCGAGAGACCCGAGACGCGGAGGTTGGGGAAGTTACCATTGGCAACGTTAGCAACATCCACGACACGACCATTGTAGTCAGTGATGTAGATGTTACCATTGGCACCCATGGCAACCGAACCGACAACAGAGCCAGAAGCCTCGAACTCGAGACCCACACCCGCGTAATTGAGACCACCCTTGTTAAGAGTAATGACAGCATCATTCACAGTGGTGTTGGTGGTAGTGACTTGGGTGGCGGTACCTTGGATGATAATCTTGTCGTTGGCATTACCGATGTAAATGGTTTGGGAGCCAGTGGAGGTGGGGGCACCAATATAGATATTCGCAGAATCAATATCACCCATCACCAGGTCTCCACCCATCGTGTATTGAATAGCAGTGCGGAGCTTGTCAATCTCAGTGTAGAGAAGCGAACCGCTAATGTTGGCAGTAGTAAGGTTGAGGATATCCGAAATATCCTTCGAGACGATGTTGTGAGCGGTAAGAGTGCCCTCTACAGTGGCATCATCTTGCATGGTAACAGCGCCCGTAAGGGTCGAAGCACCGGTGACAGCCAGAGTCGAAGAGAGAGTGGTAGCACCCGTGACATCCAGAGTACCCGCAATGGTGACATCATCACCCATGGCAACAACACCAGTCATCGATACATTGGCACCAACGCTCAGATCAGTAGCAACGGACATGATACCGAAGGTACCCGTCTCAGCATCCACAAGGTGGTAAGAGACGATGTTACCCGCAGCAAGGTTACCATCTACGCGGAGGTTACCACCAATCTCGGCATCTTGGTATACCTTAATGGTACCCACAGTCATGCTATCCACATACAGTTGTTGAATGGTAGCATTCTCCGCATTGAGGTTACCCATATCAGCAGTCTCAGGAACGGAGATGGACTCAGTGACATAGAGACGAGCGACTTGGAGGTTGCCCCATACATTACCATTGTTGAAGGTACCAAGGTCAGCATCCACAAGGTGGAAGGAGAGAATGTTACCCGCAGCAAGGTTACCATCAATCACCAGGTTGCCACCAATGGAAGCATCGTTGTAAATCTTGATGGTACCGCAAGTAATCGACTCAGCCTCGATGTTACCGAAGGTAGCACCGCTCGAAGAGTACATTTCACCTTGGAGGAAGATGTTTCCAACCGAGAGGTTGCCGCTAATGTTACCGCTATTCGCAGCAACAATATCACCAGTAAGAGTTTGCTCGACACTGAAGTTAGCAGCCGTCAGGTTGCCAGTCACATTCAGCTCACCTGCAACATCCACATTGGATGAGAAAGTAGCCGTTCCAGTGACACCCAGAGTACCACCCACCGTAGCATTGTTCGTCATTGAAACATTGCCAGTCAAAGATGAGGTTCCAGACACAGCAAGAGTAGATGAGAGAGTGGTAGCACCTGATACAGCCAGAGTCGAGGAGAGAGTAGTAGCACCAGTGACACCCAGAGCCGAGGCAAGAGAGGTAACACCGGTCACGTTGAGAGCACCCGCAACATTGGCACTGCTTCCCATATTTACAACACCCGTCAGAGTAGAAGCACCCGATACAGCCAGGGATGACGAAAGAGTGGTAGCACCAGAAACACCCAGAGTTCCACCCACCGAAGTAGCACCCACAATATTCGCAACACCAGCTACATCAAATGAACCACCTACAGTGGTAGCACCCGTGATATCCATGGTACCACCCACAGTGGTAGCACCCGTGACATCCAGAGTGGATCCAACAGTAGCAGTACCAGCAACATTAAGAGTAGTTACATTCGAAGTACCTGAAACATAATGATCCGCATAAATTCCAACATCTTCATTGAAAGTGGAAGCACCTTGGACGGTAAGGGTGCTATTAAGGGTTGAAGCACCCGTCACACCCAGAGTAGAGGAGAGAGTAGTAGCACCGGTAACACCCAGAGTTCCGCCAACGGTAGCATTGTTAGCCATCGAAACAGCACCGGTAAGGGTCGAAGTACCCGCAACCGAGAGGTTGTTCTGAGCGGTGACAGCACCCGTCAGGGTCGAAGTGCCCGCAACCGAGAGGTTGTTGCTAAGGGTAGCAGCACCCGTTACACCCAGAGTCGATTGGAGGTAAGTGGCACCCGAAACCGTAGCAGTTCCACCCACGGAAAGGTTATTGGAAAGAGTGGTAGCACCCACAACACCCAGAGTACCCGCAATGTTGGCGTTGCTACCCATGGTAACAGCACCGCTCAGGGTAGAAGCACCGGATACGTTCAGCTTGGGGAAGTTACCTTGAGCGACATTACCAAAATCAACAACGTTGTTCAGATCCGTGGCAACAAGGTTACCATTGGAAGCGACCTTAATCGAAGCATAAGCAACATTGTTGTTAAGAATCTCGAAACCAGCACCAATGGCAGAAGCGCTGGCACCCTTGTTAAGAGAGATGACAGCATCCATCACCTCGGTGTTGGTGGTTTGGATCGAGGTGAGGCTACCCGCAATGATAACACTGTCCGAAGCGCTACCGATGTAGATCTTCTGGCCGGAGTTGCCATTAGGAGTACCGATGTAAATATCACCCACATTGGAACCATCCTCAAAGGTGAGTTTATCACCAATGTGGATATCGTTACCAGCGCGGACAATCACATCGCGCATGGTGCTGACATGGGTGTAAAGATTAGTTGAACCAATGTTGGCAGTCACAAGGTCAAGAATATCCGTAATGTTCGACGACTCAAGGTTGTTGATGTGAGCACCACCCGAAATAACAACATTTGAGAAGGTACCACGGTCAGCATCCACAAGGTGGTACGAAAGAATGTTACCCGCAGCAAGGTTACCATCAATCTTAAGGTTACCACCAATCTCCGCATCTTGGAAGATCTTAATGCTACCGCAAGTAATGGTATTCGCATACAGGTCATCCACAGTAGCAGTCTCCGCAGTTACACTGGTAACATTCGACTCAGGAGCAATGATCGAGTTGGTAATAATCAGATCATATACAGTAGCAGTACCAAATACATTGGCATTACCGAAAGTACCGGTCTCAGCATCCACTAAGTGGTACGAGACGATGTTACCCGCAGCAAGGTTACCATCTACACGGAGGTTACCACCAATCTCAGCATCCTGGTATACCTTAATGGTACCCACAGTAAGCGATTGAGCCTCGATGTTTCCGAATTGAGCGGCTTTAGTAGAAATAATGTCTCCATCCAGAAGAATATTTCCGACTTGGAGGTTACCATATACTTGACCGTTGTCGAAAGTTCCCATCTCCGCATCCACGAGGTGGTACGAGACGATGTTACCCGCAGCAAGGTTACCATCGACAACAAGGTTTCCACCAATCGAAGCATCGCTATATACCTTAATGGTTCCGACAGTAAGCGATTGAGCTTCGATGTTACCGAATTGAGCTCCCTTGGTCGAGATGAGTTCACCTTCCAGAAGAATATTTCCTACAGTAAGATTACCATATACATTGGCCTTATCGAAAGTACCGGTAGTGGCATCCACTAAGTGATACGAAACGATGTTACCCGCAGCAAGGTTACCATCCACACGGAGATTACCACCGATCTCAGCATCTTGATACACCTTAATGCTTCCAACAGTAATCGTGTTTGCTACAATGTCATCTATGGTAGCAGTCTCCGCAGTTACACTGGTAACATTCGACTCAGGAGCGCTAATGGAGTTAACAACAATCAGATCATAAATCGAAGCAGTAGCCGAAACAGTCATGTTACCATAAGTACCGGTCTCCGCATCGACTAAGTGGTACGAAAGAATGTTACCCGCAGCAAGGTTACCATCAATCACCAGATTACCACCAATGGAAGCATCGTTGTAAATCTTGATGGTACCGCAAGTAATAGACTCCGCCTCAATATTACCAAATTGAGCACCGCTGCTCGAAATGATTTGGCCTTGGAGTAAAATATTTCCTACCTCCAGATTGCCAGCCACATTCGCCGTCGAAATATCAGCATGTCCCAAGACATTCAGGCTATCGACAGTAGTAGCCTTCGCAGTTAGGTCACCAATCGATGACGACTTACCCGCGGGAACATAGAGACCATTGTTGGCACGAAGGAGGTCAGCAATGTTAGCAGAGCCACCGACTTCCAGGTTACCAGCAGTGACGAGATTACCACCGGTAATGGTTGAGGTGGAGGTAATCACATTGCTCGAATTAACAGCATTCGATACAGTAACAACTTGAGCGGTGACTTCAGAAAACTCGGTACCACTAAGGGTAACAGTCTTCAGATTTTGAAGAGAAGGACGAGATACAGACATCTTCTAAAAGGAGGTGATTTATACTATTATACAATATTTTTTTTTAGATTTTTATTTTTATAACCGAAAAAAAAGAAGAACTTCTTCTTTTTAACATTTATTTTTCCAGAAAAATAAATTTTTATTATTTTTATACGTTATTTATAACACTATACATATTTACATACGATTTTTATATTCTTACATATATTTCTCTTCCAACTTTTCTACCTTCTCCTTTAACTCTTTAATACTATTAATCAAAAGTGGAATCAAATCCGTATATCGCACCGTCATGGGTTTATCCGGATTTACATTCAAATCCACCGCTTCCGGTAGTACATCCAATACCTCTTGGGCGATCACCCCAATTCGACGTCCTACATCTTCCTTATCTTCATTATATTTGAAATAGACACCATTGATCTTTTCAATCTTATCCAAAGCTCCTTCCATATACTCAATATTCTTTTTAAATCTTTTATCCGATGTCGTGCTAAAAGATGTTCCATTCGGTACCAACTTTAATCCAATTCCACCATCGTGAATATATAAACTATTATCTCCATCCTCTGACGAATATCCAAAGAACCACCCATAATCCGACTCTTTAATAAGTGAAAGAGTCTCCTTATCAATTCCTTTCGGCGTTGTAATCGTTAGTACACTTTGCGAGAGCGGTGTATAAGTACCATACACACCAATATGTGTAAATCCATTCACTAAGAATTGATAATAAGGGTCATTATTTGTAATATTTCCTCCATCTACATTTAAATTTTCAATCTCCACATTTGCGATACTCATACCATTATTCCCAAATTGCGCTCCATTAATCTCATTTACATATAACTTATTCACATATCCCGTCGTTGCTTCCAACGTAAGAATCTTCGCATAAATCGTATTGAGTAGATCAATATTTCCACTTCCTATCGAAGCATAACTGATATTTCCATTTTCAATATTTCCACTCGTAATATTGCTATAAAATACATTTTGATAAATCACATTGCTATTCACTAAATTCATATTTTGAATCACTGCATTTCCACTCGTTAATGTATCCGAAATCGTTACATTTGGTGTCGTTACCGAATCAATGCGAAGATTTAATATATTTGCATCAAAAATCGTCGCATATTGGAGATAACTATTCGTAATATTTGCATTTGTAATATTACCATTAAATACATTTGTACTCGATATATTACAATCCGAAATATTTGCAAAGTAAGTGTAAGATGTCTTAATATTTGCATACTCCCCATAGATCTTCGATACATTCACATTTTCTACCGTTAATAACTTATACTTTCCAGAAGTTGATTCAATATCCAGTGTATAGATCTCACGTGTATCAATTACATTCGACTTCATTAAACTTCCACATAAAATATTAATATTACCATTGATTGTCGTTAAATTGCTAATGTTTGCCGTTTCACTCTTCAAACACTTATTTGTAATATTCGTAAGCGTGGATTGATAACTTACTGCTTCATTGCTACAAATGGTATTACACTGAATGACATTACCACATATTTGCTGAAAAACACCTTTCTGATGATACGACTGATTCGTCTTTAACAGTTCAATCGCACAATTGGCCGATTGAAAGTTATAAATCGCACCATTCGTAAATACACCATAATTAATCACCTTTAAGTTTGTCATGCAAATATTACCAAATTGCGAATCAATGGGCGATATATTCACAATCGGAGTTGTTACACTCTTAATATTTGCAAAATCACTCTCAAATGTTTTACCATATAAAAAGTTGGCATCTACCGATACACTTACACTATTTGTGCCAATAATATTGCCACCAAAAACATTATTTCCAGTGATAATCGCATTACCACTGTTAATGACGTTCTTATTTTTAATAAAAGACATTTTTGGATAAAATGTGCTTATGTAATGTAAATAAAGTGTTAAAAATCTCTTAAAGAAAACCTATATACTTGAGACAATTTTTTTACGATTTTTAACCTTACTTTTCGCGAAAAATAAAAGGGGGCACTACTTTCTTGAGACTCAAAGAGTCCAAAAAGTAGCAGCGTTTTTAGAAGTCGTCAACTCCTAATACTTTCTCTTTTGCGCGTTCCAAAAGAATTCATACTCTTCTTCTCCTATATCCAAAAGTTCAATTGCTAAATACTCCTTATCTACCGCCAAATAAAATCCTAACTTATCACACTTCTCCTTGATACTACTCTTTAACTTCGCCTCCTCCACAATCTTTTTACTTAAAAAGTGATTAATACTCATCAACTTCTTAAAGATATCATCTCCCTTATGTTCAATATGATTAAAAAATCGGGTTTGAAATAACTTTTGTTGAAACCTCTCTTCCTGTAAATACGGACGAATTTGCCCGTAAATCGTCTTCTTACTCTTTCTCATAAAGTACGCCTCCAAAAGTGATTTTGTCTCTAAATACTTGAACTTTCGTAATTGTGTATGGTCGAAATTTACACGATTATTGATAATATCCAAAATTTTATAATAATCTTCCTTTGATTCATACGTACGAATATCTACAATCACCTCCTCATTACAATACTTATCCTCATTTTGCTTAAAGAATTCAATCCGATGCTGTCCGTCAATAATATCATACTCATAACACTCATTCTCTTCAGAATAATACTTTCCTAAGATAATCGGGTCACTTTGCGCAATGTCAAAGTGAAGAAAGTGCTGAAGTCGCTCTTCATTCACAAGTCGATTCTCCTCATTGTATAAAATAATACTTTTTTAATTCCATATAAAAGATACTTCACTCGCATCTTTACCAAAAAACGATGTATATAGACCTCAAACTTCTCCGCATGATCGATATGTGATTCAAAAATATTCGTTTTCTCTTCCATCTCCTCCTCTTCCTCTTCTGCTTCTATCAGCTCTACTGCCACTTCTTCCACAACCTCCTCCAAAGGGAACCCAGGGCTCATTCTGCTGAATGAGCTGGAACTTTCGTTCTCCCTTTTGAACCCTCCTGATACAAAAGAATTATGATTAGTATCTTCCTCCAAAGGGAACCCACTTGATACAGAAGAATCATTCTTCTCTTTCTTCTTCTTTTGAAAGATCGAGAGTGTAAACTTTTCAAACATATTTTTCTTCCCTTCTCTTGATCGATATTCCTTTATATATAACAAACTTCCTTAAGATAAAATCTTAAAAAAATCAATATACGTAAAGTATTTATATACATAAAAGAAAAAGTGAAAAGAGTGAAAGATAAGTAAAACAAGTAGAAGAGAAGAGTATCATTTACTTCTCTTGACAATTCAAAAAAATGGAGAAGTACGCAAACGTAGATAATCTAGATAAGAGCACTCTTTATGAAGATTCGCATGGTAAAGGAGTCAATGGCAGCATGCTGCTCTGCTCCTCTAACCAAGTGGAAGACATAGAGTCGATTGGGGGTCATGGAGCGCAACGTATTTACGTACAGCAGAATTCCGTGATTCCTGAGAAGCTAATACCGAATTATACCGGTTTTATTACCGATTTGGCGCATGTGCCACTTTATGAAGTTCAGAAGAAGAAGGTGAATGATATGAATATGATTGATTTTATCAAGAGTGTAATGATTCAATCCATTCTCCTTTACGTTACCTGGAAGTACTTTATGAGTATTCATCTTTTTTTGGATTGGGTACTCTTCACTTTTCACATTGTTCTCTTTACCGAGAATTTTGTGAATTGCGATGATAATGGTATCGATGGTGATGATGTTTATCTTCCTGACATCAAGAAGTATGAGAAGAGTTTTCGCGAACTAACGCGTAAGCACAAAATTATACCCAAGAAGTCGGATTTGCTATACATGTATCGGAAGCTTCTTGCTTCAGGTACCATTGTGAAGAGCGAGATATTGGAGGATTTTTTGGTAACTCGAAAGATGCGTAGCACCTCAGGTGTCATTGTCGTCTCCGTGATTATGCCACCAGATACCTTCTCTTGCTCCTATAACTGCTCCTACTGTCCCAATGACCCTCGCTATTCGCGCTCTTATTACCACGGGGAACCGACGGTAATGCGCGGAAAGCGTCATGGATTCAAGGCTTTCGAACAGTTCCGCGAGCGAGTTCACTCCTACATTATGAACGGACACGATGTCGATAAGATTGAGTGTATCATTTTGGGTGGAACCTTTTCGTGCTATCAGCCAAAAGTTGCCGAGGAGTTCATTACTGGACTCTACTATGCAGCCAATACGGCTTTTGATGATCCTTCAGTTCTTCGCCCTATGAAGAGCATTGCAGAGGAGCAACTTATCAATGAGAGCACCTATTGCCGTATTATTGGTGTTACCATTGAGACCCGTCCCGACAAGATTACAAAGCCTGAACTTCGTCGTTTTCGTAAATATGGTGTGACTCGCGTTCAAATGGGAGTTCAACACACGGATGACGAAGTTCTTGCGAAGAATCATCGTGAATGTACAACGGCTCAGGTGAAGACAGCACTGAAACTTCTCAAAGACGAGTGTTTTAAGGTGGATATCCATTTGATGCCCGATTTGCCATTCTCCTCACCGGAGAAAGATGAGCTTATGTTTCAAACTGTCCTTTCGGATTCTGCCCTTCAGGCGGATCAGTGGAAGATTTATCCTACGTGTGTTCTCGAATTCACGGAAATCAAGAGGTGGTTTGATGCCGGTACGTATATGCCTTACGCAGAGACCAATTATGAGGAGTTCCTTCGCATCTTGACAAATGTAATGAAGAACCTTCCCCCTTGGATTCGAGTGAATCGCGTTCAACGCGACTTCCCCAGCATCTATATCGAGGGTGGTAATAAGGTAGCAAACCTACGACAACTTCTCGATGATAAGCTGGCAGAAGCCTCATCATCGACGCAAGAGATTCGTACAATGGAAGTTCGGCATAATACCGAACATATTCATCGCGCACGACTTGTACGATGCGATTATGACGCACAAGATGGAAAGGAGATTTTTCTCTCCTTTAAGTCATGCTCGTGCGGATCTTATTGCGCTTCCTATGAGCGCTATAAGGTAAAGAAGTACATGTATGAAAGTATTGGCCTTCCATCCCCCTACTTTTATGGTTGTGGGAAGGAAGATGTGATTTATGGCTTTTTGCGCCTTCGTGTTTCCGAGAATTCGGGTAGCACCGTCTTCTCCACCCTTCAACAGAAGGGATTGATTCGCGAGCTCCATGTGTATGGAAATGTGGTACCTGTTTATTCGAAAGATAGCAATCAACAGCTCAAGTCTCAACATTACGGATTTGGAAAAAAGCTTGTGGCATGTGCGGAGCAGATTATTCGGAAGGAGTATCCATTACTGCGTGGTATGGCTGTTATCTCCGGTGTCGGAGTTCGCAACTATTATCGCAAGCTGGGGTATGAAATCCCGGATGGTTCATTCGAAACACATGGTAACATTCTTATCAAAAACTTTTAGATAAAAAGAAGAGATTAAGATAAAAATTATAAATAATACATTACTCATTAGATGGGTCTTCTGCGATCTCCTCTTCATCACTTGAAGAAGAGGATTCACTCTCCGCTCCTGAACTCTCCTTTAACTTTTGATAAATAAAACGATGATAAGCACTCTTTTGATGATTTAAATAGAAGGGATTCTGTTGAATGGTGTACTTCTTTTCACTCTTCTCTTCTAACATCTTCACAAACTCTTCCTTCTCATCTTCATCTACACCGAATAACATCATCATCATAAATGACATTTTATGAAAGGGAACAACATCTTCGATATTCGATATAAATTCGTTTAAAGAGTCCGATATCTTCTCCTCTTCTTCACCTTCTTCATCCTCCTCTTCTTCACCTTCTTCATCCTCCTCTTCACTCTTCTCTTCCACTTCACTCTCTTCTCCCTTAAGAAGTTTTTGAATAAATTGCTTCTCCTCTTCATTCATTTCACTCGACGCCATTAACTCTTCAAGGATCTTATCCATCTGTACTGACCCCTCTCCTTCTTCTTCTTCCTCCTCTCGTCCCTCTTGTAAAGTACAAGCCTCTTCATCACAAACATCTTCCTCACATTCTTCTCGCCCTTCCTCCTCTTCTTCACTCTCTTCTTCCCCCTCTCCTTCCTCCTCTTCTTCACTCTCTTCATCTTCTTCCTCACACTCTTCACGAAGTGGTTCAAACTCTTCTTTATGAGCTTCATAGAAGGAGTCTGTTACTTTGACAAAGATGGCGGGTTCTAAGAAGAAGCTTGTCATATAGGAGATGTACTCATCTCCATACTTCTCTTGAAATAAACCTTTTAACTCCTCAAAGAGTTCATCACACGGATTCTCTTTGATTTGTGAGATCTTTTCTTGAATTTTTTGATGAATCGTATTTGAATAAATACTCATTTTTTGAAAATCTATAAAAGAACGGAAGAAAGAAATGAAGAAGTTTGAACGAATAAAAAAGAAGTATAAAATAGAAGTATTTATTTTTTATTTTTATTTTATATATGAATTCAACAAAGATTACTCTTCAGTGTGATAACACAAATACGATTCGTAATCAAAACATAAAAATATCTCCTAAACTAAAAAATTTACTTCGTTTCTATTTAGAAAATGGAGTATGTTATCCTGCGGGTGGTGAAGAGATCAAATCGTCACGAAATATTGAAATAACCTCTTCACATATTACCTTCTTTAAACGTGACGAGAATATGAAAGAGATTTCTGCAGAAGTTCCATATGAGTGGGTAAATCAGATCTCCAACTATACTCCTTTTGTTTCATATAAACACTTTGATATTATCCAAAAACTGATTACTCTTTATCAAAAGAATCGTTCATCTAATGGAATGCCTTCCGTTCAAAATCATTCACAATCCAATATTTCCACAGAATTAGAAGGAACGGATGTAGCCAACGCATTATATGTGATTAAGAGTATGACATACATGGATCAGATAAAATATACACTCTTATTTGTACTCTACTTCTTTCCATTGGATGTTTTAAGTAAAAATGTAGAGCGTTCATTTGAATCATTGATCCGTCATACTGGAAATCCAATTGATTATTATAAACGATTACTACTCTCTTATATTTTATCCATTTATCCAACCAACCCTCAAAAATCAAATGCGAATGTCGTATATTTGTTTCATACATATAATGAAACCTTATTTGAGATAAAAAATGAGTATTCTCTATGGAAGATGATCTATCTTCCAGAGTCGGTGGAAAGTGAAATGGAGTGTGCGTTTCACAAATTTGTTTCTCAAGAAGATACATGTAAAGTCGAACGTTTTGAATTCAATGAGTATCAAAAAACAGGTCGCAACTACTTTACACTTCCTGAATCACTACACTCTTTACTCGCATTTGTAAAGAGTAAAAGCGGAAAACGGAGTGTAATTGTCAATATGAAGCGCAATCCTATGGGAGAAATAGATCTTAAAGCATCACAAATCATTGTGCGAGATGGAAATCGAGTGGAGGATGTATCTTTTTCATATGATTTTATTTTACGTGTATCCGAATACTCTACCTATCTCTCTTTCCATCAATTATATACTTTACATCAGTTGTTAGAAGAACGTAATCAAGAGGGAGACTTTTTCGAGTACGCGCTTTGTATGATCCTCTTTGTATATGGAAATCAGGAGTTTAAATTACACTTTCCAAAGATTGCTTTTTACGATTTACCTACAAAAAATGGTGTGATCTCAGCGACTGTTAAAGAAAATATGATAGCTAATGTAAGAAAGATGATGAATTATCATCAAAAGATATGTGAAAGCTCATTGATTCGTAATGTACCCATTCGAGAGTTGATTCAAAAATATGAATCATTTAGGAAAGATCCATCTTCTTCTCAGAAGAGGAGTGAAATTCAAGCGTTGATATATATTTGGATGAAAATTTGTAAATGTGGAATAGTAAGTGAAGATGAAAGTAATCAATGTCTCTCTTTACCCAATTCAAGTTGTAAAATCAATAAAAGTACAACTCAACAGATTGGTACAGCGATGAGAGGTCTCTTCCGCGGTGGAAAGAGTAAAAGGTAAAAAGAGTAAGTGTGTAAGTCGTTTTTTTTCTATAAAAGATTTCAAAAAAGAAGATAAAGAGTAATTTATTTTTGAAATTGTAAAGTTAAAAATAAAAAATAAAATGTGTAGTATTAATCATGATTTAAAAGCAATCTTTATCCACGTCCATAAAACAGGAGGTTCATACATTGCTTCCGTCTTGAAACAGTATTATGGTTTTGAAACGTACTATTTAAAGCGTCCCGATCATGATACCTTCTGTTTCAATAAGCGCAAAAATCCGCATCAGAAGAATTATGAAAATCGCGTTCATGGGGTTTATATTTATTATAAAACATCACCCCATTTAAATGCGAAGATGAATATGACGCCTCAAAAGTGGGAGAGTTATTATAAATTCACATTTCTTCGAAATCCATATGACCGAATGGTTTCCGGATGGAATCACATGAATCCAAAGATTCAATTCTCAAAATACGTAACCATGAAGAACGTTGTATCGGATATGGAGTATATTCATGTCTTTATGAGTCAAGCAAAACATATTACAAATGAACGCGGACAGATTGCCGTTCAATTTATTGGGCGATTTGAGAGATTAGAAGAAGATTTAGATAAAGTTCTGGATCATTTAAAGATCTATTATCGTATTCATAATCCATATCAACGCGTTAATTCGCATATTCACGCACACTACTCCACCTATTATGACGCACCTACTTTACATATTGTGAATCAATTGATTCAAGATGATTTAAAACACTTTGATTATGAAAAGTGTGAAAAGATAGAGGATTTCAAGAAGACGGAAGTAGCAGTTAAGGATGAAAATAATCTTCTTTATCATACAACCATTAACTTGGATGAAAGTGAAAATCATCATGAAGAGGAAGACGAAGAGTATCAATTTATTGAGGCTACTGCGAATTCAAGTGTAGAGGCAACAACAAGTGTAGAGGCAACAACAAGTGTAGAAGAACTCCACTTTATTTATCCACAATATCATCAAGAAGAAGAGAAGAAGATAGAGAGTATGATTAAAATCAATGAATCATTAGATAAAATGATTCAAGAGCTACAAGTTGATTTGGATTTGAATACAAACTCTTTGAATACAAACTCTTTGAATACAAACTCTTTGAATACAAAGTCATAAAGATTAATATTATTTTATTTTTATTTTTTTATTTTTAATTGATATTACCATAAATGATAATATGAAATTATAAAATTATGATAGAATTGAATATATCATAAATCACGTATTATATTAAAATTGCTTTTTTGCTTTAAACGAATTTAATGCTTTTAACGAATTTAATGAATTTAATGATTTCAGCAATTTTAAGAAATTAACTTTGAAAAAGGCGCCAGATCTTTCACTTTTTACATTTCATTTAAAATCTTTTATTTTCAGCGTTTTCTAAAGTTAAAATCATAAAATTGCTGAAATCATTAAATTCATTAAATTCGTTAAAAGCATTAAATTCGTTTAAAGCAAAAAGCAATTTTATTTGAATATAAAAGAGTAATTTAATAAAAGAAGAGAATGAGTTCAACAAACAGTGTATTACTCTCTTCTTTTATGGAAGATGAAGAAAATAAAAATTGGAATCAAACCATTTATATTTGTCATTATTGTTTGAATTATACATCTTTATATAAATCGGATATGAAACGACATTTACATAAAAAGAATAAGTGTAAATTCTATTCAGCAACGTACTCATTTGAAGATGCTATGGATTTATCATTATGTCGAACATATACTTTCTCTTTTGATTACACCCACTTCGAACAAAAGGAGTTTGCTTTTATTGTCTCTCATTATACAAATGTAAATAACTTTATTTCAGAAGATTTTATAAATGAAGAGAAGATCCAAAAGAATAATCAAGCGATCATTCTATTGGAGAAGATCAAAGAAGATAAATCAAAAGAAGAGAAGATGAAATTTATATGTCCTTACTGTTCGAAAGAGTATTCGAGTAAGCAAAATCTTGTCAAACACTCGGAAAATAAAAATTTATGTGAATATAATCAAAAGTATAACAAGATTCTTCAACAAACCATCGAAAAGAGTGAAAAAGAGAAGATCGAAAATCACTTCCAAAATATTCATAATATACAAAATAATCATAATAATAATCATAATACAAGTAACGTCCATATTTCCGTAAATGATTTTATGAATAAAAAGTATGATTTAACACATATTAGTGATGAGTATTATAAACAAAAAGATTTCTTTTTGTTTCATAATTTTTTAGAACAAATTATGTTAAATAAAAACAATCATAATATTTATTTTGTTGATAATAATACAAATGCCATTATTTATACCGAAAATGAATTAAATAAAGTATCTTCTGAAAAGATTGGATATATTATTCTTGAAAAGGTCGAACAAGCATTTCGACAAATCTTTCATCAACAAGACGAGAGTATTCAAAAGTTTTATGACTTTATTCATAAATATTACTATGTAATTAAAGGTCAATATAAACATGATACCATTTATAAAATGTATGATGTGGATGAAAAACGATTTTATTATACAAGTAATTCAAATCTTTGTCGTTCACGTGATAAACATTTATGTAAAATTATCAATATTATCAATAAACATCATAGTGAAACGAAAAGCAATTTATCCATATATAATCACGATCATCAGGAGATTTTAACATGTGAGCCAAATATTGAGGATTTTATATCACGACGATGTCGTTATAAAGAGTTAAAGTCATAAATCGATTTATCTTTAACTAAAGTTTGCTACCGAGAAGAGATTATCTCCTGCATACATTCCATTCTGTTCGTGAATCTCTGGTTTCGTACAATTTTGATTATATACCATACTCTTCTCTTCCTCCTCCTGATAATAGGATTGTAGAGCACTCTTCTTCTCTACCTTCTCTACCTTCTTTTTACTCTTTCCAAAACCAAAGAGTGATTTAATCTCATTGATAAGAGTGGATGTGGGAATAAATTCTGTAGATGTGTGTTGCTCCTCTTCCGGTTGAATGCCAAAGATCGAGGTGCTGGGTGCCACGGGATTAGGAGTCGGGATCGGATTCTTCTTCTCATAATGGTCGTCTAAATACTCTTTAATTCGTTGATCTTGAAGAAGTGTCTCAATATCTTTTACATTTGTAATACGGAACTCTTGGATATTTTTTATACTCTTTCGTTCACGTAAGTTGGCAGGTATTTCCGGACACGTCGGGCATTTGGGAATCTCTGCCAAAGTCGGACATGCCGGTATATCTTTCTTTAAAATATAATCACTCATATTCGGACAGGGTGGAACAGAACTCTTTAATACATACTTATCAATATCGGGATTCTCTAAGATATCGCACTTTTTACATAAATCACTGCGCGATTTAAAGAGATCATCTTGAATACATTTCTCTTTCTCTTCTTTGCTCTTCGATTCACATTGACTACTCTTCTCTTTTCTCTTCTCTTCGGTAGTTGTAGAGAGCATCTTTCGCTCATAATCATCATCACTGATACCCCATCCATAACGAGAGGATGCACCACCTGAGACGTCAAAAGAGGAAGAAGAGGAGGAGTAGTGTTCGAGATATGGTGTCTTCGCACCACCTGGAGTTCGTGTATAAAGCGCGGATGGAATACGATGATTTTCCGCAATATATAATCCAAAAATCAGCGCAAGAAGTAAAAAGATAAATAACCAAATGAGTAGATCATTCGTACTCTTCATTTTTTGAAATAAAAACTCTTCTATTATTTCAAAATATTATTTTTAATCACTCTTTATTATATCATATCATAAATTTCATAAATTTCATAAATTTCATATATCCCATATCATGATTTCTATTCGATTTTACATCCCCAGCATGGAATCTTATCTTTTCGAATATAATTCTTGAAATCCGGGTGCTCTTCAATCTTATACCTTGAAATATCACAATACTCATTCGGTGATTCGAAATAATTGCGAACATGAACCGACGGCATATGGTTTTTATTCTCCGGTTTCCAAGCAGCGCACTTAGGATCTAAGTCGTAATTCACGCGACAATAGTAAGAGACTGCCTTCTTACACTTATCATTTAATCCCAGATCTTCCACATACTTTTGATTCCAATTGACGCCACCGCATCCTACCATTCCACATGGATTATTCTTTTCAATAATAAAAGGACATGTATTCGAGAACTTTCCACCTTCACTTTCGGTTAAGATGACGGGTAATTCGCACTCCGGGAAGTTTAATTCATATATATACTTTACTTTCCCTTTATCTGACCCATATAACTTCTCACCATAATATCCCAACTTGTTATGATAATATGAGTTTTGTGGAATGTAAATATAATAATCATCTCCCTTTTTATAGGCGCTCGGACAGTCACTCGGTTTCACCTCACTCTTTTCATCACACACTTCCTTCTTTACTTTGGTAAAAGAGAGATAAAAGTCATCATTCTCATCTGTTCCACTCTTTTCGCCATTATTGCTCCAACTCTTCGGGATAATATAATCAAAGAGTGACGGTTTATTTGTTGGCATACGTTTGGATGATTCAAAAAGGTAGGAGCGAAGATCCGTGAGCTCCTTTTCTAAGAGAACATAATTATGAATAATACAATCATATAATGTAAGATGTAAATATTGATTTGTATTGATTATAAATGAACTCTTTTCGAATGAAAGTGTAGGGCAATTTTCAATGCGTAATATGGGCTTTGTATCTTGATAAAAGATGAGTGTGTGTAATTGATTATTAAATCCGATGGATAATAAGGTTTTATCTTGAAGAAGAATCGGAACGTTAGTAACACTACTTATTTCATTACATTGTAATCGAATTTTCTTTTGAGAATCTACTTTCAAGGAGAGGGTCGAACGACCATTGGAATCATAAATACCACAAATCACCTTTTCATCATCCTCCTCTTCCTCTTCACTCTCTTTGCTCTCACTCTTTGGAACGGAGAGTAGAAGATTTATCATAAACATGGGTGAAGTTCCAAAGAGAACACTTCCGTTAGATTGTGAAGCAATATTATTATATAAATCAATAGAACCATTGCTCCCATTTACAACGGCACGATTCTTTAAAATGAAGTTATTTTGTAACGTACTTAAATCGCGTACAGAAAGAGACCCATTATCCGCATAAAATCCGCTAATAAATGCGGTTAAACCATTGGTATAGATAAAGTCGGGTACATCATACAGAAGTTTGGAAAGTTGTAAATTAGCATAATAGATCTTCTTGGCAATCAGTTGAGAAGCATAGTTGATATAAAGATTCATATGCTCTTTGACGCTATTGGAAGAGGAGAAGCGATAATTGAGAAGAACCCACTTTTCATTGGATTGTAAAGTAGAAGTACGTTCCAGTTGATAACGTATGGGTGGAAGTTGATTGGCTCCATCCGAGCCTAAAATGCGAACACGGAAGAGCTTGGAGTAATCGGGATTTTCACTGATGGGCTCTTCCAGAAGTACCCACATGCGGAAGAGGTAAAGGGTATTGGGAAGGACAGGTTGAATGATCTCATAAAAGGTAGTATCGGTCGAATCCTCTTGTTGAAGTACATATTTACTTGAAGATGGATTTGTCTTCTCTACAATTTTATTAATACCTGACTGGTCGCTATATCCTCCTACATCTTTACCATCGGAAAAGTCGCCATTTGTAATAATATTTTTATAATCTTGATAAGAAGCATTTGAAAATGATTCATGATATGAGTTTAAGTTAGACTCTAATGAAAATGTCTCTTCACTATGATATAACATACGATAGGTATAATAAAGTGTAATCAAGAGAATAACACAGATCAGTAGCAAAAATATATTTTTATGAACTTTATATTTCATCCATGAAATCATCTTCGTTGTTTTAGAACTCCTCTATTTATAGAATAAGATTTTATTATATAAATTTTCTCTTTTACACTCTCTCTTCTCTTTTTACTTAACGCCCTGAGCGATAATTGGAGAAGGGATAATTGATATCTAACGGGCATACCGGGCAAGAGGATGAGCGAGGATTGGCATATGCGCGATTTACCTTATTCTGATCCATCAGTACATAATCATTATCTTTATCCACTCTCTTCTTCCACTCATCATACGTACGCACTTTACCTGCGGGATAATTATACTTTTCGCGATTCTCTTCATACGGTTTCTTTAAACAGTTATCCATATTGTATTTGCTTGCATCCGGGTATCCACTTATACGACTCTTTCCATCATTCTCATTAAAGATATTCACGTTTATCTCGGGTTGCTTACCCATTTGACCGAGAAGAAGTGGTAATAAAGAGGAGAGATCACCAAGACCAGTTGCTCCCGTATAACCGGAATATCCAGAAGTTCCCATATCAACTTCGGCGGCAGCGGTGTATCCACTGGTTCCGCTGGTTCCGCTGTATCCACTGATTCCGCTGTATCCACTGGTTCCGCTGTATCCACTGGTACCTGTATAACCTAACTCTTCACTCACGACCATGAGTCCAGTATAACCAGTTGTTGTCTCTTCTCCTACAATCGTATAATCCGAGTATCCAGTGAAACCTGTGAAACCTGTGAAGCCGGTATCTGGGGAGTACGTAACCGGTTCCGAAGGAGGTGGCGTGGGATCCACGTAAGCAACAGGTACTTCGGCAGCTTGATCGACAGGAGCACTAATCACGGTTGTGGTGGATGGAGTGATCTGCTTCTGTTCGAAGATAGATGTATCGATGGATATGGTGGGTTTTGTTTGGAACTTTTTGGGTATGGAGATATGTTCGAGTAAATCTTGATAATTTTCAATCAATCCGGGATGAAAGACGGAGAGTACTTTTAAACTTCCTATAAAAAGAATCACAAAAGCGGTGCTATAAGCAATATACTTATGTTTATTGATTTTAGGTACATACTTTGCTAAACGATTTACAACAATATAGGATAAGAGAAGAGAGAGAAGGAAGGAGATAACGTAGTAGAATATTTTGGAATTCATCATTTGAAACAGTTCTACTATAGTAAATGATTTTTCTTTTCTCTTTTAAGAATAAAAAGAGAAAAGAAAAAATAAAAAGAGAAGATAGAACGATGAATAAAAAATCCAATCAAATCAACAAAATTTTAGCTGCGTCTCATCCCAAAGAGTGTAGTGGAAAGAGTACTTCTTGTAAAAATGAAAACACCTTTAACACGTTAAACACGTTAAACACGTTAAAAGGCACTGCTAAAAAGAGTGCTCTCTATAAAGATATGTATAACGACCAACCCAATATACGTGAATTAAAGTATGCGGATTTTAAGATTGATAAGAAGAGCAAAAGTATTCAATGTATTCATCCACTCTTTCAAAATTCACGTCGTGGAATGATTGTCTTTTATGCTCCTTGGTGTAAACACTGTAATGATATGTATGATGAGTTGGTTGAATTATCGATTAATTATGCAAATCTCTTTCCGGTAGGTGTTGTTAATATTGAAGATATTCAACATAAGAATGATGAGTTAGTAGTTGCGGCAAAGGTAAGTCGTTATCCCACAATTAAGATGATAAATCGTGATTTATATATGGAGGATTATAATCAGGAGTTTAGTAAAGATAATATGATTTATTATATTCATATGAATATTTAATGGATTTGATTTTGATTTTGATTTTGATTATTTTTGGGAAAGAAAGGTTTTTTGATAATATTCTAAAAATTGTTTAGGTGTCTTTAACTTTTGAAATTGTGGACACTCTATCACTTTTTGTAAAGCACGTCTCCAAAAGCGATCTGGATATAACTTACAAAAGCAGATGAAAAAAGTATAAAAGCGGTCATATTGTTCTAAGGATAAATCTAACTTTAAATATTGTAAAATCGCATGATTCATAAAAAAGAAGATATCCGTATGAATCGTCTTTTTATGAAGCGCCATTGCCTTTTGAAATGAGATTGTCTCTTTCCCTAACTCTTCATTTACAATATTATGTAACTCATATACATATCTCTTTATACTTTCACGATTGATCTCTTGCTCTTCAATCGTGTAAATGTGGTGAAAGTAATCCATATAATGTATTTTACATATTGAACATGGAATTAATTCAGCAAATGTTTTATAAAATAAGAAGTAGCACTTTTGTTCCTCTTTTCGTATAGGTTTATTCATTCCAATGCTAAAAGCATGTAATAGATGCCATGCTTTCGGTCCCCATATAGAGCGCCCTAAATACTTCTTTTGTGATTGATTCATTTTCTATAAACCTTATAGAAAAAAAATAAAAGAACCCTTCTTATGATAAAACAAGGAATAAGAATAAATGAATAAAATAAATGAATAAAAAAATGAATAAAATAAATGTATGATAATAAAATAGATCTATTAAATAGAAGATTTCTTATTTTTGATTTTTTAAAATAGAAAATCATGGAAGAGGAGAAGAAGAGTTTGATCTATCTATTACATAAATGTAGCCTCTTATATATTCATTTAGATTCAAATACAAAAAGAGACGTTTTACATCATATCCGTGATTTTATTCTAAAATTACAAAATCGGTTTGACGTAGAAGCACAATTAAAAGAGTTAGATCCGGAAGCAAAACGAAAGAAGGTTTTATCAATTCTTATTCCTTATTTACAACAATTAACATCTGGATTTATGGTCGAACATATTCAAGTTGATGAAGAGAAGAAGGAGTTTTTAATTCATGAAATTGATGTATCATCTCGAAAGAAGATATATGAAATCTCTGATATATCCAGTGTAAATAAAGATGAAACCCTTGGCACCAGTAAAAATGACACCCTTAGTAAAGCTTCTGAAACCAAAGAAGAGAAGAAAGTTGTTATGAAAGAGCACATGCTCTTTGTTACACAAAAGATTACCAACCACATTGATGAGAAGGTAGTTTTATTACAAGATGAGTTAAATCGTTTTTTTGAAAAGAAGTTTGAATCATTAAAGAGTGAAAATCATAAGGATCTTCATCATCATACCAAAGAAATATCACACTCTTTTGAAAAGATTCGCACACAAATTCAAGATGAGATTTACCAATTATTACTTGATAAAAATCAATCCTATTTACATGAAAATTATGATAAAATTCGTGATGAAATTCGCGATAAAATCATGTATGATTTAGAGCGTAATATGAAGGATGAGATTTATCAGAAGGTGGAGAAGTTAACGCATATTTTAAATAAAAGTTTAGAAGCATCTCTCCAACGTTCAACACAACTTTCACAAGAAGAGATTCAAGAATTTGTTTCAAATAAAATTCATGAATATGAGTGTATGATTAAAAATACTCCTTATATGCTTCATTATGATAAAGTATATAATACCATTCAATTCCGCAATGGAAATGACGTAATCTCATCCATTACATTACCTCCACTTCCTGTCGGTGTACCTGGGCCACCTGGCCCTACCGGTGCTGCGGGTTCTACCCCGAAGTTCCAGAAGTTGGATGTATCCAAGGATGGTTATTTATCCATTGTGGTACAAGATGAGAAGGGAAGTTATGAATTAAGATCATCGAATCCAATTCCTATACAAAAAGAGAAGGAGGGAGAAAAAGAGGTGATCCATACGACAACCACAAAGTCCGTCCATGACCTCTCTTTCGACAAAGCGCATGTAATGCGTTTAGATTCCAATTATTCAAATACACTCATCATCTTAAAGTCACTCTCCATTGGCGAACACTCTCATACATTACGTCCCAATTCTGTTGCGATTGGAGGAGCTACCTGTTTCCAGGAGCACTCATTAGCACTGGGTGAAAAGAGTCAAACGTTATCGAAGAATAATATTGCGCTCTTTGGTTCAACGAGTGGGGAAAATGCGTTTGCTTATATGGCACATAATGTAGGAGCGAATCAATGGGTTGTAGGAGAGCAGAAGAGTCATGACTCTTATAATATTCAAAAGATTGTATTAAATGCAAATGAGATTCAAATGAATGGGAATCATGTTTCCATCCGCGCATATGATGAGAAGATTAAATCATTAGAGTCCAAGATTGCTGTTTTAGAACGAGCTCTTTCACAACCCGGTGCGTCGCAAGGTTCAACAGAACAAAAATCTTCTTTCTCCATCTTTCCTTCCACTTTCGTCCAAGATCGTTTTTTTAACTAAATCAAAAGATAAAAGAACCATATCGAATTGAAATATTTTTCTAAATATAAAGTATAATAGGAAAAAAAGAAAATGGCTGGCTCTATCTTAACTGTTCTCGATCGCAAAGTAGGTGACGTGAAGACTTGGGAGCTCTACATGGGTTTTGTTCTCCTTCAAATTCTGATTGGTGTTGTTATCTATTTAATCATCTCGGTCTTTGACCTTGCCGGTATCAATGGCACCCTTGGCGCCATCGTCCGCCAACTCGGCATGGTTCTCCAGGCTCAATCTCCCCAAAAGTGGGCTTCCCCCATTATGGCGGAGGTGAAGGAAGGAAACCTCATCTAAATAAGAAACCCCTCTTTGGGGTTTCTTATGAACTTCCCCAGCTAAATAAGATATTTTTATATAAATTAATATTTATATAAATATTTATAATTGGATATAGAGGAATTATATGTATCAGCGGGAGGTAGAGTAGGAACCGAAGAGGTTCCTACTGGATATAGAGGAATTATATGTATCAGCGGGAGGTAGAGTAGGAACCGAAGAGGTTCCTACTGGATATAGAGGAATTATATGTATCAGCGGGAGGTAGAGTAGGAACCGAAGAGGTTCCTACTGGATATAGAGGAATTTTTAATTGGATAATATATTCCCCGAACAATTTCATCAAAACATTTTCTTCATTCTGAATATATTTTTTTGATAACAATGCTCGGGGATAGTTAAAAATATAAAAAATATTTTTATATTTTTATATTTTTATTAAATATTATTTTTTTATTAGCGGGAGGGTTCAAAAGGGAACCAGCCGGTTCCCTTTGCGGGAGGTTCGAAAGGAACCGAAGCGGTTCCTTTCACCTACTAAGGTTCCTACTTTTTAGGCGCAACCACCGATCTCCATAGGGCGGCGCGACACATCCGGCTCAATGGTGGTTTGGAGCCAAGGGCTCACTTGGACTTGAGGATTCGGGGGCTCCGAGCGGAGTTGGAGGTTGGCGTTGCGGAGGGTCTGTCCGACGGTGTTGATGCCAATGTGGTATCCAGCTTGGAGGAAGTTCTTTCCCTCCAGAGTTCCTTGGCCTTCGGGATTGACGCTCGCCCAAGTGGATGACTTATCTTGGGGAAGGAGGTCTTGGGCGGAGAGTTGATCGCCACCCATTCCCATCATCTGGGCGTTACGCATGTCGCGCTCTACGGGGTTCTCACGAGAGGTCATCATCTCGAGTTGAGAAGGGTCGGCAGATTGTGACTCCTCATTTTCAAACATTTCAACGGGCTCTTCGCGGCTCTCCTTTTCATCATCACCCGATTCAAAACCCTCTTTACGTGTATAATTTTTATACATTTGGTATACAACATAAATAACGGCCACGGCAAGAAGGAGCATCAGCACATTTTTAAGAGTGTTATTTGAAGTGAGATTGAATTTAAACATTTTTAAATGGTATTCCTATACTATTAAGTAATAAAAAAATAATCTACTTTTCACTTAATTATTTCATTTCTTTTTTTTATAAAAAATTATAAAAAAACGTAAAAATAAAAATAGTTATAACTAAAAATAAAAAAAGAGTTACTTCAAAACTCGTCCATGTAAAGTAAATACTTTCTTTATCTTTTTCGAGGATACAGATGTATCATCTTTACTCTTCTTTTGAATCTTCTCTTTACTCTTCTTTTTGATCTCTTCAAAGGGAACTAATGGGCTCATTCTATCGAATGAGCTGGAACTTGAGTTCTCCCTTTTGATCTCTCCTTCTAAATTTTCTTCCACTTTCACTTCTTTCACTTCCTCAAAGGGAACCCATTGTTCCCTTTGAATCCCTCCTTCTAAATTCTCTTTTTCTTTCACTTCCTCAAAGGGAACCCATAGTTCCCTTTTGATCCCTCCTTCTAAATTCTCTTTCTCTTTCTCTTCTTCTTTCTCTTCTTCTTTCTCTTCCTCTTTCTCTTCTTCTTTCACTTCCTCTCTTACCTCCTCTCTTACTTTCTCTTTCACTTCTTCTTCTTTTATATCCTCAACTCCTTTCTTCTCTGCCTTATCTTTTGAAAGGAGTGATTCCATCATCTCTTGAAAGGAGTCCTTCTCCTCCTCTAAAACCCTAAAATCTTTTAAATACCACTCTTCGGTAAATACTTCCCGACTCCAACGTAATCCCTTAAAGTAGGTATCAAAAGAGATATATACTTCTCCTTGATTTTCAACCAACTTCTCTAACGTTTGGATTTGGCGATGTAACTCCTTATCTTCCTTATCAATAATCACTTTCATATAAAAGAGTCCCTTCTGCTCGTCAATCGGATAACGGGTCATTGAGTCCAATGTATAAATATCCCACTTTTTCCCATACCAACTTTTCGAGTGTGTCATCAACATCTCCTTACTATACTCATCCATATGACGAACTTCCTTAATAAAATCCTCTACCTTTTCATCAATATCTAAATCTTGATCCAGTTGGACGATTAAATAGTACTTATTTTTAAATTCATGTTTGGCTTTTAACACCTTTAAATAGGGTGAAGTAATCGTATATTTGCGACCCTCTTTTGTAACATAAATATACTTATCTTCTAAAACAAATTGATAATCCAAATGTACCATTTTTGATAAAATTCCCTAATCTACTTTTCTATAAAATTGAAGTGTGAAAAACGCATTCTCCTTTACTCATTACTCCTTAACTGTTAAAGAACGAATATATAATAAAATTCCTATCTTATGTTTTCGATCTATCGTATCTGGATGATCGCGGTAATCAAAGAGTCCAAACCACTCTAACTTTGCCACACCAAATGACTTCTCCGGTATATGATAAGCTGTTTTTAAATAATGATCGCTCTTATTCTCATATATTACTTTTGTAATCATTTGATTCTTTAACTCTTTCATACGACAATCAATTAAATCAGGTAATCCAGGCTTTTTCCTTAATACACTCTTTAATTCACCTTCGGCTACATCAAACTTTTCACATACATACTTCTCAATCTTTTCAAGAATCCGATGTAAATGAATATATTGCGTATTCATCTTTCCTTCTTCTGGAAACTCCAACCGACACATGACTCTTCCATACTCTTGATCCACCCCAAATGGTATTCCCATAATCGGTGTTGTAAATGTAAATATTTCACCATTATGTAATACTCGATATAAATGGTCGTCTTCTTGGATATATTGTATTTGTGTTTTATCTAACTTCATATGTTTATCTTTTCTGTTTATATATATATATAGTTAAGTTATCGTAAAAGAATAATAAATAACTTTACTATGGATTTATGATAAAAAAAGTGTGATTATTTTCCGAAGAGATAGAGAGAAAGAGTATCGTACTCTTTTCTTATCTTTTTTATAAATGGAGAGTAAAGAAGATGAGTGAAAAGGTAAAACGTTCTCTCATTCAAGAGTCCATTGAACTCTTTATTAGTGAAGTGAAGAAAGAGGAGACACAAAAGAAGATTAAAACCTATATTATTGAACCCTCCTTCTCCTTTATCTTCGATCGTTTATATCCTTACTTACTCTTAACTGCTTTTATCTTCCTTCTCCTTTTGCTCCTTACAATTTTGATCTTATTCTTCTTATTACGAAATAAGTGATCTTCATTTAATATCTTACTCTAAAGTAGAAAAAACAACGTTCAAAATGACCTGTGACTCCATGTGTGATGCCTCTTCAGCCCTTCTTCAAGGTGGTGCTAAAAAGAAGCGCCCTCTTAACGCTTGGATGACCCTCTTACTTCGCATGAAGAAGGAGAATCCCACTAAATCCCTCAAGGAGGTGATGAAGATGGCAAAGAAGGTGTATGCAAAAGAGAAGGGAACCGCGACCGCTGCTCCCAAGAAAAAGGCAACAAAGGCAAAGAAGAGTAAGCGTACTACTAAGAAGTAATAAAATCGCGTATAAAATAGCCTGATATAATACAAGTATAAAAGTATATCCAAAATAAAATGCTACATCTTCTTGAAGAGATCCCAAATATCAAAACATACCCTTTAACCTATGTTTTTGAAAAGATGAAGCTACAACATAAACCAAATACATTATGGTTGGAATTTGGTGTAGCTTCTGGTCGAACTATCAATTACATTTCACAATTTACAAGTGAAAAGGTATATGGATTTGATAGTTTTGAAGGATTACCTGAAAAGTGGCGTGATGGATTTGAGAAGGGAATGTTTCATCTTCACGGACAACTCCCACGTGTGCGTGAAAATGTGGTCTTAATTAAAGGTTGGTTTCAAGATACATTAGACGATTTTATCCAACAACAAGGTGGAAAGAAGATCTCCTTTTTACATTTAGATGCAGATTTATACTCTTCCACAAAGTATATCTTAAACACCTTAAAGAACCATCTTGATAATGATTGTGTGGTAGTATTTGATGAACTTGTTAATTATCCCGGTTTTGATGGCGAAAAGGGTGAATTAAAAGCATTTTATGAGTTTCTTCAAGAGAATCATGTGCGTTATACATGGATTGGTATGAATGGAGTTCCTATGCATATGGTAGGATATGAACATGAAAATGTGGCACTTATCATTCACTCCGTTACTCCAAAAGAGTAATAAAAAACAATAACGTAAATGATAATTGATAAGAAGAGGAAAAAATGATTTTTTTCCTTTTAAAAAGATAGAGAAACAAGTGAGAAGATAAAAACAGATCATTCAAAAATGTTTCAATATATTGAAAATGACGAAGATGCGTATAACCTCTTTCTCATCTTCCAACGTGTGATGGAAGAGGAGAAGCATCGCGAAAATCCGCGTTCAATGCATGAACTTTATGAAAAGGTAGAGTACGAGTACTATACAACTTATGTGATGTATCGTGAGGTGAATCAGATCGAGATGGATGATATCTCTTATGGTGATGAATTTCCATATGAAAATGAAGGTTATGATGGAAATGACGGTTATGATAATTAAATCGTAGTTATTAAAAAAATCAATATAAAAAATTATAAATGTAACATCCATCATTCTACTTTTTCTTTAATATCTTTTGATAAGAAGACGCGATTTTAGCATCCTCTTTTCGCTCTTCTTCTGATTTACGTTCATAAAAGGTCACCATTCGCGCACTGGCATAACCGCGTTTTAAAAAAGTGCGATGTTTTTGAATAAAGGTTCCATATAAAGCATCCCATACTCGACACCACTCGCTATCTTTACATGCATAGTCACTCATACTGCGTATATAATGACTGGATGAGAAGTAGGGACGAGTCATCATCTTACCTCCATCCGCATGTTGCGACATACCATATACATTTGCCATCATTACCCACTCATATGCATCAATCGTCCACTCCATAAAGATGCGAAATACATCTTGGGGATGAATGCGTAATAAGAACATCACATTTCCCAATACCATTAGTCGCTGAATATGATGTACGTAAGCGTACTTTTGAATGGTATGAATGGCGTCATCTACAGGGGCAATTTGTGTGGTTCCGCTCCAAAAGTGTTTATATGGAAGAGGGGTAGTATGCTTCATAAAGTTCATCTTCTTTATCATCTTCTCATAAGCACTATTACTCATAGTTGGATTTCCGTACTTGGTGGCATAAATCGCATATACATAATTGCGCCATCCAATCACTTGGCGTATAAATCCTTCATATGCACTCATGGGTACCTTCTTCTCATACTTTTTAACAATTTCCAGTACTTCATTGTCGGTAATTAAACCAATATTCATCATGGGAGATAAGACGGAGTGGAATAAGAATTCAGAGCGACTCTTCTCTTCTTCACGCGGTTTTAAAATAGCATCTTCGTAGACTCCAAAGTACTTAAAACGACGCTTACAAAACTCTTCGCACCAGCTGCGCGCATCTTCATGTGTAATGGGATAAATAAAATGTTCTAATGAGCCATCATTTTTGGGAAAGTGCTTCTCCACATACACGATGGCTTCTTGAATAAAAGGTATAGAAGCACGGGAAGAAGTTGGTAAATCGGGAATAGGTGGACCACCACTTCGGGGATATGGCTTACGATTCTCTTTATCAAACGACCATACTCCACCTTGGGGTTTTCCGTCACGTGTCATGAGAATATCTAACTTTTGGCGCATCATCTTATAAAAGTTCATAAAGTTGAATTTTTGACTTTTTGCGTTATAATAGGTCTCTAATTGAGAAGATGCTTCATCACGAGTAATACAAAAGTTGCGCGAAGATAAGAGCGTTACTTTCTTGATTTTGGCTTCCAGCGCGTGATCGTTGGGATCATACGCACAAACTGTATCATACTTTTTAAACAATGAAGAGTAGAAAGAGGAATTCACTTCATGAAACTCAATATACTTTACTTTATATCCACGTTTTTGAAGGATAGAAGCATAATGCTTCATGGAAGCCCGATGATAGGCTAATTTTAATTTATGAAAGCGAAAATCGGTAAAGTATCGCGGCTCTTCAATCAAATAGATCCTATCATACTCTTTACACACCTCCACATGGGAAAAGAGATGAATCGGAAAGAGGAGAAGTGCGCGCATTACGCTATATACTACATACTCTTCTTATTTTTATTTTTATGAGCCCTTTCGGGTTTTTTTATTTTTTTTTTTATTTATCACCCCACAAAACCGTAGATTTTTACACCTGGATTTCGGGGAAGATTACCCGGCGCACGCCTCCCAAACGCGCCACCATCTCATTCTCGTTGACCGGAGGCCTACGGGAACGAATAAGTGGCGGGGGAAGCTGCGCCTGGGGCCGCGGTGGCGGCGTAGTCGAACGCTGTTGCTGCTCCTGGGGCACCCTCAAACGAGGAATCACTGGAAGAACCATTGTAAATCGTAGAAAGAGCAACTGTTTGTAGTAATCTACTCTTACGAGATATACTCTTTTGCTCTTTTTAACCATCATTTTTTTCTATCTATAAAGTAATAACGTAACCAAGAATATACGTAAATATGATTCAATATGAAATTTTAAATAAGAGTTATTATGAAGCAATGATCTTATGCGACATGTATAATCAAAATCATATACAAAAAGTTTATTTGATTATTGAAAAGATAAATGAGAATCAAAAGTTTGTTAAACATATTAACTCTCCTTACTTCCTATATCTTCATCTTCAATGCGAAGATGAAGAGGTAAAGCATACGCTTCAAGAAATTTTACAATTACCACACGAGAATGAACGCCGACATGCTACCGCAGATTTAATACGAACACTTTTAGAAAATACCGAAGAGAGCAAAAAGTGGGTCATTACACGTGTTTCTTAATGATTTATATCATGAAATGATTTATATCATGAAATTACCGAATAGCACTTCGGTACATATCCATAATCGACTTTCGCATTTCAGTGCCGTACTCAATCACTGGTTTAGGATAGTCAATATTTGGGTAATTATCACAATACTCATCCCAATGATGTATCTCTTTGGCGGGAACTTCTGCTAACTCAGGAATCCACTTTTTAATATAAAGTGCGTCTTTATCAAACTTTTCGCTCTGCGTCCATGGGTTCATAATCCGGTAATAATCCCCTTTATTCTCCCCCGTACTTGCAGACCACTGCCAATTTCCATTATTCACTGGAGCATTGATATCTACTAACTTTTGTGAAAAGTAGCTCTCTCCCCATCGCCAATCAATTCCAAAATTCTTCACAAGAATTCCCGAAGTAATTAATCGCGCCCGATTATGCATATATCCCGTTGCGTTTAACTCACGCATTCCAGCATCCACTGCTGGAAAACCAGTGCGTCCTTCACACCATGCGTCAAATAACTTCTTTGAATTCTTCCATTGAACTCCATCATACTCGGGCCACATATTTTTATTCTTTCCTTTATAATTGATGACATGAGGAAAGTAAAATCCGATATAGTACCAAAATTCGCGCCATAAGAGTTGGTCGTTTAAACCCGATTTCCGTCCCAACTTTTCCGAAATCTCCCAAAAACATTCGCGAATGGAAACACATCCAAAGTTGATATAAGCAGAAAGGAGTGTAGTGGATTTGGAGAGCGTATTGCGTTCGGTTTCATACTTCTTAAACTCTTTGATAGCATGTAATCGTTTAAGCCCTTCTTTACGACCTCCGTGATAAATAATATTTGGATTCTCTTCATATAATTTCTGGATCTCCATCCACGATGTTTCACACTTGGGATGAATTCCACTCGTCTTCACACACTTTTTAAGTAAAGACGGAGTACACTTCACTGGTTTTGGTATAGTAAATTTATAAGCATTATTCTTAAATGGTGTATATTTAGTATATGGTTTGCCGTCAGCTTTTAAAAAGGTACTCATGGGTTGTAATAGATAATCTTCGCACTCATTGTGGAAGGCTATCTCTTCCTTTTCACAATACTTTCGAATCGCTTCATCTCGATCGATGGCATAAGGGGTATAGTCGCGATTGGTATAAATGGCATTATACTCGTACTCTTTTCGTAACTCTTGAATTGCTTTCACATTCTCCTCTTGGATGATGAGAAGACCATGTGGTAATGTTGTGTTTAACTCTTGAAGGGATTCAACTAAAAATTGGAAAGAGTTATCCGAGAAGTAGGGGTTAAGCTTCTTTTTGGACTGTTCGGGAGTGAAGATGAAGATGGGAAGTACAGAGTCAGACTCTTTACAACAGGTGATAAATCCCAAATTATCATCAACACGATAATCACGACGAAAGATAAAAATGGAAGTATTCATTTTACTTTAAATTTATAATTCTACTTTTATCTTAGAGAAAGATAAAAATGAAAGAGAAAAAATATAGGATCCGAGAATAGAGAATGTCATCGCGTTCAAAAAATATTCCACCCCGAATGCGTCGTGTAGCGACCATTACAGAAATGATGAATCAGCTTGCTCTTTCACCTGTACGTCATCGTCATAATGAAACACCTAATCGACCTCTTCGCACTCCAAATGTAAATATTGGAATGACTTTAAATAATTCTACTTCAAGTCCGTTGAATAGAACTCCTTCCCGCTCTTTTGGACGACCTGGAGTACATGGTGCCCGTCGTCCCGTCATAAACTCTCCGAATCGTCCACGTGTTCGCAGGGTCATCTTTCCACCGAATGCTTCTCGAAGTGCCTCTCGAAGTGCCTCTCGAAGTGCCTCTCGAAGTGCCTCTCGTAATCATTCAACTGAATTAAATACTGAGATGGCTTCCCGAAGTGCGTCTCGAAGTGCTTATCGAAACAATTCAACAGAATTAAATACGGAAATTGCTTCCCCACATCCATTACGTCGCCGTCGTCCTCGCCCTCGTAATGAGAGTGGGAGTGGTAGTAGAAGTAGAAATGGATCAAACCGTTCTCCTCCTTTACGTCGCCAACGATCATAAATGATTACTTTTTTATCTTTGCCAACTCAGCTTCATAAATCCGCTTTCGCAACTTCGTGGTACTCCATCCGTGAGAAGCGCGGTCATGAAAATGAATGGATGTAGGTAACTCATCTCCAGTAAATGACTTTCCTATATAATCATCTCCTAAAATACGTAGGTCTGCTTGTAAAATAGCTAATCCATTACGCAACTCTTGTTCGGTTGTGTAAATAAAGATCTTATCGACATAACGAGATGCTTCAACTAATATTTTGCGCTCTTCAAAGGATAAGATCGGTTTATTCTTTTCAGGGCGGTCAATCGTAGGATCCGTTTGTAAGAAGGCGACCATTAAATCGCAACGGTCTTTTCCATCTTTTAACATTAATGTATGCCCGGCGTGAAGAAGATCAAAACAAGATGCGGTAACACAGATCTTTTGATCTTTGTGCGTTTCACGATATGTGCGAATCTCTTCAAGAGTTGATGATTCCATTTTTATATTATACATGTATATAAAAATGAATGTTTTAAAACGAAATTTTGTTTATTTGATTATCTTTACACAAAGATATCGAATTCAATATTAATCTGTCCTTCTGAAGTGAAGTTCAACCAAGTTGAACTATGTATGTCAAAAGAGTTGGTATTATTATTCGTAAAAGCAAGTCGGAAAGTGGTAGAAGAGTATGGAATGACATAACCGTGTGACGACCAATTGCCATTTTGAACGATTCCACCCGAAACAGGAATTAAATAAAGCGCCATTGCATTGACAGATGGAGACCATAAAGTTCCAGTATAAGTGGGATTATAACCGGAAGTGGTGTTAAAGGAGACGCCGGAGGGAAGTGTGTAAAGGTAATCACCACTTCCCGCGGTTCCCGCAGCCCATCCGAGACGATAGCAGAGATGACGTTTATCACCCATGGTGCGATAGTTGATCTGTTCGATGCTTCGGGTACCGAGTACGGGAGCAGAGGTGGTAGCCGAAACGGTAATACTACTTTGAATGGTCGTCGTATTCTGTAAAACACTATTTTGATATAAACCTCCTGTAAAGTATACATTTGCTACATCTAAACGCGATATTCCAGATGCTAAATAATTTTGGGAAAGAAGTGTCATATTTCCCATCGAGAAGCTATATAAGTTGGTACAATCATAAATAAGTACTTGTAATGCGGAGAACGCACTATTCGAGAAGTTAACATTTCCCAAATCGCAGCGAATAAAGTAGATGACACCCGCAAAGGTATTAGGGATAGTAATCGAAGTAGCAAAAGCACACTCTTCGAAGATAATGAAATTCGTAGTCGATCCACTAAAGGTAAAACCTCCTTCAAAGATCATTTTACTAAAATAGTGCCGACCTAATGTTCCACTTATCGTTGTCATACCCTTCACTTGTAATCCAGTGATTCTTACACGAGTGGATGAAGCACCGCTGATTTGAATACCACGGCTTCCAGGAAGCATTGCCATAATTGGTAATTCCGTAATAGTAGCACCTCCAGGAATCGGGCCAATGATACCAATATTTTGACGATCCGTAACTAATAGATCCGTTCCTCCATAACTTCCCGATCCAACATATACCACAATACCTTGTGCTGCTCCAGACGCATCCAATGCCACCTGAATATCACGTTGATTATCATTCGCATAGTACGAGTTCTCATATAATATACGCTCATACTTATCCGGAGCATTCGATATATTTCCACTAAATAATGAACCATTTTGATAAATATTACCACTCATATTGATATTTCCCAATAGATCAAGAGCATATAATGAATCAGGGAACTTACCAATACCCAGACGATTCTCATTTCCTAAAAGATAAATGCTACTGCTTCCGACTTGAAGGTTTCCACTAATGTACGCATTTCCCGCAACCGAAAGGGGAGTTTGAGGAGCAGTGTTACCAATACCCACATTTCCACTATTGTAATAGATGAGAGAACCACTTTGCGTCCATACGCTTGGGCCGGTGTATCCCGTATAACCCGTAGCTCCCGTGCTAGACGCAGCACCCTCAGCTCCTGTATAACCCGTATAACCTGTAGCACCAATGGATCCTACAGCTCCCGTATAACCTGTATAACCTGTAGCACCAATGGATCCTACAGATCCTGTATAACCCGTATAACCTGTAGCACCCGTATCACCAATGGATCCTACATCTCCTGTATAACCAGTGCTTCCTGTGGCACCAGTATATCCTGTAGCACCTGTTAAAGAGGCAGAACCTGCGGCACCAGTATAACCAGTATAACCAGTAGGACAATTGATTTGAACGGGACGACAATCCCCATTTTTGTTGGGATAAACATAATAAATTGGATTACGATTGCAACTCATTTTTATTTTTTTCCTCTATATTCACTTCTTATATTTTTTAAGTTGGAACCTCTTCGGTAAAGGGAACCGGCTGGTTCCCTTTTGAACCCTCCCGCTAATACAAATATTTTTTAAGTAGGAACCTCTTCAGACTGGCTCTACCCGAAGGGTTATTTAATCAATCCTCAACAAGTTGAGGATTGATTAAAATATAGGGGTTTTACTTTACACGTATGTTTATTTATTGATAAACCTTATCAATAAAATATCATTTCGCTAATACACATAAGTTCTCTATATCTACGTTTGAATAGCGGGAGGTTCCTACTCTACACAAGGTTTATCGATCAACCCAAAGGGTTAGATCGATATCCTCCCGCTAATACAAATATTTTTATATCCAATATAAGTTCTCTATATCCACGTTTGAATAGCTGGAGGTTCGAAAGGAGAACGAAGTTCCATCTCATTCTATGAATGAGTCCAAAGGTTTCTTATTTGCCTCCTTTTTCGTACCTCAAAAGGAGGGTCGTAGGGAACGTAGTTCCCTACTTGTCGACATACACAGCTTTCACCACAAACGCAACCACTAAAATCACAAGAAGTACAATTAACCAATAAATCGTCGTATTATCCGTTAAGAAAGCATTCATCTTTCCCATCAATGTATTATCCTTCACCTTCTTTACAATGCGCTTCTTCGCCTTCGTCTCTTCCACCTCATCTTCATCATCATCCGCATCCTTAATGCGAATTCCCGGAGTAGGACGAGGTGGGGCACCACCACCATTCATCATCATGGGGTTCATCATAGGATGATTTGGCATTCCACCCATCATCGGATTAAAAACTTGTGCGGGAACTGCGGGGAAGGTAGGATAAGGTTCCGCATAAGGAGGCTCAAACGACCACATCCCCATTCCCATACCAGGATTTTGATAATTCATTCCCATTTGAGGCATAGTAAAAGGGTTATTAGGAGCAAATTGTTGTGCGTATCCACCTCCACCATATCCTTGTGTCTTTGCTTTATAAGCTGCATCTTCAATCTTGGATGAACTCATGCGAGGATCCACACGGAGTTGAACGCCGGTATTGGTATATACTTGCGCGGGAAATTGGTCGTTGCTATGATTAATGGAGAGAGCATACGGATTGGTATTATATCCAGAATTACTAATATACTTGTATGAACTTTCACGACTTCCTACAAACGTTTCTAAATTAGAGGGTTGGACGGTATAACCACCCATACCTCCAAAGTTATTCTGAACGACACTATTGAACTCTCCACTTGGAACCATTGGCTGCATCTGACTCATCATATTTGGATTCGAGTATGCGTTTTGTATAGGTACATCATAATATCCTCCATTTAAAACGGGTGCTTGATACGAATTTTGCATAACTTTCAATGAAATACTCTATATTTATATAACATATAAATTTTCTTTTACAAAAAAATTTTATTGATATACACTTTTATGGATATAAAGAGTATCCACGAAAAGAGAGTACTCTTTGAAGATGGAATCGATCATCTCCTTTTACGAAAATTCAAAAAAAAGTCCCAAAGATATACTCTTCTTTCAAAAAGATGAAAATTATATCACTCTCTCATCCATTGAAACATGTGCGAAGTTAATGCGTATCGAAAAGGTTGATACTTATAAAAAGTATAAAGTACTTACATTTCCTATAGAGAAGTCCAAAAAGTACATTGATATTTTAAACATTCATGACTATCACGTTTCAATTATAGGCGTAGATGGAACTCTTATTCAAAAGTATCTTGCCAAATCAATGATTGAGATTTACTTTGAGTATCAACAAGAGTTTGAAAAGAAGTATGGAACGAAGACACTCGTACTTATGCAAGTGGGTGGTTTCTTTGAATTTTATGGCGTGGATAATGAGGCGGAGAAGATCGGAAATAGTCGTGCGATTGCCGATTTGCTAAATATTACTCTTTCCCGTCGTGACAAGAGCGTGTTGGAAAATAGTCGAAAGAATGCGTTAATGGCCGGATTTCCCATCGCGAATTTGCGTAAATACGTCCAAGTACTGATTCAACAATCATATACTGTCGTTGTGATCGAACATATTAGTGCTGCTCCAGATCCACTCCGTGATATTACACACATTTATAGTCCATCGACGTATATTGAAGATATTTATGGAGCACATGATGGAAATATGTTTGTATCCATCTTTATGAATGAGTGTGGAAATCAAACCTACTGTTGCGGCTTGAGTGCGATTGATATCTCAACAGGCATCTCATATGTATATCATATCACAGAGATAAATCATGATAAACAAGCACTCTTTGAGGATATGTATCGATTTATTGAGAACTTTAATCCCAAAGAGCTCCTCTTTACATCCTATCAACTCAAGAGTATCTCTTCTGAATATATTCAAAATATTTTGGGTGGAAACAATCGGATTTTACACAATCATTATAATAAAATGAACTCCAATGAAGCGTATTTGAAAGTTGCGTACTTAAACTCTGTTCTTGAGAAGATTTATAAAAATCACGGCTTGCTTTCCGGAATTGAATATATTCATCTTGAGAAACATTATGATAGTGTTGTATCCTTTGTTTCGGGAATTCAATGGGTATACGATCATGACCCACACATTATTGAGAAGATCAAAGTGCCTCAAATTTACGAGTATCATAAACACTTGATCTTATATCACAATGCCGCATATCAATTGAATCTGGTACCCGTTCAAAAGAGTAGCGATGAAGGAGGAAAGGTCAAGTGTTTATTGGATATTCTTCAGAAGACATCTACACCGATGGGTAGGCGAAAGTTAAAGTTTGACCTCTTGAATCCCATTACAAATGTGGATAAGCTAAATGATTCATATCAGAAGATTGAAAGTATGAGTGATTATAAGAGTGTGGAGCAACAGTTGAGCTCCATCATTGATATGGAACGATATCATCGAAAGATGGCCTTAAAAGTACTTCATCCCCAAGAATTCTCCTCTCTCTATTATACCTATATGAATTGTACGCAACTCTTCAAGTATGTAGATGCGAGCGCATATGGCATGAATGAAACCGTTCAAAAGCAATTTGCGGAGTATATCACATTTATCGATAAACAAGTAGATGTACGTGAAATGGGAAAGTATAATATCAATGATATTTCCAACTCTTTCTTTATACGTGGAACATTTCAAGAGTTGGATCAACTTCAAAAGAAGATGGAAGAGATTGAAGCGTATATGACAAAAGAGTGCGCTCTTCTTAGCATCGAGATTAAGAAGAAGGATAATAGCGCATTTACAGGAGATGGCGTTGTGAAGTTGGAGGAGAATGGTGATGGATACTATATGAGTACTACCAAACGTCGAAGTGAAATGCTCTCCAAAGATGTGGCTGCAAAGTATCAGATCCTCAAAGGTGTTGGAAACAATGTACGGATAAGTAGCGACCACTTCCATCAACAGTCAGAACTTCTAATTACTTATCGTGAAAAGATGAAGATGATGGTAAAGGAGAAGTATATGGGATTTTTGGAAGTACTTGTGCTTCAATATGGAAGTGTAATGGATAAGATGGTTGATTTTGTCGCATGGGTCGATTTGATTAAGAGTCATAAAAAGTGCGCTCTCTTGTATGGATATCATCGACCCGTTATTGAAGATCGGGAAGGTGCTTCCTCTTTTATGATGGCAAAGGGGATGAGACATCCTATTATCGAAATGATTGAAGATCATAAAGCATATATTGCGAATGATGTATATATTGGTAGAGATTGTTCTGGATTTCTGCTATATGGTGTGAATGGTGTTGGAAAATCGTCATTGAGTAAAGCGGTTGGAATCAATATTATTATGGCACAAATGGGAATGTATGTCCCAAGTCGCGAATTTGTTTATTATCCTTTCACCAAAATCTTTACGCGAATCAATGGGGATGATAATATCTTTAAAGGGATGTCATCCTTTGTGGTGGAGATGAATGAGTTGCGTTCCATTTTGAAGTATTCGGATGAGCGGTCGATTGTTTTGGGAGATGAGGTATGTAAAGGGACGGAGGAGACGTCGGCACTTGCGATTGTTGCGTCGGCAATCGCGCGCTTTTCGGAAAAGAGTGTGAATTTCATCTTGGCAACACACTTTCATAAGTTGTATGATCTACTCGTCAAACGAAATTTAACAAACATCTCTTTTAAACACTTAAGTATTGAAGTCGATAAGAAGAGTCAATCCATCATTTATGGGCGAAAGTTGATGGACGGAATGGGAAGTACACATTATGGATTAGATATTGCTCGATTTATTTTAGAAGATGAAGCATTTATGATGAGTGCGAAGAGTGTGCGAGATGAAATTTTAGAGATTGAACGGGAAATTCTGGTTCCAGAGACGTCGAATTATAATAAGAGTCTCTACGTCCATGAGTGTGCGATTTGTGGCAAAAGTGGTATCACAACACAATTGGATACACATCATATTATCGAACAACATGAGTTTAATGAGTATAAGATCAAAGATGGTATTCGTAAAGATAGCGCTCATAATTTGGTTGTACTTTGTAAAAATCATCATGACGAGGTACATCATGGAAAGTTAAGAATTCATGGATATAAAGATGGGCCGTCGGGACGCTTTTTAGATTACGATTATGATGACGAAAAGGCTGAAGAGAAGAAGGCTGAAGAGAAGAAGGCTGAAGAGAAGAAGGCTGAAGAGAAGAAGGCTGAAGAGAAGAAGGCTGAAGAGAAGAAGGCTGAAGAGAAGAAGGCTGAAGAGAAGAAGGTAGAGAAGGTAGAGGAGGTGAAAGAGAGTAAGAAAAAAAAGAGTTTAAAGAAGTATGATGAGGATACACTTCAGCGTGTATTGGAGTTAGCGAAAGAGTTTGAAGAGCAATTGAATCAAATCAAGATTATCCAAAGTACATTGAATCAAGAGCGCCAACTCATGATTCCTCTTCCTACCCTCAAAAAGATGATCTCTGGAAGTTATTAAATAAATATCTTTTTATTATTATAAATCATTTTATCATACAATATATGATAAAAGATATGATATACGAGACTCTGATACAATGTACCCTCTTCTTTAATCCGCATTCATGGTAAGTTGTTTAATAATATCATCCGCATGAAGCTCAGAGAGCGATGAGTTGCGAGCACTTCGGCTTCGCGAAGAAGAGGTCGATGATGATTTGACTGTTTGAACGGGTTGTTGAGGAGGAGGGGGAAGAGAACGAGATGGGGCAGGTGGAGCCGCAGCAGCACGTGAGGTAGGCTTCTCCTCTTCGCCACTGGAGACCACTTCAACTCCATCTAACATCTCTTTAATCTTATCCATATCATCCTTTAATCCTTGAATTTCGGTAAGAAGCACCGCAACTAAGGTGGTTAATTTATTGTGGCTAATTGCCAGCTCATTTAATTTACTACGGGTTGCCTGAATGGCCTTAGCTTCCATTTTGGGTTTTTTGAATTGATTCTTACACTCTTCCTTGATTTTTTTTCTTTGATTTAAACGTATGCGTTCTCTTTTTTTAAAGAAGTTTAAAAAAGTGATTTATTTTACCTTAAAAGAATTATAGGAAGTATCAGTAGTACTTCAAATGATTATTCCCATTCGTTGCTTTACTTGTGGAAAAACGATCGCCCATCTTTGGGAGCCATATCATCAAAGAGTTCAGGAGATTGCTCTACAAGAGCGCGAAGACGACCAAAAGCACCGTTTTGTCAATATCGAAACTCTTCGTCAAAAGACACCTGAAGGAAAAGCATTAGATGAACTCGGTGTTTCTCGCTACTGTTGCCGAAGAATGATGATGTGTAATGTGGATTTAGTAGAGAAACTCTAAAGAAAGGAACCTAAGGTTCCTTTCGAACCTCCTCACAGAGAACCCACGGTTCTCCGCACCTCTCCCTTACAGAGAACCCACGGTTCTCCGTACCTCTCCCTTACAGAGAACCCACGGTTCTCCGTACCTCTCCCTCATATAAATATATTTATCTATAAATTCAATTATTTATCTATAAATTCAATTATTTATCTATAAATTCAAAAAAATGAATTCGTTTCTCTATACTCTTTCTTTTCGGAAGAGAGAGTAGAAGTACGAAGAAGTATAAAATGTCATCATCACAATCTGTAGATCCTCAATTCAAGAGTGCCATTAAGGAGTGGTACAAGTGCGAAATGGAAGAGAAGAATCTCAAAACAAAGCTAAGTGATATTAAGAAGAGTAAAGATAACGTTGAAGCTCAAATTATTCAATACATGCAAAATCAACAGATTCAAGATAAGGATATTCACATTGGAGATCATGTACTTAAGTACGCAGAGACAAAGAGTACTGAAGGCATTACCAAGAAGCTGATTATGGAGCGTCTTACTGAATATTTTCAAGGAGATGAAGCGGAGGCTACAAAGGTTACCGATTTTATCTATTCCAATCGCAACTCTTCCTCCAAACCCGTACTTAAACTCAATATGGGAAAGAAGTAATTTTCGTATATGTTTCGTTTAAGATAGATGAACTTTTTATCTTATAAGGTAGAAACATCTATTCATTTTATCTCTTTATTTTTATTTATCATATTTACAAATGGTTCAGTATACTCCAGATGAGTATGAGAAGATTCATAAGTGGATGAAACTCAATCGAAAAATGTTACAAAATATATATACTCTCTTCTTATCCATATGTAATGATACCTATCAACTTGAATTACATGACTCGAAACAGTTATATCATGATTTATCCATTTACTTTTATCATACTTTACGCGATGATTATGGCAATGTATTAAATACAGTGGAAGAGCAAAGTACATATGACCCACTCTTTTATAGGAGTGGTGTCAAACAAGACCTCATTTATGGGGAAGAGTATATAGAAGAAGAGGAAGAAGAGTATGTAGAAGAAGAAGAGGAGGAGAGTGAAGAGGAAGAAGATAATAATTGTAGTGTATCAGGAGGGTTCCCTTTGTGGAGGGAGAGCATTTTATCCAAATATAATATGGAAGAGATTCGTCAAAAATTCTTTGAAAATCATAAAGAAGACTCTTCTTTCTATCACTTCTCTCCAAAGAGTGACTAAAGTAAGAGTTCATTCGTTCGTTTTTCATATAAAAAAATCAAATATACTATAGTTGATTTTTACTTTATACTTTATACTTTTATACTTTTATTTGATTCTCATGAAACAATATAATTTTAATCTTGCCAAATTGAGAGAAGAGTTTGAAAAGTATCAAACCATCGATACTTCATACTTTGTGAATGAAAATGATGATGAATATACATTTCATCCATCAAAGTCGCATCGAACTTTCCGTGAAATTGTTAATGACGAGTTTTATATTCGCTATAATAGCAACAGTGTGGATGCACAACTTGATTTTGAAAAGCAATTGTATGAAGCATATCAATTAAAAATAACAAAAAGTAATGATCTTCCCCACTCCTTATCTCAAATTATTCAAAAACACTCCGCACATTATGATAAAATTCGAGATGAAGTTCACCAAAAGAAGAGCAAATATTATTCATAATTTTTATATTTTATTTTTTATTATTTATTTCCACGAATTTTACGAGTTGCTTGGTGGAAGGCATTTGAAACATTTTTAGCACGACTTCCACTTTGAAGTTGGTTTGTCGCGCTTCGGAAGACATGGGAAACATTTCTTTCAGGAAGATTTACATTTACATTTCGATTTAAATTTGAATATGAATTCATATTGGATGATAAAACAGGAGTAGAAGGAAACGAGATCTTGGAGAGTAGAGGAGCCGATACCATAAGTGCGTTTATCGCAAGAAGTACAGGAACCATGATAGAAACACTCTTCATACTATGGCTCTCCTTCGTTGCTCCAATCGCAACGGATAAGAGGATCATCGAGATGAAGCAGAGCAACGAGAAGATTCCTTTTACCATCATCGAAATAAAGGAATCTTCTTTCACAAAGAGCCCCATCAGTAAAATCATATATGCAGCAATCATCAGAATAAATCCAACAAAGGTGTTAATTAGGATACGACGATCATCATTACTATCTTGATACTCTTTCACGTGAAAGTAGTAGGCAATTTGAACCATTCCAAAAATAAAGATAAAGAGTGTTGTCGCAAAGAGCGCAAGTGAAGAAGGCGAGTACATCTCTTTCATCGATATGTATAAGAGAAGACTTGTGGAGAGAATACCCATCAATAAAATAAAGAGCACATATAAAGTGATTTTAAATTGACTCTTTAAGGAGTGTAATGTATTTTTGGACGAAGTGTGTTTTTCATTATCCTCGGAAAGAGGAGATATCGAATTATCCTCTGAAACAGGAGATAGAGATAACGATTTTGATGAGGATGTTGATGAAGTAGCTGATGAAGATGATGTAGTAGATGATGTATCCATAGAAGATCCAGAACTTTTATTTAATTCACTATTTAATGCGGCAACGCCTTGAATACACTTTTCATTTGAAGTCGCCATCTTTTTACTCAGATAAATATACTATTCTAAAGATAGAAATAAATATTTATTTAGATTCATGAATTTATCTCAATCGGTTTTCACATCATCCACTTTTCAATTACACAAACGAAATATACAGATTGACTCTTCCATCATCCAACGCTACCGTTTCCTTTCACCCTTTCTTAATTGCCGCGCCCTCTTCTTTGAAGATTTATACTACTCCATCTTTTATATTCAATCGGACGACGAGGAAGAGAAGGAAGATGAAGAGGAAATATCTTCATCGATCATTATCAAAAATTATATTATCGATAAACTTCATAAGTGTTACTCTTGTAATCAAATGAATTATGACGAGTATAAGAGATCACTCTTGTGTAATCAAACGGAGTTATTAAAAAGATCCTTTCATGAATCATACTTACATCTCAAAGGTTATGAGTATGATCTCAACCACGATATCAATGAGTGGTTAAATGGAATCATTTATATAGATACAACGTACTTTTATCACTATGGTTCAAAGATTATTTCGATTGAGAAGGATTATACATATGTATGAAAAGATAATATGTATAATATCTCTCTTCACAATAGTGATATAAAGAAAACGATTTTAAAGATTTAAAAAGGTAAATAAAGAAAATAAGTAAATAGAATAAATATGGATTTTATTATCTACTTTTTGGGCTCTTTATATATGATAAGTGCTCTCTTTCGTTTTTCGGACTCCTATGCAAAGCGTTTTTTAAAGCAGTATAAGAGTATCGACCGAAAGAATTTTGAACGCATTGATGAGATCATCTACTCCACCATCCACACCCTCTTTATCCTCTTCCTTTCTGGATACTCATTGCGACAAAATATCTTCTCGATTGACTTTTATCAAGAACGCGCGCTTCCCAATGAAGCAATGAAACTAACCTTAATGATCTCCCTTTCCTACTTTACTCTTGATTTAGTAAAGTGTATTACACGATTAAATATGATCTTTATATTACATCACTTATGTGCGATCAATCTCCTCTTATATAGTGCGTACTCCTTTTCCGAAAAGTATTATGAAGGATCCTTTGTGATGGCCTATTTACTCCTTTTAGAGTGTAATACACCACTCATGAACCTCGGACTTCTTCTTAAGATGATGAATTTTGATTATACCGTATATGGAAGTGTGTGGATTCTCCATCTCATCTCCTATACACTTTGTCGCCTGATTATGATTCCTTATGTCACATACTACTACTCTTTACATAATGGTATTGATTATTATCAAATTCCGAATTTATTCATTATTTATGGAGGTTCTTGCTATTGGGCGTATAAACAGTTATGTGGAGTACAAAAACGATTGATTAAATAAGATTTATAAATGATACTTTATTTTTTATTTTATTTTTTTATTTATATATAAATCAAAAAAGAGTAACGAAAAAAAGTTTATTCAGAGAGAGCAGATAGCGCATTGCGTAGATTATGCTTATTCATGACACAAAAGTTCGAAACCTGTGCGATAGAATAGTAATCCTCGCGAATTCGCCCAAGTTCCGTTGCGTACGTTGAAAGAATCGTTTCACGCGGAATTTCATAAAAGCTCGAGAGCATCTCCACAATTATTGCGCGCGTTGCCCGTTTGAATTCAATATGAATATCCATGCGACCCGGACGCTTCAGCGCCGAATCAATTCGCTCCGGATAATTAGATGTCATAATGACAATCCGTCCCGGCGTCTCCACAATGCCATCCAGCAAGTTAAGAATACACGAAAGCGAGAGCTTATCCTCCACAGGAGGCATATGATCCGCCTTCTTTGACTCCATCAGTGCGGAAGCAAGCTTCGCAATCGAAATCTCAGGGTCTTCCTCACCACATTGTGATGAGGTAGCAGAGTGGTTTGCGCTACGTTCATGAACGACCGAGCTCAAACAATCGACGTCTTCGAAGACATAAATCCGCTTATTTGCCGGAATGTTCTTCTTATTCATCGATGTGCTATAAAAGATGGCCTCCAACTCACGAGAGCTCTTAATGCGATTAAGATTAATCACAATGAGCATATATCCCGTAAGCTGAGCGATCACCTTGATACACGACGTCTTGCCGCAACCCGGGGTTCCATACAAAAGGATTCCCAAATGATGCGGCATTCCGTGCTTCTTGTACCACGCACCGTTCTTCATAAAGAAGTCGATTTGCGACATCAGCTCATCCTTCTTCTCAAAGAAGATATTCTCCGGGGTCTTATTGGTCTGAAATTCCATCTCATCCCACTCTACCTCCAAACGGTCATCCATATTCACACATTGGCGAAACTGGAAGCAGTACTGCTTGTCGCTCAACAGTACTTCTTGGTGCTTTTGATGCTCCAAGATGACACTCTCGATAAATGCGCGCAAATCATGAATACTTCCCTTTCGAATGGTAAGCACAATTTGGTGGATCTGTTTATCCTCCTCATTCTGCGCTCCATCATTTCCAATACCACTACTCTTCACCTTTCGCTTGATATTTAAATCCATGCGACACATGATTTCGTACTTGGATTCGAGCATAAACTCGGAGTCCATGTTTGGAATATAATATTTGTCGTTCAACTTGAGAGCCTTTTCATGGGCTTCTATCTGCGAACGTATCATATAGCTTGTATCTTGGTCGCGCATTTCGTGAAATGCGGTGGTCTCCTTAAAGACCCGAATATTCAGCTCTGGGTGCGTATTGATATAATGAAGCACCGCCAAGAAGGCCTTGCTATAATTCATCTTCGTACTCACCTTTTTGCCAAACGCAAAGACATCCACCGACTCGGCTTCCATCATAATCTCCGGATACTTCTTGGAACGTGAAATAAAAAGACGAATCTTCTCACTCCACAACTCCATATCCACATACGACGAGAGCTTCGTTAGAATCGTCGAAATAAGGGTCAAAATCATTGTACGTAAAGCCATATCCACTATCATGTTTCCGGTGGTAAAGTTACCAAAGACGGAGTTCATCACAATAACGTCAGACATTTTTTGTAAAACGTAAATCAAATCAACGAATCGATTTTTGATAAGAGAAGTAAGAGAAGAAGAGTATATTTTATCTATTTCATTTTTTGTCTTTTCACTTTTCTCTTTTACGTCTCCTCTTTTAGGATAAAGAGGAGATAAAATAATCTTATCTTACATTAGAGGTATTTTTTTCTTATTTTCAGAAAAATAGAAGATGTCGCGAGGGATTTATAGTAGTTTAGAGGATGCGTTTCAGCCTCTTAACCCTCAAGAACAGAAGGTATTTCATCAAAGCCGGGTTCAACAAGAGGAGCAGACGAGAAAAATGTGGGAGAATCCATGCCAGAAAGATAATAGTGAAATCAGGGATCGAATGAATCAAGGATATGAATTACCGCCGTATTGCGCCAAAGAGGGGCAGCAATTTAAGGAGTTTCAGCGCCAAAGCAATGAGAAGAGAGAAGCGTACTTGAAAAATATGGAGAAGATACCACGCCCTCAACTATCCAACGATTATCAAGATATGGAGCTGGGAATGTATCAATTAGGACATAGCGCAAAGGACGCACAAGCGCTTGTAAAAGTTCCCAACTCCCAGCGCGCACACTTACAAAAACGTTTAGAAGAGTTAGAGCGCGAACTTCAAAAGTACCAATTTTTATTACGTGTCTTTGATGAAGAGGAGCGCGAAAAACGCACACCGAAGTTAATGAATGGCGATGAGGCTGGAATAGAGAGTTTTCATAATTATAATGATGCTTATGGGAAAGATGGCAAAGACGATTTGATTGATTTAATCGTACTTTTAGCCATCGGATTATTGATTATCTTTGTCTTAGACTCCGTATTTAAAATGGGAAAGAGCACATCATCTCGTAAATAATAATACCAAAAAAGAATCTTACTCGGTTCGTTGCCGCTTTTGAGAAGTAAATGTCTCTTCTACAGGCATTACATGCATGTGTTGCGAACACATTACAAAGTATGGTGAAAAGAACTCATAAAAGCACTTCAATCGTTCTTGGGAAGCAAAGAGTAGATCTTGGCTCTTATACGTGAGAAGTAGAAGAGATAAATCCATCCACCCGGATGATGGATGCGATCTCCGAATATAGGCGTTCATCGCCGATACAAAGGTAGCGTCATCATAAAACTTGTCAATTCGCTTTATCGTATACTCGGTGCCATTCGGCACAATTTCATACACGTGATAAATAGTACGTTTTTGAGAAGATGTCATTTTTAAATCCTTTTTTTTACATCACATTTGATGTAAAAGAGTCAAAAGAAGATATAAAAATCATTTTTTTAAGCCAAATCCATTTACGTAAGCAATCACATATTTCGGAATTGCGAGCTGGAGAAGGCGGGTTTATTGGAAAAGCTACTAAATAACATATTTCGGTCTGCTTGAGAGTGCGGTTGTTGTTGGAATGTGTTGGAATATTGAGGACGAGAAAAGGTGGGAGGAGCAGCGGCCATCATTCGCTGAAAGTTGGAGGTTTCACGATACGTCTCTTTTGGAGCCTCAATGGCTAATGGTTTAGGAGCGCTATTTTGAGGCCTATATAAATAATTACCATTTCCTTGGAAGTTCTCAATAGGACGATATTGAGGTGTTGTATCAATCATTTTGGGTGGTGCTGGATTTGTTAGCTTGGGTAAATCGGTAATCCGGAGATTGGGCTTGGGGAGATTCCAGCAAATAAAGATGAGTAACGGATCCACATACTTAGCACTAAATCCCTTTTCATGAAGGTTGTTTAAGATAAAGATGACACAATCCTTCATGTTATATAAGGGTGTTCCGTAAATATACTCGGGGACTTCATAAAAACAGTAGCTCTCTTCATTCATTGCACAACTTTTAATCTTTTTAAAGACCTTTCCTAATATCGATTTATACACATGAAGTCGCCGTAAATCCTTTTGACGCTGCTTATTATGAATATCACTTACACTAAAAGTGAAATCATTATCATCTAAATCCTCATACTTTCCATAATAATCCACATAATCAATATCCATTCTTCTCTTTATATATATGCTTTATAATTTTATTTTGAGCTCTTTATCAATAGAGTGGATTTTTTTCCAAAATTCTATCTATATAAAGAGATTTTTTTTAATACCATTATACTTTGCCATGTACGAAGAGCTCGTCATTAGTAGCGGCGGAATCTATCTTGTTCTCTATATCGGTGCCTTAAAAGGACTTCACAAGTACTTCCCTTTAGAACGATTTAAATATTACACTGGATGCTCCGCAGGGGCGATCTTATCTCTCTTATTGGTTTGTGGATATAGTATAGATGAGCTATATCAATTAATACAAGAGATTCAAATTGCGGATTATCAAGAGATTAAGTTTGCGAACTTTTTAGAAGAGTATGGTTTTGATAATGGTAAGAAGTGTCAAGAGTTATTAAAAACATTATTACAGAAGAAGGGATTTCACGAACATATTACATTTCTTGAACTCTTTGAGAAGACACAGAAGATCCTCACCTTTGCTACCACAAATATTACTAAACAGTGTAGTGAGTATCATAATCTCTTCTCCACACCTTATATGAAGGTACTTCATAGTGTTTGTATGTCGATGAATGTTCCTATCTTATTTAAACCGATTCAATACTCACTCACTTATATGGGGAATTTTCAAGAGAATCACTATTATGTCGATGGCGCTTTATTAGACCCTTTCCCGTGGAGAGTGATTAAGAAGGTATCACCATTCCGAAAAATCGGAATCTTTCAATACTCTCGAGAGGGCTTAGAGGAAACTCAACAGCATCACTTTATGGAGTCGTTTCAATATTATATAATGCGTATGATAAAGACGGTAGAACGGGATATGATAAAGGAGAAGTATAAACATTTTAAGAGTAAAAATATCTTCTTTATATCGGATCCACGGATTCAACCAATTGACTTTTATATGAGTCGTGAGATGAAACGTATGTATATGAATGAGTATGAAGAGAAGTATGAATGTTATTATCTTCAACGAGCACGCACACACTACTTATCCAAAAAGTACTTTACTCTTTGGTATCAAAAATCAAAAGATAATAAATGTATATCACTTCTTCAAAAATTATAATTATAATTCTATTTACTCATTTTTGCGAAGGAATTGTAGGAAAGCTTCCTTGGTACGATCTCCCGAGTACTCCTCATAGGTCATCTTCTTGCCTACTTGAGGAGCTCCCGCCTTATAGAAGCGAATGGTAGGGAAACCTTGGATATCCTCCTGTTTGACAAGACCCGCATTTTCCGGAGACTCGGCATCTAAAAGAAGGATTTGCGTCTTTCCCTTATACGCCGCCTTGGCCGCCTCCATCTCTGGCTTGGTACGCTTACAGTGACCGCACCAGTCAGCATAGTACATGACAAGGGCAGGGGCGGAACCGGCACCTTCGAACCCTTCAATGGAGAAGGAGGTGCGGAGGTTGCCTAAGTGGGCCCTGAAACCAAAACCCATAGTTAAGTTGGCGGCACGGAAGATGGATAAGATGACAATGAGGATGATGACAACGGTGACAATCGAGATTAAGGGATTGGCTAAGTATTTAAACATTTTGATTTTTTTGTCTCTTTTTGTCTCTTTTTGTATCTTTTTTGAGATTCTATTCATAGATTCTATATTTTTTATAAAAAAGAAAAAAGAAAAATGAAAAATGAAAAAGAAAAGAGTAATTGCGTTATCTTTGATTAAAAAGTTCATTCATCTAAGATAGAGTTGCTTATATGAATCATGAGAAGATGAAAAAGATGGAAGATCCACACTTTAAAAATGTACTCCTCTTTATGGGAGTGATCTTTGCTCTCTTTTTTCTATCCAATGATAAAAATATGAATAAAATCTTTCAAAAACATATCATCAAGATCCTCTTTCTCCTTACCCTTATTTATATGGCCTATTTAAAGGTCAATCTTATGTATATTGCTCTGGTTGCCGCCATTGCTCTTCTCTTTTACACAAACATAGGAAAGAAGTTACAAAAGAATCGGTATATCAAACGAATTATCAAAATCGTGACTCCTTATATAGAAGCAATAGAAGACCTCTTTGCCTCTTTATCGGATGACGACGCCTCCTCTGTAGGAAGCAACCGATCTGGAAGAGAGCGCAAAGTGCGATTTGATGAAGGTGAAGATGATTTTGATATTGATCTTGAAGAAGATGATGAAATTCAGAATGTGTCGAAAGAGGTAAAAAAGAGAGTAAAGAAGGAGGAAGAGACGATTGATTTTGATATTTTAGATGAGATTCGAAATGATATGAATATTACAAAACTTCCGGAAAACCATAGGCAACAAGAAGAGATTCAAGAGACTCGTTTAGAAGAAGATGATGAAGGAGAAGCAGAACCGGATGCTGTTTTAGATCAACAAGATGTGAAGAAGTTATATCAAGAGTTAATCTCTGTAAAAGAACAACTCAATGAAATATAATTTTCATCAAGATATAATTATTTCTTGGATATGAGTAGACGAGAATATATTTTTAAAAAATAAAATGCTGGATAAACTCTTTATGGCAATGATTATGTTAGCAATGAATTTAGGAGGACGTTTTATTGTAATGGATCTACCCCAATCCATCGACCAACTCTTTACACAATCGTCCCTTTTACGAATGTTTGTTATCTTTGCCCTCTTCTTCTCCGCAACACAACATATTTGGTTATCCATCATCTTTACACTCCTCTTTGTAATTGTGATGAAGTATTTACTCAATTGTGATAGTGAATTCTGTTTATTAGATAAGGAACATTTTCAAAGTAAGAAGAGTTCTAAGAGTGGAAAGATAAGTGAAGAGGAGTATATTCAAGCAAAACGAGTCGTTGAATCCTTTATTTCGCAAAAGTATAGCGGATTATCAGCTTAATTTATCAAAAATATCATAAAGAATGTTTTATATAAAAATATGTTTTATATAAAAATAGACTCTTTCCGCGTGTAAATAAAGGAATTAAAATAAAAGGATACAATAAAGTGGATTTCTAAAAAATGTTTTTAAGTCAAAGTGGTAACTTCAAGAGTGAATCTTTCTCGCAGCCCAAAGGTGGTGCGTCCGGAGAAGATGACTTTAGTATCAAAATGAGTGGTGGTAATAGCGGTTTTAAGAGTGAGAAGATGGGAACGGGTATGAAGCCCATCTTTGCAAATAGTTCATCTGGAAATATTCGCATTCCTGAAAATCGTAAAATTAATATTAAACCTAAATTCGCATCATCGTCATCATCGTATTCTCAACCATCTCCCAAAGTACCAATCGATAGTTTTTCCGCCTTCTCCAACCCGAAAACAAGTATTAATGGAAGTCAGAGCAGCGGTGACGAAGAGGATGATTCCGATGTAAATAGTGGTAGTGAAGAGGATTCGGATGAGGAAGAGGAGTCGGTACCCCGTTCCCGTGCTACCTCTTACACGAGTGGAAGCGGAAGTGGAAGTTATACATCGGGCTCTGGTTCTGAATCGGGTTCAAGTGAGAGTGGAAGTGAATATACAGAGTCGGAGGGCTCTTCCGAGTATGAGAGTGATGAAGAGAGCACTTCATCCGATGGTTCTCGCGATGTTCGCAAGATGAGTTATGAGGAGATTCAACGTGAAAAGCAGAATATGCTCTTTGAACTCGAACGTCTTCAAAAGGCCGGTTTTGTTCCTTCCAAGCGCTACTCCATGGCATCCACTTATGAAGAGATGAAGTTTGAACGCGACCGTCTCAAGCGCATGCGTGATGTCGAGCGCTCTATTAAGTTCAGTCGTAAAATGCTTGTTGGTTTTGCCGGTGGTGTCGAGTTCCTTAATGACAAGTTCAATCCCGCGGATCTCAAACTGAAGGGTTGGTCGGAGAATGTCATGGAGAATATTAATGATTATGATGAGGTCTTTGAAGAGCTTCACGACAAGTACGCGGACTCCGTAAAGATGCCTGCGGAAGTGAAACTGGTGATGATGGTAGCGGGAAGTGCCTTTATGTTCCATATGACAAACTCATTTATGAAGAGCGTCACCCCAGATTTACGCGATGTATTACGCAATAATCCCGATATTATGGCAAATATTAATGCGGCTGCTTCGAAAGATATGGGAGCAAAGATCGACCAAACCTATGGTCGCAATAACCCTGTGGCGGGAATGATGAAGGGAGGTATTGATATGAAGATGGGAGGAGCACAACGTCAGATGGCACCTCCTCCCAATGTGGATGATCTATTAGGAGAGTTAAATGGCGGTGATGATGGATCGGTGGGTAATATTAAGAGCTTTGGAACACGAAATATACAAAAGAAGAAGGGAATTACATTATCTATGTAAGAGAAAGAAACCACTTCGGTTTCTTTCGAACTTCCCGCTATGAAATAATTAAAATAAATAAAGAATAATTAAAAAGAAATAAAAAATAAAGAATTGTAATATATAATTTCCTCTATATCCATTTTATTTTTATAAATAATAATTTATAAAAAGTGATAATTTTGATTTAATTGGGAGAGATTATATAAATATGCTCTTCTATCCACTTCTCTTCTTTTGCATTTGTTATATTTTGGGTATCTTGGGTATCTTTGGATGAAAGTAGTGGGATCTCCACCTTTTCAATCAAACTATTTCCCTTCAATTCAAATTCCTGAAGCGACTCTTTGATACGTTCTATCCAACTCTTCTCTGCGCTCTCCATCTCTTTTTCTATTGTATAAATGAGAGATTATTTAGGATTTTGTTTTTCGAGCACGGCTCTTCTTCTCCGGTACGCTCAATACCTTCTTCAACACATACACTCCTTGTAAAAAACTATCCGCTAAATCATCCTTCTTCTTATGGCTATTAAAGAACTCTAAGTAGTGTGGCTCTTGCTCTTTCAAGAAGTACGTTGCGTGAGCGATGGCTAACTTTTTCTTATCTCCATATGCCAACGACGACCCTCCACTCTGCGTTGTCGCATCAATCGGGGCGGAAACGCTACTCTTTTGGTTTGCTTCCTCCTCTTTTACCTCCTCCATCTTTGCCAAAATTTCCGCATACTTCTCCTCATACTCCTCATCCTCACTATCTAACGCATCCAATTGGTCGATATAATGTTGTGATTTACTCTCCTCTTCTGCTCCTTTTTTCTTCTTTGACGCCTTCGGTGCCTTTGGTGTGCGCTTCTTCTTTAGATCTTCTAAAGCAATGGGCGGGCCATCATACACCTTTAACTTATTCGATGCCGAACATAAATCAACACTCTTTACTTTATGAAGCTCCTCCACAACTGTTCCATCTTCACAACTCTTTTGAATCAAAATACCATCCGTGATTCCATAAAAGAGAAAGTACGAGTATAAGATCATTTGAATCGACTTCATTTGCGGATTCTTTAATACAGGCTGATTCTCAATATATACATAATCAACATCTAAGAGTTCGGGGATTTGATTTAACTTGATCGGAATGTTTTGAAAGAGCAACGTACGACTCTTCTTCTGTGCTTCACTATCCACCAAATTCACAATGTCCCACTTCAAGATTTTAATCTCCTTTGTTTCAGGATGCTGTTCCAAAATACAATAACTCAAATTATAAATACCCACATCCCACGAACAAATACGCATTCTTATATCTATATATTTGCTTTTTTCTTCTATATTAAAACGATATGAACTTATTATGATTTTATTTATCAATATTTTTGATAGATAAAGAGTTTTTAAAATAAGAGTTTGTAAACAATATGTTAATTATTTACTCATTGCAGTCACAGTCACCATTCTTCACATTCAGGTAACCATTGGCAAAGAAGCGGCTGTCAGTGTAAGGGTAATAGTAGCAAGTCAGGTAGTTGTAGTCAGTGCAGAAGCGACGGCGCCAGTAACCATACATGGTGTAGGGATCACCGCAAGCGGGGTTGGCACCCGGCAGAACGACGGCGGGAACGCGGCCGGGGTTGGTATACATAGAGCCTTGAGTAACGCAGGGGTAAGGGGTCGACATGATTTTTTCTTTCTTATACTTTATACTTAGAATATTTTTCTATCGTACTTCTTCTTTTATATATTTATACAAAAAGAGAGATTACTCAGAAGGTGACCGCGTAATATTCATAAAGGTTTGAATCGACGACTTCTCCGCAATCAACGGCTTGGTACGCGTCAGCTTCAATTTACTCTGCGTACTCTGTAATATATTCTCATTCACCGAACGCTGCTTTGAGTGTAAATTCTCCTCAATCTTCGGAATAATCGAAATCATTGGAGGTTTCACCACTTGGAACGCACGATCTTGCTTAATACAATGATCCCTAAACTCTTCAATACTCATATATCCTCCAAACATCTTCAACGCTTCCCGCGGTGGTGCCATCTCAATCTTCGAAAAGTTTGTATTATACAACTTCTTATACATCAGGTTCAAAAGCGTATAACGCTCCCATACCAAATTATCATTCTTATGGAAGTTATACGACGCCGCACAATTAAACGTACAGAAGCAACCCGACACATAAAACTTATCACGTCTCATATACTCTGGAAGACAACACGGTGGCCCTTCGAATTGATGACAACACCACCAACAGTGAATATTTGTTTGATCCGGCCACTCATGATACATATTCGCATTCATAAATTCGACCATAATATTCTTTAGATTCTTCTTATTCATCTTATTCGAGTGCTCTTGGATAATATCCTCGTCAATGTGCGACGACTCCATAAACGGATTGCGCTTATACACATTCACCGAAGCTTGCTCGTCCAACTCTTTGAGTAGCGTTCCTTGAGTATGTAATCCAGAAAGGTCATGAGCCTCTTTTGTACTCTTATCCTCCTTTTCAACCTTCTTCTCCTTCGAAACTTGCGTAATGTAATTCCCCAATTTGAACTCCTTAAACTCCTTTACCTTCTTATCAAACTCAGCCGTCAAATTCGAATCCACTGGCTCCTCGAAATCATCATTCTCAAAGAGAACGACATAATCCTTCTTCTCCACCACCGTCTCTTGTAGAATTTGTTGATAACTGATGGGAGATTCCTCGTTCTTAATAATGGTACCGTCAATCGAATAAGTAGCCATCGGCTGCTTCATCGGGGTTTGAAAAGCTGTAGGATGATTACTCTTCTCAAGATCCGCACTCTTAATCGGAAGGTGTAGAATAAGTGTTTCACTCTTCTCCTGATCCAACTCATATGGAAGAGCATCCTTGAGAACATACACTTGCTCCTTCGGTTTCGGCTTTCGACCACGCTTCTTCTCCTCCTCTTCCACAGAAGGCTCACTCTTCTTCTTTGACTTTGCCTTCGTCTTCTTGGGAGTCTCCTCCTCTACCATAGGAGACTCCTCCTCTACCATAGGAGACTCCTCCTCTACTACGGGAGCCTCCTCCTCCTGTGGCTCAGGATCAACCTTCTTCTTTGACTTTGCCTTCTTCTTTGTAACCGGTATCACCACCTCTTCTTCCTTCTCCTCCATTTCTTGTATAATGGATACTACCTCTACGGGAGGTTCCATCTTCTTTCCCTTACCCTTTCCCTTTTTAGGAGCGCTCTTTTGGGGGATCTCCTCCATCGTACTTCTCCTCTACTTTTTCTTTATCTCTTTATATCCACAATCTTTTACATAAATTTATGAATTTATAAAGAAGTTCATAAAATAAAATAGGAAGATAATATAGAAGATTTTATCTATTTATTATAAAATATGTTGGGTTCTAATACATCTCATCGAAATATGGAAATAAAAAAAATATTTGGCAATAAAGCTAATGAAAAAAACCAAACAAAAGCCTTTATTGGGAATACAAATGATACCTCTTTTTTAAAGTTTAATGCAATGTACTTTGCTACGACGGGTGACTATCAAAATTATACACGCACTTATTTTGAAGTATATACCACTTACATGATGGTGGTATCTACCGTCGAACAGATTAAGAATTATATTGACGCTCATCGCGACCAATTTATGAATACAGTAGAGATTAAAGAGAAGATTAATACAAACGAAGAACGGATCCCATTCTCTCCATCTTCTACATCGATTTCAAATCTATTTGTCACTTCCAATATTTCGGAGATGATGACAAAAGAAAATACAAGAAAAGCAACAGGAGCTGGATCAAATGCTGGGTCAAATGCTATACAATTAAAAATGAATAAGTATCTTACATATCCAACTTTATTACAATTTGAAAAAATAAGTAGCTCTCAAACACTCTTCCAAACATTGGTTGAAAGATATGTACCATCAAATTCGTATTCAAAATCATTACTTGAATTGATTCGTGATTATAACCTTTATAAAACAAAGCTTCTGAAACTTTTAACAAATAAAGATGGTACTACCTTCAATTATGGTCTCTTAGCCTTCGGCTTCTTATTTGCCACTCCATCCTTCTTTCCACTGCGTGATGATATTACTCATCAATTCATTAATCCCAAATTGTATGATATCGGTAGAAGTGATGTAAATGTAGAGTCAGAAGCAAAACGTTTAACCAAAGTGATTAATACATTAGGAAGTGAGATGATGGAGAAGGTTCAATACTTTTATAACGAATCGTATCAAAATGTCATACTATATGAAGCACTTCATAGCGCTCTTGATCTGGATCTTGCCGGTGTGCGATTTGTTTTACATTACGTTCATCCCGACTTCTTACTACTCTTCTTGAAACGAAAAGAGGTCATTGATAAGCAAATGTATGGATACTTATCTTCCTTTGAGATGGGAAATATAGAACACACGGCTAATGAAAAAAATATTTCAATCATGGGTGATCTCTTTAAAGAGCAAAATGGTCTCTTTTTGGACTTTAATACCTATTATCGAAATATGAATTGAGGTAATAATAATTAAAGTGAAGAGAAAATTATATCTATAAATAATAGTGGTTATTTATAATATTTTAAAAATGAGTGGAGAACAAGCTCAACAATGTAATATATCCAATTTTCGAAACCCTTTTATCAAAGGTGATGATGCGAATACACCATGGGCGTTAAGTAATACGGTTTTAAGTGGAAAAAATAGTTCAGGTAATTTACGCCAAAAGTACTTGCCCTATATGATGACTCAATATCGTAATGCTTTTGAAGAGATTAATACGAAAAATAGTATTGTGTCGCTCCTTCTTTACGCATCGAATGAGTACAAACAGTTTCATAACATCTTCTTAAACGAAGGTGCGAATCCTTCATTGCGAAGTATTAATTCACGTATGGTTGAACTCTTTGAATCAAAGAGTAATACAAAACTCTTAGAATCAAAGAAGGGTAATGGTAATGGAAAGAGTGAAGAGGAGCGCCTTTTGGAAGAGCTGACCGTTGCGGAGAATACGTACTTTACAAAGGAAGGTGAGTATCAAGCGACGATTGAGAAGATTCTTTCGTTCTTAAGCAAAGAGTATATCAATGACTTTGAAGCCTATTACGATTTTGAAATCAATATTTTAAGAAGTCAATTATCGGGACTTACCAAGTATAAAGCATTGGTTGATAGAAATGTCAAAATACTATTTAATAGTTCTGGAACTATAAAAAGTTCTGGAAATATAGAATCTGATATTGTCACCAAGAAGAAGTTTGCAACTCTTTTAATGAATGAATATACAGAATTAATGAGAATTTTACCCAATGAAATTATTTCTAAATTACCTAAAAATTTAGATGAGATTGAAAAGATTGGGATTCAAAATAATAGCGGTGTAGCAGTGTTACAAGATGATAATATTTTACAACGTGAAACCAATCGTATAGAGGATGAGTTGAATAGGTTCACCAAATGTAAAGAAGATCTTCTTCAACAAGTAAAGAGTCAATATTTGGAACTTTTAAAGGAGATTCAAGCACTGATTCAAAGTGAAAAGAGTGAAAGTAAAGCATTTCAAACAATTCAAGAGGAGCGGAAAAAGGTAGAAGAGCAACGTCGTAAAAATGGAAGCCAAAATAATACAAAGTTGATTAGTGCTTATGAGTATTACAAAAAATTGGCTGAGAATAGGGTTACATTATATGGTACATTTGGAAATCTTGAAAAAAATGTAATAGGTCAATTTAAAACAGCAATGAAAGCAGAAAGAGAAGCAACAGAAGCGTCAAAAGCGAGAAAAAGAGCAGAAGCGTCAAAAGCAAGAGAAGCAGCAGCAGCGGCACCAGCACCAGCAGCGGCGACAGGAGCAGCGGCACCAGCACCAGCAGCGGCGACAGGAGCAGGAGCTGGAGCAGTAAGAAAAAAAGAAAAGCAGAATGGCGGAGCCAAAAATAATAGTACTAACCTCTTGTACCCATCCAACTTCTCAATTAAATCTCTTTTTGAAGCGATTGTTACAAAGATGAGAAAATCAATTGGGAATGAAAATACACAGTTACCCAAACGTTTTTACTATTTAAATCCATTATCAGATTCGAAAGCCGATGAAAATGAGATTGAATCATTGCGTGTGGATCATAGACGCAACCTATCTTCATTTCACGCGACTGTCGAACAGAATCTACTCAATGAATTACGCTTTTTAGAAGCACTGTTTGAACGTTATCAAAATATTCAAAAGAAGGAGTCAAGTGAATTGGCGATTTTAACTCAAAATAAAGCAACCGCAAATAGCGGTAAAAATGAAGCAAAATTGGCTTCATTACGTGCTGATAAAACAAGAGTAGAAGGAGAGATTACAACATTAGAAACAGAGTTGAAACCCTTGGAATCAGATTATAAAAGGATACAATCAAAATATAAAATACAAAGTGATGACGATATGCGTACTTTTGCGCTTAAATCATTTTCGTTGTCAGGACAAAAAAGTATTTCTACGAGTGATGAATTATTTAAATATTTTACAACTATTACAGACATTACTACATCAGGACTATCTGAAAGAGTTGAAATTAAAAACTATCCGGGATTGCAAGATTTTATTTCTGACTTGCTTCGTATGCGTGATATGATTCCTGTAAAAGATGATAAAGAGAAAAAAGAAACTGCTAAAAAATTACGACTTAAAGAGATTTCCGATGAAATTGACCGTATGACCGCAGCTCCCGAAGCCCTTGCTAAACTTGTTCGTGCCAAACAAAGCTTCGTTACACGTATTGAAAGCTACATCACCTCTTTAGACGAGATTCTAAAAAAGAAGAAGAGTCATAACGAAACCCTTACCGATTTTACCAAACAACTTGCTCCATACAGCAATGATATCTTTAGTGCGCTTATTCAACGTGAAAAGTTGCGTAAAAAGTTGGATGCTAAAATTCATATTTCCAATAACTTTTACGAACTCTTTAAAGAAGATCCTCTTTATAAGATCATGGAAGCTATCAAGAAGCTCGAATCATTCAATGACAGCAAAGATGCGAAGAATGATAAGAAGATGGCAATTGTTCGCTCAATTACCAAATATCTCAATCGTCGCTTTGAGAAGTTGCCTACCACTATGCGCGGTGGAGCAAACGGAAATGCTATCTCTTCTGGAAATGGTAATAAAACTATTGTGCCAAATACAACTACTACTGTAAAACCAAATACTTCTAAACCAAACACATCTACTCTTGCGACAAACGCAACCACTGGAAAAGTAAATACTCCTGCTCTTGTATCAAACGCAACTGCTGTCAAAGAAAATACTCCTGCTCTTGTATCAAACGCATCTATGGCAAAACCAAACACAACTGCTGTAAAAGTAAATGCTCCTCTTGTGAAAGTAAATGTACCCAAGAATATCTCTTCAACCTTCTTTATGGAACGCGTGTATGAAGAGCTGGGTAAGCAACCTCAAGATGGAGAAACCAGTGCGTTCCTTGAAAATGTAAAGAAGTATGAAGAGCGACTCTTGAAGTTAGCCCAACAACACTTCGAATTAGCCTTAAAGAGCGGAGCCAAAGGAAGCAATAAGCTGGGTACATCAGCACCACCAGTGTCAGCAGCATCGGCGGCAGCAAACGCAGGAGCAAGAGCAGCACCAACAGAATCTACAAACAAATTACAAGATATGATTCAAAAGATGATTAAAGACAAGTTAATTAATGAAATTCAGGATAAATTTAAAGAGTTTAAGCAAGAGAATATTTCGAGTAAAAAGTTAATGCATCTTTATTTACTTCAAAAGTATTTATTCATGGAAGTGATCCTCCTCTACTTTATTCTCTATTTGCGTTAAAATCAATCTTATAATCTTATGATAAACATTTTATTTTTACAAATCATTGATTTATAAAAAAGTATGAAAAAAGGAAAGAGTACTCTCTTCGAAAGGAGTGCGCTCCAAAGAGAGTGATTCAAATCTATTTCTAAATTAGAAGATCCCCTAAAATGAGTCTTCAACTCTTCATCGGTCCCATGTATGCCGGAAAGTCCTCCGAGCTGATCCGCCAAATTCAACGCTACGAAATTCTCCGCAAAAATGTTCTCGTCATCAATCACACCATCAATAATCGCTACGGCTCTTCCAACATTACCACTCACACCAAAATGAGCTATGATGATTGTATCATCCTCAGTGCGTTGGGTGATATCTTTGAGAACGCCGAGTATAAACGCCGTTTTGACGAAGCTCATGTAGTCGTCATTGAAGAGCTCCAATTCTTCAGCGACGCATACGCCCAGATTGTTGATTGGTGCGACCATCGCGGGAAGCATGTGATTGCGGGCGGATTGGATGGAGACTTCCGGCGAGCACCTTTCGGAGATGTGCTCCGGCTTATCCCGCACGCCGAAAAGGTGGTGAAGCTCAGTGCGCTCTGTAAGCGGTGCTGTGATGGTACTCCGGCAAACTTTACCATGCGTATTACGAAAGATGAGAGTCAAACGGTTGTAGGAAGTGATGACGTGTATGAAGCCGTGTGCCGAAAACACTTTCTTCTCAATGAAGAGCGAAAGTAGAAGAGTATTACATAAAGATAAATTTGATTTTTTATATAAATAATGAGTAGAGAAGTAATGAAAAAGTAGAAGGTTTGAAGTAAATCATGATTCGCGAACATGTAAATTTGGATAAAATACCTGTTTATACTATTTTTATTTTAATTTTAATTATTTCAGCTAACTTTTTAGCTCAACTCTTCCCATGTCGATTACAACGAATATTACATCAAAATATTTATATTAAACATTTATTCTCTTTTCTAACTTTACTCTTTTTTGTAGTTCTTACAGCTCCCATGGAAGATAAATCATTACGAAATATTTTTAATAAATCACTTCTTTTATATATTTGGTTTATTCTTATTATGCGCACGGATCCATATGTATTTATTCTATTACTCTTTATTATTGCTATTATTTATCTCTTCTTTTTGAAAGAGAATGAATTAAAAGAAAGAGCAGAAAAGATTCAAAACATAAAAGGAAGTGAAGAGCTAAAAAAGATTGAAAATGAGATCATTTATATTCACAATATTAACCAATACTTCTTTTATTTAACCATTTTTTTAACCATTGTTGGATTTTTATTATATATGGGTGAAAAGAAGTGTGAATATAAGACGAAATTTAATTATATAATCTTCTTGTTTGGAAAACCGGTTTGTAAAAATAAGTGCACCCCGATTGATTATAAAAGAGCCATCTCATGTATTTTTGATTAAAATCGTATTTATTATTTTAACTTCTTTTCATCTTCTTGATAAAAAGAAAAAAGTGATTTTCAAGAAGTTAAAAAGATCTTTACACAAGAGACAAAGAGAAGAAAATGCGACAAACCTCTCTTCTCTCCTTCATCCACCCCAAAAAAGAGAGTGGCAAAAGTGAAAAGAGTGAGAAGAGCGAACATAAAAGACCTTACTCCTACTTTTACCTCTCCTGGGATGGTAAAAAGCCTCATCAACACGCCTTTTTTGTGGATGAGAAGCCGAAAAATAGTAACTTTACAAAAAACATCTTTTGGAAAGATGCCGGATATGACCTCACCGTATGTGGCTACTTCCCGCATCTTCAAAACGTAGATCCCAAAAATAAGAGCACTTTTCGCCATCTTTACAAATTGGATAAAGAGCGAAAGTATCGAAACATATCACTCCTCAAATCCTTGCTTCAAAAGGCCATTCGCCGCCAAGAGTCATCCATTGCCGTCAAGTGTGCATTTCACTATATGACTCTCGATATTCAAGATTTCCTCCGAAGATTACCCATTATTATGATTGAAGATACATCGATTCATGAAGTATTTCCCACATTAATATGGCTGATGGTCGCCGTTACGGATGAAACCTTCTTATTGGATAAGTCCATATATGAGTATTTAATGGGAGTTGTATATGTCATCTCCATGATACCTACATACACACCGATTCGTGGAAAGTGTGCTCCGTTGATCCTTCATGAAGTGCCTCAAAGCCCGCTCTTCTCGATGATTTATGCGTTAATGCTTCGAAGAGCCTATGGTGGAATGAAGTGTGATATGACACTTTGCGAAGAGTATGCTTTTATGATCTATACGCAACCGAAATTGACTTTGGAAAAGACAAAGATCCGTCCGATCTTGTTGGAAAGTATTTCAGAACTTGCTCTTTCGGAGTGGTTGACGGAAGCGATTGACTTTCATTGTACTCCGCAAATTCTTACTTATATTGCGGAAGAGTATCCGGAGTATGATGAAGAGTATATACAACAGTTGATTTGGCACTACTCGAGCAAAATCAACACGCGAATCAAAGAGAAGGCATCACCCGAAGTAAAGTATGCGGATTGGAAGAAGATACAACCTTACGTCAAACGCGTCCAATACTACTTATTGGAAGAACAATATTAGATTGGAACCTAAGGGCTCATTCAGCTGAATGAGCTGGATATTTTTATCTAACCCTCATTCAGCTGAATGAGGGTTAGATAAAATAAGCATTGCGAACTTCGTTCTCCAGTCGAACCTCCTCGTTAGGGGAGGTATCCTCCCCTAACAACCCCTCCTTTTTAAATATTCTATAGTCAAAAATATTGTATAGTCAAAAATATTGTATATTTAACATTTTTTACTTTATAAATCTTCGCGATACTTATTTACAACATTTTTATAACGAATCTGAATATTTTTGGCTCCGCGTTTGATGGTAATCCCTTCATTTGCCAAACGAACGCGCTGACCCATATACTTATGCTCTTTGCGCTTTCCATCCTTCTCTCGGATCACAAAGACAATAAACTTTTGATTCGAGTTATTTAATTTGGAGATTCGCGCTAAACGCGAAAATGCCTTCTTTGCCGCTTGTTTAGGGGTTTTCCCTTTATACTCTCCATAACTCTGTCCTGTTTCGGGAAAATCTACCAACTCGTACTCTTTCTCATGCTTCACTCTCTTTTGGATTCCACTTTTATTTCCATTTACACTTTTATTTTGATTTTGAATTCTATTTATACTTTTATTTCCATTTACACTTTTATTTTGATTTTGAATTCTATTTCCATTTACACTTTTATTTCCATTTAAACTTCTATTTTGATTTTGAATTCTATTTTGATTTACATTTTGATTTTGATTTTGAATTTGATTTAAATTTTGGTTGGATAATTGAGACAAAGAGGAGAGAGAAGTATTTCGCATATTTATACCTTTATTTATACATGTACTAATGTATAAATATATAAAAAAGAACATTTCGAATCCAATATTTATTTTTATATCAGCGTTATTCACGATATGTGTTATAAATAAACGCGTCATTCCAAAATAAATCATAAGATGGATCTTCTACTCTGTATCTTCTCTACTCTTCATCATGGAAGAGTACGTTGGATGCCCCGCCTCATCCTCCTACTTGCTTCTTCTTCTTTGAAGATGTGGTGGTCTTCTTCTTCGTAGATGCGATGGTCTTCTTCTTCGTAGATGCGATGGTCTTCTTCTTCAAAGATGATGTGGTGGTCTTCTTCTTCTTGGGCGTTGTCTCTTTAAAAAGAGAAGCAATCTCTTTTTTTAAAGCAGTGAGCGAAAGTTTGCGAGTCATCTTTTTTCTCTATCTATACTCATTATATTATTTTAGATTACTCCATAAATCAGGACGCACAAAAGAACTTCTTATAACCAAAGTAAAGGATCACACAAAGGATTAGAAAGAGCACTACATATAAAACATACTTTATCATAGAAGAGGAAGAATAAGTATCTACTTCGCTCTTATTTGCCATATTTTCACGACCGACATCTTCATCCTCTAATACACACATATCACCGGTACACTTTAACTTTCGCTCAGATTCAAAGGCTTCAACAACACCTGATGGGTTCATTGCGATCAGTTTATTTGCGGATTCATGTTCCTGCGTTTGATACTGTATGTCGATGTTGGATTCAGGCTCTTCTTCAAAAGAGTGGAACGAGGAGGAGTCGATGCGCGAATTCATGTTTGATTTGAAAGTTGTTTCTCTAACTCTTCTACTCTTTCTTTTTATCCAAGTCAAACGAAGGATCCACTCTCTTCTTCTGAAGCTCCTTTACCGAAACCGTACTCTTCTTCTTCCTAAAAATCCCCAACTCATACCCTCCTACCACTTGCGTACATATCGGTTCAATATGAACTTTCTCAAATCCGTTCTCCAAAATCATATCATACACCTCACTCTTAGGTAAAAAGTAGTACATTGTACTCTTAATCCGCTTCTTTCCATCCTTCTTCATCGTAAATTTATCAAAGTAAAGTGTTAATATTTCACTCTTCTTCTCCTCGCCATCTTCCTCTAAATCCGGTACATACCAACAGTCATGCGAAAAGTGATCCAAATAAGTAAATCCATGAACTAATCCTAAGTGGTCGATATAGGTGGTACTATAATAACGCGACGCCAACTGAAGCTCATTCTTATCATACACCGGTACAACCAAATATCCACCTTCCATTAACCACTGATTCGCATTTTGAAGGATCTGTTCCATATCTTTCTGATGATTCATATATAACGTTCGCTCATCAATAATATAAAGTTGATATGTGTTATTTGGAAATAGAGCACGCTGTGTTAGATTGCCGCGGATCCACTCAATATTTGGATATAAACTCTCTGCTTTCTTTAACATATGTTTGGATAGATCCACGCCACAAATGTTCTTATATTGCGACTCTTTCCAATGTTTTGCCACTTTTCCTACACCACAGCCACCGATTAAGATTGGTGCGTCCTTCTCAACCTTTGTATGTTTCGCAATGAGTGCGTAATCTCGTTTAATATCATGAAAGTCATGATAAGCAATATCATATAAATCGACGTACTCCTTATCATAAAAGTCATCATATTTGGAGTTGAACTCATTTAAGAGATTAGGTGTATGATAATCAATCTTATCTTCGAATCCCTCTTTCACATTTATTTCGTCATATGCTTGACGTACTTTTTGATAAAGATAATAGAAGAGAAGAAGTAGAATCATGATATAAATCATTTTATAAATAGAAGCGTACATTTTTTATAAATATATGTATGATTCAAGAGTACTCTATCTTACTCTTTGATAAATTTTTCTTTTTTTATACTATCAAATGAGTTTATTTTCAATATAAAAAATCGTAGAAGAAGATAAAGAAGAGAAGGTAAAGTAAAATCGTTTCAAATGAGTGCTCCCCACGAATTCGAAAAGAAGAGTTATAGCAGCGATGAGATTGAGAAGATAGTACGAGAAATCATCTCATACTCTCTTCAATCCGACGTTAGCAAAGTGCGTCGCGAAAATATCGACCAATATAAACAACATATGATGGCGAAGTATGGTGAGTTCCATTACAACTGTCCTACATTATTCTTTATGATAATTGAGAATCCTTCGGGCTTTCCCATGTATCGGCTGAAGGAGATGTTAGAGATGAAACGAAAGATTGAGAAGAGTGAGATTAGTAATGATGACGCGGATCGTCAAATGGGTCAGAAGTATTATGATGAGTTTGCGGGAAAGTATAATTTTAAATAAAGAAAGGAACCGCTTCGGTTCCTTTCGAACCTCCCGCTATAGATACAATTTTATTATTTATTACTTAGATAAGAAACCGACGGTTTCTTATGAACTTCCATTTAGTTAAAAAATAATTATTTATCATTCAATAAATGATAAAGATAAGAAACCGCAATCTCCCCGAGCAATATTATCAACACATTGATATTCATTCTGAATATATCTTTTTGATATCAATGTTCGGGGAACATATTATTCGATAAAATATAATATCACTAAATTCCTCTATATCCAATAAAATAAATGATATTAGCGGTTCCCTTTAGAGGAGGGGATGTGGGGAACCTTGGTTCCCCACTAAAAATATAAAGTAGTATGATATAATAGTATAATCATAAAATGGCTTTGACAAATCTTCAAAAACGTTATTTACTCTTTCTGATCGGATGTATTGGAACGCGACTGCTTCTTGTCTATATTGCCAAAAATATAAGTGTAACCTTATTACGTTATATGGGATATATTGCGCTTCTTCCCGCAATTGGATTCTTTTATATTTACTTTACCAAATCACGACAAACAGGTACCGAGGTCTTTGGTGACAAAATATGGTGGAATGATTTGCGACCCATTCATGGTACTCTCTACTTGTTATTTGCTTATCACGCGATTCGTGGAAATCCAAATGCGTGGGTCTTCTTACTTGTGGATGTACTCTTTGGTTTATCCGCATTTTTAATTCATCACTTTACAAATTGGGGTAAAAGATAAAAGAAGAAGAGATAAGGTAAAGAAGAAAAGAGAGATAAAAAGAATATATTCTTAAAGTAGTGGTTTCAAAAAGTTTATTGGATATGATAAAAAGTCTATTTAAAAATATTTATAAGAACGAAAAACTCTTTTGGGTGATCGTCATCTTGGTTTCTCTTCTTCTTATTTACTTAAGATATCAAAAGTGGAAAAGAGATCAATTAAAATATCAGCGTTTAGGCGCAAATATACGTCAGAAACTTGGATTTGTGGAATCTTTCAAAGGAGACAGAAGATCTATTGTCAAAAGTACAGTCGATTCTAAAAATAGTAATCATGATATCATTCACTACTCTTATTATAAAAGTAATAAACATGATTCATATAATCTTTTAAATCGTGATCTACTATTAAATAAAGGTAGTAATGATGGTCTCATCGAACATATGGAGAATCAAGAGTTAGCGGATCTCTTTCCAGATATGGATAAAAGTGGTTTTGCGATGAGTGAGGATCAGAGTGATAAAGATTTACTTGTAAAACCGGATTTTAAAGTGGAAGCGCCTCAAATGTCCGATGCGTTATTAAAGATGGATACACGCCCTTCTGAACAGAAAGAGTTAGATGACTTTTTACAAAATCTCTATATGTATCTCTTTCTCTGCCGTAAGAGTCTCTTAGCCGAGATCTCAAAGAAGCGCGACTTATCCAAAAGTACAAAACTCTCCCTTTACTTCTCTCTATTACGCGACACCTTTCAAAATGTAAAACGTACCTATGCGAACTATATAAAGATGAAGCTAACACCCGGATACACTTCCGACCCTTCCTTAGATAAACGAGCAAACATCCTTTTAGATGATGATGAGTCTGTTGGAATCACGACACAACTTCTCGATATTTACGACAATCTTCTCGCAAAACGTGATGTAGAAGAAAATACAAAGGAGTTAGAAGAGATGGTGATTCCACCACCCGTAGATGGTGCGTTGAGTGAAGAGGATGGAGAGGAGGATGATGGCGAAGAGAAGGATCCGGTCATTATTTTACGTGAATTTGCGGATACACTTGATGACCTTTACGACACTGCGAATAGTATCATATCTCCTTATTATAATTATGTATATGAGTTGGGAATCATTCCACCCCCAACGGATGAGAAGGAGGGCGCTGTGATGATCGCATCATTTACAAGTGAAATGAACTCCTTTATTGCCAATTATAATGATTTAATGATCTTAACGATTACACATGAAGAGTTATTTGCGAAGTTAAGCGTTAAGGGTGTGCGTTTATCGGATGTACTATCGCTTCCAAATATTTCATCCTCGAATCTTCAAAATCTCAAACAGTTGATAAAGTCGAAAGTGATTAATGAAAGTATGGTAAATAGCTTTGAGAAGAGTATCGAAGATATTACCATTATTTATCAATACTTTAATGCGCTATATCAATTATCCCAAATCACTGTATCTGCGGAAGAGATTGATGTGGAACGTATCGAACAGATTTTACGCGGGTCGCAATCGTATAACGCACAAGGAGACCGTTATACATTATTTAAAAAATATGATCCTCCAGCGGATGGCGATAATGATAACTTCACATTTGGACTTAAACGCACTGGACGGGAACTCCTCTTTGTATCCATGGTGGATGGATTTACAACGGAAAAGTCCCTTCCTGCGGTACCGAATAAAGATTCCGTTTCAAAAGCAAAGAAGAAGGATGAAGTGGCAAAAGCATTTGATAAGATGGGTGATACCATCGCTCAAGGAACAACTCAAGTAGCAAATGAGATCGCAAAGGGAACAACTCAGGTAGCAAATGAGATCGCAAAGGGAACGGTTGAAGTCGCAAAGAAGGCAGATAAAGAGTTAAAGAAGGTAGGAAAGAGTATGAAGAAAGCATTTAGAATCAAATAAATGGATTTTTATTTATAAAAATTTCCGTACCCGTACGTATGTCCGTATTTTTATTTATAAAAATTGCCGTACCCGTACGTATGTCCGTGTCCGTACTTCTTCCAATACATACTCTCTGTATTAATGGGAATATGATACTTTTTACACCATTGATATGCATTTTGAACTTGTGTTCGCAAAATATTTTCGTAATCCTCTTTTTCAATCATTGCGGATGGATTACTTTTGGCAATTTGAATCGTCTTCTTTAAATACTTCTTCTGATTCTCTAAATAGTCGCGATTATAATTCTCCAACATATAGATCACACTCGATTGAACTCGAACTCCATCCATATCCATAAAGTGACTACTTTTAAATGAATCATCGCACGCGTTTACCATATCATTCCACACTTTGATTTGATACAATATTTTCGATTTATCTTCTATACTCAATGTATCCCGATAATTCATACAAATAAGATACTTCTCCGAATTGGCTGGACGACTTGTTTCTGGTTTATAAATTTCAACGGTCTCAAATGTTCGATGGAGTAGTTCAATCATTCGTACCATTGTAACACTAAAGATGTCAAATACTTTACATATAAATGTGCCACTCTTTTCTAATATATATAAAGCAATCGCAATTTCCGAATAAATAATTTGACATGAGTTCAACTCTTGTCCGTTAAAATCCGACGAGTAATCAAAACCTCCATCTGCAGTTACAATGTGTGCTCGTTTATTCTCAAACTTCTTTACATATTGACATACATCTTCATAAATATATAAATTTCCATAATTCACACGAACTTTACTATCTTCTCCAAAGATCTTCTTGATCTTCGTCCAATCAGGAACATGTTCGTTATGCGGTTTTAATGTGATCCCTTCATAGATGTCTTGATTCGATATCTTAACATTTTGTTCTCTTCGAATATATTGTAAGTAGTTATAGGATGCCTCCATAAATCCACCAGGCCCTTCGGCTAAATGGGCGCAATGAAAAGGTGTATCTAATGGAAAGTTTCGGAAGATGGGATAGTGATGATATATTTCCCACATTTTAAAGTAGGAACGGCTTAAAGGAATATATTTACTAATACTATCATTTTTGCGTTTTCGATGATAGGTTGTATAGATTAATTCATATGGATTCCCGATCTTCTTCATCTTATCCCAAATTTCATGATTATTTAATTTATCAATCTCCTCCTTTTCTTTACTAATCTCATCATAAAACTTTTTATACAATATCGATTGTTTTTTATCTCTCCATATTAATATAAAATCTTCAATCAATGAAGACGATGCCATACTCTTTTGTTCTTTAAACAGATCTTACTCATTTGTAATATTTTTATTCATCTTTTTGAACTCAGCGTTCAAAAAATGTAATATTTTTATTCATCTTTTTGAACTCAGCGTTCAAAAAGATATTTTATATAAAAATTTTATTTGATTGCTTACTACTTCTTATTTACTTCTTGATTCGTTTGGTAACACTCTTCTTCACCCGTTTCATGATCTTTTTACCTCCCAATATTTCTTCTGCTTCAGCCTCGGGTTCAACTTTATCTTCTGGTTCAGCCTCATCTTCAACTTCAGCTACAGAAGTTACCAAATGAGCCGTTTCATTATCCAACACTTCTACCTGCTCCTCATTTAACGCCGTCTTCTTCTTCTCCCGCTTCACTTGATCTTCAATCATTCGTACTAACTTCTTGAATAGCGCATCCGATGTATTACTTACCTTCTTATACATAAAAGCATTATTTAAGAAGCTAAAACGCTGCTCCTCCACACTCATCTCCTTTGCCGTTCTCACATTCTTCGCATGCTCTGGTGAGTTCTTCTCCTCATTATATTCACTCTTCAATAACTCCTCATAATAAGTACCAAACGGTTTTACCATCACCTTCTCAAATCCATACTCTTGTAAAATCGCATCTAAATAATTGAAATTTACCAAATACTCTGTATGAACGTTTCCAATACTCTTCACAAATACATCAATCTCTTTCCCAAAATTCGGCTTTGACGCATCCCAACTCATTCGCGTAGTACTATACTTCTTCTGAATCTTCCATAACGTCTCCGTTCCATTTTGACGCTTTCCTTCAACCTCATTTACACCCTTTAACATTTGATGAACTCGCTCTCCATCAAAACAGGTTCCAATGAATAAACCACCAATCTTCAAGTTATCATTCACATTTTGTAAGAAAGAGCGAAGTCGAACCTCACTCTCAAAGAAGTAGTGAATCGCAAATTGAACGCTCATCACATCAAAGATATACTTTGTAGGTATATACTTTCGCAATTGAATCTTATCCGACTCCGTTAAACCCGCATCCTGATTTGGAAAGATGAGCTTTCCAGCATCACCCCGCACATAGTACGCCTTTGGCTTCGGCTTTGACATAGCACTATCGTAATACTTTTGCGCTAACTTAATATTTTCAAGGTCATAATCCATACCCACCACCTCCGCATACATGGCTGGTTTAATACGCTTGATATCCATACCCTTTCCACAACAAATATCAAAGATCTTACCACTTACACCACTCTGACCGTTTCGTGGATTCGCTTCACGTAAAAGCGACATCTTAATATGATGATTATGGAAATTTTGATAAGGTTCGCGTTCATGATTTACATTTTCATTCAAAATATTTGCATAATACGATGGCGCATTGAGCGCTGTTCCATCACTACGGAGCGGAATATTCTTTCCCGTTGTTATCATCTCCTCCGTTACCGGATATTGTAATGAACGGAAGATATCATACGCCGTCTTATCTAAATTACCATATACATGACGACCATTTTGATACGATAAGGTCTTGTCGTGGCGGACACGATAGGGTACCCATTGGAAACCCTTCTCACGAGATGGGTCGAAGCCAAATTCGACAATCGTATCATCGTGCATAATCTCCTTCTCTCCACTAATTGGATCTTCACATATCATATTATCATTCTCATCCACAAAAACATGACAAGTATGATACGCTTCACTCCCTTCATCATTTAAACCATAGGGAGCAAAGAGCGTCTTGAACTTACGCTTTGTCATTTTGCGATTTCGCTCATTAAACGCATCACGGAAAGTTCCCACATTCAACTTTATCTTCTTATACTGTTTTACCACACTCTCGATGGTTCCATCCTCCTTGAGAACGCTATCTAAATATGGGAATTTCATCTCGCTCTTTAAACTATTCTTCACGACATCAATCAAAAAATCAATCGTATTCAAATGCGGTGGCTTCCACTTAAAAAGAGAGTACCAACTTCCACTTCGCAGCGGATAGTGCTCCTTATTCGGGGTAAAGATAAGACCATCTACATAAAAAGGTTGTGAAGTACGCGACTCCCATAACTCATGTGCTTTCTCAAAGATATCGCTTCCATCCGCCTTTTCAGAAACTTTGTATCCCTTTCGCTTAATCTCAACCACCTGCTCTAACGTTGCCATACGCGACGATGACTTCACAAAGCGATCCACATACACTGAACGCGAAAGAAGACGCTCCTCTTTAAAGGTATTATAATATTGGCGACGACGCACATCATTTCCACGTTCAAATAAGATATCATATGCGTAGAAAACATACTTCCCCGTACCAAGCTCTTTAACATACTCACCTTCCACAAGTGTATTTACATAACTTTCGTCTTTGTATCCACTATAAATAATATTATCATTAATATCAATGAAGTAGATCGCACCGTTTAACTCAGGCTTAGGCGAAGAGAGCGTAAAGGCACACATACGCATACCATCCGCCTTTAACGAAACCGAGTAGTGATTATACAAATTATTCTCTGTACTACTCTTAATTAAATTGCTTCGGTGAATCGTAACGGGATTGGCACATATAAATTCGGGTTTAAACTCATTGGAGTATGAGTATCCACTACTTTCGCGATTTTGTAATTGAATCAAGGAGTGGTAGGAGTGTAAAACGGCACTTTTGATACTCTGTTTTAAGATAAAGTCACTATCATTCATAATCGATAAGATCGTATGGACGTGCTCAAATAGCTTTACACATACTTCTTCACTATTTAACTCCACATCTTTGCGCTTATTTCCAATATATTCAATCTCAATCTCATAATTCGCATGCGCCTTTAATACATGCGCTTCACGGAATGTTTTTCCACTATTGCTCTTGACCGAGGTTAAGTCAATTTGGAAGAGCTTATCCGGAGTAATGATTTGATAACGATTCTTTAAACGGAAATTTTTAAGAAGCGTACTGTTTCGATTTCCATTTCCTTCATTATTCTGATTCACATGATTAAGAAGTTGATTCTTATTCTTTTGGTAAATCTCCGATTCAGGAATCTCCTCTTGGAGCGATACACGCAAAAAGTACTCTTGAATATCCAACTTCTCCATCTTCTTCTTCTCAATCATCTTATATTCAATATTTTGAAGGTTATTTTGTAACCAATACTTCTTAATCTGATTCGCATCCTCAATCGTTAAACGCGTGCGATCCAACATAGACGCATAATTATTTCCTTCATAGGATACACATATATCTAATGATGATACCATGGTGTACGCACACCCTAAACCATCATTCTCCTTTTGAAAGGTGTAATAATCAAAGATCTTCTTAAAATGGTTCTCATGAATCTCCATCTTCTCTTCATTTGGATTCCAAAATCGCACTTCGAGCTCCATATTTGAATTTTTATTGGCGCTCTCAATGTACGATTTTACCTTTTGAAAGTAAGACTTTTCAATCTCCATTTTTAAATAATATACTATAATTAGAGTATATTATTTTAACTCCTTTATATCAAAAAAAAGAAAAAGTTAAAGAGATTATGTAATCAAATGATATAAAATGATAAAATAATGATAAAATAATGATAAAATAATGATAAAGTAATAATAAAGTAATGATAAAGTAATGATAAAGTAATGATAAAATATGATGAATATATAAATAAAACGAGTTATATATTATGCGTTACATATGGTTTGAATCAATTCGCTCTTCGATTGATAAATATCACGCCCTGTCTTCTCAGAACGCTTCTTAATCGGTAGTGAAAGAGATTCACATAAAGCACGCAACTCTTCTAACTTCTTCTTCTCCAACTCATATGGATTGTACTTCTTCTCATCCTTCTCTTCTCCTAAAATATCATATAACGTCGCATCTTTTACAGGTGCTTCCTTCTTTATAACTGGAATCGCAAAATCATTGTAATTCATATACTTATAAATACGTTTCATACGCTCTTGATCTTCCATATTTTCAAAATCATAGAGCGAATAAGGTGAATCATCGCCCTTCAAGAGCGGATAAAAGAGTCCATTATCATATATCATGATTCCAAGGGGATTGAGTGGGTTCATAATATTCTTATAATGAAAGACCTTCGAATCCGTATAATCAATGTTGCGATTTTTTATATTTAATATGATTAAACTCATACTCATCATATCCACATTGTATTGAATAAACGTATCAAAAATATCATATTCGCACTTGTATGTAAGCGCTTGATTCAGAGCAAGTAGTAAATGTTCGCGTTTGATATTACGATTCTTGGGATAGTTGAACTCATAATAGCGCTGCTCGTTCATCAGTTCATGATCCAACCTCTTTACCCATTGTGTAAAGATATACTCCTTCTCTTGTACACGATGTGAAAGGAATGATAGATCAATCATCGAAAAGAGTGAATCCAAAAAGCGATACGAGAGAGATTGATTACTCTTACTATGTACGTAACTAGTACGCACATGATCGCCAAAAATATTCATCAATACATCGTATGTTTTCACCAACTTCGCAACTGGTTTTGTGATTTTGTTTGACTCTCTTTCCGGGTTATGACGACTTGCGCTGCTACTGGCTGGACTCTTCGAGTCCAAAGCGAGTTGTAAAATTGTATTTTTCTCTGTATTTTTATCTTTTAAAGGAGTGAATGGATACTCATCTTCATCCATAGAAGTCAGATGAGCGGAGTACTTCTCTTTACTCTCTATTTGAAGAGGATCATCTTCATAAAATGATTTAGGCAAAAGAAGTTGTTTCGCCTTCACGCTTTGAAGAATGTGTGTGAGGGATAACATCTTTATTTTATCTTTTACGTGTGATTACTTCTCTTTAGATCCTTACTCTTTAAACTCATTTCATTTCACTTTTTTCTTCTTCTTTAGAAAAAAAAAATATATAAAGAAAATATAATTTTTGGATATAGATGAATTTTTGGATATAGATGAATTTTTGGATATAGATGAATTTTTGGATATAGATCATTATTTTATTAGCGTAGCGGGAGGGTTCAAAAGGGAACCTCTTTGGTTCCCTTTGTTCCCTTTCCTACTTCTCTTCACTATAACTTTTATGTTGATTGTACTTTTGGCTATTGGGTTCTTTGGGCTCTTTAAATGAGTTAATTAACTTTGCCATATTTCCATGATACTTATTCTTCTTTCGTTTCAGTGATATCTTGGATGGGTCGATTTGCTCTGCGTTTATATCTTTTAAGAGAGTATCAATTGTATCACTCATCTTCTTCTCATGATTCTCTTGAAACTCATACTCCTTATAAATCGTTTTATTCAATTCAAATTGATTAAAAATGACTTTAGAAGACTCTCCTAATAACTCCTTACTCTCAATCATCTTCACATCATCAAGAACCAATTCGTCTTTTTTTACTCGCATATATTCAATGTAATCAAGAATACGATGTAAACTATGTTCTTTCATATGATTTAAGTTAATAAAAATACCATTATTATTTTCAGAATAAGAGATCTGATCTTCTATACATAATTTAAAGATTTCAATATACTCCTCTTTTGTACACTGTTTAATCAATTCTAATAACTTCTTCTTTTTATAATAAAGATCCTTACTCTTCTCTCGCTCTGAAATCAAGTGATGCTGACTACCTTCTTTGAAATTCCAGGAAGAGTGTAATGGACTTGTTGGATCCTCATGTACGCTTGAATCATATAACTCCTCCTCCTCTTCAAAAAAGTTCATCTCTTTAATTTTAATATATTCAAATATATTAAAAATGTAAATTAATCGAAGCATCTTCATACATTTTTAAGATTTTTAAGATTTTTAATTTTAAGATAAAAGTATTATTTACATATTTACATATTTACAATATTGAAGCTCCATTAATCTTCATACTCATCGTCACTGGCACCACTCTTCTCACTTACATTCTCTTCATAATCTTCTTCTTCCTCCTCCTTCTCCTCATCCGGTTGATTAGGGTCTTTGAATGTAAGTGCTGCCTCTTCTCCTTCACTCTCTACCTCTCCTTCACTCTCCGTATCCGAGAGTTCAATCGTCTCTTCATCCTCTTCATCCTCTTGCTCCTCATCCTCTTCTACATTAACACCTTGAAGCACTTGATTCGGTACCCCTGACTCCTCTTCATCATCCAACGTCGTCACAAATGTGTTCTTATTTGCATTCACATTTGGATTCTTTGAAAGAAGTTTCGCAATTACACGAATCTCTGTACCATACGGAAAGTATCGCGATTTAATTACACTTACCTTAATCGTATCACCCACTTTAAGAGCATTCAGCGACTTCAAATCCTCGGGGTCTTGGTGAAGCTCTTTCGGAACAATGATTTGCATCGGGCCTAAGGTACCGCTTACACACATCGCATTATGAGAAGATATAGGAAATTCAATCACATTTCCACACACCGGATTACACACTTGTGCTTTAAAGAGTACATTGTACGTCATCTCACCTGTAAAGTGGCTTCCATACAAAATTCCAGCACTCTTCTTAATCATTTGTATACTCTCCTCTTGTACGTACCCTTCATGAATACACTTTCCTTCATACTTCTTTTTTAGCATTTTTAGAATATACTCGTCAATTTGCGTACTTAAATATCGTGGTTCAATAATCACCTTTTTTACAATCAATGTTTCAAAATAAATATCATCTTTATCTTTATTGGCGTCAAGAGTGTTTTCCATTTCAAAACGCTATATTATATTATTAAATAAGATTATTTTATATTCACCGCACAGGATTGAAAGTGAAACATATTTCATTTTTTTCATTTTATATATATATAAAATCATTTATAAAAAGGTTATAAGGAAAGTGTAAGTATCCAAAGAGAAGGAATCCATATTTATTTTAGAAAAAGATTTTTACTTTCAATATAAAGAACATGCGTCAAAATAGTTTAGGTTCAATTTCTATTTTTTTTATCTTTGAATTAGATAAATAGACCTTTTTCACCTTTCCCACTCTTCACCATCTTCTCTATTCAAATGATCTCATCTACAAGTATTGAAAAGAAGGTATATTTACCCAAATATTGTGAATATGAACTCCATATTTCCGAATTTAATGACAAAGTGTACTTTGAAAATAAGAATATGAATGAAGACCCTATCTTCGATGATAAAATTGACAACTTTTATAACTTCATTGCTATTTATAAAAAGATTGAAGAGGAGGATCTCAAAAAGAGTGCCCTTATGCATCCTCACAAGGGTAAGAAGGGCGGGCTCAATCCATCCGGTTATTCATATAACCTGACGACTTATAATACTAAACAGAAAGTCCAAAAAGCGTGGAACTCTCATATTCCCACAAGTAAAGACGAAAAGTTAAATGGTTTAATTGAGTCGTACTTAAATAAGATCAGTGATGAATCGTATAAGAAGATAAGCATTGACTTCATGAATGAATTAATTCAGATCAATGACCTCTTCTACTTTGATATTATTACCAAAAAGGTAGTGGATAAGTGTGTTATGGATAATAAGTATCAACACTTATATATTCAATTATGTAATAAGATTTGGAGCAATCGCCAAATTCACTATCACTTGGCGCACATAAAGGAGGAGCAGAAGAAGTACTATTGGAGTTCAAAGTATGAGAATGTGAATAAGTACCACGGCCCTTTTATGAGTGAAATGGACGCAAAGATGAATATCTTTCACGAATTAAACTTTAAAAAGTACTTTATGAACTATCTCCAAGAGCTCTTTATCCACAAAAATGTGAACTTTTCACACATTGAAAACGATGAAGAGTTCTTCTTACATAAGCGTCAATTTATGGTAATTATTGAGATCTTAGGAATTATGTATATGGAAAAGTTTATGCCTGTGGATATATTACATATTGTCATTATGAAGCTCTTTCATATGAATGATATGAATATGAATATCGAATCAATCGAAATTGATGGTATTTTACAAATTTTCAAGATTATGGTCGCTTATAAAGAGAAGTATAAGATTGAGAATTACTTTGACCTTCCTATCTTTAAAGAGTATTACAATTATATTACTCAAATTGAAACACTTAATATCTTTAATATGCGAACGAAATATTTCTTATGTGATTGTAAGGATATTCTTATAGGAAAGAAGGGGAAGAGTAGTGGAGTACAAAAGGAAGCGGAAGCTGAAGCTGAAGTAGAAGTAAAGGAAGAGAACCTTCTGGAGAAGATCATTCAAGCAAAAGAGAAGAGTCAAATAGCGACCATGATTCAGCTCTATCATAAAGCAAATGATGAAACACGCGAATCGATAACCTATGATATTTTATATCGTTTCTGTGAATCCAAGTGTGCGGATGAGATCTATGAGAAGTTTATTGAAAGTGAGCTTCCAAAGTATGGCGAACTTTACAGAAAGTGTATGGAGAAGATGATAATGAATATGGGAGATATTATTTTAGACATTCCTAATATCCAAGATGTATTCGGAAAACTTCTCTCCTTCATTTCAGAACTTCATCTTTATGAATCAGCAGTGATTGAAACACTTCAAGAATTAGTCGAAACACAAGCAAAGATCATCGAAGAGGATGACTTCTTTTAGAAGAGCACGCGACTTCTTTTAAAAGAGCACGCGACTTCTTTTAGAAGAGCACGCGACTTCTTTTAGAAGAGCACGCGACTTCTTTTAGAAGAGCACGCGACTTCTTTTAGAAGAGCACGCGACTTCTTTTAGAAGAGCACGCGACTTCTTTTAGAAGAGCACGCGACTTCTTTTAACTTCTTTGAAGTTAGAAGAGCACGCGACTTCTTTTAGAAGAGCACGCGACTTCTTTTAGAAGAGAACGCGACTTCTTTTAACTTCTTTGAAGTTAGAAGAGCACGCGACTTCTTAGTAAGAAACCTCTTTGGTTTCTTATTCCAAAGACAAACTTCCAGCAATAAAAATATTTATTTACATATAATTTCATAAAACACTTATTTTTTACATCATCTCTTCTTTTTTACTTATATCGAAAAAAGAAAATTATACATGAGAAGAAAAAAGTGAAAAGAGAAAAATGATAAACGATTCACTCTTTTTATATAAGAAGGGTGGTTGAAGAAGAGTAGTTGAATTTTATCAAAAATGCGAAATAAAAAGAATCGTATTGGATACTTTTACGTAATCTTGGTGAATAAGATACGTACGAGTCATCATACAATTCGTAAATTAGGCAAAACAATTGGGAAAATTGGTATTACGACCCGTTCGAATCCATTTTCTCGTCTCAATGCCTATCCAGAAGATTCTGAGTTGGTATCTTACTATAAGATTAAAAATCTATGGGAGAATGAAGAGAAGGTGATTGAAAAGATTTGTAATGAAAAGTATAAAGTTGATATAGATGGTTTTAGTGGTAAAGAGTACTTTGATGGCAATATTGCTAAAGTTCTTCAAGATATTGAAGCGTTGATCGAGGAAGATATGATTGAAGTATGTGATATTGATAAAGATATTTGCCAAGGTCGGTTTCATTGGTTAAATATTTATTACGATGAGCTTATCAATCCGATGTATTATCACTATCTTTGTGAAAATCATGGATACACGAATTATACAAATAACCGAAAGAATCGAAACGTGATGACTCGTTTTATTTTAATGGATTATCGAGACATGTTGATTGAAAAAGGGTTTTCATTTTCAGATCATGAAGAAGAGAGCGAGAAGGATAGTGATGAAGAGGAAAAAGAAGAGAATGAGATCCATATTTGTCATTATTGTATTAAATACACAACATCTTCGATGTCAGATATGATACGCCATTTTAAACGGAAAAATAAGTGTGTATCAAATTCAGATTATACGTATGAAGAAGCAAGTAAGATAAGCACAAAGAAAAAATACACTTTCTTATTCGATTATAAGAATTTGAATATAGAGGATCTAAAATTTATTATTTTGAATTATAATCAAAAAATAAATGAGATTACAGAAGATTATAGAAATATATCAAAAGTAGATATTTCTGTAAATGAAACTGTAGAAAGTATTGATGATTTAATTAAAAAAAATATATGTCCGAATTGTATGTTTAAATTTTCTACGATTTATACGTTGATAAGGCATTGTAAAAATGAGAAGTCGTGTACAAAGAAGCAATTTTTAAATAAATTTTTTAAATAAATCAGTAAATTGTAAAATTGTAAAATTGTAAAATTGTAAAATTGTAAAATTGTAAAATTGTAAAATTGTAAAATTGTAAAATTGTAAAATTGTAAAAAAATGTAAAAATAATTATTTTTTTCTTCTCAAATAGGAGTTTTTCTTCTTAAATAGGAATAAAAATAAAGGTATATTGGAAAATGCATATGCGAAAAATATTTAAAATATTACATAAATAAATTAAACTATTAATAATAATGGTGTAAAAATATATTTTTATGTAAATTTATTTAAAAAAATACATTTTCCTATATTCTTTTTTCTCTTCTTGCTCCCGTATAGGAGATTCAGTATTTTCAAAAAAGAAAGTTCAAGATTATTCTTGATTTTTTTCATTTCAAAAAAGTCAATCATATTTTGCCTATATTTTTTTTGAAAATACTGAATTTCCTATACGGGAGCAAGAAGAATAAGAAGATAGACCATGATATTTTATTTATAAGTATTTTATTTGCGATACATTATAGAATGGTAATAAATAAATAAATTAATTATTTATTTTAATAAAACAATATAGGAAAATGCGTTGGTAAATTCCTATTCGTTTAAGGAATAAAATAAAAATAAAAGAGTAAATTAGAAAAAAGAGTAAAATTAAAGAATTAAAGAGTCATAAAATGCATATTTGTTATCATTGTATTGATTATAAAACTGATTCTTTAAGTGATATGATTAGACATTTTAAAAGAAAAAAAAATTGTAATTCTTCAACTTTATATGAGTACGAACATTGTAAAGAGTTAAGTAAAAGAAAATATACATTTACATTTAATACGACGTCTTTGTCAAAGGATGATTATATTTATATTATAACTCATTATTATGAAAAAAATAATATAATACATGAAAATTTTCGTAGTAAAATCAATGAAGTCATTTCAAATAATATTTTATCCCAATTTATGAAAAATAATGATTGTGAATCAATGAGTGATAATGAAAGCGATTCAAATGATGATATAATAAATTTTATTTGTAATAAATGTAATACGATATTTAGTAACAAATCAAATTTAAAAAGACATTTGGAAAATGAGAAGGCATGTGAAAGAAAACAGCATGAAAACTTTATATTTAATAAAAATAAGATCCAAAATAGTATTATCCAACAAAAAGAGATGATGAATCAAAATATTACCAACACCTATGTCGATAATAGTAAAAATATCAATATTCAAAATAATAATAACAATAGTAATAATAATGTATATCACTTTCAAATCAAAGATTTCATCCACGATCGGTACGATATTAGTCATATTAAAGATGACTTTTATGCAAAAAAAGACTTCTTCTTATATCACAACTTTTTGCGTTTGATTATGGAGAATAAGAAGAATCATAATATCTTCTTTTCCAATAATGAGGCCATTGTTTATACAGACAATGAATTATGTAAAATGACTTCCGATAAAGCCGGATATTTAATTCTCGACAAGTTAAATCAATCCTTTCATCAACTCTTACACAAACAAGAGCCCGAAACCAAAAATTATTACGGTTTTATCTCCACCTACTATCGCATTATTCTCGGACATTATAAACATGATACCATTCATAAAGATTATGATGTAGATGAACGCCAATTTGTATATACCGCACATAGTAATATGTTTCGCAGTCGCGATAAGTATTTAATGAAGATGATCTCGACACTTGAAAAGTGTAAAAATAGCGCGCGTGAAAATATGTTTATTACATTGGATGAAATTAAAAATATTCCTATGATGAACCCAAATATCGAAGATTACGCTTCCATACGAATGCGCTATCGCGACTTAAAAGATTAATGATTTATTGATTTTTATTTTCATTTTCATTTATCTTTTCATTGATCTTTATTCAAATACTTGTTTTTATATATAATTTATATAAAAAGAAAATAAGAAATAAAATGGATCAATCACGTGATTCATAAGAGGGTGTTTCGGATGTATAAGAGCTATTATCATCGGGTTCGCGTTGAATTTGAATATTTCGTCTTTGTGAAGTCGTCATATGATTAATACCTTCAAAGTGGGAGTGCTCCTCTTGTGCCGGATAAGTATCATATAAATTCCCCGCTTCACCATAATAATTCGATGTATAATAACAATTTTCTGGATAAAGTGGCGTATAACGAATACACTTCTCAATAAACCAACTCTTCTCCACTTCCCAAGATTCACCCATCTTTCGACCCTTCTCAAAAGTCACCTCCTTGGATGCAAAGTTAATCCCACAATAGACCACAGGAATATTTAATCCACGTGCGATATGATAAAATCCACTACGAATATGCTCCACCGGACGACGCGTCCCTTCCGGCGCAATACATAATACATAATCATCCGCATCTTGTAACTCATTTACCACCTTCTCTACGACATTTTGCGAATGTACGGCTTCTCCACCTACGGGAATGATGCGCGTATATGGGAAGAAGCGGACACATATATCATTGGCGGGTGCACCAAACTCCTCTTTCATCATAAAGTAGATATGTAATCTTTTTTTAAAGTAAGCGTGGTAAATCATCGAACAGATGACAAAGTCATAAATGGATGTATGACTCATTACCATTACACATTTACTTGGAACATTTCGCAAAGAGTTATGTTGAATACGGAATTGTAATAGATCTAAAATGATTTGGGATGCGTAGGTTAAGAAGGTTTCAAAGTACTTTTTACAATACGAGTAAAGATGAACTCCTACAAAGAGAAGAAGGATCCATGAGAAGAACATTTTATCTATTTTATCGATTCCTTTTACTCTTACAATACTACCTTCTATAGAGAATCTTTTTACATTCTTTTCCCCAATCAACCTTCCTTTGATTCAGAAGGTTCATCGAAGGAATACTCTTCTTCTACATCTTCTTCTACATCTTCAAACTCTAAATACTCCATATCTTCACGATTACACTTTGTGCTCTTTACATCTGCATCCATATTTATCTCTTCTTTATCCGAATCATAGATATACGATTCATTTACTTCAAGAGATCCGATAAGAGCTTTTTTGATCTCTTCTCGTTTTTGAACTCTCTTCAAAATATTTCCCATCTTCTTCTTCTTCTTTATGATTACTTTTTTTTTAACTTTCTTATTTTTTTATCAACGTATAAAAAAATATCTTTCTCATCATAGAGAAGATCACAAATAAAATATTTATATCATTATGGAATCACCAAATATTTTAGGAAAGATGAATCAAATTCTTGGATATCGTTATGGTTCAAATACATTTTTAATTCAAAAAAATATTTCATTTGATGAAGTGAATAAAAAGTACGCTTTTGTAACCATTACGCCATCCAATAACCAAGAGTTGCGTGTTGTCTCTTATCCATTCTTTTTACAAAAACGTGAGAATTTTTTGGATTATCAAGAGGAACATGTTCATGAGGTTAAGATGATTTGTGATGAAACTCTTTTATGCCAATTTGTAAAGAATGATATGAATTTAGAAGAGCATTATGAGTATCCATACTTTTTGATTGAATATAGTGAAACCACGAATCCTATGATTCAAAAGTTAATTTACGAACGCAGCGAGTATAAAAATCTTCTTTATCAAATTAAACATGAAAAAGAAGAGTATGAGAAGAAGATCAAAAAGATCCAACAGAAGATCAAACAATTACATCATGATGAAAAAGTATTAGAAGATGAACTTTATCTTCATTATAAAAAAACAGCTTATCATTGAGTCAGCTTATCACTGAACCTTCTTTCCGTGAATCTGCAATTTCTTTGAAACCATTTGATGATGAGCGCGAAGGTCATCATCACGATTCTGAATATAGCGAATACGCTCCTGCTCCTCGCGCTCTCGCTCTCGTTCATAATTATCATAAATATGCTTCACTTCCGGATCCATTGTATGCGAAATACGAGAGCGCTCGCTCTCTAACTCTTGTAGATTACGGTAATCTTTACGCAACTTTACTTGACTTGGGTCAATCAACACATTATCTTCAAAGAAGGCTTGTTTAATATCCGTATATTTACCACTTTGGCTAAAGTTTCCAGATGCACCGATTTGCGCACAATGGACTTTGGATGAACTATCAAACGCATCGGGTAAAAGAGGCTCACTCTTTCGATTTCCTCGTTTACTCTTCAACTGATCGAAGTGTGCGTTAAAGATCTCTTTATTCATATTTTGACTAAATACAGGTGCTTCCTCCTCCTCTTCGCGCATTCCATCCTTTAATAGATCCGCATATCCACGTTGATTCTCATCTTCTACACGATACTTTTCAAAGAGTGTATTAAACTTCTGAATATCAAAATCCTTCCCTGTTACATCCATCTCATCCACATCATTTCCCTTTGTTAAAAACTCATTCAAATTTCGCTCTTTTACCGGAATTGGCTTCTTTCGCCCACGCTTTTCTATTACAGATGACGCTGTTAGATCTTGCGTTCGCTCCGCAATCTTACTTGCTAAATCATAGGATTGAGAATAATCCTTCTTTAATAGATCTCCCACAATGGGGGTTCCGGATGCGTGATTCATATCTCGTTCTCTACTATGATTTGAAATATTTTTCTTTTCATAATCTTCCGCCTTCTTTAATAAATAAATATACGATTGCGTAATTACTCCAAAGTGATCCGCATACTCTTGACCCGCCTTATCTGGATGATACTTCAACGCCATCTTCTTATACGCTTTACGAATATTCGATATTTCTAAATCTCCATGTTCCAACCCCAAAATTTCATATGGATTGTATTGTGATTCAAATTTGCGAATCTCTTCCCGTAACTTTTCACGCTTCTTATCCATATAACTCTTGAATTTACTTCGTCGCTGCTTTTCATGCTTCTCATACTCTTGCTCCTCCTTCTCATAACTCTCCTCATACTCTTGAATTTTATCATTGAAGTTGTTCTTTTGTAATTCAATCGACGGCAAAGGTCGCTCTATCAATGAATCCAATGCCCGATCATCATACATAAACGACGACGATGCCATCGGATAAGGTATCATCGCAACAGGTTGCGCTACATGATGCTGTTGATTTCGGAAATCCTTTATCATCTCATCCGTCGGCTGATGAATCCGATTTGGAAATTGCGGCAACGCATGTGGTTGTTGCTGCGGATTAAACTGATTTGGACTCTTATACGCAACATATTGCGGATTTTGCTGTTGCTGTTGATAATATTGTTGCGCTTGTTGCTGCTGTTGATGATACTGTTGTACTTGTTGAGGTTGTTGATAATATTGATGTGAATGGGGTGGATATTGTATATGTTGTTGAGGATATCGTTGAGGATTATGATGTATATTTTGATGATGTTGCATATATTGATGATGTTGTGGGTTATAGGGTTGAGATGTATGTTGTTGAATAGGTTGACGACTTGCGCTGCTACTCGCTGGACTCTTTGAGTCCCAAGCGAGTTGTTTCGCTTTAACACTCTTCTTCTTTAATACTCGTTTTTCATCTTCATGATCGGAGGGTACATTTCCCATTTTATCAATCCTTTAATCTATAACTCCTTTTTTTCTTAAAGAATTAAACCCGTTTGATGCGAATCCGCTCACTCCATAGATGCTTTTTCGGAAACAAGTAGAGTTCAAATAAATAACTCTGATATAACTCATTATGATCTTCCACATCTAATTCAATATGTTTATTTACCATAAAACCATATGATGGGAAATAAACCTTTATATAGGTTTGATACTTCTCTATTACAATCCCTTCACTCTGAAGAGTATATTCATACTTCTCCATATGTTGATATAAGAGATCCAAAATCTTACTCTTGTTCTGATATCTTCGAAATCGCACTCCCATATCATTCATATGTAAAACAACACTTTCAGAGAGCACAACCTCTTGTGGCAATGTATTCGTAAAGAGTGCGTGAATATACATATCACAAAAACGGCGAATCGGGGACGTATAGTGTGTGTAATACGGAAGGGAAAACTCCTTACAAATCGAAGCATGTTGATTTACTTCTTTATCTCCATCTTCTTCTTGATAAAATTGATAGAGTGCCGCCTTATTTTCAAAGAGTGGAATCATTTTTTTATTACCGTCGGATTCGCACCCTTTGGGCTGAACGCGTAAAAGCGCACGCGTGCCAAAACGTTGGACTGCCTCATACGCCATCGTCGAATTCGCATAAATCATCCAATACTCCACCAACTTATGACTATCTTCTAATAAATGATCCTGACGACTTGCGCTACTACTCGCTGAACTCTTCGAGTCCGAAGCGAGTTGAAAGAGCTTCTGAGAGAGTGTCCTAAATCCGTGTAGCATCTTCTCTTTTCCAGACAATGACGCGACATCATCCTTTTGTAAAATCGCATCTACACTCTCATAATCATAATTCTTGACAACATATACTACCGTCTCTTTCACTTCATACGAGACGATCTTATACTCCTCGATCTGATAAATGATCGATAAAGCACACTTCTTCTCCCGTTCTACAAGAGAACCTAAATGAGTTGAATACTCTTTGGGAATCATATCTATATTTTTGGTATGGGTATAAAGGGTAGATACACGTTGCGAAAAGATGTCAAAGTAATACGGATTTTTTTCAAAGTACTTCCACACATATGAAATATGAATCCCTACCTCCATTTTCCTATCACCCTTCTCCACAAAGTGAAATCCATCATCAATATCTTTACAACCTACCGGGTCAATCGTATAAATTTGATAATCTTCACGCTTCTTTTGAAGCGCATCGTGAATAACCTTATCAGCTTCATACTTCTTCTTATCCATCTTACACTCCTTCACTGTATGTAAATCATACACATAACGCAAATAGAGATACTCCGCATCTTTATCACCCACATTTCCAATATAATCTAAGACAGATCCCAACGGATATTTACTCTCCTTACTCCACTCTACAAATTGAAAATAAACATACTTCTTATGCGTTTCATTCTCATACTTTGATGGAAGATAAAAGGTTGGATAACGTTTATCATACGGATGACATAGATAAATCGTCTTCGAATTGTGAATTCCATACTTTGTCTTACTGTCACATAGTAGAACACCCGCTATTTTATGTACTTTTCGCTCTTTGATCTCAAGAATCTTCCGCTTTTCATTACACACAATCACACAATCTCCATGAAGCGCGTGTACATCATTCTCATACAAATGATGAATCTCATTATCATAAAGTACTTCCATTTTATTTTTTATTTCTTACTCTTTCTTCCACGCCACCTTTCTATATCTCTTACTCATTTCCATTTCCTTTTTTCTATTTTGTTAAAATAATCATTTTTAACAAAGATATCAAATAAAAATAATGAATAAAAATACTATATATTTTGATTTCATTTAATGATGCTTCGATGAAGAGGTCTTGTGTGTCTTCGAACTCTTGACAGTTGCCTCGTCTCCACCACTACGCTCCTTCTTCGAACTCTTCACGGTAGCCTCATCCGTAGTAGATGATGCGGCGGCTGCGGCGGCAGCAGCTCCAGCACCCTTTTGAGGCGAAAGACCCATCATATGCTCTTGAAGTGAGACCATTCGCTCAAAGCACTTGGCAATACGATGAATATCATTACGCATCTGCTCGATATGCTTAGTATTCTCTACAAGTGCGGCACTATGGTCGCAAAGAAGATCCACATATTGGACGATGTTATTTCCATTATCGTCCTCCAGAAGAGTGCACATTCCTTTATAGAACTCATTGTTCGAAAGGTCAATATTCACCTCCGAACCCTCTTCACTCTCCTCGTCGCTTCCACTTCCGCTCTCAGAACCTGAACCACTTTGCGAAGAGCGCTCCGAAATGGACTTCACCTCGTCATGTGCGTGTTCGTTATGGAATTTTGACATTTTGATAAAATAAAAAGAGAAACTTTTCTTTTTCTACTCTTCTTATGTTGAAACTTCTCTAAGTCCATTTTATGGAATGAACTTTATCACTCTTTTTCGGTTTTACCGGAACCGCCTAATTGCGCCACATGATATACCATAAATAAGATTCCTATCAAGAGAGACACCAAAAGAAGTGTTCCTAAAAAGAGAAATAGCATACTTCCTTTTGAACCCGCATGGGTACATAACTCACGCATATTACGAACATTTACCAATGTCATGATTGATTATATTATATATGACCTTCTTCTATTTATGAAGTATATATTTTCCAATATAAAAGAATAATATCAGTAAAAGAGCAAACCCAATGAGAAAGAGAAATAATGTTCCTTTATCTTCTTGAATACTTTCTTCTTTTACTATTGTATCCAACATAACGAGTAGATCATTTTGATTTTGATTCTGATTCTGATTCTGATTTTCATCTTCATCTTCATCTACCTTCTCTCGTTGAATCACGATCATTGTACCATATACTATACTCAACGTATACTTTTTTAACACCAATAAAGCTCAAGATAGATTTTAATATAATAGGTGAGAATGGCAAGAATAATAAAGAGTGCGACTAACATTAAAAACTTCCTTCGACGCAACTCTTTATTCTCAATTTGGAGTGAAAAGATCTCCGGTTTTATATAGAAGAGCAAGAAGACCAAAATCGCATAAATCAATACTAACTGTTTAAATTCAAAATCCATTTTTTTGAATATACTCTATTCACTCATTTTATTTTTTTCATAGCAAATAATCTATCTCTTTCAAGAGTAGATAGATTCATATTATAAAATAAAAAAATAAAAAATAAAATGAACTCATTCATTCCAAAAAAGAGTTCTCATTATTTATATCTTACCTTTCTTATTGCTCTTCTTATCTTACTCTTCTTCTTTATCCGTCAAGAACGTCGTGAAGATTATTATAACTACTTCTTACCCTACTACTCCGCAAATAGTAGTGATGCCTATAACTTTTACCAAAAGAATGAAGATGAGTACAATCAAACCAAAAAGAGCTTTCTTTATCAACCCGTACGTATCGGACTTCATCCCATCCACGATATGAGTCAAATGATGAAGCAGCTGGGCTCGATGTTTGTTGCCAAGAGCAATATTCAAAAAGTGCTCTATATCCAACGTAATAGTGAAAAGGAGTTGATTGAAGCGTGTAATCAACGCAATATTGATATTATCAACTGTGCCAATCCACTCATCTCCAACGCATATACTTTTAAAGATGCAAAGAATTTGCGATTTATATGTAATACGAATAAGATGTACTTTTATATCATGAGTAATCGCGCTTCCAAGATCGAATCTCTCGATGACATCTCCAAGTACGCAAACGCTTCTTTTACCATTGCGGTGGATGAGAAGGAGAGTGTATCGGAGCTCTTTTGTAAAGATATCATGAGTTTAATGGATTATCAAGAGGGACGGGATTATCAAATCATCTATTCAAAAGATGGTTTGAAAGCATTGAGTGAAGAGAAGGCACAGATTGTGATATACGCACTTCCTTATCATCCACAACTCTTTCAAGAGCGTTGTTGCGCTGTAAATACAGAGCTCTTCTTCTTACCCTTTGATCTTACATCCCATAAGAAGAGCCTCTTCTTTACCAAAAATTTCTATTATATTCCTGATTTTTATGATTTAAATGACATTTGCCCCTCATACTTGCCGAAGAAGTATGGTGGAAAGACATATACGCGATTTTCCGCACAAATTCCAATTGTCTCCTATTATCATACACTTGTGTGTCATGATCGTTTTGATGATAAACGTACGAAAGAGATTTTACGAACCTTTTATGAAAACGTGGCTCTCTTTAATCAATTACCCATCTTCCATAAAGCACCTCTTTACAGAACCCAATTAAACGGTGGGCCACAGAACGCACTTCCTATTAATCATGGAGCAAAACAATTCTTTATGGAGAAAGGATATATTACGATGAGTGATAATGAGAGTTGTAAATATTTAGTTGGAGTAGAAGCGTGTAATAAGGATAGTTTAGAGAAGCATGGATTTGAGGAACATGGGAAAGTATTAGACTCTATCTTCCGAATTCGTTGAAAATGAATGAATCATTTGATATTATTTGATTTCTTTCATATATGCGATCTCATCTTCTTGTGTTTGTATAATCTTTCTTAAAAGGTCATTTAAGGGATCACTTCTTCTCTTCTCCTCTTTTTCCAAATACTTTCGACTCATCATAATTGCCATTGAATGATGAGGTATCATTGAACGAACGAAATTCGTTTGATTGACAAACCATTGATTTCGAATCAAAATGAGTGAAAGTATAATCATGATGATACCAAAGAGCAACATTTTGCGACTTTGATAATAAATACTCATAAAGAAGAACATACCTCCAATCATCATAAAACTCATATACAAGTCGTTGATATTGAATCGTATATCTTCCACTTTATTTACAAATGCGTTCATCCCAGAGAAGAGTCCCGCAAGTATCATCGCAATACTCATCACCCAGATACTCTCATTCGAACTCATATGATGTTGATGGTTCATTTTTTATTTTATACTATTTTATACTATTTTATACTATTTTATACTTTGATATAAAATAATAAAAATGAATATCAAGTAATACTCTTCTCTCTTTCCTCTCTTCTTATTTTTAAGAATCGACGTTAACAATTTTATTCTGTTGATTAGGATAGTTCCGTGTATAAAGCTGATTTGCATGATTTGCTCGCTCTTCAATATCTCCATCAAATGCAAAATCCGGTGAGTTCAAAAATGGATACTTCTTTAACACGTTAAATGTGTCATTCTTCGCATATTGCGCATCACAACATGTGTCTAACTTTGTAGATGACGTCCACTTACTTCCACCATCGCAATGATAACACATGGGTTTGTACTCTGGATGAGGTACAAAGTGGTGATATCCAATGGGTATCATATTAACCGGAAGTTCGCACTGTCCGTTGGCTAAACACTTTCCGCGACGATTGGGATAATTCTTATTGGCTTGAAAGAAGGGACACTCTTCATCACTCTTACACGGTTTATCATAAATCCCCTTGGGTTTAACACGTCCATAAAAGTCAAAGGGGGCTTCACACTGTTGTCGTGATAAGTAAGGTAAGATGATATTACTCTTTGTTGTCGGATGTAAATAGACTTTAAAATCGGTATTGAAACAAGCATATGCCTCCTTCAGATCAAACTGTTTTAAGTACTCTTTTCGCTTTGCCAACTCTTTATCTACATCGCGATAATAATCCTCATCATCGTGGCGATAATTATCATTTAAGATGGAGTACTTTTCCCCACTCTTCCGTAATCCAGCACTCTCATTTAACAAGTATTGAGAACTCTCATTGGCTCCAATATAAGTGGCACTTTTGATTTGATAGATATTATTTGGTAAAACATATCCACGATAAAAGATGGTGGGAGTGAATGCGTCATTTTCGCGGAAGATGACAACTTTAATGGTATATATCTTCTTTTTGGGATCTTTTTTGTGATATTGAATGGATTGTATGGCATACTTATAAATATCGAAAGGGGTGGTTCCAAAGGTGATTAAATCTTCATTGGAGAGTATGGACTTTTGCTTCTCATTCACGCGTTCAATAAAGAGTTGATTAAGACGATTGACATCATCAATGGGACTCTTAATCTTTTCGTAGGAAAGGCGATTTTTACGAGTGGGGTCAAACTCCTTTGCACGATGAATCCAACTCTTCTTATTTAACGCATATAAGTCATACTTCAACTCAAACTCATATTGAAGATCTTCATCTGGTTTCATTGGATTCCGCAAAACGGTTTCATACTCCTCTTCTGCTTCCATATGATTTGGATCATTTACCAAAGGGATTAACGTATTGTAATCAATTAAACCTTTTGAGTAAGAGTTGTTTCCAAATTGTGCGGTTTGGGGTAATACATTATATGCCATATTTCGGTCAAGAGGAATCTCTTCTAAAAAGTCAGTATTCTGTTCGTTAGGAAACTCTTTCCAATACTTGTCGCAATTACTTGTGGAGACGCCATCTTGTGGCGCATAGGTCAAATCCACATTTTCTGTATTCGGTGAGCCAAAAGGATTGCTTGAAGGTATTCGATTACAATAATCTTCTCTTCGAACTCTAAAGAGTATATAGAATAGTAGTAATAGTATAAGTAATAGTATGATATATATATGAGAGTAAGTAAATTTCATCATCCTCTTTATCTACTGTAGAAGTATATATTTTTTATTATCTATAAATAGTAGATTTGAAATTGAATTCATATGGGTAAAAGAGAGAAAAAAGTTAAAAAAATAGTTCGTAAGCGTTCGGATTCAACCTCTTCCTCCTCTTCATCTTCCTCCTCTTCATCTTCCTCCTCTTCATCTTCCTCATCCTCATCTTCCTCATCCTCCAAAGGGAACCAAGGTTCCCTTTTGAACCCTCCTTTTCATAAAGATAATCAGCATATCATCCGTTTTTCGAAAGATGACATTTATCTTCATGAAGTATTGAGTAGTAATATGAAGAAGTATAACCAAAGATGCGTTTGTAAAAAGCGCCATGGTTGTGAGTGCCCCTGTATTGAAAAAAAGTATGTTTTAACGAAAGAGTACATTGGATACACTGGTTACACCGGCCCTCGGGGTTCCACTGGTTATACGGGTTATACAGGCAGTACCGGTTATACGGGTTATACAGGGGATACAGGTGATACAGGTGATACGGGTTCTACGGGTGCTGGATGGTATGAAGGTGAAGGAATCCCAACAGTTCCAGGTACAGTTGTAGGCGAGTTTTATTTGGAATCTGTAACAAAAGATTATTATCAATGGGATGGAGTTTCATGGAATTATCAAGGAACACTTCGTGGAGATCAAGGTGATACCGGAGATACCGGTTATACCGGATATACCGGTGCCGCAGGTATCTCTTCTGGTCTCATCTTCTATTTAGATGGTTCCAATGGCAGTGCACCTGTTATCTCGAATACACTTGAGCTTTTTGCAGATACATCTTCACAAACCGTACAATGTTCTGGACTACAAACAAGTACAGTATTATTAATGGGGACTTATACATCTGATGTGGATGTATTAATAAATACAAATATTGTAAATGGTATTTGGTCTTTAAATCTTCATGCATACTCGAATAGTGATACAGATGTAAAACTCTATTTTGAAGCTTATTATGTAGATGCGGATGGTGTAGGTGGAAAAACATTAATTGCTGCCGGAACAGAAGAAAATGCTATTTCTATTCTTACCACGCCTACTATTTATACATATCATCTATATGTTCCCACTACTATTATTCCAGATATATCACGCCGTATTCAAATTGATATATATGGTATCTTCTTAGGAACAGATAATGAATTATGTATTCAAATGCGTAATAATACACTCTCTTATTTAACAACAACGATTTCAGGAAACTTAATTGGTTATACTGGTTATACTGGTTATACTGGTGCTGGTGCCGGAGGTACTGGAGATGAAACACTTATCTTCTTCTCTTCCCCTACAGCAACGAATGATAACGATTATATCGGACAATCGAATTCTTCAAGTACGATTGAATTTTCTCAAATTGTAATTCCTCATGCAGGAACCATTCAATCAATGTACTTTAGCATTCGCGGTCAAACCGATAGTGTAGTTGTATCCGCAACTCTCAATCAAAATGGTACAAATACTTCTCTTACAGCATCTATCCCGATTGGACTTAGTGGAGCTTCCACAACAGGTAGTATTTCAGTTGCGGCAGGTGATTTAATTACAATACAAGTAAACAGAGGTTTCTCATTAGGCTGTACGATTTCTATCGTCTTCGCAAAAGCATAAGAAAGAAAGGAACCCCCATCGGGCTCATTCTTTGAATGAGCTGGAAATTCGTTCTCCTTTCGAACATCATCGCTATATTAATTTTTTATATAATAAAATGCTTATATGAAAACACGCTCCCAAATAATTTTATAAAAAATAGTTTCAATTATTTATATAAATTCAATTATTTATATAAATTCAATTATTTATATAAATTCAATTATTTATATAAATTCAATTATTTATATAAATTCAATTATTTATATAAATTCAATTATTTATATAAATTCAATTGGATATAGAGGAAATTATAACCCCCGAACAATATTATCAAAACATTCTTCCTCATTCTGAATATATTTTGTTTGATAACATTGTTCGGGGATAAAAATATAAATACTACTTTCCTATTAGCGGGAGGGTTCCCTTTAACATGGTGCTTTCTTAGAGAACGCTTCTCCGATCACCTCTTGTAAATAATACTTCTCTTTACCTTTACCTGCCATCAACTCTTCCTTGGATAACTCTTTAAACCAATCCGGATATCCAGGAGCCGTATTATATAACGGGAAGAAGTATCTGCGCTTCGAACACTTTTTCACATCATATGGATGTAAAATGTCATTTAACTTATTTCCTTGATCGTCGTACTCCTGACACGTTGACGGCAAGTGAAGATAATCCCATGAATCCCCCATCTCCCTAATACACTTCTTTAATCCCTTCTTTCCAATCTCGTGATACGAGAAGTCAGCATTCGACTCAATCACACTCTTTGCATGCTCTTTCACGCACTTCATAAATCGCGTCTTTGGCTTACTCATCATCAACCAATTCGTAGGATCATACTTTCCATTGGGACGAAGATGACATGACTCCCGACTACGACCACAACCAAAACCCATATAATCTTTATCACTCTCCATTAACTCTCGATAAAGAGGACATAAACAACGGGTCACAATAATATCCGCATCAATCCATACACCTCCATACTTTTCTAATAACGCATAGCGATAATAATCCGTCTTATGAGGAATGGAGAGGTGCGAAAGGTTCATACTCTTTATTTCAGGCAAGTAGGTTGAAATCTTCGACTCATCTAATAAAACGATATCAAAACACGATTTGCAATTATGTTGAACGGAGTCATAACATAAATCAATATATCCGGGCTTCTTCTTACCTGGAAGTGTCTCCCAATAACACCATAACTTGGGCTTTGGTTCATCAAATCGTTCAATTGTCACTCTCTTCGAAGCCCAATAGAAGAAGAGTACAAGCAGAAGGAAGAGTAAAGCCACTGAGAATCCAATATACTTTTTAATCAATATTTTCATAAGAATCTTTGCAAATAATCGCATTTTATAATACTCTTCTACCTTATTCATCTATAAAAAGTATATTCTTCGGAGAATAAATGAAGATCCATCCATCTCTTCTTTATTTTTTACATAATTGATTTCGCTTAACGAGTCCAAATGCTTCCAATCCTTGAAAGACCGTATAACGCAACTTATTCCCAATACAGTAGTTATGGTAATGAACGGATAACAAAAGTAAAAATAATATAAAAAAGAAAAGATAGGTAGAGTAATTCATTCTCTTTTTTTCTCTTCTTCAATCTACTTATAGAGAAGAGAAGTTTTAACACTTTGGATAAATAAACAAGTTTATTTTATCTATAATCTTTCGAATCCTACAATAAATAAAATATTTAAGGGAAATATGAGTTCTCCTCATAATATTCATAATACGTTACAAGATTTTGAAGAAGAGAAGCTTCATATTCAAGATAGTATGAGTCAATTTAATGAAGTACTTCATGATTTTCGTTCGATGGAACGGCGAAATTTATTCAATGAAGATCCAAAGAGTAAGAGCCAAAAAAAGATTCACACTCATATTCTCTTCCACTTAGAAGATCAAATGGAGATGATTCAAAAGAATTTTGAAAAGATTACTCACCAACAATTTGAAAAGAAGTTAGAAGATAGCATCTATCACGAAAAGATAAAAAATAAGGTTGAAGAGTTATTAACCTTCTCGATTGACGAGTATAATCAAAAGACATTACAAATTGAAAATAGTATTGAAACCATATGTAAAGAGGTTGAGCGCTTGATGAATGAGCTTCATGATTATATTCATCATTTACATACAATTCAACATAAGATGAACTTTATCTCAAAGTATGAGAAGATGGAAGAGACCCATTATGATCTACACTCATTGAGTGAAATGATTGACCTTTATGAGAAGAAGATTAAAGAAGAGTTAGAAGCCAAAACGATTGCTTTCATACAATCTCATACATCTGAGATTCATGACCGCTTTCATATGATACAATTGCTTCAATCTCAATTGTATCAAAAGGTAGTTACAAAATATAGTTGTGGAATCTGTTTAACAAATCAAATTGATGGATATTATCCATGCGGACATGTGGTTTGTCGAAGTTGCGGAATTAAAAATCGCAACGTTCATCTTTGTCCCTTTTGTAAAAGTGAAGGCCTTCTCAAAACACTCTTCTTTATTTAATGATTTACAATTAAATGATTTACAATTATGGCATCTTCTTTGGAAAGAGTCGTTGCTTCTTCTCCATATAAGAAGCATACTCTTGATTGTGTTTTACAACATCTTGACGTTCTAAAAACCAAAAGAGGTGAGAATCTGTATATTGAATTCGTCCATAAGAGTGAAGTATAAAATCGGCAATTCGATCTTCACAAAAGTATTGATACAAAATTCCTAATGGTTTGAAGACAAATAGATCCGGATAACACTTTTCAAAACACGTCTTATACAACATCAATAAGTGTAATCGCTCTTCCAAATCCCGACACTTTGAAAATCCAAATTGCGAACATATTTCATCATATGGTGGAATTTTATGAAGTTTAATATAATAACTTAGAAAGAATGTATTGTCATTAAAAAAGTTATAAAGTACCGTCTTTAATACATCGATCTTCTCTTCACTCGTTAAGTGCTTATCCATGATATCTTCATTAACATCATTGAACTTTGTAGAGATCGCTTTTGTTAAATAGTAATCAATCGGTTGTTGTTTTAAATGTTGATTTTGACTTGAATGTTGCATCTTTTTTATTTTACTTTATCTTCTTTACTTCTCTTTATATAGAAGAAAAGAGAGAAGAGAAAAGAAGAGAAGAAAAAAAAGAAAAAAGAGAAAAGAAGATGGTGAAGCGACTTCATTATATTCCTCCAGAGAAGGATTACGGATGTTGTGAATATAAATTGAAATTAATCTATAATATTGAAGAAGTACGTGTAAAGAAGTTGAATAAGATCGCAAGTCAAATGAAGTACAGACTTTATCAAGGAAGAGGAAAGGCGATTTATATTTTGGGCGTATCCGATCAAGGCGATGTAGAAGGAATCACACAAGAGGAGTTGGAAGAGTCGATTGATTTTTTAGAAACAGCATGTGCGATGATTGGAGCACATATTTATAAAAAACGAATGTATAAAGGAAATCACGGATTTATAGGAACATTGCGAATTGCGATCAATGATATCAATCTTCTTGAAACCACTTTTTTATAAGTATAAGAGAAATATTTTATCTTATCTTACATTAGAAAAGAGAATCAAAATCAAAAAAGATGGAAGAGGTTAAAAATATGAACGTTGCCGTAAATAATGCGGTTAAAAACGAAAGTGCGAAAAAGTCTTCTTCCAAAAAAGTCATGAAAGGCAAAAAGGAGGAGCGTCGTTTCAAATTATCCGAGCCCCTCATTAAGTTCAAAGAGTCTAAAGGTCAAGTGGTTTCATCCAAGAATCCCCACGGAATGTATAGCGATAATATCCCCTTAAGCGCCGCTCGCAAATGCTACCGCCGCATTGCCCGCTCCATGCAACTTGAGGCGGAGAAGGCAGGCAAGCCCATCTCCAAGGTGAATCAACGCGTTGTCTTCTGCTTACTCGAATTAGGAAACCGTGGCGTTGAGATTGACCGCTTCTACTACGTCGGTGACAATAAGATTAAGAAGCCCATTACCAAATTCGTCGGACACAACATCAAGACCGGTAAGAATAAGACGATCACTACTCACGTGAAGCCCGATGTTAAGGCTCTTACTGAAGCCGAATACACCGCCATGACCGGTGGCCCGAAGAGCGCTAACCGCAATGCGTCGAAGTCGGCTTCAAAGAAGGAGTCGAAGTCGAAATCCGCTTCTAAGAAGGAGGCAAATATCCCTTTAAACGTTGTACCTGAGGTGATGAATAAGTAAAAGAGAAGTAATGAATGGAATAAATAAGCAAGAATCATAACTTTCTATTTTTGAGAGAAGAGTGATATTTTATATCATCTATACAATAGATGATATTTCATAAAGATGGATTTGGACGGTTTCACCTCCTACTATCAAAAAGCCATATATCCCAAATGTAATCGTATTTATGTCATTGGTGATATTCACGGCGATTTAAAAGCATTTATTTACTCTTTGCGTTTAGCAAACGTGATTGATAAAAATTTAGATTGGAATGGTGGTAGCGCACATGTCATACAAATCGGTGATGTCTTTGACCGCAAATCGCGTTTAGGAGATCAAATCCAAAATGATGAAGATAGTGAATTCAAAATATGTGCGCTTATGCTAAAGCTCCAATATCAATCTTATCAAGCAGGTGGTGGATTTCACTGTATTATAGGAAATCATGAATTAATGAACGTGATGGGAATCCACGATTATGTATCCACGGAAGGAAAGAATCACTTCCTTCGAAACCGCATGGATCGCACCACCTATCTACAACCTGGCTCTCCCTTCGCAAAGTATATGGCATGTACTTGGAATCCCATCGTGAAGATAGGGGATTGGATCTTCTGTCATGGTGGCATCTCTCCCAAAATTGCGAAGAAGTATAGCGTCGATGATGTCAATCTACTTATGCGCGATTACTTATATGGAAATAAGAGCCATCAGAAGAAACCTTACTTTCATGACCTCTTCTTAGGAAGTCATAGCGTTTTATGGAATCGCGATTACTCTACACACTCCAATCATCGAAGCAAAGCCGAAGAGTCGCTACGCGCACTAAACGCAAAACATATGGTTGTAGGACATACGATACAGAGTAATGGAATTATGTCGCGATATGATGGAAGCATATGGAATGTGGATACAGGAATGTCCGAAGCATTTGGCTTGCGTAAAAATCCAAAGGAGCGCGTTCAAATTCTATTTGTGGAGAAGAATGAGAACGCAAAGATCTTAAAGTATTAAGAAGTTTTTCTCTTCTACTCTTTTTTATTTACACATCATAAGAAAATATAGAAGGTTAATATAGATATAAAAAGTTTAAAATGTTATTTAACTCGGAGAAGTTTAACTTCAAGTATGAAGGATATGCGCTCTCTGAACGCAAATTTCACCGCAATGAAGAGGCAATGCTTAAAAACTTTTTAAAGATGAAGCGTGAATTCGGCGAATTAAATAAAAAATTCACTGGAAAGACGATGAGCGCTTCGCTCTTCGGTAAGAAGGCTTTAACCACCAATGAAGCAACTCGTCATACTGAATTAAAGAATGTTGCTACTTTTATCGAACATTATGGCAAGATTAAGGAGGAGTTAAGTGATGTGATGAATAAAGTAATGAAGAACTTCTCTATCGGGCAATATTCAACTCCCCAATTTGCGGAAGATTTTGATAATGTGATTTTTAAAGTTCAAGAGCTTAAAAAGACTGTAGTGGGTGGAGTTGCGGGCGGTAAGAAGAAGCGCACTATGAAGAAGAAGAGTACCAAGACCAAGAAGGTGAAGAAGGTGGTTCGCCGTCGTCGCACTACCACTTCTCGCAAATAAATAATAAGATTTAATAAATATTTTAGTATGATACTATAGTAAAGTATAGTATCATATAAAAATGTCTCAGCCCGATTGCGGCTTCTCCATATGCCGAATGAATGGTCGCTATGTATTCTTATTTAAAAAGTATGGTGCCACCTATGAAGTCGAACTTAAAATGCTCCCTGCCACCAAAAATAGTCGTTATACCACCATTCAAACCTATACTGTGTCCGAAAGTAACTTAGAGAACTTTATTAATACTACGGTGGCTGGATATACTCAGTAATAAATATATCGTATTTGACTTCCTTCATACAGCTTCTCTTTCTTCACCGCTTTTCCGTATATATCTTCCGTCTGTTGATATACGAAGAAGCTTCGTCCATAATCTTGTGGCAGCTTATCACTCTTTCCAATCATTCCCAATTGAATCCCGCGTTTGCGATTGTATTGACCCCATATCAGAAGACGAAGTGCGTGATAAAGACGCTTTAACTCCGCTCTTGATAGATCACTTACTTTACGAAAAGGATGGATCTTCGCGTACCATAAAGCATCCGCTCGTAAATAATTTCCCACACCTGAGAGTTGTTTTTGATTCATTAACGCATTTCCAATCGCCTTTTTCATATTTGATTTATGAGTCATCGCTTCTAAGAAGAGTGTAAATGATGTTTCCGGTTTCATAATATCTACACCAAGGGTATTTAACTTCTTCTCCAATGCTTCGTGTGTAGAGAAGACCATCATACTCCCAAAACTGAGTTGGTCGTAAAAGTAGAAGCTTCCCGATTCACATACAAACTCTACATTCAAATGTTTCAACGCATTCTCATAATACTTCTGAATATCTGAATCTACATAACGCTCTCCATTCAATCCATGAATATACTTTTTAGAACCACGCGGCTGATAAAACCATCCTCCCGTTAAACCAAGCGAAACGCCTAAATACAATCCACATTCCAACTGTATATACATAAACTTTCCCTTATTATCAATACTCACGATCTTGGAAGGAAGTGCTTTGGAGAGCTCCACATAACCCTCAAATGGAGCATGCTTCTTATATCGACCCTTTAAAATTACAATCTTCTTAAGCTTCTCTCCTTTCACCTTTTTTAACAGAAAGTCCGCATACTCACGGACTTCAATCACCTCAGGCATCTTTTAGTCTTCTCTTTTGAACGTCTCTTCTATCTTCATATAAGTTTATTATTTATCTTCTCAAAAATGGATATAAAGGAAACGCGTGAAAGAGAAGAAGAGTATCTTTATTCAAAACAAAGCTCAATCATGATCTACTTTTTACTTACCACAAGTGTTATTAATAAGTATCTAAAGGAGGAGCAGAAGCATGCTGAACGAAGCGATGAATTACGCAAAGAGCGATATATGACATCGATTATGAAAAATATTCAGATCCTTTCGTCTTATCCCAACGTGAAAGTACTGATTGTTGAGAATAATGGAAGTGGAAATACTTATTTAAACGTATTTCAGGAGCAGTATAAAGCATCCATCCTTTATACCAACTATAACCAACATAACTACTACCATAAAGGATATGCGGAAATGTATGATATCAAAGCCGTCATTAAAGCATTCGAACTCAATGATGATGATATCATTATCAAGATGACTGGGCGTTATCACATGGTGAATGATTACTTTGTGAAGAGTGTCGTTGAGAATGAAAAGAAGTATGATGCGTTCTTTAAGTTTTATAATGTGTGCCTAAAACGGTATATGCATAATGATTGTATCTTGGGAGCTTTTGCGCTACGTGTTAAGCATCTCCGCGCTTTTGAGTATAAAGATATTTATCTCAGTCCCGAAGCAGAAATGGCAAAGTATGTCAAAACAGAAGCAGCAAATGGAACACTCCGCCTTTGCGAAATGGAAGATCTACTTGTCAAGTGTATCTTTGCGGAAAATAGTGAGAATATCATTGTATAAAGAAAGGAACCGCTTCGGTGAAAGGAACCGCTTCGGTGAAAGGAACCGCTTTGGTTCCTTTCGAACCTCCCGCTATATAAATATATTTATATCATATTTGTTCCCCGAACAATGTTATCAAAACTTTTCTTCATTCTGAATATATATTTTTTGATAACATTGTTCGGGGAAATATTTGTTGAATTTATATATAAATAATTGAATTTATATATAAAATTAAAATGATTGATTTATAAATGTGTGATATCCGAGCAAATAAATGTATTTCCATTAAAATAATCATTATATACATCTTCAAATAAACGATTTGTAATATCGGTTAGTCGTTTATACTTTTCTTGGTTTATACTTCCATTTTTATTCGACGCTTGTTGGAAAATAGTATCTAAATCATTTCGAATATTGTTCTTTACTAATAAAAGATTACGATTACGATTTGGATTACTACAACGTTTTTTCATCATTTGAATGATATATTTTGATATCGCAGCTTCAACTTCACGATCAGATGACGAAATCGTTCCTCGTAAATTACGTAAGCTATTACCACGATTTTCATTCGAGAGTGAATTTAATTGTGCAAAGTAAGATGATAAATCATCTACACGAGCATTAATACAATAAAATGTGGCAAATGTGGGTAATTGAACGACACTCTTATATAGATATGTAGGATCTTTCTTAAAATATTCATTCCATTTACGAATAATGGTTTCAAGTATTTCCATACGTTTTACAAAATTTAGTGTTCTTAAAGTATATTCTTCTTCTTGTACGCCCCTATATTTTCCTGGGGGCTCGAAATAGATAAAGTTCAAAGGAGATGTTGTAAGAATTGAAAACTTCTCTGCGTCGGTAAGAGCACGATTTTTTGAAATAATCTCTTCAATTATTTTCATTGTAATATAACATAAATAAATAAATGTAAAATAATCATTTACTTTTGAAATAGTATGCTCTAATACAGTATAACGATTACCAGTTGGATCTATAAGTAAGATCTTCTCATATGTAATAGTTTCATCCAAAAAGATGACTTTATACTTTTTATCTTGTAGTACTTTATTGATAAATGTTGATAATCCTGTGATTTTAATAGATGGATTTTTTAAAAATTCAAGAAGCGCTCTTGCTGAACCCTCTCGAGTACCCATTTTAATCTTCTACTTTATAATTATATATATAATTTGTTGAATTTATATATAAAAAGGAGGGTTCAAAAGGGAACATATGGTTCCCTTTACCACTTCATCTCTATCACAATTCCCTTGAAACTAACCTTTCCATAATAGTAATTATCACTATTCGTCAATTTATCCCAAAGTGATTTATTTGGTTTTACCACTTTAAATTGTACGCTTGCCTTTTTTGATACTTCATCTTGGAAGTTCGTAAAGCTTCCATACTCCGCAACATCTCCCATAATCACCACCCATCCTTGTTGATCCTTATTATCATTATAATAATTTCCAGCACTATCACGTTTTAAGGTCGTTGAGTAAATCGCAAGATAAGCACCACTCTTTGAAACAAAGATCCACTTTCCACTTTGTACGAACTCATCAAAAGATTGTGAAGGAGCATACAAATACACATTCAAATCCAAATTTGCACTTGACGCATATGTTTTTAACAAATCATATGGCTGATACATCATCAATATCACATTCTTCTCTTGATTGATACATGGCATATGCGAATTCGCATTTGTCTCCTTTAAATCTCCCACCGAAGAGACCTTCCCCGATTGCGTGAATACCGAACTTCCCCCTACATTCGCAATCCATGGTGCTTGTTGTGCTCCCATCTTCCCTCGATTATAATTCTCTAACGACATAAGTGAATATGTACCATTGTTATAAATATGATACTTGATATTTGTTAAATCCGAACAGTCTGTAAAAGCCGTGAAAGTACTTACCGATGACTTGAGTACCGATGTGGGGAAGAGTTTCAAAATCGTATCATACGGATCTATCTTAAAGTGCGAATGCTCTCCCAAATTATACTTATTGATTAACTTAATACTATCATCCACATACTCATTGAAGTAATTCCCCGCACTCCACTGAAAGAGTGTCTTGTCATCTGCGGAAAGTTTTGAATACACCTTGTCAAAATTCACATTTCCAATCGTATAGGTCACATCATATCCCCTTCGCAACGTTGAAAGATCATACGAGATTGGAGTATAGGTGGAAGTCGCCATAAAAGCGGCAACTGGAGAGATGGTATCTTCCGCATTCGCACCGGAAAGGAGATAAACAAGTTTATTAAAGTTATTCTTCTGCGACGAGACCTTAAAACGCTCATACGTGCGACCCGAGGCACAAAAGGTGGATCCGTCATATAAATGAATCTCTAATGCTTGCTTGGTAAGACGGTCGATACAACTCTTCGCAGCATCTCGAATGAACGCATCATCTACAAAGTCATAAAGGTTGAGAAGAGCAGAAAGGGTATAACAATTATAGACTTGTGAATAACACTCGTAAAAACCATATTGCGCCTTTGTCTCCACATACGTTTTACATAATAAAGCACATCGGTCATCGCGGATCTGATGAAGCTGATTCCATAAGTACCATGAGGACAAATAACAGATCATATGATTTTCACTCCAATAACACTTTGCTTTTTCACCCTTTTCAAGCCAAAACTTCTCATCTTTACATAAGATCGAAAGCTTCTCAAATACAGCTTGATATTCATTCGTAGCACTCTCCTTACTCTTTAATAAATAGAGAAGACGGATCAAAAGAATGAGATGAAAATCAGCACTACTCTTACTCTTCGTCGTCTCATTCACATAATCTTGATACGCTTCCTCCAACAACGTACTGGATAACGGAAGCCCAAGTGAAGCTTGTAATAATAACGCATACGTATCATTACTATTTACATTCTTTTGAAGATAAAGCGCTTTGCGATCATTGTAGGTACTCATTTTGGATTCGATGTAAATACTACTCATTACAACTCTTTTTATTTCACATTTCGAAAAAAAGAAGATGGATATATATTTGGGTTGGAAATTTGGGTTGGATATTGTTTATAAATATTTGAATTTATATAAATATTCGAATTTATATAAAAGTTTTTGAGTATTTTTTAAATATTTGTTTGAAACACTTTTTAAGGGGTTTCCCTGTCATCTTAGAGGAGTTTCAACATAGTAGAGTAGGAGGTGGTTCCTCCGCTTTAGACAAAACGTTTTGAGAGAAATGTTTTTGTCGCATGCGTACTTGCCCGAGTGGTCTTAAGGGGGCTGTTTTAAGGGAAATGTAAAATTTCTAAATACACAGCTGGCATTGCCGCGCAAGTTCGAATCTTGCAGTACGCAACTTTTCTTTTAAAAAAGTTTTTTAAAAGAAAATTCAAACATTTATCTAAAAATATAGCATCTTAAAGGTAAGTAGATCAAAAGAGTATAATTATGGAGATCATCCCTTTTGAAAAATCAGTAGCATCGCACCCGAAGGGTGCCAAGTATTGGAGTCCAAAGAATATCGACTCAAATGGAAATTTTATAAAACCGGAAAGTGTTAAATTATCATCTCATCGTCAATATTTATTTGATTGTGATGTATGTAATCATACTTTTTTAAAACGTGTTGCTGATTTAAAATATGGAGGATGGTGTAATTATTGCTCTCATACTGTATTGTGTAAGGATGAAGAGTGTCAAATGTGTTTTCAAAATTCATTTGCGAGTTATGAAGATCAAGAGAAGTTAGCATGTTGGTCGAAAGAGAATGTAGATAAAGAGGGTAATCATATCACTCCAAGAGATATATTTAAATTTACAAAGAAGTATTATCTCTTTGATTGTAAATGGTGCGAACATCAATTTTCACAAAGACCGACAAATATTTTACATGGAATTTGGTGTATCTATTGCGCTCACTTAAAGTTATGTGATGACGAGAAGTGCGAATACTGTTTTTCAAATTCATTTGCGTCTACGCCCGAGCATATTTATTGGCATACTGAGAATCAGCTTAGTGCTCGTCAAGTATTTAAAAACGCTCACACTAAATATCATTTTAAATGTTGTAAGTGTGGTGATAAATTTACACAATTTCCACAAGTTGTTTTCAAAGAGAAGGCTTCATGTCAAAATTGTACTCGACAAACGGAGAGCAAAGTATATCAAACACTTAAAAATCATTATGAAACGATTCAATATAACTTTTATCCATCTTGGTGTAAAAATGAGAAGACAAACTCTATTTTTCCATTTGATTTTGTCATTCCTGAATATAAGATTATTATCGAATTAGATGGAGAACAACACTTTATACAAGTGAAAAATTGGTTAAATGTTGAAGAGTGTCGTCGTCGTGATCTATACAAAATGAAGTGTGCCAATGAGAATGGGTACTCGGTGATCCGTATTTTTCAAAAGGATGTTCTCAAAGATCGGATTGATTGGCTCCGTACTCTTCAAGAGTCGATTCAAGAGATCATTGATCGAGATACCATTCATAACTACTTCATCTCTTTTGATGAAAATTTATATAAAGAATTTATCAACAAGTAAGAAAAGATGATTCACTCGTCTATTTTCTTAAACTCTTCGAGTTCAGAAAATAGTATCGTTATAGAAGTCGTCTCATATACCTCTTTTTTTTCTTCTCTAAAGATTATATGAAATAAATCTTTAGAATGGAGTATATCTTTTATCTTCTTCCACACATCAGCACTCACGATACGAGTAAAAAGTGCTACTCGATCGAAACATATGATGATTCACATTCCCAATCCACTCTCGATGAAGAGTTTGAAGCCAAAAAGCTTTGTTTAAAGTGCGCCTTTCACGCCCAACTTTGGTACAATGAGTTGATTCTGGAGAAGCGGAATATATCTTATCGTACCAAAGCGCAACGTTCCAAATACGCCTTCTCTACCCTTGATCTCAATGATGTAACCAATTCTACTCATCATCCAACGATGATACTCATCTCCTATGATAAGGCAAAAAGAGCACTACAAGAGTTAGAAACAAAGCACGCTTACAAAGCAAGCGATATTGAAGCATATGATACAAGTAAAGAGATTTTATCATGGATTTGCCATATGTACCAAACGTATCATGTACACATCTTTTATGAAGAGTACTTATAAGAAACCTACCGAAGGGTTATTTAATCAATCCTCAACAAGTTGAGGATTAGATTAAAATATCGGTTTCTTATGAACTTCCCTTTATAAAATATATCGTTTTGTTTAATAACATCTTTTATGAACGTCCCTTTGTAAAATATATCGTTTTGTTTAACATCTCTTATGATATACTTCTTATAATTCGCGAAAAATAAATAAGTGAATTAAGTAGTATTATTTCAAAAATAAGAATGACGACTTCCTGCTACCTTCCGAAGAGTTCTTTGAACTCCGAAAAGTTGACGACTTCTCAAGAGGCGCTGCTACTTTCCCCACCTTCCCATGGAACCCATGGGATGGTGCCAGGAAAGTTGACGACTTCTCAAGAGGCGCTGCTACTTTCCCCACCTTCCCATGGAACCCATGGGATGGTGCCAGGAAAGTTGAATTTACATCAAAAGATTCTTCTACACACCTTACAATACTTTTCCCAATATGATTTTCTCGATCAAAATGACCTACTCTTTATCATCGATCATGTTGATATTATTCTTTACTATTACGAAATGATTCATAACGAGTATCTCCTCTTTCTTCCTAAAATTCAATTTTATTTAATGAAAAAGTCTCCACCGTGTTTGATCTCACTCTTTCTTCCCAACAGTGTCTCATCTCACTCTACTTTAAAGAGTGAATTAGAAGCATTTCATATTACAGTGATTCCGTCGGAGAAGATTCATGAGTTCAACTACTTCGTTCAATTTATCAATCGCTTTCACAAAAAACATCCATATCATCCATTTATTCAAGAGTATATTTCAAAAGTAGGTGAGATCTTATTTGAAGAGAATCATCAAATCAAACCGTATCTCATCTCTCACTACAAAGCCAAAGAGTACTACTTTTATGAAAACTCATTCTTACCCAATATTTTATATAAAAAGATTCAATTATCACGCATCGCCCAATTCATCTCCCTCGAACATTATGCCTACAAACGGAGCGAATATATGCTGAGATCCTTCTCTCAAATTGCTGAAGAGCTCGGTGCTATTCAAATCCGCATTTCCCACCATTATATTCAAGATGACGAGAAGATATCAAAATTAGGTGTTATCAATAAGAGTTATATAAGACGAATTGGAAGAAAACGTGAAAAGAACGAGTTATCCTTTGACTTCACCTATTGCGATCATAATTATATTAACTTAAATGAATTTTTATTGAAGAATAAGATCTTAAATGAGAATAAATTTTTATTAAGTAAAGAGGATTTTGATAGTAATGTGGAGTTAAAGTACTTAATCTCCGCACGTTGTAAGAACTTTATTGAAAAGTATTACACACAGTTCAAATCAAGTACACTTAACCACAAAGAGTTAAGTATCTTCTTTACTTTAAAAGAGTTTGATATCAATCTCGACCACTTCAATATTATTTCCGAACAAATTGAGACAACACTTCAAATCGACTTCTTAAATGTATTAGAACACACTTCCCTCATCGATGGTGGAAATATCTTTCCTCTCAAAGAGGGATATATGTACTTAAAACAGATGATCCTTGAAGAGAAGAACTATTCTATTTATATTAACTTCTTAAAAGCGCACTTACATGCCATCCAAAATCAATATGCATATTTAAGTTATGATTATGAATATATCGAACATGTGATGAAGATGTATCATCAATGTATTGAATTAAACTTTTGTGAAAAGGAGTGGGTCGAGTATATCCAATCGTATTGGAATGAGAATCGAGAGTGGTATCACTTTACACTGTTGCGTGATAAGATACTGTTGGGGAATGATAATATTAATGATAAATTTCACTTTGTAACCTTTCAATATATGAATATTTTTAAACATAAGTATCATATGTTAAAGAAGTGTGAAGAGTTTTTACAAAGTATTTTAGAACCATTGATTGATACCTATATCTCCTACTCCATGAAGAAGTATAATGAAGAGGAAGAGAAGGGCGAGAAGAAGAATGAGGAAGTGAATTCTGAGGATGCGGATTCGGAAGATGAGAAGATACGAGAGCAGATGAAAGTGAAAGAGTTGGTACAATATTGTGATGAGTCGATTGTTGATTTTATTCACCAACGCGAGGAGCGTCATGTGAATGTGAATCTTTTGGATGAAATTCGAAATCGTATTCAAGGATACTTTTATTTGGACGATGAAGAAGAAGAGGAGAATCAAGAGAAGAGTGATGAGAAGAAGAGTTTGATTCAACTCTACTTTCAGTATATTCAATATATCAAAAATATTCATATTCACAAAGGTGAAGAGAAGAGCACCTTCTTCTCCAATCACTTATTCAAAGAGAAGTTAAAAAAGAATCAATTTCAAAAGAAGTTGATTCAACTTCTTATCAAAGGAATCAAAGGCTCCTTTTATTATGAAAATGGTATTAGTAATAACATCCATGATATCCACTCTTTACAAAAGGTGATTTTAAATGTGATTGATTACTACTTTCAAGATGAAGTCGAACATTTACAAGATTTATGCTTACATTATGTATATCCCATCGAAAAGTATAAGTTGATTGACGTGAAATTATTGATTGAAAATTGCGCGCTTACCCTTTCATCTTTTTATATTCAACGATTTCACTATAAGAGTAAAGTAAAGGTGGAAGAGAAGCGCCGCTTCTTATTACCCAACTTACATGACTCCATTCAACCTTATCAAGATGATAATCACTCACCGATATCGATGGAGAAGCAAGCGCGTATGTCTTTGATGGATGAAGCCAAAAACATTTTTGTGAAATTCTTATGGAAGTCCATTGATGTTAAAGAGTATAATGAGTCAAGACTCAAAGAGAAGATCGATTCAACCTTCTCCGTCTCCTATCTCTTAAGTAATTATCGAAAGTATCGTCTCTTTTATACATATGACGATTATAAGAAGATCGATGATGAGATTCATGGATATAAAGAAGAGAAGAAGAAAGAAGAGAAGAATTAAAAGAGATTATCTATGATGACACCCGCAACATCGCTCCCCTCCTTCTTTCAAACGCAATTTGGAGAGTCTAAATATACGAGTATATGCCGTCGATTACAACGCGAGCTTGATCTTCTCTCGGAAGCGTCTATATCTTATACAATCTCATCGAAGCCATTGTATCAGAAGAAGTACGGATATGCTATTTTGATGGAGATTCGATATATTTATATGGATTATATCTTTTTTATGTATATTACAGAGGCGTATCCATTCGAACAACCGATCATCCAAGTGGATTACATACCTAAATCGTATAAACAGTTTCGCGTTCAAGATGGATTGGAGCATACATCGGTCTCTTCTTTACATCCTTATATATCCACATTTATTGAAGAGTGTAGTGAAGCACGTGATTTGATAAGTATCACGCAACTTCTTGAAAGGAAGAAGAGTGATGGAGATGATGCGGTACGAACTTTTTTATATCAATTTGGAAAGTGTTATGCTCCTACCGTACATCTTCTTGAGTTGTATCAGTGGGTATGTCGTGGGATTGATCTCTTATAGATTCTTTTATCTTTTTATTATTTTCTTTATTTTCTTTATTTTCTTTATATTTTTGGATAAAAGATAAAGATATCAAAAAAAGTGAAAACGTCTGGATATAAAGAGGAACGAGTAAAAGAAGAAGAAGAAAGAAGAAGAAAGAAGAAGAAAGAAGAAGAAGAAGAAGAAGAAGAAGAAGAAGAAGAAGAAGAAGGAGGAAATAAATGAATATAGATTTTAATAAATCATTTGCTTCACATGAAAAATCAAAATATTGGAGTACTAAAAATATTATCAATCCATGCGATGTTTTAAAAAATTCAAACAAAAAATTTTTATTTAATTGTTTATGTGGTCATGAAATCGAAAAACAATTAAGTTCAATTATACGAGGTGAATGGTGTTCTTTTTGTTCGAATCCATCAAGCAAATTATGTAAAGATGAAAATTGTATTGATTGTTTTGAAAAATCATTTGCTTCACATGAAAAATCAAAATATTGGAGTACTAAAAATAATATTAGTCCACGAGAAGTTTTTAAATCTTCATCTAAATCATATTTATTTAATTGTATTTGCGGTCATGAAATTGAAAAAAAATTATATGCCATTACAAATGGTGAATGGTGTATGTATTGTTCTAATAAAGAATTATGTAAAGACGAGAATTGTATTGATTGTTTTGAAAAATCATTTGCTTCACATGAAAAATCTTCTTTTTTTAGTATTACAAATAATATTAATCCACGATTTTTATTTAAAAATTCACATCAAACATATTTATTTAGTTGTATATGTAATCATAATTTTAATTCTCAATTAATTTCAATAACAAGAGGTAGATGGTGTCCTTATTGTTCAAATCCATCAAGTAAATTATGTAAAGATGATAATTGTAATGATTGTTTTGAAAAATCATTTGCTTCACATGAAAAATCAAAATATTGGAGTAATAAAAATAATATTAGTCCACGAGAAGTTTTTAAAAAGTCAGACAATAAATATTTATTTGATTGTATATGTGGTCATGAATTTGAAAGTAGTTTATATAATATTTCAAATAATAGTTGGTGTCCATATTGTAGTAATCCACCTCAAAAAATGTGTTTTAGTAATGAATGTATTAATTGCTTTGAAAAATCATTTGCTTCACATGAAAAATCAATAAATTGGAGTAAAAAAAATATTATTAATCCACGAGAGGTTTTTAAAAATTCACATAATAAATTCTTTTTTTATTGTAATAACGGTCATGAATTTGAATGTATTTTATCAAATATTTCAAATGGAAGTGGTTGTTATTATTGTAAAAATAAAACGGAGAGAAAGTTATTTGAAATATTAAAAAAAGATTTTCCCGAAATAAAATATCAATTTAAAAAAGATTGGTGTAAAAATTTAACAACAAATAGAAAATTACCATATGATTTCGCACTTGAAAAATTAAACATTATAATTGAACTTGATGGACGTCAGCATTTTAATCAAGTGAGTAATTGGATATCACCTGATAAACAATACGAGAGAGATATGTATAAAATGACATGTGCAAATAATAATGGATATTCTATAATTCGTATTACACAGGAAGATGTATATAATGATACGTTTAATTGGTATAAAATACTAAAAGAAAGTATTGAATTAATTAAAAATAAAAAGAGTATAGAAAACCATTTTATATCTTATAATAATAACTATAAAAATTATTTAAATTAATATAAAAAAATAAAAAAATGATTATTCATATGAATATAAAATCAGTTTGCTTATAACAATATATACTGTTTATAATAAATAATATGAAACGAGGTATTACAAAGAGTGTACTGGAGGCGCGTTGCTATATTGGCAAGCGTGGATATATTATTCGCAAAAATAAATTCTCGGAGGAGGAGATTCAGCAACTGAAGAGTGATCTCTTTGTAAAGCCCAATGTGATGGGAGACTACGGAGGTGCCGAAGCGGAGCCATATGAAGTGTTTCTTGAAAACGAGAATAAGATCTACATTCCCAAATTTTATGGGATTGAAAAGTTTGGAAATGTGCCATCGGAGTGTAATAACACGCCACCGGGACGTGATATCAACCTTGAGTTTAAACTTCAACTTCGTCATGAACAGAAGGTTCCTGTAGAGAAGACGATGGAAGCGTATTATAATCGAGGAGGTGGTATTCTCTCGCTTCATTGTGGTGCGGGAAAGACGATTTTAGCGCTTTACTTTATTTCGCAGTTGAAGAAGAAGACGATGGTAATCGTCCATAAGGAGTTTTTGATGAATCAGTGGAAAGAGCGTATTCAATTTGCGCTTCCTGGGGCAAAGGTGGGAATTATTCAGGCCAATAAGTGTGAAACGGATTGTGATATTGTGATTGCGATGCTTCAAACATTGTCGATGAAGCAATTTCCAAAAGATACGTTTGATGACATCGGTCATGTGATTATTGACGAGTGTCATCGAATTCCGTCAAAGGTCTTCTCTCGAGCGCTCTTTAAGATCAATTGTCCGTATATGTTGGGTCTCTCCGCGACGCCAAATCGGAAGGATGGTTTAACGAAGGTGCTAAAGTGGTTTATTGGAGATATTATCTTCTCGATGAAGGGAGCTAAAGAGCGTACGGTGGTAAAGGTGGAGCGCCTCTTATGTGAGAGTGAGTTGGATGAGTACTCGAAGGAGGTGACGGGTTATAATGGAAACGTACAGATTGCGACGATGATAAATAACATTTGTGGGTACTACAAGCGCACATTTATGTATATGAAGCGTGTGGTAGAGCATTTGAACACACACTCCAATCGGCAAATTTTGATTCTATCGGATCGGAAGCAGCATCTTTTAGATATGGAGAAGTGTGCGCTTCAGATGGGAGTGACATCAATTGGTTATTATGTGGGTGGAATGAAGGAGAAGGAGTTGAAGAAGAGTGAGGAGTGTCGTCTTCTTTTGGGAACCTTTCCGATGGCAAATGAGGGGTTGGATATACGGTCACTGAATGGTTTAGTAATTGCTTCACCCAAGAGTGATATTATTCAAACGGTGGGTCGAATTCTTCGACAGAAGCATGAAGGGATTGACCCGTTGATTATTGATGTGGTGGATCAATTCTCGGTCTTTCAGAATCAGGCAAAGAAGCGGTTTGAGCTCTATCGGAAGAATAAGTATCAGATTCAAGATATTACAGTAAATATTGATGAAGATAAGGAGCTAAAGCGTAAAGATTATAAACATCATTTGGGGAAGGATGCTTCTTCATCGAGTGAATCGGAGTATGATGTGGATGATAGTGATGAAGGGGAAGGGTTAAGTGTTGAGTTTGGAGATATGGGATTTGGGAAGGATTTTGATAAGAAAAAACGTGTATATAAGAAGAAGGTAGTAAAGAAGGATGTACCCAAGGCAAAGAGTCAAGAGGAGATTGTGAATTCCATCTTGTCGAATTGGAACTTTTCGGATAGTCAGAAGTGGGGTGAGTCGTAATAAAAAATGAGATCCTAAAGTAGAGAAGTTGTAAAAAGTGTAAAAATGAATTCAAATAATATCAAAAAACTTTCATTTTCTAATTTTTATCTATTCAATGTATCTGAATTGAAAGAGATGAGAGCAAATATCAATCGTGTGATTCAAATGAGAGAAAAGGCAGAAAGTCGTGCTTCAACACCGCGTGTAAATACCAATACTACACCTCCTGTAGTAGGTGGTAAACGAGTCGTAAAAAAGAAGCGTATTATAAAAAAGTAAAGTGATTCTTTATTTATATATTTATATTCATAAAAGAGTTTTATGAATATAGAAAAAAGAGAAGTAAAGATAGTAAATCATTCAAATCATAAAAGATGGAATCCAATGTTGGCGATTTTTTCCACCAATTTCAAAATATGATGAATTCTCAAAGTTCTTCAAGTAATATGAATGTAGAAGAGTCGCAAGTGATGGATAGTGTGGAGGTGCTCTCCTTCTCTCTTCTTCTTCATGGCTACATGGGCTTTTATCTCTATCTCTTTCAACAACCGCTTTTGGCAATGATGATTTATCAAGCATTTGCGTGTGGTATCTCCTATTCGCTCTTTCAGTACAACTTCTTCTCTTTTCTCTTTCATCCCTTCTTTCGAAAACATCATCAATCGATTGTACTTCCGCAAATGTTGTACGCACTCTTTCACTATTATATTCTCTTCCAAAATTATCCCTTTTATATTACCATCTTTTTGAATATGTTGATGTATCAATTAAGCAATACGTACTTTGAGAAGGTTGAACATCAAGAGTCAAAGAAGATTCGAACCTTTATGAATCTTTTTATCTACTTTGTCAAATTCTTCTATTTGAAGATGATCTATTGGTATGGATCACTCTCATCTTGATTATACTACATTTCGGGTGGTGTTGGGATATCCCGCGGAGAGTGGGAAGCCGTAATTGAACCAGTAGTTGGGGGAGAGGTAGTTGGGGGGAGACCCCGAGCCGAGGTCAGGGGTAGGAGTGTTGGAGGCTGGGCCCATCTTACAAATGAGGTCTAATTCAAAGGGGTCGATGGCATAATTGTAATAGCGGAAGCGTGATAAGTATCCGTTGAATCCACCAAAGTTGTTGATGAAGAGGTCACCATCATTTAACTTGGGAATATTGCTTAACTTCTGACGCTTCTTTAAATTACAATTGACATAAACATCAACACTACTTCCGATCAATATAATGGAAATATGAACCCACTTATTGATGGGAATATTACCAATATCACAGGTTTCATAAACATTCTTGTACGTATTGAAGCGGATATTTAACTTATTGCTATTGGGGTATAACCATACACCGGGAGATTGGAGAAGGGGGAAGTTGCGCTTTCCATCACCGACTCCAACATACATATCATTGCTTCCTTTGTGGAAGATGTGTTTGAAGTTCATGTTTGAATTGCCACCTTCACTCTCATCTTCAACAGCGCATGAAGGAGATGAACCATTCGATGAAAAGTTGCTATCTTTAAGATAAACCCAGAAGCTGTAGGTATATTCGGTACCATACTTTCCGTCGGAAGGGCGTGGCAACTTATATCCTTCAATACGTGATGCGGTTGAACCATCCACTGTATTTGAGATTAACATAGGAGAGTTACTCATAAAGTTGTTATAACCGCGAATGGTGGTGTAGAGATAGAGAAGAATAATTACACCAATTACAATAAAGATGATGGTGCTATTTTTCATAAGATTGGAAGAGTTCACCTTTTGATTCATAAAGCGTTCCATTTTTATTAAATTATATAAAGATATCTATCTTTATATAATACTTTTTTTATCAATAATACTTTTTACTCTTCTTCTTTTTTACTCTTTCTTGATCTCACCGTCCTTGGAGTAAGATAAGAGGCTATTCTTTTCAAAGAAGGAGAGTTTATATAAAGTATTTCCAAGAGGGCCTTGGTTGTAAAGACCTAAGACATCATTGGGAGTGATGGCTCGAGTGAAGTATTGAGTGCGCCCAATCTTACCGTAGAAGCCTGGATTTTTCTCTTCTCCATAGGTCACCCACATCTTATCATTGGTAATAATGGGAATACCACGTAAAGCTGTCGAGCGTTCTAACTTGCCATTGATATAAACATCGACACTACGGTTATTTAATACATAGCAAATATGAACCCACTTCATGAGGGGGATATTTTGAATATCGCTCTTCTCGGGAGTAGATCCGCTAAAGGTGGTACTGGTACTAATGCCTAAGGTATTTGTCTCGGGATATAAGAAGAGTTGAGGGCAAGCGGTTTTGCCATCATTTCCGGAAATAGGATTTCCCTTCTCATCTTTGACGGGATTACCCTTCCATAAGATATGTTTGGGAGCACCATAGTTATAGTTGTAATCATTAATATAAATCCAGGTGCTTACAGAGTGCGCTAATCCGGACGTGAGTTGAGGAAGGTCGACGGGAGCACGTGCGACAAACGCGTCTAACTCACCGTTGATGATGACGGGAGATTCTTGACTTATTTGACGTGATGTTTGAATGTAATTATAGACTAAATAGACGACAAAGGCAACAAAGATCACAATGAGTACCAGTGAGAAGAGATTTTTAACTTCGCCACCTTTGGGAAGATTATTACGATTTCCGTTCATTTTACTTTTCGTATTTACTATATTATAGAAATAAAAATATTTATACTCTTCGTTTCATTTTGATTTACTTTTTACTCCTCTTCTTTTCGAAATCGTGAACCTTCTTCTCATAAAGAGTCATACTCTTCTCAATCTCTTCTGGAGATAAGGTATATTCGTAATACGAGAGATATGCGAGATTTCCATCAAATCCGGTATTTGTGGATGATTGCGACGACTCTTCTTCCATGGAAGTAGATGCGTAATCGGATGTTACATAAAGTCCATAATCACTCATGGAAGCAGGAGATTCTAAAAGATTGCGTGATACTTCTAACTTCCCATTCTTATATACGGAGACGGATTGATTCATACAAGAGATGGTAAAGTGATTCCATACATTCATCTCAATATCCGGGAGTTCGACAGACTCGTTCTGTCCTCCTGCTTTCTGGAAAACAATTGCTAAGGTTTGATTATCCGGTTTGACCCAAACACCCGGATATTGAACTAATTGATGAATATCATCCTTCTGTTGTAATGGGCTTCCTCGATAAAAGATGGACTTCCACTCATTATTGCGATAAATGGGTTCATTATCATATGCTTTTCGAAGATATAACCAGAAGGAGTAGGTTGAAACACCGGGTGTCAATTCACGCGACATCTTATCTGATAAGACGGAAAAGTGATCTTTCCGTCCATCATAGGCTTTATTATTCTCTATTTCTGTTTCGGCAAATACTTGACCCTTTAACTTGATATGACCGCTTCGTTGATGATAGACGATGATAAGAAGGAGAATGAGTGCAATGACTCCGGCAATGGGATGAATGAAGAAGAAGAGGAGTGAAACCACCGCAATGAGGAGAATGGAGGTAAAGAGGTGATATTGAATAAAGAGCGTATAATAGATACCTAATAGTGCGATGAGTATATACCCTATTTTTACGGAAAAAGGTGTATCTACAAAAGATTGAGACCACGAACCGTTATTTGAGTAACCATAAAGTATATTATTATTTAATCTTTGATTATTCTTATTCTTTCTCTTATTCATATTTCTATTTGTATTTCTATTTGTATTTTCATTCTCATCTTCACCGAATAAAAAGGATATATTATTCATTGAATTATTTTGATTTGATTCGTTCATACTCTTCGACAATCCTTACTACCTTTTTCATAGATATTTTTTCTCTTTTAGTTCTTCAAAAAGAGTTCAACTCGATTGGGACTCGAAGAGTCCAGTGAGTAACAGCGCATCATAACGCTTTAGCGTTTAAGAAGTAGTCGTTCATTGAAAAGGTAGATAATGAATCTTTTTCAATCAGATAATCCATCAAACGAGGAAAGGATACACTTAGGATGGCGGCAATGATAAGAAAGAATTTAATAAATGAGTAAATATAACTCGTTGCCATCATGTGTTCATAATGAAAGTAGCCATATAAAATAAGAGCAAAGAGTATAATAAAGAAGAAAATTGATTTATAGGATGCCATTGAATCAAAAGTAAAGAGTAGAAGATTCTACTCTTTACTTGTAAAAAAAGATAAAAAGGTTTAATTGGAGAAGAGTTTTCCATACTTATACACTCCTTGATTACTTCCATTTGATTTGCGTTCATTCGGTTTACAAAAGTAATAAGTACTCATATCATTCGGCCCCATGGGTGACCCCGACACACACTTTCCCTTCCCCTCTTCATTATAACACATGCCACAATTTGTATCTTGTAAGCACCCCTTCTCCCGTTCCGATACACTTAGCTTTTCATCATTATACTTCGCACATACATCACTACTCTTCTCACACTGCTCTTTGGAAGCATATGGCATGATATATTGATTCGTAACATTATCAATACCGCATATATTTCCCATAATCACACTATCTTGAATATACGCATTATACTCTTTACACTTTCCCGATACATTACAATAGTACTTTACATTCATATCATTCCCCATACACTGCTCTTTGGATAATGTGGAACAATTGCGGTCGCAACAGTCGGGGTCATTGGGAAATTGAAGTCGAGCATCATCTTTTTGGCGAGCGCAAACGCAACTCTCTTTTTGGGTATCATAGGCACAGAAGGATTGATCTTTACATTGAAAGGATTCAATACGTACCTTCTGTAAAAGTAAGAAGAAGAGAAAGAGAGCAAAGAGAATCAAGAAGAGTAGAAGTAATCTCCCTCTTCTTGTAAACATCCTATTTTTAAATCTTTTCTAAATTTTATCTATCTTTATAATAGATAAATAAACAGATATAAAAATGATTGAACTACTTACGATGATGCATGTGATGAAAAACTCACTGGAACAAGAGTCGATTGAACGTTATGAAAACAATAAAGATAATATTAATTTTGTGGAAGGTGATATTCATCGCATTCCCACTTCATGGATTGTCCTTTCGCTCTTGATTGCGATTGGAACGGCTTATTTGGCATACAGTTGTAATTTACAGGAGAGTGGAGCAACGCGTTTAGTTGTGACGCTCTTTGCATTCTTCTTTAGCGGCTTCTATTTACTTTATTACTTTATTATTTATATCTTATTAAATAAGAAGTGTAATGGTAAAGATATTTCAACTTTACTGGCACCTTTGGTGCGTTCCTGTAGGAGGGTTGCAGCGCCTCGTAGAAAGTAGTCAGATTTAATTAAAAATTTACGCAAGAAGTGAAGCATACTCTTTCTCTAACTCTTCTGGATAACCCATTTGATACATTGTTTTATAAATATGAATAAATGAGAAGGTATGTGCGTAAGGTGTATAAGAATCATTATCCTCAATCTTCTTCTTTTCAATTAACATTTGAATAAACTCTTTGCGCTTCTGATACACTTCGTCCAACTCACCCTCTTCACGATGAATGGAGATCTTTCCATTTACTTTCGCACTCTTACTTGCTTTACTTTTACTCTGATTCACTTTCACACTTTGATTCACTTTGCTCTTACTTTTGCTTTTACTCTTACTTTGATTCACTTTCACACTTTGAGTTACTTTACTCTTACTTTTACTCTGATTCACTTTCACACTTTGACTTACTTTACTCTTACTTTTACTCTGATTCACTTTCACACTTTGACTTACTTTACTCTTACTCTTACTCTTACTTTTGTTCTTACTTTGAGTTAATTTATTCTCCATTTGATAATATCAATCATACTATTTATGATTTATATTATTTTTTACCATATAGTTGAATTAAATCATTCATCATGGATCCATACGCTTGATACTTTCGAGCAGTAACATAATTGATATCATCTTGATAAGAGTATGTATATTGATAAATATATCCGTTCTTCATCTTATACCAAACTTTTGTTTGATTAGGAATACCGGTTGCGTTTGGAGAGAGATCTTCATAAGCTGCTTTACCATCAATGGGTTGAATAGATTGTGTAGGAGTAGAGTAAGGATGATAACATCTGGGAAACATTGGATAGGATATAAAATAATTTTTATTATCTATATTTGATTGATAATAAAATAAATAAGAGTGTACTTTTTACTTAAACAAACTTCAGAAGTTTCACGGAGATAAAGTAATAGAAGATGATGCTAATCATACCGATAAAGAGGAGATTCATAAAGTCATCATTAAAGAGTTCGCGAGTTAAACCAAATAATATCGGTTTGGAACCGTTGTAAGAGAGGGACATGAGAATGTGGAAGACGATCATAATGACAAAGAAGGTATAAATGGTTTTGATGGTATCTTTATACTCTTCATCGATGTCTAAGTAAATTTCAAAAAGCGCCATTCTATAAAAGATTTGAATATATCTATATCTATGTGCTATTTTTTTTATCCTTTCATCCGCGGATGCTTTTCTTTTACTTTTTCTTTCGAGTACACAGTGAATCGAATTACGATGAATATCAATATACTTGAGAATCTTGGATTTCGGGAAGAGGTGGTAGAGCCGACGGTACATGAGAAGGGGGATCATGAGCTAAATACGCAAGAGCGTATGTACTTAATGAATAAACATTTGGACGAGCAGATTTTATATGAGTCGCTCTCTTCTCTTATGGATCTTCATCAACACTCTTTTACGCATCATATGAAAGAGGAGGAGCAAGTTCACTTAAATGATTATGTCTTTCAAGACATTGAAATGTTAAGCGATCATTATGGCAACGAAGAGAAGAGTATCTTCTCCACCCTTCATCATTGTGAAACACAAAGTGGTAAAGTGATCTTCAAAGAGTTGATTTTACATCCTATTTATGATATTGCAAAGTTAGAGAAGCGTCAAAAGCTAATTCAAAGTATTCAAATACATTCTGATGAAATACACACCATATTACGTGAAATGAAGAGTATGGAGAAGGAGATGTTATGGTTTTATAATGAGAAGAATATGCATCATATCACGATGATGAATGATTTGGTCTATTTTAACTATGATTTTATTCCATTTATGGATGTGAATCATATTTTAAACAATGATGAGCGAGCTCTTTTGATTACCAATATTTATAAGATCTTTTTGGCTCCCGCATTAACGATTATTACGCCTTTACTCTCTTTCCTTATTCCGATAATTCTCTTCTTCTGGTTTCAACGGAAAACGGGACTCAAACTGAATTGGAGTATGCTCTCCCAGATCTTTATGAAGATCCTCTTTGGTGCGGACTCCTTTCAACTCCTCTTTAAGAATCCGACCAAAGCGGTGATTGCCAACTTATGTACCAAAGGCCTCTATCTATTCCTATACTTTCAAAATATTTACTACTCGATTCAAAGTGCGAAGAGTACAGCAAAGGTCATTGATCTCATTCATGTACGATTAAACCATATGAGCGCATATGTGAAGAAGATGCATCAACTCATTGAGTATGCAAAGAAACATCATATTGACAAATATTATGACTCCACCATTGATTTAACATTAGAGAAGTGTGATTTATATATTCAAAATTACGCATCACTCTTCCGTCATAATCTCTTTGAATCAGCACCGTCACTCTTCAATCATAAAGGTCGTATTTTATATACCTATCAGTACTTTAATCGTATCAAGAATGATTTTATTCATCTCTTCCACTTTGTAGGAATGTTTGATGCCTTCCACTCTTTAAGCAAACTTATTTCAAATTCCACGGAGTCCCATCCTTATACATTTACAAAATATACTCTTAAGAACACTCCTTACATTGATTTTGAAAATATTTGGCATCCGTATTTAACCAAGAAGACGCAATTAAACTCTCTACATATTGGAAATCAACATATTCTTATCACTGGGCCGAATGCCGCAGGTAAATCAACATTTATCAAAGCGGTGATTGTGAATATTCTATTAAGTCAAACCTTAGGAGTATCTTCCGCATCCTCTTTTGAAATGACTCCGTTTAAGATGATTGAGACCTATTTACAAATTCCTGACGCCAAAGGTGTAGCTTCGCTCTTTGAAGCGGAAATGTTGCGTAGTAAGCATTATATTGACAAGTTAAAGAAGATGAAGGATCACGAGTATAGTTTTATTGTATTAGATGAGATCTTCTCCAGTACAAATTATATTGAAGGTTTCTCGGGTGCTTATGCGATCTTAAAGAAGATTGCTTCTTTCCCCAATACACTCTCTATGACAACAACACATTATAGCGATTTGGAGTATTTAGAGAAAGATACAAAGAATATTAAGAATTACCACTTTGAAATTGTGCGAAATCCTGAAACGAATGAGATTCAATTTAATTATAAACTTCAACCCGGTGTTTCTCGTACCTATATTGCCCTTGAACTTTTGCGAAATCATGGGTTTGATGAGGATTTAATTGATGATGCGATTGCGATGAGTAAGCGCATCGTACCAACCTTTATGAAGAAGAATGAAGAAGAGGTCAAAGTGGAAGAGGAGGTAAAAGTAGAAGAGGAGATCAAAGTGGAAGAGGAGATCAAAGTGGAAGAGGAGATCAAAGTGGAAGAGGAGGTAAAAGTAGAAGAGGAGATCAAAGTGGAAGAGATGAAAGAAGGAGGGATTAAAAGGGAGAACGAAAGTTCCAGCTCAATGAGCCCATTGGTTCCCTTTGAGGAGGTAAAAGTGGAAATGGTGAAATTAGAAGAGAAGAGAGAAGTAAGAAGAAGGAAGAATAAAAAAAGAGGCTAAAAATAGTATTTATGTAATAAGATGGATCAAAACGACTCCTTGCTACCTCCATCACGTGTAATAGAGTCCAAATTTATTTATAAATATTCAAATCGATATTATGGTATCCGAAGTGATATGCATGAAAAGATATATGATGCTTTTTGTGTAAAAAAGATGTATGATGATTTTGATCCAGATCGTATATTATCTCATTCACATATGATCTATGATTATGTAGATCGTTACTTGTATGATTGTAAAGATATAAAAGATGTAATATTGAATTATCGAAATATACTTATCAATATAATGAGTTGTATGTTTACATTAAATCTTCGAATGCGTGTAATCCATGGATTTTTTGATTCAGTTGTTGATTATATGATTGAAAATGATTCTTATCAACAATTTGATAATAGAGATGATTTAATCATACTTTTTTACTTATATTTCTCCTGAAAAATTATATAATTATATTGATTATATGTATCATTGTGAAGGAAACGAAGAGAAGAAAGAGTATATTCATCAGCATATTTCAGAAAAGATTTATAAAACCATTTTATATAATAGTGCTATAATAACAATGGTACAATATGGATATGCAGATGTGGAAAGAGTAGGAGAAATTGTATATAAGTATTATATCTTAATTACAAAATTAGTGAATGATGGCATTTTAATAAATAAGTATGAAAAGATGGAACATAGTAAATATGAATTCGTGATATGTAATCGAAGTAAAGATCCTTTATATACGGTATTGTTAACAAATATTATGAATGAAATGAGTATTCATCGAAATAAAAAAGAGTAGGAATAAAGGAGATTCCTTTTGCGGAAGGATTTGAAATGAAAAATATAGAAAGAGTATAGATACTCAAAAATGGATGGAAGTATGATTTCAAATTATATGTTTGGTATTCTTGTAATACTTTTAATTATAGTCATTGTTGTGATGTACTATTTATGGAACGAGACGAAGAAGAATAAGAATGAAATCTCCATATTACAAAGTGATATGAGTGCTTTACGCGAACATGTCGAAAACGCATCGAAGAAGTTAGAAGAGTTAGAGAGTTTTGAGTCTATGCCTACACCTTCTAAACGAGTTTCAAAGATGAGCGAACAGAATATTCTCGAACACTTGATGGGAAATATGGGTGGATTTAATATTCATGACTTTATGCAAAGTGGCGAAGATGAGGAGGATGAAGAAGAAGAGAGTGAGGAAGAGAGTGAAGATGAGGAAGAAGAGAGTGGTGAGGAGGAAGGTGAGGAGGAAGAAGAGAGTGGCGGCGAGGAAGATGAGGAGAGTGGCGAGGAGGAAGATGAGGAAGATGAGGAAGAGGAGGAAGAGGAGGAAGGTGAGGAGGATGATAATAATTCTTCTATATCAGGAGGGTTCAAAAGGGAACCTGGGTTCCCTTTAGAGGAAGGTGAGGAGAGTGGTGAAGAGGATGATAATAATTCTTCTATATCAGGAGGGTTCGCAAAGCTTATTTCATCAACCCCTCAAGAGGGGTTAGATGAAAATATCAAAAGGGAGAACGAAAGTTCCAGCTCAATGAGCCCTGGGTTCCCTTTAGAGGAAGGTGAGGAAGAGAGCGAGGAGTGCGATGCATGTGGTGAAGAGATGGAACAAAAGGAAGAGTTTATTCCGGAAGAGGTAACTGAGTCAGAAGAGAAAGAAGCTGTGAATCCGTCAGAAGAGAAAGAGGTTGAAGTTAAAGAGATTGTTTATGATGTAGGAAGTATTGATATGGGTAAGAAGCCGATTCAAGCCGCTTCCAATTTCGAGGAGGGTTATATCACGCAAGGAGTCGATAAACGTGATTACATTGTTGCGTTAAATAAGAAGGGTCTTAAATTCTGGAAGGTACATAAGTAAATAAAATCTTTTTTATTTTGTTTTATAATCATATATATTCACAATAAATATATATGAATAAAGTAGAGTAAAAGATGGATCGCACAATCAATAATAAATTCAAATCATCTCCTGCCATCATGAATGATGGACGCTCTTTTACCGATTACCGTCCGGCTTGTTATGTGGATACAATGATTGCCAATGCGAATAAGCTGCATGGTTCGAATGATTATCGCCAATTTTTAATTCAAAACGGATTACAGTTAATGAAGGTCAATGATATGTATCTTGAGAATAAGATGGCGCATCGTGAGTGTAATAATGCGGTGAAACCTGGCTCACACTTTGCCAAAGTTTGCTCCTATCAACCCAATACGCGTCAAATGAGCTGTTTAATGGAAGATCCCAGACATACGGGTTTATATAATGATCGTGGTGGTAAGATGGATGAGATTGATGGTTTTGATAAGATGGATTCTCGTTTTCAAAAGTATTAAGTAAAAGATAAAGAAGATAAAAAAAGTGATTTTCAATTTGATTTTAAAAGAACGATGATAAGAGTAAAGAGTATCTTATCATCATCATATATTATAAAATGCCTCTTCTCGCTGATTTTCGCACCCTCTCTTCTGAAGTGGATACACATGAAGCAACGCTATCCCTTCTCTTTTATAAGAAGAGTGTGGAGTGGATCCTATGTACTTTGGAAGAGTTGCTTGAAAAGGTAAAGAAGATTGAGAATCCAATCAAACGTAATAAATTACAACAACGCTATCATAAGTTGAAAGAGGAGATGGAACGTATCGAGGATGGTTCAAAAATAGTTTCCTCTCTCTTCTTTATTCAAGAGAAGATATTTGAGTATCCACTTTCGCCACGAGAGCGCCAAGTTATGGAAGAGTATAAAATTCGCGATTATCACCTTTATGCAGAATCATCATTTCGGATTGATTATTTTCGTGACCTCTTTGATAACTTTGACTTTTACTACTCTTTTATTTATCATAAGAGTGAGTGTGAGATGAAAAAATGGAATGCGTATAAAGAGAAGGTAGTGGAGCGTGGAAAGTATGAGAAGGAGTTTTATGAGAAGATTCGCAAAGTATATGGATACAAAGGAGTTATCTTTATTTATGGAAGTTGCGTTAAAGCAAATAAAGAGCTCTTGACACTTTCGGCTCCCAGAGTGATTTTGGAGAAGGATGAGTATGGACGTAATGAGCTGTATCAACTGGCTCTTCAAGAAGAGATTCGCGCAAATCATGTAATTCTTCAACAACGGCTTCAAGAGTTACAAAATGAGAAGAAGATGGATCTTTACGTCTTTGGACGGTTAAAGTTTGAGATTAAAGATGCAATTGAATCGTACTCTCTCAAAGAGCTCTTTATTCAACGCGAAAAGTATGAGAAGTTGCGCTCATGGATCGACCATGACGCATTCAACTTTAAAGTTTATTTTATCGAAAAGCTTGAGAGTGGCGATGTTGCGGATACATGGATTCAAAATTATAATGGTGTGATGGGAATCAAATACTTTTGATTTTTTATATATTCTAAAATGACCGGAAGTACTTCATGATTTTGAAGATTCCCGCACGACGTTTTTTGAAGTACTCTTGGCGATCCACGGTCAGATTATAATCTTCCTTCATCCACTCATTGATATAATTTAAAGTGTTCTTCATCTCTTGAATCATCGCACTCCGGAACTCTTGCGATAAACAACTCTGATCCACACGAGTCACCTTCCAAACCACTCCATGTATGCAAAGAATACGAATATCTGACTCGGAGAGAATTCCATCTGACGGAACCTTGATATCTTTGGCCTTTACAGGGGATCTTGGAGGATATGCCTTTGCTTTTTCTTGTTTTGAGAATTCGAGTAGCTCCTCGTCCTTCTCAATATACTGATTGAGAGTCTCATCCGAGATCACCGCATCTACCATCTTATCACCCACCTGAACTTTCATAAAGATTTTGGAAGAGGCCATCTTTTTAAAAAAAAGAGAATCTATTTATACTCTTTTTAACTCCTCTAAGTCAAAAATAAAAATAAAAATAAAAATAAAAATAAAAATAAAAATAAAAATAAAAATAAAATATATTCTCTTTTTCAATATTTATATAATTTTTTATATAAATATGAATAAATATTTTATATAAATATAAAAAAAAAATAAAATAATGATGATTTAATCATCTTCATAGATTGCTTGAGATACAGCGGATACGGCAAAGTTGGAAAAGTAAATACTTCCAAAGTTGCGATTTCCATAGGAGTCATTTCCTTCCAAGAGTATTTTGGTCTCATTGGGAACACATACTTTGACACACATCATCAATGAATCCTCTTCAATTAAACAGTCGAATAAAAACTCTTGATTGATATAAACCATTCCATTTAAACGATTGATTTCAATAGGTACATTGATGGTATGGCACGTATTATTGGGATACCATACAGGCTCGCAAATGTCAAAGTAAGGTGTATCTGGATTCATGGAGTCCATGCGTACTTTGGTACCTAAATTGATATTGCGTTGTGAATGAAATTCAATATTTAAGGTTAAGGATACAAAGGGATAGATCAATTCGCACCCTTTCTGGACGACCCCGATGATAAAGGGATTCTTTTCACATAAGAGGGTCTTCTGATTCTCTTCCACCAACGCTTCTAACTCGGGTTGATTACATAAATCTTTACATTGAATCACCGGCTTTGTTTGAAAGATATTCCATGATAATTTTGTTAATTTGATACCAATTACGCGCTTACCACACTCATTTATATAGCCAAGTGGTGTAGAGATTCCACTTGGAATAAAGTGTGTTGGGAAAGGTTGAGATGGAAGTGTGCAATCTTGGACGTTTGGGTATAACTTCACTTTATAATCGGTTACAATATTGGGTTCAATGCGTGTATTATTTTCGCGAGACCCGGCATATAAGTAAAAGGTATCAAATGGGATCTCATACACTGGAGTATGACAAGTGATGAGATGTTTGGAATACTTATTGACACTGATGCCAAAATCACTGCTGCTACTCCCTTTTTCACAATACTCCGGAATAATCATCTTCTTTAATCCAAAGAAGTTTTTCAGTGACAACTCTTCCGTATAAATACACTCTCCCCGTGGGCCGGTGTATCCCGTATAACCCGTACTACCCATTTCGCCCGTAAAACCACGGCATCCTGTATAACCCGTTGGCCCTCTTACTCCCGTGTAACCGGTATAACCGGTGGCACCGCGCTCACCGGTCGCACCCGTTTCGGTGGCCCAACCCGGGATACCCTGGGGCCCAGTGTAGCCTGTGTATCCAGTATAACCCGTACTTCCATCTAAACCGCAATAGGTATATACAGGAAGAGTGGAAGATGCTGAGATGGAGTTATTATAAAGTACATTTAATCGATTTCGATTTTCAGACATCGTTTTCTATTTCTATAATTCAAATATAAAAGATAAAATCACTCTTTACTACTATAATAACCTTTTATTTTTTATTTTTTTACTACTCCTTTCAAAATAACTATTCTACTTTTGGATATAAAGAGATTTATCATAAAATAATATACATACGATTCAATCTCTTTCAAGATGGCACAACAAGTAGTAACAGGAAGTCGCCATCTTCTCCTCTCGATGAAGAAGGAGGATCGCGAAAAACGCGAAGAGCTCCTTTCACGCCTTGACTCACTGCTTCATAAGTATAAGTACTATGTATCCACGCATAAAGATGAGGAGAAGGGGACGGAAGAGAAGCTGATAGGTGATCTGACATGTTGGTACAATCAAGAGGGAAAGATCATTTATAATACAGAGTTAGAGCACTTCTTTAAGAACATTGATGATGCCACTCACTATCGTTCGTGTGCTTATGAAAATTTTGTAAGTAATGTGAATATCAATCATATTGCGTTTGATGCGTTACATAAGATGAAGTATTCGTCGGATACATTGGAGAAGGTGTATCAGAAGATTCGTGTGTTGAACACGGAGGAGAGTGAGCGTGAATTGAAGGATATGCTCTTTGAGGAGGTCTTTGCTCTTTGCGTCCAATATGAAGCACTTTTGGAGATTCATATTACAACGGAGCAGGAGGTGGAAGAAGCGCGCGTACGTGAGGAGAAGAAGCGGGGTGGAACGGAGGTTGTTAAACGCGACTTTCCTGAAAATCGCGTTATCAAAGAGTACTGTTTGTGTGTAAAAGAGGAGTCAGAACGCGCTTTTAAACATAAATTATATCAACTACTGATGAAACATAAGTACTTTGTCAATCATATTTCAGAAGTGTGTGATTTTTCAAAGTGGTGCTCGGCGAAGAGTGGAAATAATACATATATTATGAAGAAGTTGAAGTACTACTTTGATGATATGGTGGATGTGGAGAGTAAGCGGATCCAGCTCTTTTTGGTACATCGAAATACACCCTTTTCGGAGATTACCAAATATTATGAGTCGTCGGGTATGGGATATACTTCGGATGAGATTCGAAAGGCGCTTGAAATTGCGAAAGAGGAAGAGAAGAGCTTCTATATCAAACTCTTTGAGTTGATGTTGGAGTATGATATGATCCTTGAAGTAAAGGGAACCTAAGGTTCCCTTTTAATCCCTCCTCTAAAGGGAACCTAAGGTTCCCTTTTAATCCCTCCTCTAGAAGATAAAAAGTTCAATAATTTATATAAAAGTTCAATAATTTATATAAAAGTTCAATAATTTATATAAAAGTTCAATAATCAGTGTTTGCTCCCCGAGCAATGTCATAAAGAAAATGTCATCCATTCTGGAATAAAATGTGTTTATGATATTGTCCGGGGGAAAACATCTAAAATTCCTCTATATCCAATTCATTTTATATAAAACTAATTATTTATATAAAGGAAGGGTGAAGGGAAACCTTGGTTTCCCTTCGAGGAGGTAGAGTAGGAACCGTAGGTTCCTACTTTTTCTTTACAATCTGGCTCTCTTGATTCACCACACCGAATAAGAGGGGAACACCGGATTGTGTCGATTTGTAATCATATACATGATCGTCATTGGGATTGACCGCAAAGAGTTTAATCTTTTGAACGTTGAGAGTTACGGGAACCTTTCCAGCATCGCGATACAAATAGAATTGATTCTCTTTATTCTTCAAATAGACCTTTTTGGTATCTCCGGAGTAGTATAAGGTTAAGTATTCACGCTTCTCCTTCTTCGTTTCAGAGACCATCGAGTAAGAGGTGATTAAATCCTTCTTTAAAGATGGCATATAGGAGAAGCCCTTTGCGTCACTTCCAAAAGTATAGCACTTATAACTTCCCTTCAAATAAGGAGCATTTAACATACAATCCACCGCAGCTTCGCGCAAACACTGTTCTAACTCATCAATCACACCTTGCTTCTTCATCGAAATCTCCTCAATATGTTCGTCCGTAGATACCTTTTCGCGTGTCATTAAGAGGTGGTCGTGCGCCAGCGTCGAGAAGTAACGGAAGACCTCTACATTCCGCTCTTCGGGAGGAAGGGCAATATGAGAGCGATAACGAACACCGCGACCAATGACTTGGCGAATACGAACTTGATTCCAATATGGCTCCATAATATGGACTTGGCGAATATTCTTCAAGTTCAAACCTTCCGCACCCGCCGAAGTCGCCATAATAATCTTAATATCTTTACCATACTTATTCTCCGGATTCGTGAATACCTTTAAGAGCTCTGTACGAACGGCCTCATCTTCCGTTCCTGAATAAACCGCATACTTGGGAAGATTATTGTTGGTACCATAGCGAGCATATCCATTATGATCGAGGACACGAGTAAAGATCTCGACACCTTCCACAGAGCGGAAGTTAGAATAAACAAAGACTAAACCGGGCGTGCTATTGATATTTTCGAGCATTACCTTCATTTTAGGAGACAATTTATCTAAGCCCTGTGGGCCGGGGCGGAAGTAGATATCACCGCGCTCTTCCAGCTTGGTGAGCGCTTCTTGAATGCGCTCTTTGTAATCATTCTCTACTTCACCCTCTTCATCCGCCTTATTCTCCACAGCAATCATCTTTGCCAAATTTTGGGCGTTATCGCGCTTCTTCTTTCCAAAGTCTGCCACAGATACCACAAACGAAGGATCCGGGTAAGGGCGTGGCACCTCTTCGGGGAAGACGAAGTTGGAAGCTTGACGAGAGAAGACGCGGAAGGTGCTCTTGGTTCCACCACGCTTCTTCTTTCGTTTTCCTTGGCCGGTTGCCGCATTGGAACCCTTCTCGGTCTTTCGCTCCTTTTCACGCAAAATCTCATAAATCTTAAATTGATAATCACTCATCTTCACTTTGAAGTAATCTTTGGTGATCTTCTCGGGAATATCCTCTTGTGCGGTGTAGTAAGAGACCAAGCCCAAAATACGACGCTTGAAGATATCCGCATTCTTTAATCGCATACCATCGGAAGTATCTTCCACAAAGTACTCATAGAAGGCTTCTCCCTCATTCTCCGTCGGGAAGAGTGGCACATTCACCTTCTCTAAGTACTTCATATCAATATTGAGCGACGAGCACTTTTGGACGAGCGCATCACATGCGTCTTTATAACGCTCATCATAGTGCTTAATTGTAAAGTGGACTTCCAATGATTTATTTACTTTGTTAAACTCCAAATAATCAACATACGGCGTATCCATCAGTTGTGGCATAATCTGGTCGAACTCCCAACGATTTCCATACTCCGTTCCCACATTATTAATTTTAAAGTACGAGAGTTCAATATATCCTCGTAATACGTTGAATAAAATCGCCAACTCAAAGGGGTCGTTGATAGCGGGACTACCGGTTAAAGCAATAATCTTGGCATTCTTCGCATTCATTAAATAGTCATAAATCTCCTTTCCATGCTTACTACTTCCCATAATACCAGAGACCATCTTGGAGACTAAGTTGTGCGTCTCTTCAATAATAATCACCTTATTATCAAATCCACCAATGGCGCGAATTTGGTCGGGGGTATTACTGGCATTAAAGGAGACAAAGGAGTACTTCTCATAAATGGATTTGGGGTCGGAGTTGTATTTGGGGTTTCCGAGGGCTAATAAACCTTCTTGAATGAAGTTGGGCTTTAATGACGCCGGACTTAAGAAGACAATATTGCGCTGCGATTTAAGATTCTCCGAAATGAAGATAGAAGAGAGCGTATTATGCGTTACCGTAAAATCTCCCATCAGATAACGAGAATTACCGTCTAAAGTAAATCCATAATACTCATTCTCTTCAACATATTTTACGTCAATTCCTGTAACTAAACAATCTTTTATTTGACTTCTTTCGTTTGCTTTTTTACGTGGTATTAATGTAGGTATTTTCTCAATGCCTTCTCCATTAATACATGTTCTGAAAGCCGTTCCCTCTTTTTTGATACCTTTATACACCCACGATGTCTTTTTATTTGCCTTATAACAAGAAAATCCTAATGATCGTGCTAAATAAATAACATCATCAACTAACTTTTCATTTTTGTTTGTAAATTCAAAACCATTCTTTTTATCATAATAGCCATCACTATCAATTAAACCGGCAAGCAATTTAAGACGATTTTCACGAGAATTACATTTATATATTTGGGGAATATGTTTATTATGTAATAAATTATTATCTTTAAGAGTATTTAAAAAAATATTATTTCCCCTTTTACCATTTCCTGATATATAATAATCATATTGACTTTTATAAGTTAATGATAAATTATATTTACCTAAATTATTTACGAAATAATGAAGAACAGTAGAATCTTGACATGATATTTCAGATGCATGTGATGAACCATCTCCTAACCAATAACCAATCATATAAGGATCCATTGGAAGATTCTTTTCATCAAAATCAACATTTACCTTGTAACCCTTTAATATACTCTTTTTACTTTTTGGTAAATTTAAATAATCCTTAACAGAAATTTCTATCACACTTTCATTTGTAATAGGATTACGTTTTAATTTATGTAAAAAATTCATAGCTTCAATTCTTTTTTTCTCCTTATCTTCTTTGGTTCCATTATAAAATGAAAACGATTTCGATTTAAATCCATTATCTTCAATCCATGTAACATTAAAATTCATAACTTTAGGGCTATTACTTTCTGAAAATTTAGGATATCCTGAAACTTTTAAGCATAATATATGAGCTTCATTTACACGATACGTATCTCCTTTAACAGGAATAATATCATACATTTTATCCACACCACGTGCTAAGGAGAGTACTTTGCGTGGTTGTGAATCATCTCCCATGAGTGATTCTCCTACTTCAATCTCTTCTACCTTCTTAATACTTCCATCAAACATCATGATCGGAGTTCCTTTGGCATGACACTTGCCCGATCCTAGTCCATGGTATAAGAGAATACCACGATATGGTGAGTTCTTCCCCATATAGTCCCGTAAAAATTGTTGATGCTTCTTTGGTTGTGGCTTCCCCGAGGGTGCGACTACTTCTCCTTTGGCATCTTGGCGATACTTCATAAAGGTTTGAGTGACCCAAAGGGGGAACTCCTTCTTATTGGGAAGAACCCACTCTAACGGCTCCACGCGATTCTTCGCAGAACTTGTGCTCTCATCCACTAATTCATTAATACGTGATAATAACTTCTTCTCTTCACCACGCTTCGATGCTAAAACAAAGCGGTGACTCTTACTCGCACTCTTTGTTTTACTCTTACTTTTACTCTTGCTCTTTGATTGATTCGGACTTTTCGGTTGATTCGCACCGGGTACTTCCGCAGGTCGGCTTGCGCTTGCGCTTGCGCTCTTCAAAACAAACCGAGTCTTACTCTTCCCGCTCTTACTCGCACTCTTCGCACTTTTACTCTTATGATTGGTATTCATATAAAATATACTATTTATAAATGATATTTTAATATTTATAAAAAGATGAATTAAGAAAAAGTGTTTAAAAGAGGGTATTTCGGAAACTTTTAATATGTTGGAAGTAAAAGGATAAGTGTGGATGGCTCTTTAATAACAACTTTACCAACTTATCCCAATCATCATAATAAATATAATGTTTTTTAATATCTTCGCCCAGATTTTGATGATCTTTGCGAAATGGCTTTGTAAATTGAAAGTGGTAAATATCACAATCTTGGAAAGATCGCGTTTTATTCTTACGACACGCAAAGTGCTTATCAAAGTGTAAATTCGACCAATGTGGAAAGACCGAGAAGTAAATCAATAACTCATCTACACCTCTCATAAAGTACAAATCGCTAAAGTACTTCCGATAATTATCCACATACATCCGATGTTTATGATATGCGTATGGATCCGGGGTCACTAAGAAGAATGCTCCATGAATTCCTACACGCGTATCTTCAAATTCACGGTCTCCTAAAAAGGTACTTCTACGGAAAGTGGAGAAGACAGAGTCAATATTATTCTCCAAATAAGAGGATGCGTCCAAGTACATCACCTTCTCAAACATATTCAATCCCAATACTTGTCCCTTCGTCACATAATACAAAATATTACTATAATTGACACTATTTGTAAAGTGATAGGGCGAAGGGGAGTATTGATTGACTTTTAATAGATCCACTCCAATCACATAATCATATAACTCCAATAGGTCTTGAATTGCCTTTTCGGAAACACCGTGAAAGTATTCAGGTTGATTATTTTTCATTACTTTATAACTCTTATCTTGAATCATACATACAGACGGATACTTGTGTTTCAAGAGTTTGATATTCTTTCCTAACACAAGGGCAGATGGAACATAGGACTCATTAATAAACACAGAGGTAACATATGCATACCTCTTATACGGATTGTTATAATATTTGCTCTTATATACGCGGAAGTGCGGTTGAAAGAGAGCACTCTTTGGCAACTTTCGTACATCTTCATCTAATTTTTTCATATATGGTTCTATTTTTTGGTAGGATTCTGCGGTTAATCTCTTTACATCGATTCGATTCATCTTATAAATACTTTTTATTTATTATTTATTATTTCAAAAAAATCAAAAAGAGAAGAGCTCTACTACCTTATAGATCGTTTTTATTTTTTTCATCCGTTATAAATAGATATATCGTTTTTATTTTTATTGAATGGAACCCATTCATACAAAAGAGAGAAAGAGTAGAAGCAAAAGAGAGAGTAAAAGCAAGAGTAGAAGTAAAAGTATTCCATCCCATATTCAATATAGTTTAATCCTTCCCATTCCCGAATTAGAGCCACTTCTTCAAAGCTATCGTTTTCAATACAACTTCTTCGCAAAACGCGGTATTCCAACTCACATTACTTTACTATATTTATTTGATGGAAAGACGTATCAAAAGTACGCGCGCGAATTGGAGAAGATATGCCCTTTACTCCTCTCTATCTTTCAAAAGCAGAAGTGTGTCGTTCCCACCTTCTACCAAAATCCACAAATGTTTGCTCTTGATTTTGATAAGCGTTCGTCTGATTTCATTCATGAAATTCAACTTCAACTCGCCCAACATATGAAGCTTCCATTACAACAGTATCAAGATACAAGCAAACGCCCTCATATTACGATCTTTACCAAACGCGGTGGCCCTCAAGGATTCCAAAAGATACCACTTATTAAAAAGCATCTAGCACCACACTTGCCACTATCCGTCTCTTTCAAACGCATTTGGTTACTTGAAATTAATACACGCGATGATACGGCGACTCTCGTCCACGAATGGAGTGGGGAACCTTAGGTTCCCCACATCCCCTCCTCTATAAAATAGTTTTTATATAAAGATAATTATCTCCCCGAGCAATGTCATCAAAACAAAATCATTCAGAATGAATACCAATGTATTGATGACATTGTCCGGGGTACATTTGCGAATTATTCCATTTATATATAAATGAAATTGGATATAGAGGAATTGGATATAGAGGAATTGGATATAGAGGAATTGGATATAGAGGAATTGGATATAGAGGAATTGGATATAGAGGAATTGGATATAGAGGAATTGGATATAGTTCATTATTTTATTAGCGGGAGGGTTCAAAAGGGAACCGAAGCGGTTCCCTTTAGAGGAGGTAAGCATGGGTAATTCCATACTGCTTCAGCGCCTCTCGAGCCGCTTGCTGCTCCGCATCTTGCTTATTCTTTTGAATACCACTTCCGATGAGCTTTCCATCCAGATCATATACTACCATATGGAATCGCTTCGTCACAATTTGATTCTCCCCTTGTACGTTAATAACCTCCTTCAACTCGTATCGTGGCAACTTTCCACCAAAATTCTTGTGGAAGTATCTCATCAGCTGGTCTTTATAATTATCATCATGAATAATCAGTTGTGTAATATCAATATACTGCTCCACCATATTCACAATAAACGTATAACACTTGTCAAAACCTTGTGCTCGATTTGTACGCCCAAAATCACACATCATTGCTCCAATAAATCCCTCAAACGCATCCTCCAAAATCGTATTATTCTTGCGACCATTACACACAATCTCAATATGCTTTGAGATAATCAGAAACTTGTCAAAACGAAGCGCCAACGCAAGTTTCGAGAGCGACTCCGTCTTCACCAACTTTGACCGCAACTTTGTTAGAAATCCCTCTTGTTGATTCGGATAACGATTATACAAATAGTGTGCCATAATTGCCTGAAGTATTCCATCTCCCAACCACTCAAACGATTCCGAAGAGTCCGGCTGAAGCGGCATGATCTGCGGATTCTTTACCAAATCTTCCGCATTTAACACTCCATAAAACTTCTCATTCTTGATGGGATCCCGATCCCACTGCGCGGCCGAGTACGACGCATGGACGAACGCCTTTTGCCACATTGCCAGATCACTGATCTCATCCATAATACCTCCACGCTTTAACATCTTTTGAATGATCTCCTTGGTAATATACACATTTGATTCATTATACACCGGATAAAGCTTCTTCTCCATACTCTCATATTGAGCTTGTGTAATCACCTCCATCTTGATAAAATAGGGTTTTTGATTGTAATCTCTTTCACTACTCCTTTCTCTTTACTCCTTTATATTCCTTTTTTTCAACTTTTTTATAAATATACTCATTTATAAAAAATAAAATTAACTTTTGAGTTTGATATTGATGTTAATTCGATTTATAGATCAAACTTTTTATAAATAATAAGAAGATCTCCTTGAATTACAAAGGAGAAAGAGGGATAAATCGCCGAAAATTGAATATGATAAAAACACTCGGAGTTGGCATCCGCAAGAGTATATAAAGTAACCTCCTTCGAAGTATCCACATTTACACCCTTTACATCCATCGTATACACATATACATCATTTCCGTTTAACGCAATAGACTCATCATAATTACCAAAGGATTGATTTCCATGTACAGTTAAGTAATGGAAGACAATAAGCTTCGATATATTTGTATAATTATATAACTCACTTATCTCTTGTAAAACGATTTCACTCATGATTTGCGATCTCTTCTACCATAGAGTACGTTTATTTTTAAACTTTCGATATTTATAAATAATGGATTTATATGGGTTGATACGATTTACTCTCTCTTTTACTCTTCAAACTCATCCAAATGTTCTTCATGGTGATTATTCCCCATACGATTCCAAAGATTATCTTCCTCATCTACATTCTGAAGATGATTTTCATTCGCATTATTCTGATTCATATTCTGAATGTTATTATGCTCTATCATATTCTGATGATTTACTTGATTTGTATAACGATGATACACCACCAAAAGCACCTGAGTATCTGACTCAATTACTTCAAGACGAATATTATCATTCTCAATGTCATCATCTCGATACGCAATCGTAAAATTATTATCAGTATATGACGTCAAAATATAAGAGGTGAGGTTCTCATGAACTGCTACACGAGAATTCATAATCATCTCTCTACGCACAATCACTCCATCATCATTCAACTGAACGGACTCATCAAAATCTCCAAAATAGTGATTCGAAACATTCTCACTCCCATAATAGATAACTACATACTCCGTAATACCAGGCACAAAAGCGCGCAGCTGATCCACCGAAGTGAGCGTAGTATGTCTCATTGTAAATAAAATTCAAGATTGTTCTTTCTCCTTTTCATAAAAGACACTCCTTTAATATCGCAAAATAAATCAATTTTTTTATATTTGAATATAGAGAACTTTTTATAAAATGGGTAAAATATACAAAAATAAAAATAAAAGATGAGTTATTTGATTAAAATCGATAACCGTGAGCAATCTTTCATCCAATTTATGAATGCGGAGGGCTACGCCTTTGACGTAGAACCACTGGACGTAGGCGATATTCAATTCGTTCATCGTGGCTCCAAGATCCCCTTCATTATCATTGAACGTAAAACATATCCCGATTTAGAAGCTTCCATTAAAGATGGACGCTATAAAGAGCAGAAAGAGCGGATGCTAAAGGCCTATCCCTACAAAGTTCGGAAGATCCTACTCCTTGAAGGAGACCCCAAAAAGTTCCGGATGGGCGAGAAGACACTTCGGAGCGTTATCGTAAATTCGATGGTTCGCGACCACATTTCCGTCTATTGTTGCCGGGATTTTGTGGAGTTATGCGGCCTCTTAGAGACGATCATCTTAAACTTGCCGAAGTATATCGATGAGCTCATATCCTCCGTATGCGTCGTTGGAGGTGAGAATGTTGTACCATCCTACGAATCCTCACTAGAGGCTTATACACACTCCGTCAAAACAGGGAAGAAGGAGAATTTGACCCGGGATGTGTGCTTCCGAAATATGCTCTGTCAAATCAACGGCATTAGCAACAGCGTCGCCGATGTACTCGTCGAAAAGTACGGCTCGATGGACGCATTGATGAGCGGATTGAAGGAGCGCCACGGTACGGATTACGAGGCCATGAGTGCGGAGATTGGGGAGGTGAAGTATGGCAAAGGAAACGGGCGCAAAATCGGAATTGTCGGGCGCGAAATCATAAGCCAACTCTTTCATATCGTGATGGAAGAGACAACGGAGAAGAAGACAAGAGCAGGAAAGAGTAAAGTTACAAAAAAAGAGAAAGAGAAGACGGTGGATCTATTCAACGTCTTTAGTGACGAGTAATTGTTATTTTTTATTTTACTTTTTATCAAATAATAGATTGATAAAAATGGTGATGATGATAATATATAGATTTATGCGTACGGTATATAGAGAGGGTAATCTGAACTATATAAAACACACCTATACTTTTCCGATTGTCCCTTAATAATGACCTCATCACCATCACCCAGTGGTTGATTGCGATACTTGGTTATTAGTGGAACCTTAATCTGACTATTCTGTCCTACTGCTGTATAGTACTGATATGAGTCCGAGTTGGGATACTCCTTCATTCCAAAGAGTGGTAAGTAGGTGTTATGATCGCTCGAACCGTTATTCTGTGCCTTATAAATCACACCCAGTTGTTGGGGGACACCACGTGGGCCACGGGTCGTAATATTGATGGGAGCAATCGGAGCTTCCGCAATGTTAATCGGTACCGTTGGATTGGGAATCGGGATCTCCGTACCACCCAGCGTGGGCGCCATACGCCGTCCTCCACCTAATACCTGGAATGGCATATTGTTATTAGGATACCATCCTTGGTCGTAAAAGTAATCCGAACGATAGGGGAAGCGCAAAGGATTCCAGAAGCGGTCAATGGCATTCACCTCCTTGGGAGAGCGCTGGATCTCATTCGGCGACGTATTGGAGACAATGATCGTGGGCGATGGCGCAGAGAAGGGCTCAATTCTCTTAGAAGGAGCTTCCTCTTGGAAACGAATCGAAACGTTTTGGAGATACATGTTGTAAAGGATAACTCCAATGACGACAAGAAGAAGGACGATGAACGCACTCTTTAATTGCTTCTCATACTTTTTTACCATTTTCAACTTCTCAATAATTATACTTCACTATACTATTATGAATATATATATTATTTTTCGTCCCATATAAAAAATGGATATAGAGGAATCAAAGATGAAAGAGAAGAGAGTACTCACAAAAGAATGTCGAGCTTTACCCATATTTACATGATAGAGAATTACAAGATTGAACTCAATTATGAAAATAATATTATTGAATTCAATATTGAGAATATTCGCGATGGATCTTGTTATCGCAAGGTGATAACCCAAGAGGCATTTCACAAGATGCGTATGAGTCAGAGTACAAACATTACGGATATGAAGTGTGCGCTTGAATTTTACAAACGCGTCTTTGAGCGCCGTAATGGATATGTACTTACCATTTATCAAACCCCGATTTACCGGGAAGGAGAAAGAACACATAATGAGCTGATTATGAAGTGTGCGACGACATATGATGGTTTTTATGAAGTGTATTCACATTATCAGATGGAGGAGCGTGCGCTTACCTTTGAAGAGAAGATGACGCGAATGATAGAGAAGATGAAGAGTGTGTATGAAGAGAAGATTGAGATATTGGAGAAGGAGATCGACGAGCTTCGATACTCCGTGCGACAACGGAATAATAGCATGGATCTCTTAAAGAAGTACGACGAAGAGTTCTCTCCCAATGTGAACTCTGTAAACTCTTTGGGTGGTAATGAGGTCAATCCACATAAGAGCACCATTCTCCTCTCAAGCGAAGAAGATGAAGAATTTATAAAAAGGAGGGATCAAAAGGGAGAACAAAAGTTCCAGCTCAATGAGCCCTCGGTTCCCTTTGAGGAAGATCAAACCTTCTTTTATCCGAAGAGTATAGTCGCGAAGAGCGGCATCACTTTTCCCACTGCGATGAGTCGTAAGGAGTTTATTTACAAGTATGAGAAGATCTTCTCTCAATCGCCGTATAGTGCGGCTTTGATGGAGTTTATGAATGATGAAACAGAGGAGGTGATTTATCATCGCCGTTTTACATTAACGAATCAAGGAAAACTCTTCTTTATTGTGGATGGAGTCAAAGTCCAAAATTATGCGCGTGTCACAGTATGCGAACTCTTAATGAAGGAGCTACATGCTTTTGATGGAGCGGAGAAGACACTTTATGAGATGAATGGATTCTTTGAAGAGTTGCGGAAACGATATAAGTAGAATATGTTTTTGATTTTATTTTTTATACTCTTTTATAATAGAAGTTTATTGTAAAAGAGAAGATGAGTAATCCTTTTAATGTAATTAATGAATCAGAATCGATACGAAGTTATTATCGAAGTGTTAATAAATTTGCTAAATCTCTTTTATTATATACGATAGAAGTTATTAAATATTTAAATTTACTATTACAGTATGCAAAAGATAAACAAGAGTTTATAGGTCTTGTTGTTATCAATCGTTTAGATATTGAATATAATAATAAATTATTATTATTAAATAAAATAAACGATGCACAACAAAATATAAAAAAAATATATACTCATATGGTTTCTATTAATCAAAATATGTATGAAAAAAAAAATCTTCGTGAACCAATAAATTATGCAATGAATGATATTCAATTATTATTACAAAATGCTAAAGAAATATACGATAATGCTGAAAAAGAATATCAAATTATAAAAGATAATAATAAAAATTCTCAAAAAATAAACACAAGTATTGATAATATTCAAAAATTTATTAGATTAATAAATGATATAAATCATGAAGTGGATTTAATAGTAAAAAAATTAGTCATAATATTAAAACAAAAAAGTATAAATATGAATAATCTAAAAAAATCAGAAATATCACGATTACCACCACAACCATCACCAATAGTACCATCACCAAGAACATCATTACAACCACCAAACGGAGCACAACCACCCGCAGCAGGAGCAGCGACAGGATCAGCATCAGCACCATCAGTTGCACTACCAACAGGAACATCTATAAAAATTCTACCCGGGAGTAAAACAACAAATAATATTCCCACGACAAAAGAAGTTAAACCTCGAAGACGGTATTCAAATTCGATTTTAAATATAAAAAATGTAAGACCTCCCGTAAACTTATTACTAAACAAAGATATAGTATCTACAATAAATACTTTTATCAAATCATTAACCGTTGATACTCAAATATTTGTGTTTCAAATAAATGTAAAAGACGAATCTCATGATGTAATTGTATTTGACAAAATACTTGTATTAAATGGTGTTGAATTGTATATGGGGATATATAATATAGGTTACAACACGAATTATGTTGAAACAATTCTATATGAAAGATATTTTAATAAGATAAACAAAAATAATGAAGATAAAATTGATGAAAAGTATCATATTACATATTTAAAACAATATTTATTACGACGAGTTAATGAGAATCAATTATTTTCATATCTGGGTAAAGATGGTAATTGGAAAAGTGGATTTTATATTGATAGTAACACTAATAAAGTTGAATATTTCAATGAGATGAGTGTTCTAAATCAAAAATATGGTGAATTATTTAAAATAAAACAAGATCAAATATGTACTTATGATAATATTCAAGAATTTATAGGTACAATAAATGTTGATATACCAATTATAAAGATCAGTTACAATGACTATAATCAATTTATATTTGATAAAATAATAAAATGTGAAGGACATGATATATATATAGGCATGACTGTAGAAAAATATGAAAATAATGAAAATAAATATGTTTGGACCACTTCATTAGTAGATTCACGTATTCGATTTTTTAAAGATCAATATACAAATATACAAGACCAAAATGAATTACTTACTAAAGAAGGTGGATATACAATTAATGAACTAAACGGCTTAAAAAAATATATGTTACAAAAATTACATAAACTACATTTTATGTACTATGATACCATTGAAAATAATCAAATAAATCGTCTCATATATAAAACTAAAAATAAAGAGTTTATTTCCGTACCCTCCGAAAATATAAAAAACGAGCTTAATAATGCTCTTCAAATAAACAGAGCTGTTAAAACAATACAAGCACGTTTTCGCGGACAACTTGTTCGACGTGCGAAAGAGCTAAATCAAATGAGAAATAAAGATCTTCTTCGTCGCTTTTCATACCTTTTACAAGAGGTTGTTGGAAGCAATAAGCGCCAAGCATTAGCAAATGCGTTCCAAAAGACAACAGTGCCAGAAGGGACTTCACGTTTAAATACGGTCTTTACAGGAGGGAAGAAGAAGAAGGAGAAGGAGAAGAAGAAAGAGAAGAAGGCGGAGAAGAAGAAGTAAATAGCGTTTTTATTTTTTATATTCTTTTATAATAGAGATTTTATCAAAGATGGTACATATTAGTGGGAAGAGTGCGTCAAAACGCGTGGAGAAGAAGAAGAGTAGTGCGAAAGTGGTAAAGAAGAAGGAAAAGAGAAGAATAATGAAGGGAGGGCAACCACCTGCTAGTGAAGGAGCAGGAGGAAACAGATCAGAAGCAGCAGGAGCAAGAAACGGAGCAGCAAACGCAGCAGAAGAAGCAGCAGCACCAGCAGGAACAATAAACGCAGCGACAGAAGCTGGAGGAAACAGAGCAGGAGGAAACCAACCACCAGCGGTAACACAACCAGTTGAAGGAAACGCAGCGGCAGGAGCAGGAGGAAACACACCACCACCAGGAGCAGCAAACCAACAACAACAATCTCAAGATCCATCAACACAAGAGCTTCTCTATCGCCTTGCGCTTCTCTTAAAGACATTGGTTGGTGAAGAGAAGCAGTCCGCACTAAAAAGTGCTTATGCGAAGGCAAAGGGGAAAAATATAAGTGGAAAAAAAATAGAGAATTTATTAGAAGAAGGATTACCACCAAGTATGTCACAAAGAGCACGGGAAGGTATCACACGTATGTCACAAAGAGCACAGGAAGGTATGAGAAAAGGAATAGAAAAGGTGGGCGCTATGAGAACAAGTGTTGTAGAAGCCGCTCAAAGTATACCTAGTAGAGCAGTTGCTTTAGGTGCGGTGTCAAATTCTGTATTAACTAAACTGGGTAATAAAATAACTCCCAAAGGGCCTCCTCGTGAAGCTTTATATGATTGTAAAAATCCAGGATTTAAATATTTACAATATAACTATATTCGAAATGTATATTATATTTTAAATAATCAGTTAATTGATATATCAAAAAATAATAGTTTCACTTTTACCGCAAGTAAAGAGCTTGATGATTTTATCAATCCTATGATAAAAATAATTAATGAATGTTCTAAAGATTTCTTGAAATATATAAACAATCATAAAAAAGGTATATTAGCCAAATTATTGTCAAATAATGATCTAAAACCTCGTCTTCAATATTTTAAAAATAAGTGTATTCTTGGTAAATGTGTTGATTTAAATAACGTACTTATGATGTACAAAATAGATTCTATTAATAATACTGGTGTTCCAGTTATTTCACAAATAGTACAAATACCAACACCTGGAGATGCGAAACCAGTAGAGGAAGGTACAGGAACACCTAGTTCAGTAGGTGGTTCAAAATCAAAGTCTAAAACAAAGTCTAAATCAAAAAGAACAAAAACAAAGTCCAAATGTTCCAAGCCATCTTAAACCGTAATCAATAAAAATCTATTTTCTATATAGTAGTGATTATATAGAAATGAGCGAAAATCAAAAAGTGCGTAATGAGTTAATTCATCTTATCCTTGCTTTAGAAGAGTACGTCTTAAATGAGAATCAATTGCGCAAAAAGTATGAACGTAATAACACGTTTCGAACTTCATTAGCTCACTATATTGGTTTGAATGAGGCGAAGAAGAGTACATTCTTAAATAAAAATGGAAAGTTAAAACCGTATAATACGATTAGCAGAGAGTTGGAAAAGTTAATCCGAAGCGATTTTGCGAAGCACTTTCAGGAGTCGAGTCATGGAGTTTTGAGTGGAGAGGATATTGATGATTTTTTGAGAAATTTTATTCCGAACGGAAGGAGAGGAAGAGATGGTAAAAAGAAACCATTAAATATGTGGAATGAAAATTGGCACGGAGAAGGATGGGTTAATAATTGGGGCGAAGGCAATCGAAGTTGGTTACATGGAAGTAACCTTCCAAGATCATCTGGTAATACGGTGGCACCGTCTTTTAAAAAAGCTGCTATAAAAATACAAAGATTTATAAGACGACGAATAGAAGAAAAATTAAATCAATTAGAAGAAGAAGCAACTGATTTAAGTAATATAGATATACAACTCAATCGATTAGAAGAAAATTTAAGAAAAAATGAAAAACTCAATAATGTGGTAAAAATAGGAGAACAATATATAAATATTTTAAATATATTCTTACAACGTACGGAAGAGGTTAAAAATAAATTTACTTATTTACCCGACCGAGACCAATTATATACTAAAATAATTGAAAGTGTTAATTCATATTTAAAACAAATTCAAATTTATAAACAACAATTAAATACTATTCTTCGACAAATATCAAACAAACATATTCGATATTCACAAATTAATTCTATACTTCTAAAAATAGAAGCATTAGAAGTTCAAATTCAAAATGTAAAAAGTGAAATTGAAACAAAACATAAAAATGTAAAAAGAAGAAGAGCTGCTTTTCAAAGAGCGGTTAAAGAAATAGAAAATAGTAATAATGAAAATAATGAAACACCACATACGATATCACCATCAAATCCTCCTCCATCGCCACCACAAATCCTTAATCGAAGAGTATATCCGGAAGTGGGTGTGAACCCAACTGAACCGCTTCCTCCTATGCCACCAAATAGCCAATTTACATCAAAACCTACACAAAGAAAAGGTTTTTCAATACTACCTCATAGTACGCGTGTAGCTCCTTCAATTGGCGGAAGAAAGAAGAAGAAGAGTAAAAGTCGCATTGCCAAAAAGAAATCTTCTAATAAAGTAGCACGATCATGAACTCTCCGAAGCCTCCATTGAAAGAGGAGTTGATCCATCTGATCCTCACATTAGAGAATTATCTTTTAGAAAATAATCAATTACGCAGCGCATATCAGAAGAGTGACGCATTACAAGAAGCGTTACGGAAGCACTTTGATTCTCAACCAGAGAAGTATGCGACGTTTTTACAAAACGTTAATCTAAAAAATTACAATGCAATAAAAGAGGAGTTGAAAGCAGTACTTCGCTCATCCTTTGCGAATTACTTCGACCCGGAAACGTCGATTGAGAAGAAGAGTAAGGCGTCAAACGAGGCGTCAAATGGAAATTTCACATCATTGGTTCAAAAGGAGTTGGTTCAAGAGAGCGGTAGAAGGTATGGAAAGGGTGGAAGTGGCAGTGGAAATGGCAGTGAAAGTGGTAGTGGTGGAAGTGGCAGTGGAAGTGGCAGTGGAACTGGTAGTGGAAGTGGCAGTGGAAGTGGCAGTGGAAGTGGCAGTGGAAGTGGTAGTGGAAGTGGCAGTGGAAGTGGCAGTGGAAGTGGCAGTGGAAGTGGTAGTGGAAGTGGCAGTGGAAGTGGCAGTGGAAGTGGCAGTGGAAGTGGTAGTGGAAGTGGCAGTGGAAGTGGCAGTGGAAGTGGCAGTGGAAGTGGTAGTGGTGGAAGTGGCAGTGGAAGTGGTAGAATTAGGAATGAAAATTTTGGAAATAATTTACAAAGAATGTTTCAATTACCAACCACATCAAATGTATCAGAAGGAAGAGCAAACCCAAAAGTAGCAAATAATAGCCGTAGAAATAAAGCTGCTATAAATATTCAAAGATTGACAAGAGGGCATATTGGAAGAAGAGCAGCAGTAGCAAAAGGAACAGCAAACGAAGTAGCAAGAATAGAAGCAGCACAATCAAACGCAGCAGGAGCAGCACAATCAAATGCAGCAGGAGCAGCACAATCAAATGCAGCAGTAAAACCAGCAACTGGAGCAATAAACGGAGAAGCATGAGCAGAAAATGTAGAATCAATAATGGAAACAAAAGAAAGATCACAATCACCTGAATCAAAAAACAAAACACGTCAAATAAACATAGCACGTCGTTTAAAATCTAATGTAGAAGATTTTATACGAAAGTTTGACAATAAGAATAATTCAATAATGCAATTGGTAGAAGGACTTCCGAATCATTTAAATCAATATAAAAATGAAGGTTTCTTTATATCAAAAGTTAAACGACAAAATGAAAATGAAAATATTATAAACGAATCTGCGATTAAAAAAGTACATCAAGAAGTAGTACAAATAATTGACGAAGCTATGCCACGAATTAACGAATATATAGCTTCCCTTCTACCTCCTCCACCCTCTGCTGGAGGTGGTAACCGTAAAAAGGCAACAAGAAAGAAATCTTCCTCTAAAGTAGTAGTTAAAAATGTCAACTTTCCGCACCGTCCTACGGGAAGGTGCAAGGAAAGTAGCAGCGCCTCTTGAGGAGTCGTCAGAAAATCCAAATCAAAATCAAAAATGTATTGAGTTAATCCATCCAACACTTTCACTCAGTCATTCAAACCTTAATTAAGTTCAATTCTTTTAGAAAAATCAGTGCGATACAATAGTCTTCTATTTTATCACTCATGTTTTCATCTCCCCTTCTCCTTCCCTTTTCCCGGCTCCTCTTCCCCGAACCTCTCTATCCACCTTCTCGGTTCCACTCCCATCTTCGCATTTGCGAAAGAGAAGTTATACTCTTCTTTTATCAAGATCTCCCCGAAGTGTATCAACAAAAGCACTCTTCGTATGAACCATTTCCCTTCATCTATTTCACTTCCGCATTCCTCTACGAAATTGTCATTGACCTCTTCTCCCGTAATCATGCGGATGAAGCACGAGCCATCCTTACCGAGTGGTACGGACGCAAAGTGGTAAGAAGAGAAGAAGAAGAGGAAGAACGGGAAGCCGTCAGTATGCTCTGCCTTCTCTATGGTAAGTATGGTCTCTTCTACTCCCCACTCTCCCAAATGAAAGCGTTTGAAGAGAGTTATCACTTATGGAACGCCAACTGGATCGGCATCTACGAGATCATTCAAATGAAAGATGCGAAAGAGTACGCACTTCAATGGGTCGAAAAGCTCTATCTCCACGGCGATGAGTATGAGTCCAATGTTTTATATGACGCGTTTCTGAAAAATGTTGTGTTGCGTCATCCATACTTGAATGGAACAAATCTTCCCATCTACTTCTTTCAATTTGAATACGCAATCATTCAACTTCTTCGCAACGCGCAAAAGTACGCGGAAGCCTTTCAAATCTCCAATCGACTCCTCTGCCGATTCACCTTCCATCCATCCCAATTCCACATTCCCGATGCGCTCATTCAAGAGCTTCAATACATACGCAGCACATGCCTTCCACACGTCATCGAGACCTACTCCACCTATCCAGAGGCAATCGTCCAAGAACTCGTCGCTCAAAAAGATAAAGATAAAGATAAAGATAAAGATAAAGATAAGAGTAAAGGGAGGGTTCAAAAGGGAACCTTTCAGCTTCCCTTTGAAGATAAAATAATCTTTACCATTACGACCTGTAAGCGGTATGATCTATTTGAGCGCACCATGAACTCCTTCTTAAACACAACTCCACCGTGCGATTTGCGAAAGATCGGAAAGTGGTTATGTGTAGATGACAACTCCAGTGAAAGTGATCGAGAGAAGATGGCGCTACAATATCCCTTCTTCACCTTTATTTGGAAACGTGCGGAAGAGAAGGGACATCTACAAAGTATGAATCTAATTCGCGATTATGTACTCGCGTCGGGATATACATACACTTTACATATGGAAGATGATTGGCACTCTGTATGTAAGATGGACTTTATTACGCGAGCGCAGCAGATTATGACGGAGAATCCGCGTATTCACCAAGTGCTCTTTAATCGCAATTACGGCCAAACATTGCGACCGGAAGATATAGAGATGAACGGTGGCGTTATCCAATATGCGAAATACAATCTGAATGATCGTGAAGATAACGGATTTCAACGCTATCGATTACATGACTTTTTACATCAAGAATCGCCTGAGTTCCAGAAACATTGGAGTGAAATTCGTGAAAGTGGAAAGGGAACGGTGGCAAATTGGCCGCACTACTCGCTCAATCCATCCCTCTTGAAAGTGGAAGTGTATGAACGTTGCGGGCGATTTGAGAAGAAGAGCTGGCACTTTGAATTTGATTACGCATGCTCCTTCTTATATCACGGATTTCAAACAGCGTTCTTCGATGGAATCTTTAAGATCCATATTGGAAAAATACTCGGAAGCAATACGGAGAAGAACGCGTATGAACTGAACGCAGAAGAGAAGTTTGAATGAAGGGAACCGCTTCGGTGAAAGAAACCGCTTCGGTTTCTTTCGAACTTCCCGCTTATAAAAATACATTACACATCATTTATAATAAATGGAACAATTTCCCCGAACAATGCTCCCAAAAAATTGATTTCCATTCTGGAGAAGATGGATTGGGAAGATTGATCGGGGAAATATTTATATATTAAATTATTTTTATAAATAAACTTTATTTATAAAAAGGAGGGGTTATAAGGGGAACCTTGGTTCCCCTATGAGGAGGTTCGAAAGGAACCTTAGGTTCCTTTCTTCAAGAGCGTAAATCCCGATACCGCATCTTCACCGACGCATAATCTTCAATATTGGGGTTAATCGTCGGGATCGCTTTAATATCTTGAATGTGTAAATTCATATTCTCCCGAGCACCGTTTCCATACTTATTGACCGTTGTCGATATTTTCGACAAGTACTTATCACGACTCCGGAAGAGAGCACTATTGGAAGTATATACAAATCGCCGTTCATCCACATCATAATCTTTGAAGATCGTGTCATGTTTATATTGACCTTTTAATACATTGTAATATTTGGTAACAAAGGAGTAAAAGTCGCGCGTTTCATCGGGCTGTTTATTCATCAATTGAGTAAATGATTGACTTAACTTATCTAATACCAAATAACCGGCTTTATCACTACTCATCTTATTCAACTCTTTATCAGAGTAGATGATCGCCTCATTATCCGCAAAGAAGATATTTTGATTCTTCTTATTCTCCATAATCGCTTGTAAAAAGTTCGAATAAATAAAGAAGTCCTTCTTCGCATAAAACGAATCTTTAATATGCGTTAAATCATAATTCTCATGAACGAAGTCGCGCATGGAGAAGTTATAGGTATTGTGATGCGTATTGTGATTCTGATTGTTGTTGTTTTGATTATTTTGAATATAAGTATTATAAATTTGTTGATTTTGCGCCTCTTTTTGTAAAAGGATAAGAGCCTTCTCCTGATTCTTTTTAATGATTTCATTTCGCTCTTGATTGGAAGCGCACTGTTTTTCATTTTGAAGATGTTTTAACATATTCTGTTTTGAAATATACTCAGCAAAACAAATATTACATATATATTTATCTTTATCTGGATGATAATATAATTTGTCGAACTCCTTCTTTTCGATTTGATTCTCAAATTGATTTTCAATATGTAAAAGTGAGTTTGTCTGCTTTAAATTATTTTTATATTGATAAATACTATTTTGAGCACTTTGAATAAAATTTTGTAAATTAATTTGTCTGAAATTAGAGTTGATAAAATTTTCAGTATCTGTATAATGAGTTGTAATAAAGAGCAAATCATCATGTGTAAGTGTTTCAATTTCAAATGTAAATATAAATTTCTTTGTTAAAGATAATTTTTTACACTCCTCATATGGAATGATTGTCGAACATATACACTTCTTCTTTCGATCAAAATGTTTCTTTATATCATATTTATTAATTGTAAAATGTTTAAAACAATAATGACAAATATAGTATGTTTTCATTTTATTTAAATACTTCTATTTTTAGATCATAGAATTATTCCTTTAAGATGAACGAACTTATTTTTTATTTAATTTCAGACAAAATCTATTTTTAAATTATTTTTATTTTAATCAAAAGTACCAAAAAATTATAAAAAATCACGGAAAAAACAATTCAAAATCATAAAAAAAAATTCAATCTGCGATTTTTTATAAAAATTCCTCTTTTGATTAAATAAATAAATTAATTATTTATTAACATATTACTCGATATGAAATACAAATAATAATATATTTTTAAATTATGGTAAGAATATTTTTAATTTGATTAAATGCTTGGATTTATTTTATTTGAATTCAGAAAATCATTGAACTTCAAAAAAAATATTGGGAAAAATAAGCGGCTCGGGTCATCTTGTTTTAAGTCGAGTATTTTTTGCCTTTTTTTTTGTTAGGTTTAATAAATTTCTGAATTCAGATAAAATAAATTCAACAAATTAATTTTATAATACCATAAATATTTTATTATCTTTAAATATTTATTTTTATATAATAAAATGATAATAAAATACATAAAATATAATTGCTCCTAAATAGGATTTTTATAAAAAAATCGCAGATTGAATTTTTTTTTATGATTTTGAATTGTTTTTTTCGTTCATTTTTTGCATTTTTTGGGGTATTTTTGATTAAATCTTTTTCTTTTTTTTGAGTTTAAACGAAATTTTATTTTTTTAAATAAGAAGAAAAAAACGATTTTTAATTTTCTTCTTTTATACTTTCGAAAATATAAAATATAGATTTCTAAAAATGAATTCTAAAATGACTAAAAAGATTACTTTTCGCAAAACGCTTCATATTTGTCATCGTTGTTTGACGTACAAGACGACAAATACGACAGATTTGCGTCGTCATTATGGGAAAAAGAATCCATGTGTAGATCATAATAATCTATCCCAAAAAGACGCACTTATTTTATCAGAAGAGAAAAGGTATGTATTTCTTTTTGATTATACAAAGTTAATTGTTCCTGATTATAAGTATATTGTTACTAATTATTGTCATTCGATCAATTACATTTATGAAGATTTTCGTAATATTAAAAAGAGTGGAGAAGAGGCAAAAGATGAAATTCAAGAAGAGTCAAATGAAGAAAAGTCTGAAGAGGAGTCATCTGAAGAGGAGACAAAAGAGGGTGAAGAGGTCAAGAAGAAAAAGAAGTATAAAGTGAAAAGACGAAAACAATTAAAAATTAGTACTCATGAGATGAGTACTTTTAAGAATAATGAGGGACGTTATGAGTGTCCCAATTGTAAGATTACATATAAAAGTAAGCAAAATTTAGAGATTCACTTCGCCAATATGTCAGGTTGTCATAAACGGAATGAGAGTCAAAAGATTTTATCGTATTACAAAAACAAACATGATGGTAATATCAAAGAAGTTTCCACTCAAACAGACCCTATTGCTGAATCTGGAGCGGAAGTAAAAGATATGTGTATTGGAGCCGACCCTGATCCACTTTACACAAAGGAGGCTCCGTCTTTATGTACTCTTGATATTTACGCTTATATGAAACGTAATGGTTTTGATTATAATACATCAAATTATGAAGATGTTTCTCAATACGTCTATATGATCCAAAAGGCTGGAAATATAAATTCAAATATTGTCAAGATTGGAATGAGCGAACAGAACACTCCTGAACGGATTTTAAAGTATGAGAAGGGTTTTAAGATCTTATGTGTGAAAGCTGTAAAGAGCGGTCGTGCTACCGAGAAGAAGTTGCTTCAATATTTTTGCCAAATGTTTATTCAACGAAATGATCTTGGGAAGGAGGTATTTGAAGGCAATATCAAAGATATGGAACTTTCCTTCTTCTTCGTATCATGTAAAGAATGAAAATCTTTCTCAGATACATCATGTAAAAATTAAATGTAAAAGATTAAATGTAAAAAATAAAATATAAAATAAATTGAACTTCTTTTTTTTCAATTCATATCATAAAAATACTTTTATCTTTTTACAAAATCAAAAAAATGATTTTCTCTGGCGGATATAAAGAGGTTCCACCCAAGAAGAAGTAATCAAGTAATAACTATCAAAATGGCATCATTCAGCTCAACTTCTTCCCCTTCGTTCGGTGCGTATAACAACTGGTTTATTATTGAAGGTACCATTGGTGCTGGAAAGAGTACGATGTGTCGGATGCTGGGGGAGGCGCTCGAGAAGGAGTGTGAAGTACTCTTTGAGCCGGTGGATAAGTGGCGTTCGACCATTGATGACGAGGATGGAAAGAATATTCTTCAAAACTTTTATGAGGATCAGAATCGCTGGTCGTACTCCTTCCAAACGTATACCTTTCTGACGCGTATGGAGGATATGATGACAAAGCCGCAAATGAAGCCGCTTCGTTTTGTAGAGCGCTCCATTTATACGGATAAGCATGTCTTTGCGAAGTCGCTGACGGATATGGGAAAGATGAAGCGACTGGAGTGGAATATGTATAATGATTGGTGGAATTGGCTCTCCAAGGAGTGCTTTGATAAGATTTCGCGCCCGCGTGGATTCATCTATCTTCGCACGGAGCCGACGACGGCATTCAATCGTATGCTGAAGCGCGAACGGAGCGAAGAGAAGTGCGTTCCTCTTGATTATCTGAAGATTAACGTCCAATATCATGATGATTGGCTCCTTTCGGATGAGTTTAAAGACCAGGTGCTGGTGATTGATGTCAATGAAGATTTTGAGAGCAATCCGGCGGAGTTTGAACGCGTAAAGAACCTGATTATGGAGTTTGTGGAGAGTAAGAAGAGTCAAACAAACTCAAAAGATGAAATCCACTTTGCTTAATAAAATACAAATTACTTAAAACAAATTACTTAAAACAAATTACTTAAAAAACTTATTTAAAAAAATATTATCATTATTACACATTTTTATTAAAATCATAAAATAAATCAATGATTTATTTTATACAATTGAATTATATATTCTATTTTTATTCATCTACTATTTATCTACTTCTTTTCCCCTAATAACGCGGAAAGAGCACCAGCACCACCCATTTTATCACCTTCCATTCCATCCATATTTAATCCTTTAAAGAGATCCATCACCTTTTTTCCTTCGCTTAATACGGGATTAAGGGTTTGGACGGTCTCTTTGAGGATATTAATGGTATCAATCAACTCATACGTCTCCTTTTGCGCCTTCTTGAGAGGATCCGGCTTGACTTCATCATGCTTCATGGCAAAGGTGTCAATACCCATGGGCTCATTATCGACAACATCATCTTCGCTTAAGGGAATCTTTCCCTTTAAGCGGTCAGTGTACTTTTCAAGTTTCGATGTATTGATGTCATGTTTTCCAGAAGCGTGTTGTGCTTCAAACTTCTTAATCAACGCGTCCAATTCACGACGCATTGCCTCCTTTCCATCACCACCACCCGTCTTTTCAACTTCCTTTCCACCATCCTCATCTTCACCATTTGCGGTGAAACCTTCAATGCGACGGATCATCATGCGTTGTGCGAAGAGAATAAGTACAAAGAGGAGAAGACCATACATGAGCGAACGCTTCCAATTCATAAAGAGTCGGAAGAGGAGGATGAGGAGAAGGAGGGTGGTGAAGTGGAAGAGAAGGAGATTGCGAACAAACGCGAAACGTAATACAAACACGAGTGCTAAAAGAAGTAGTATATGATTTTGAGAAAGATTCTTCTTCAGGAGCATCTTTTTATTTTGATTCTATCAAGTCAGTACTATTTATAATAGAGATAAAAATCAAAATCTTCGACGATTAAAACTAAAACTTGACACTTCGAATCAAAGCATAAGAGCAGATTCCCACAACAAGTGCCTTGGCAACACTTCCCAACGTATTGGTATCATAAGTATAATTATTTAAACGGAAGAGTGGTACATATTGTGTAAGTAATTTGTTAAAGTGAGTGTTAAATAAGAAGAGTACCATAATCATCACAAAGACGACAATTCGTAACTCATTTAATATCTTCTTCCATAAAGGAGTCTCCTCCTCATAATACTCATACTCGTCCTCCTCTTCATCTTCGTACTGTTGCGCTGCTGCCGCAGCTGCGGCGGCCGCTGCCTTCTGTGCCTCAATGTGCGCCATGGGGTTCATGTAGCGCATATTCTCAATCTGCTGATTCATATTACGCTGTTCCATATCGTGCTCCATGGAAGGCACTTCTGGATGGATAGGTGGCAGATCTCCTTGATAACCCGGGGTGGGTGAAATATTCATATTACTTAGCTGGTCGAGAATGGAGTTTGCCATCTCGGGATTCGCGTCATGTATGGCGGATGACGCGTTTCCATCATCAATCGGAGAAGACATATCCATTTTTCACTCTTTTGTCTTTTGTTTATCCTAATTTTCATATATATAATTCATAGATAGAACTTACGCAAAGGGAACATTTCTTGAATAAAAATAATTATTATTTGAATTATTTTTATATAAAATATAAAATTCCTCTATATCCATTTTCCAGAGCATTGTATTCTGTACGAAAAGAATAAAATATTTCAATTCTTGAATCAATCTCTCTTCTTTTTTCAGAATACAATGATCGGGAAAATATAAAATATTATTTTTATATAAAATAATAATATTTAAGGGGTTGTTAGGGTACCCCTAACGAGGAGGTTTGAAAGGAACCTTAGGTTCCTTTCTTAGATAGCGTTATCGGTACACTCCGTAGAGGTCGAAACAAGGCGATAGCACTTTCCCTCTTTCTCTTTATATACTTTCGATGTCACATCACTCTCTTTGGGTGCGTTGATGATAACGCACTTTCGCCCATAACATGCGCTACGGAAGATGAGACCAACGCCAATGCCCCATAAAATTCCTAAATATATTTTGTACTCTGGATTTTTTTTAATAATTTTATCAATCATATTTCATCTACATATGGATGATATATTTATTTCTTCTTCGATTTCTTTAGGGAGGTGAAGTAGAGCAAGAGGTTTCTTCTTTCTTGTAGCGATAGCATGTTTCATCATCCTTCTTTTTAAAGACTAAATCTTGATGATTTTCGAGAGTCACCTCTTTTACCACAATCTTCTTCGCAGGTGCCATAATACGAACCAAGAGAAGAGTCACAAAGAGAGCAATAAAGAACCAAAGGGGTGAAATATAATCAGTAAATTGAAACATGATAAAGTATATCTTCTATACTCTTCTAAGATTATTCTTCTATCCACCTTAAAGTGAAAAGAGATTCATCATCTCTTTAGCAATCTTATTTCCAAGTAAATATCCTGAATAATTCGACGACTCATAATGAATTCCTCCATAAATGCGCGAAACACCCGCCTCAATTGCCATATCATCCCATGTATTGTATGTCATTTGAACGGCTTTTGTCGGATATGCTTCTGGGGTTGAAACGGATGATGTGCGAGGGAAGATGGTGAAGCAGTGAAGGAAGAGTTGATCTTCTACATTTGTGGGATTTGCAAAGAGTGGGGATAAAAGTGGTGCCAAAGAAGCATCAATGGATAGATCTAAATCAAGTAAATTGTTTCCGATCAATCGGCTTAAGATCCGAGCACCTACTGCGGAGAAGGTGGAGTGTCCTGAGATGAAGTCGGGGAAGGGAGGAGACATAAAATCATCCGGTTGATAAGGCTTCCAAAGTGAAGAGGAGATTCCTTCACCAAAGTAGTAGTTGAGCGTCTCATTTGGATAGTAGTAGCGAATCGTTTGAATGGGACGGGCTTGGAGATGTGCGCGCTTGACTCCCCATACAACAATGGATGTTTGAAAAAGAGCGCTATTGAGGACGAGGAATGCGCGAGCTTCATCCGAGATGGAGCTCTTTCCACTTTGCTTACTATAATAGGATACAAGGAAGAGATTCCAGAAGCCGGGAGGAGTGATGGTATTTTTACCACCCGCCCAAAATTCAGCAATACACTTCTGTTTATCATCCAATGATTGAGATACATCGAGTACATGACGTACCTCTAATGGAAAATCGACTTCATTGAGGAAGCGCTCTACAAAAGTATGATACTCTTCGACCTTTGACGCATCTAAAAATCCACGAACCTCGCCCCATTGCGGAGTTAAGTACGTATTCACTTTGAGTGGCGTCCACTTAAGCGGATCCGCAAAAGTGGAGAAGTCAATCACTGTGTCAGGATCAATCACGGCTTCACCATTGGGTAAATCGGTAGTCGATAGTTGGACGTTTGAACTATTCACTCCGTCAGAGCTGCGAAGGGTGAGATAAGTTTCAATATCATATCGAAGATTTTTAAATAATGTTTGGAGCGAACGAATGCGTTTAAACTCGATGTATTTGGAAGAGGTGAAAAGATCATCATTTGCAAGGAAAGTTTCAATCGCATTTGCATTTGAAAAACACGATTGATTTAAGAGAGAGAGACCAACCTCCGCACATAGTGTGGTAAGATAGAGGGCAAAACGAGAGGAGACTACAGAAGACGATTTGGGATAATTGTCAAAGGTGGTAAAAGAGAAGTTCCAATAGGTTTGGGCGTTGTATAAGAGGGACGAGCATAAGAAGAGGTTTCGGGTGGTGTACGTCGGCCCAATCGACTTCTCCGCGGTTGCTTGTAAGAGCGCTTGAATCACACGGTGAATCATATTATTTTATCTGGAACTTTGGATATATACTATCAAGATGCTATATTTTTTATGAACGCATAAAAAATAAAATAAAAGAATATTTATTTGAATGATTGATTGATTGTCTGATTGTCTGTTGTCTGTTGTCTATTGATATTCGACCAATGGCTTTTGTAAGATGTAATTTTTCATCATATGTTCGTACTGTTGTGTATGGAATGTATGTTTTTGAACGAGTTGTGCGTACTCTTCTTGGCGACTTACATATAAATAACTCTTTTCAATCCACTCTAACCATAATTCAATATCATCAATCGGTACTTCTTCCTCTTTAGAGATGGCAGAGATGATATACATGGATGGTTTTTGAAGATTGCTCTCTTTAAATTTCATCACGAGTTGTTCCTTAAGACGTTGGGAAATACGGGTCTTAATCTTCGCATACGTAGAGATACGTGCTTCTTTCATCTCGCCTAACTGAATTTCAATATTGGCAATCTCTAATTCACTACTCTTCATCTTTGCGATGTACTCGGTTTCCATGGTTTGGATATCATCATACTGTTTTTTGAAGGTAATGTATGCACTCTTATACTTTTCAAACTCCATTTTCTGAGCCGGTTGAGTCATGGAGTAATGTTCGACCAAATCGACGATTTTAAATAAGAGTGTATGAATTTCACGTTCTAATAACTCTTTATAATGATAAAGGTCGACAACAACGGATGGAGTAATACGTATTTGTTGGCCTTTTTGAGATAAGATGATCTTACCATCTTCAAAGCCCTTTTGAAATACACTCTTGCGACTTGATTTTTCATAATAAGCTTTTAAATACTCGACGTATTGAAGATACTCTTTATTCTGATCCTTCTCAAATTGATACTCCAACATACTTGAAATGGAACCATTCACTCCACCCTTTTCACCCTTCTTTAATTCAAAGAGACGATTGATATTGATAAGTCCATCATTAATCTTCTCTAAGACGTGATTAATGGTATCCACCGCACTCTGTTTTTCTTGGCTATCGGCTCGTTCATCCTCTTCTACTTTCATCTCGTCTTCACCTTCTCCACCTTCACCCTCCTCTCCAACTTCACCCTCTCTCTCTTCTGTCTCCTCTCCACCTTCTCCACCCTCGTCTTCACTGCCTTCTTCACCTTCAACCTCTTCCTCGACCTCTTCTTTGACCTCTTCTTCGACTTCCGGAGTATTTTCAAAGACCTCTTCTGCGATCTCTTCGGGTGTTGCCATATTGAAATATTTATAAGATACCTATATCATAAATATATATTTTATATCATCAAAAGAGATTTATTTACGAGAAGTGGAACGCTTCTTCTTCGTAGATGCACTCTTCTTCGCCTTCTTTGTGGTTGAGGTGCGCTTCTTCTTCTTTCCACCGACCATATCAATCACACCTTTTGACTTTTCAACAAAACCACTGGCTACCATAAATCCCTTTGAATCAGGAGTAGGGCGACCAAAGAGGTAGGATTGCATTGCCTCGCCTAAATCAATGGCATAAGGAGGAGGAGCGGTAGCGGAGCCCGCGGGAACCCAATCGGGAGATGATTGAACGCGGAGGGGAATTTTGGTTCCGGTTAATAGTTCTGAGGTAGCATCACCACCGCCACGCATCTTTCTGACAGTAGTGCGCTTTTTAGTGGCAGTGGTACGTTTTTTAGTAGTAGTAGTGCGGCGCTTTTTAGCACCACCTTGAACGAGTGAAGGCATATTTGATGTAATTCTATTTATATGTTATATAATATTTGGTGATGAAGCAAACTTTTTTCGCAACTCTTCTTCTTTTTGATTTCGCTCCTTTTCATCACGTTCTTGAATGACCGCATTTCGTACTTGTGCCTTTTCGAAACGCACATTTTGGTTCTTTTGTATCGAGTCCATATATTCAACCACTGCCTTCTCCTTCTTCTTCTCCTCTTCCATATGCTTCTTCTCTTCCAACTCTTCCGCTTCTCTTCTGCGCTTCTTTTCTAAATACTTGTAGAAGATGATAATACCCATAAATCCGAGAAGAAAAAGTACAAAGAAGACGAGATGGGCGGAGTATACTTCCTTTTGAATCTTTCGCTCTTTTACTTTACTCTTCTTGACAAAGTGTTGAATCAAATCCATATCGATAAACTTCTTCTTATCCATTTGTTTCCCGTCTTTTTACCTCTTCTATCTTTAACTTCGTCTACTCTTTTTTTCAAAAAAACGCGGCAATTCGATCGAAATAAAAGTCCCTTTCTAAAGTAGAAAAGAGTAAATCATGATGAATGAACGCACTCGTGTTGAAATCATATATAAAAATAATACCTACGAAGTTGATGTAAATCCCCATGATAAAGTACATCAAATGATCGAAGATTTATATCACTCCATCTTAATTCATGAAACACACTTTTCCATATGGCAAAAGGTGTGCTTCTCACTGGGGAAGTATGTCGTTCGCAATCGTGCGGGTAAAGCGTGTTCTTTACATGACGAGATTTATGATACTTATTATCGTTTCGAATTATAAAAATCAATCACTTCTATCAATAGAATCGTAAACGAAAGTAAAGTAAAGTTAAAATGGTAAAGATCCTTTTTCAAAATATAACCTATACAATCGAAAACAAACCGTACTACTCGATTCATCATCAGCTTATGGATATATGTAAAGAGCACTTCCACTTCTCCTTCTACTTTCAAAATCAATTCGAGTCAAAACGTTATACACTATTGGATCAAAATGGTGAATCAGTTGATATTAATGCCTCTTTTAAAGAGAAAGACACACAAACATATGAGTTAATTATGGAGTATCATATAAAAGGGTGGATTCATCTTCTTATGCCCTATATTACGATTCTACTACTCTCATTGATTCTGATTGTTCGAGTAGATACGTACTTATCCATATATTCAAACGTATCGAATCCCGCATTTGATGACTTTTATACACTCCTCTTTATACTCCTTCTGATCTTTATCATCTTCTCTATACTCTTTGGATCCTACTACTTTACGGTTCAATTGATTACGTACTTATGTCAGCATATGGATAGTGATATTGGGGAGTTTATGACATTGTTTGGGTCGGTTGTTGGATGTGTATAAACAGGTTTGTTATAAACAGGTTTGTTATAAACATCTTTGTTTATAGCCGTTCTTTGATAAAAAAGAAAAATATTAAGAGTATGTAGTACATACTCTTTTATGGCGTTATGATTATCCATATTCAAGTGGGGAAAAATATATATAAAAGTAATATTCATCCATATGCGTCATTACATCGTGCGATCATTCAAGTAAAACCCGATTATCATCGAGACTCTTATATTATTTATAAAAAAGATAAAGTATGTTGTGAGCGTGATTCTATACAAACATTGATAGATCAAACATTTGTGGATCCAAGTGATCGGAGAGCACCGCTTTTTGAAATCGTTCCGAAAATGAAGGGAGGTGTCGAGTTATCCAAATCATATCTCTTCTACTTCATCCTCTTCTTGATTACCTTAAGTCCTATTTACTTTATGTATGTGGGAATCGTTCCACTCAAAGCATTCCTTTCACGTCGTATATTAACAAAAGCATTAGAGCCATTAGGTAAATATTTGGTATGTGTATTGGGAAAGAAGACCTTATATAGTCGCATTCTTTTAGGAACATCGATTCTCAAATACTTCATCTTTATCTTTGCCGTCTTTGTCACCTTTACATTACCGCTTATTGTGCTCTGTATCTTAATGGGTGTTTTAATGAAACATAATACTCTTACAGACAGTCCCGCAAAGTTAGAAGGGCCGGTGAAGGCGGGTTATACGACAGGTATTATCTTCACATTGATTCACATGGTGACCTACTTTGGATATCGTTGGTTCGACTACTTTGCTGACTTCTTTATCCAAATCTTCAACCAAAGTTATTACACACGAATGGTTTTAGTGCCACCATTGGAGTCGATGAAGCGCACATTTGACAACTTTAAGGGAATTGGTGTGATTACGGCAACAATGGGATATGCGTCGGATGTCAAAGGATTAATTGCCGGATTAGGAGGCGCCATTCAATCGCTTCAGGGAGTGATGAAGAAGATGTTGGAACAAGGATGTGAGACGGTGGGTGTGGATGAGATTGAAGAGAGTTTTAAGAAGGGATTGAAAGAGTTGAAGAGCAGTGAGTTAGAAAAGTTTGAGATCAAGGGACGCGACCGAAAGAAGTTCTGTTTTGATTTCAATGAGTATTTAGATGCGAATGAGTTTGAGAAGACCATTTGTAGTCGAGCGGGAAATGAAGAGTGTTGTACGCCATCCGTCTTCTATAAGATTGCTTCAGGTATGTACCAAGTACTCACGGCATCGAGTACAGTGGCTGAGTTGGTAAAGAAGGGATTGGCAATGTTTGGTATCACCGGACACGTAATTACGGCAAATATTGCGTTCTTTGAGGAGGCAATGGAGAGCGGAGATCCGAGTGGCATCATTACGGATGGTATTTACTTAACAAAATCGCAATTGATGATTAAAGACCATCGCGACCCACTCAAAGATAAGCGTGGAAGTACCCCTTTTATTTATGAAGAGCAGTTGGAGGAGAAGATATCGGAATATACGAATCAAGGGCTGAAAGTTCAGGCGTTATATGATGAGAAGTATCGAAATTACAAGGAGAATATTGTAGGTGTATTGAATCTGAAGGAGAAGATTACTTTTAATGAAATGCGAAATAAGATCAATGAGCTGAAGCGTATGTTAAATGATTATAATGCGTCGTATAATGATGATGATGTGATTGTAAAGTATGTCTTTAAACCGTACTTTGTATCCAATATATGTGAAGTATTGAATGGAGTACGAGCAACACGAGACTTTTCGGAAGATATTGGAGGATTAGATAATGCGGTAGATATATTGCGGTCGGGGATGTTTACGGGACGATGGATGATATTGCTCTATTTGATTACATATTTGATTCTGGTGATTCTTGGATTCTTAAAGGTCTATTTGAAGTAATGAAAACAAATAAAAGATAAAGTTAAAGATAAAAATAAAAATAGAAAGAGAAGGTAGATGATGTATGGAAGATGAGCTCAAAAGGGAAAAAATATACAGTAAATAAAGAGGAGTATGCTTCGAAGATGAGTACGCAAGCGTTTGCTTTTATCGCGCAATATTATATATTGATCTTCTTCTTTCTCTTCTTTGTGGTTGTATTACGAGCTACGGATTTAAATAATGAATATTTAACACAAAATGTGCTACTTAAGCCATTGTATCAATTTTTGCGTGAAACGCACCTTTTTCAAACGCACTTTTATGATGTATCGATTGAAACCTTTTATAAGAGTATATTACTCTTTATATACACCATTTTATTGGTATATTTAATGAGTGATATGATGAAAGCAAATATGTATCAAAATCTATATGGGACGATTCAATTTCAGAAGGAGAATAATCCGACAAAGAATCCAACGCTCCTTTCCAAGATTCAAGATGATCCATCACAAGATACATATACGTACTTGTGGAAGTTATACTCGACTCTCTTTTTCGTACTTCTTTATCCGATGATTGTACTTTATGCGATTCGTTGCTATGATATCCAAAACAATTTAATCACGCAAGTGGCGGTCGCGTCTATCTTGTTTGTACCACTCTTCTATTATTTGACAACGCATCTTGTATCGATGAAGGCGGTGTATAAGACGGATGATTTATTGAATTATGGAAAGAAGTATGTGGAGGAGAAGGATTATGTGTATATTGATTTACTTCGAAATGATTTTAACTTCCACTTGGATAAGATACTTTGGATTCCATTATTATTGATTTTTGTAACACTCTTTTACTTTATGATCTATTATGAGTGGAAGTGGGAGAATCGTCAAATGAAATTCTATTTACTTCTGCTCTTCATTTTGATTCCACTGATCCTCCTCTTCTTCCAGTATAGTATCTTATTTGGATGTTATACACCGAATAATGAGTGTGGAATTCTTCGAAATGGAAAGATTAAGTATGAAGTATATCATGAAGGTGTGCGGTCGTTGTATGATGCATTTGTCAAGTATAATTACTTGTGCTTTCCCAAATAAGGAACCGTCTTGCGACTCGTAGAGTTGGACCTTTGGTCTCCTTATGAACCTCCCCGCTAAAATAACATTTTTAAATAAAATTTTTCACTAAAGAATATTTTTATATAAAGAGAAAAGTTTAATTCGTCTAAAACGTCTATATAAAATCCAATATAAAGATATTGAATTTTATCAATCCATTTTATTGACAATGTGTGGCATTTTTGGTTATTTAGGAAGTATGTATAGCGACAGCGAGCTTCGTGTCATGGCGGATCGGATCCAGCACCGCGGCCCTGATAGCACGACGTATCGTTGGGTGGCTCCCACGCTCTTCTTTGGTTTCCATCGTTTGGCGATCAATGGATTAAATCCGGAATCGAATCAGCCGATGAGCCATAATGGTCTTCATATGATCTGTAATGGGGAGATTTTTAATTATAAGGAGTTGATTGCCAAGTATGGTTTGGAGGATGTGTATCGGAGTGGAAGTGATTGTGAGATCATTTTACACTTAATTGAGAAGATTGGTTTAGATGCGTGTTGTAATGAGTTAGATGGAGAGTATGCGTTTATGGTATATGACGAGCACGAGAAGAATGTGATGATTGCGCGGGATCAATTAGGCATTCGCTCGCTCTTTTGGGTGATTCAGCGAAGTGAAGATGGGCGAGAGTGTACGTTGGGAGTATGTAGTGAAGCCAAGGGGTTGGTGGATATGGGATTACCCATTCATCAATTCCCGGTAAATACATGCTGGGATTTGCGGTCGAATGAGTATCGTCCGATTTATGAGCTCTTCTTGCCATTCACAAAGGATAGTGAGGAAATGATTATAGAAAATGTGCGAGAGAAGTTGGAAGCCGCAGTAAAGAAGCGGATGATGAGTGAGCGGAATATTGCGTGTTTATTGAGTGGTGGGTTAGATTCGAGTTCCATAACAAGTTTAGTATCAAAATATATGAAAGAGTGTGGAAAAGAGCAAGTATTACATACTTATACGATTGGAATAGAAGGATCCCCGGATCCTATCAATGCTGAAGTAGTGGCAAAATATTTAGGTACTCAACACCATGTATATACACCTACCGAAACCGATTTATTAAATGCGATTGAAAAGACAATTTATCAAATCGAAAGCTATGATACAACGTCTGTGCGAGCATCGGTAGGTAATTACTTAATATCATTATATATACGAGAAACATCGGATAATGTGGTATTATTTAATGGCGATGTGAGTGATGAGTTATTTGCGGGATATATTGGGTTCACATTAGCAAAGAGTGAAGAAGAGTTGTATGAGTCGAACGTCCATATGATGAAACATATACAATATTTTGATGTACTGAGAAGCGATAAGAGTATTTCGGGAGCTGGCCTTGAGGCTCGTACTCCTTTATCTGATCCTGATTTTGTAAAGTATGTGATGTCAATTCCTTCAAAGCATAAGATGTTTCATAAATCAAAGATGGAGAAGTATATATATCGAAAAGCAGTAGAAGATATATTGCCTGAATCGATTGTTTGGAGACAGAAAGCTGCATTTTCAGACGCAATTAGTAAAAGCGAGCGTTCATGGTGTGTAATTATTAAAGAGTATGTAGATAAAGTATATACAAATGAAGAGTATGAAGAGAAACGTCAAAAGTATACGCATAATATGCCATATGATAAAGAGTCATTATATTATCGTGAAATATTTGAAAAATATTATCCAAATCAAGGGCATATGATCCCGTACTTTTGGAGACAACCTTTTGTGAAAACAACACTTGATCCATCGGGACGGTTATTAGAGAAAGAGTTATTATAAAAATATTTTATTATTTTTTTTCTATTTTTCTTATAAAATAAAATTTTATTTTATAATTATTTAATATTCAATATTTTTAAAATGATTTACTTCTTGCTCTTCTTCTTACCATCAGACTTCTTGAAGAGCTTGAACTTGCCCTTTACGGGCTTGAAGCCAGCCTTCTCAAGACGCTTCTCCTTCTTGGCGCGGTTGCTCATCTTCACGCTTACAATGCGACCATGCTTATTGTACTTCAGATCCTTCTTGGTAAGTCCGCCAGAAGTATGACGGGCAGTCCCGTGCATGACCTCAGCACGAGTTCCTACAGCTTTGACTTTTGAGCCTCCAGATGACATATTCTTTTGTTTTTCTATACTTTTAGTTTAGAAATTTTTTTAAACGAATTTCGAAAATAAAAGAAAAAATAAAATTCCTCTATATCAAAATAAAAGTAGAAGGAGAGAGTAGTAAATCCAGATCAATGTCTTATAGCCAACGCAACTGCCGCACTTTCCAAAATTACAATAATTACGCGACAACGCAACAATTCATTCTTCCTAATGTTTGCCGTCAAAACAATTGTATTCAAGCGCAACGTTGTGCGTTTGAAACCGCTCAATACAATCAACAGCGTATTTATACCTTAATGACCCGCCAACCAGAACTCTTCCCCATTGTTTCGACAACGCAATGTGTAGGCCTCAATGACGCACAGAAGCGTCAATATAGCAATATGTGGTGGCGTCGCTTAGGATCTCAAATGACAACGGGTGCAAATTGGCGTGGATTTGGCGCAACGGCGATTACGGGTTCCGAAGTTCCTTACACATGAAAGAAACCTCTTCGGTGAAAGAAACCTCTTCGGTTTCTTTCGAACTTCCCGCTTATTCAATCATTTTAATTCTCAATCATTTTAATTCTCAATCATTTTAATTCTCAATTATTTTAATTCTCAATTATTTTAATTCTCAATTATTTTAATTCTCAATCATTTTAATTCTCAATCATTTTAATTCTCAATCATTTTAATTCAATCATTTTTAATAAATTATTTTTATTAAGCAACACCATGAAACGCAACGATAATCCAATCATCTTTATTTTGGATATTGTACTTATATACCTGATAGATATGTGTTCCAGGCGTGTAAATATATCCTAAACTCGTACTTCCCATTCCAACAGGCATATCTTTGAATGTATACGAGATCTGATGTTTTTCAAAGTATGTGATTGCGCTACTTACGCGTTTTCCAATCACATCGATTGGGTTAAATTCGTTATCGATTTTCGTTTGGATTAATGTTGGATTTTCAATATCTTCGTGATAATGTCTCATATTATACTATTTTTTTTAAATTATATGATATACTCTTATATCGGAGAACTCCTTTAAGGTCATTTTTAATTAAGGAGTTAATTTATAACGAGATACTTTATCGCGTGGTGAGATACCATTCCAATTGGCTTTATACTTATATAAATCCAATACTTCATAATACTCGGTAATCCGAGAGACACCATTATAAATCCGACGTGGTCCAGTGCCCTTTACGCCTTTGACGGTACCAGTGAACGGCGTATCATTCTCGATTTTAAAGAGGAAATCTTCGGTTGCGACGCATCCGCATTTGAGTTGATAAACCTCCTCCTCTTTGGGAAGGTTGGACGAGCGTTTCGAGAGTAAGATCTCCGGCTTTTCAAAGAAGAAGGCGTGGCGATAGATGCCTAAATTCATGGAAGGAAAGAGTGTAACCGACTTATTCTTTGTAAGTGTTGGAATGAACGCACTCAATTTAGGAATAAATTGAGATCCTAATTCACATGTATCATGAAGATAAAACCAAAATTCAGGCGCTACCATATGTTTGGCAATCAATTCGCGCTCTTCAATCAAAGCAATAAATGCGGTATAATCAACACTATTATGTTGAACTTCTAATTTATAAAAGCGGTCGCAAACACTCATATTAACTTTGGGTGAGTTGCCAACGACGACCCATATATCTTCTTTAGGAATCGATTCTGGGAAAGAGGCAATTAATTTGGGGAAAGTACATTCAAAATTCACGGTATTCGAGTTGATTAAAAACTTAAGTTTATTTTCAAACATTTTCTTCTCTACTTTTGATAAAGATACTCTTTTATCCAAAAAGTCCGCACATGAATCAACTCGATTACTATCAAGAAGTTCATAAATATTATAAAAAAGAGATTACACTTCCACATCTTACTCAATGGATTCAAGAGGGAAAGTCCGTCATTTTTGTCAAATATGGTGATGGTGAGGTGGAGTGTATGGAGCAGAGTGGAAAGAGCCAACATAATTGTGATCGTGATATCTACTTTCCTGCATTAGGAGCGGAGTTAAAACGCGCATTTTGTGAATATGTGCTGCGATCTTCTTGTAGCAAACATCCTATTTATATTGGAAAGTGGCACTTTTCCAAAGAGGTCGATTATTTATCAAAAATTGCGTATAATTCACTTTCACTTTCACCATTACCTCCACCATTGATTCCATTTACGGATTATCACTTATTGATGAATGATAAAGCGCATTTACAGAATCGTGATCTATTCAATCTTGTGAAGACCATTCAAGAAACAAATCTTTATACAAAGATTGTGGTAAGTAATCCGCAAAATCAATTATTAGAATCACTTTTTAGAGCAGATGCTTTTATCACAACACCGGCTTCATCTCTTTATCTCGAAATTGACCGCATTATGGAAGAGATTGAAGCAAAAATAGAAGATAGAATCAATCGCACTTCAGCCTTCACGGGCAGCAGGAAGTCGTCGTCTCCACAAGAGGCGCTGCTACTTTCCGCTCATCCATCGGATGAGCCAGGAAAGTTGTCAAATATACTCTTCATCACAAGTTGTGGTTTAAGCGCAAAGGTGATTATTTATCGTCTTCTGCGAAAGTATGGGAATCATATAAGCGCACTTGACTTTGGATCTTCGTTTGATTTATTGTGTAAAAAGTGCGTGACGCGAACCTATCAACAAGAGTATTCGTATGAAGAAATTTTCAAATATTATCATGACATTTTATAAAATAAAATAAAATAAAATAAACGTATTTATATACATTTCCCCGAGCATTATTATCAAAACATCTTCTTCATTCTGAATATATTTTTTTTGATAAAAATGCTCGGGGAGAAATCTCCCTATATCCAAATAATTATATTAGCGGGAGGGTTCAAAAGGGAACCGAAGCGGTTCCCTTTAGGGGTCTAAAATGTACTCCCTTTTGAGTTCCCAATTGGCCTTATACTTATAAAAGTCGAGCTCTTGAAAGTATTCAGTAATGCGTAAGACGGAAGAGTTGGGATAAATGATGGAAGGAGCGGATACAGAGGTGCGATCACACGGTTGTTCGGGTGGAAGGAAAGCATTGGATGAAGATTGAAAGATGAAATCTTCATATGAGACGCCAATCCGTTTCCAATGTTGAACTTCCTCTTTGGATGGATGATTCGACGATCTCATTTTTAAAATCCGATCTTTATGATTGAGTAAAAAAATATATTTATAAAGACCAATATTCATACTCTTCTTATAGGTTAATGGTTTCGTATCACAATCATTTATGGATGATATAAGCTTCTGATAAAATGTTTCTCCAACTTCACATGTATCATGGAGATAGAACCAATAATCGGGAAGAGTAAAACCATGATCGACAAGCGAATATACATGTTCGATAACGCCAATAAGTGCTGTAAAATCAATACTATTATGTAAGACACCTAATTCATAATAATCCACATTTTTTTGAATATAAATATGGGATGAGTTTCCAAAGACAACTAAAATATCTTCAGGTGGTATATGATTCTTTTGTAAAGAGTGGATTAAACGAGAAAGTATAGGTTGATTTTGAAGAGTCGAGTTAATTAGAAATTTCACTTTTGTCATTTTTTATCTTTTATCTGTCGATTACTCTTTGGAATAGAGTGCTTTTATATAAGAGCTATATTTTATTTCTTTTGGATGAAACGACAACTTTCCTGGTACCTTCCTGTAGGACGGTGAGGAAAGTAGCAGCGCAAGTCGACCTTTCTCTTTTGTTATCAAATAGTACTCTTTTACAAAAATGTTCTATCGAGTGGCGATTGTGAAGCATATAGATCAATGGTAAATATCGAAAAATACTCATATTTTATCTTTTACTTTGATAAAAGATAAAAAATAGATAGTAAATACTTATATTTTTATTTTTTATTTTTTATTTTTATTCCGTAATCTTTACAAACGATATATGCCCTTCTTCTTGAAGAGCGTGGATTGTCGCAAAGTGTTTGGTCCACATCTTCTGAACGACCTCTTCAGGATATGGTTCATATAAATCAATAAACTCATCAAACTTTGGAGGACGCAATATTACTGTATATTCGTCACGAAGACGACGCTTTAATGTAAGATGATCTTTATGAAGATATTTAATCTTTAAAAAGTTTGAATTCTCCCCTTCAAAAGCATGACTATGAAGCAAGCATGAAATATATGGGTCATCTACAATCTTTTGATTATTCAATGAAGTTAATATATTTTCAACAATCGTTTCATCACATAACTCATTCTTTATCTTTCCTTTATACTCAATAAGTGGAATACGTTTTTCAACATAATGATTTTGAAAATATTGATGATATAAACTGGTACCAATATCATTATCTACATTCATATATTTAGAGTACATAATCTCATCTTGATAGATCGAATATAGATAACCACGTATATGCTTAAGATTTGGAATAAATAATGGGTAAAAGGAGAAGAGTGATGTAATGGAAGATGTGTGATGGTAATCTTTCATATATTTGTCAATAATGACTTGTTTATCACGGAAGATTTTTGAGACGACTAATTCAGGTGGCTTATGAATATAAAAGATTTGAACTTCATCATTCTCTTTTGGTTTAAATGATAAGATATATTTGGAAGAGAGAGTAGGGAAGTAATGCGTTCCTGCTTTTAAGATATACTCTGTTTCATGATACTTTAAAACAATATCTTTGGAGCATATCAGTTTCTTCTCGTATAAATTTCCATCAAATGAGGTGAGATCAACTTTAACAAATGTATAATCAGGGATCACTGAAGTATTATAAATGATATATCCTAAGTGGGACATGATGTAAAATCAAAACAATCAAAAATCTTTTTATTATAAAATGGGATAATAAAGAAGAGGAAGAAACGAGAATATATAAAAATATTGAATCAAAAGAGGAGGTTCAAATCAAAAGAGGAGGTTTAAATCAAAAGAGGAGGTTCAAATCAAAAGAGGAGGTTTAAATCAAAAAGAGGAGGTTCGAAAGGAACCTTAGGGCTCATTCTACGAATGAGCTGGAACTTCGTTCTCCTTTCTAATAAGACCACCGATTTCCGCAATTGAGACAATTAACGAAGGTTGTCATCGGTTCATCATTACAACGTACTTGAAGCTGATAGTACGAGCAGTCGTTCTTCTTACACTTCGAGCAAGTGTAAGTAGTAGTACGCACGCCCACATGACGGTTATAAATAAACTCATCGGTAGCGCTCTGTTTATCGATATACTTCTTCCAATGGTCTTTATGGATCTCTTGAGGTGTTAAATAAGCAATTTTGGAGAGGTCAAATTCGTGTTGAAGAATGGATTGTATGAACGTTTTATTCTTTACATAGGATGATTCATCCATATTAAGAATGAGTGTGTAACATTTATTCATATAAATGCGTTTAAAGAATCGATTCTCCATATTTTCGAGAATACCTTTCACTTTTGCTTGTTCGACGGTGTAATCATAGACAGACTGTTCGATGGTTCGACAATCGTCTTCATTGGGAATATGTTTTCCAAGAAGTGAACGGAAGGTGGTACGATAGGGGTGCATTCTTCGGATCTCTTTTATCTTCTCTTCTTAGAAGAGTTCTCTTTTATATCGAAGAAGAATCACTTTTTTGAAATGATAAAGAAAAAACGAAAAAATAAAATAGAATCTTACAATAGATATCTATTTAGAAAATGATGAATTGGAATATTTTAATTCATGCGCTCTTATTAATCCTCATCTTCCATATTTTAATCGTACATATTGAATCAAGTCGCGAGCACTATTCAGAGGAAGAGAGACCTAAAAAGGAAAAGGCAAAGAAAGAGAAAAGTGGGCGATTCAATCAAAAGGAGAGCGTTCACTATTTAGAAGAGTCTTTCCAAAGTAAACTGGATAGTGAAGAGGTCGTTGAATCTTTTGAAAATAAAGCTCTTATCAACACTATTACTCCCGCAAACACATTCGATAAGATGGATTATGTAAATCACCCGAACTTTGACTCCAATGTACTCAATTTTAACGCATTTTATAAGATCAATAATTCCAAAGAGAAGAGACAATCCACACCCAAGAATCATCTTTTACAAGTAAGTACTCCGCGCGAATCGTCTCCTTCTGTTTCGCCTCGTCCCTTCCCCAGCGCGGATAATGGAAAGATTCCGTCACGACCAAGTCGCCAACTTCCCGACCGCTGGGAGTATGCGAATGAACTACCGATGAATGGTGGTATGTTTGGTTCAATTGTTGGGTTAGATAGTATGGAAGGATTGTACTCATCGTATGATGGTGGAGCCATGAGTATCAAAAAGTGTGGTGAGGAGGTAGTGGCGCAAATACAACACAATGATTTACGAAAACCAATAGTAGGAACCTAAGGGCTCATTCTTTGAATGAGCTGGAACTTCGTTATCCTACTCTACACAAGGTTTATCGATCAACCCATAGGGTTAGATCGATATCCTCCTCGTTAGGGGGAGAATCCCCCTAACAACCCCCCTTAGAGGTACAATTTTATGATAATACAATTTTATGATAATACAATTTTATGATAATACAATTTTATGATAATACAATTTTATGATAATACAATTTTATGATAATACAATTTTATGATAATACAATTTAATAAATATTCTTTGATATCAATACATATTGATATCAATCTTTATATATAGAAAAAATAAAATATTTATTTTATACTTACTTTGGGGACTCTTCCATCTTACGACGCATCCATGGATCCACCTCTTCCATTCCACGCATTTGCTCCGAACCCTCTTCTGAACCATTTACGGGTGCTCCCACATTGTCAGCAACCTTCTCAAGGAAAGAGGCCTCACGTACGGGAGCAACCTCTTCAGGAGAGTAAGCAGGAACTTCAACACCCGAAGCGTCAGCACTATCTACTACCGCGCGAAGTGTCTCCACATTCTTCTTACTATCCTCCGCACTGTGAAGATGTTGTCCGGTAATACCGGCCTCCAGAAGCTTCTTGCGCTTCTCCTCATTCTCCTTACGGATCTTCTCCAGCTTCTCGCGTTTAACATCCTCATAATGCTCGTCGCGTTGTTGAATATTCTCCTTGTACTTCTTGACAAGCTCATTGAGAGCACCCTCCGAATACTCTTGCTCGGCTACTCCATCCGCACTGGGATCCCAAGGAAGCCAGTAGCCCACTTGTCCCACAAATACATGGAAAGCAGGGTCGCGACGTTGAAGGACTTGTGCGCGCACCTTGGCCTCACGTTCGCTCTCATACACGCCGCGAATCTTAAGACCCCGAGTCGTCGTATGGAAGTCATTCTTCTCCGCAAATTGCGCTTCGATATCTTCATCACGGGTGTACTTCCAATCTTCATAAGCCTCCAGAACGGTTCCATAGGAAGGATCCTTGGAAATCTTCTCATAAGCACTCTTGGCAGGAAGATCCGTACCGGTAGAACCCTCCTTAAAGAGATACTCAAGGAATTTTGATACTTTAAAGACCTCCTTATTCTTTAATACCTTCTCAGGAGAGATAAAGGAGAGACATACGTAATTTTGGCCGCGTACGGGGGGATCCGCTTCAAGGTAATCTTCAACAATAGGAGTATTGGATGCCATCTTTTTAGGGTTTTTGAACTTTACTAAGTACTTCTTCTATTTATTTTAAGTTCTTTAAACTCACTTCAAAATATAGGATTTTAATTCTCTTTTTTTCTCTTCTCACTTTTTCTTTAAACTCTTAAAAAAGAATAAATAATATAAATTTTATAAATGATATAATTTATATTTTTGATATAAAAAAAAATCGAAATTATAAGTATAGAAATCAAAGAAACAAAAAATGGAATTCATGGAGATCGTCATGCTGATTGTAAAGTACCTCATTGAAGGTATTGCCGTAGGTGCCGCCGCTTTTGCCGTGGGTCGCAACAAGCTCAAGATGAAGGATGTGGTTGTGATTGGTATCACCGCTGCCGTTGTCCTTGTCATCCTCGACACCTTCTCCGCCCAAATCGGTGATAGCACCCGTTTCGGCGCTGGTGTTGCCCTCGGTGCCAAGATCGTGGGTGGTATTCCTATGGTTGGCCTGTAGGGAACCAAGGTTCGCAAAGCTTATCACATCAACCATCACTTGTGATGGTTAGATGTGAATATCCCCTACCACCCTCCTTTTTAAAAATAGTAAATAAAAATTATTATATCATTGAATAACAAATATTTTTTGTTATTGAATTTTACCTTAAATCAAAGATCCCGAGCACTTCTATAAAAAGTACTTTTCAATTCTTGAATCATTGATTTTATCAATATGTTCGGGGAATATATTCAATTCCTCTATATCTAATCATATTATTTATACTTTAGATGTGGGTGATAAGTCTTTACAAATGTTTCAATACATTCGGCAAAATCATCATGTTCAAACATTTTAGCTATTTCATAAGCCGTCATCATTTTTTTATTGTTACATTGATGGTGTACCTTTTGTTCTACAGTTTTAGGACATAATTCCATAATCTTTTTAGCAAAATCAATACACTCTTTATGTCGATGACTTGGTGTGATTAATCTAATTAAAACACTATATGTTTTATCTTCACTTTGATATTTTAATAATTCATTTATTTTTGAATGATGTATAATATCTTTATTGATCTCTTTATTAAGAATATAATCTATAAAATTTATATTTCTACCTAATGTTAAACCAAAACTAAATAATAATGTAAAAAAATTAGGAACTTTTTTGATAAAATAATCAAAACCTTCTGTTTCAATGATATGGTCATATATTTTTATTTTTAACTTCTCTTTATAAACATCAAGAAATAATCCGTACATAAAGCGGTCTTTTGAATCAGAATCACGTAATATTCTGTGTATAATTGTACTTTTTACTTCATTTGTTTCAATAAATGCTATATTTTTATCTTGTTCGAACATCTTATATGCAACTTTTGGATAATGACAATATGCATAAAAAAAAGTAGAGCCAAATTTTCGATAATCTTCTGTAGTACGATCCAATATATTATATAAATCACACTTTTCAATATTTTTTACTAAATAATCAATTAAAATTTCATGTTTATATCGAATAGCTAAATATAGAATATCATATACAAAAATAGATGTTTTATTATAAATATCACTAATATAATAAATATATCCGATATTTTCTATTTTCATTTGGAAGATAGGATAATCATATAATTGTATAAAATCAATAATATCACTCTCCTTATTAACAATTTTATGATATAATTTTTTTTTAAACATATCAATATCCATTTTTATTTCTTTTATATACCTCTTTTATATACCTCTTTTATATACCTCTTTTATATACCTCTTTTATTTCTTTTATATTGACTTTATAATAAAAGATTTATCTTTAATAAAGATATAGATAAAAAATGTTTAAAATAAACTCGTATCAAAATAATTTAAAAACAAATATCAGTCATTTACGAAGTAATAATGTAAAATATAATGATAGTATGATACATAATATGAAAATACATAATTATATAAATACTCTATTTAATAGTATAAGTAATAATACGAATAACTTATCAAAAAATATATTAAATGACTTTTACTTTTATATATCTAATTTTCTGATAAATGAATTAAATATACTAAATAGAGAAAAGATACAGTTAGCATTTTATAATATATTTTTCGAGCGTATCTTTTTTTTTAAAAATAATAAAATAATTCCTAATTATGAATGTTCTTTTGAGTTTATTTACTATTTTGGTACAGATGAAATAAAAAATACTAAAATAGTACATTTATTAAAAGAGTATGATATCAATGAAAATCCTTATTATGTCGGTTTAGATCATCCATTTTTTAGTAAATTACATACAAAAATAGTATCATTATTTAAAAATGTAAATAGAAATAGAAAAATCGGAGGAACAAAAGAAGTATTGAAAAATAATTATAAACGAGCGAATACATTACATAATTTTAATACTTCACGAATAGAACAAAGAGTAAGAGAAATTATAAAAAATACTATTAAAAATAATAGACATTCAAATAGTTTTATAAATAATTCAGCATCAAGTAGTAGTATTGAAAATAAATTTTTAAATAAAATAAAGGAAGAGATAAATTTAAATTATAAACATATTTTTATGATACTTGATTTTAATGAAATTGAAAGTTTTTATAATTTAATTATAAAATATTATATAGATAAACTTGAACCATTTAAGATTATTTTTATAAATGACGCAAATTGAATTTTTGATATAGTTAGAATTCTTGATACTATGAATAGTAATATAAGAATGAAAAATTTAATAAGTAAAATAGAAGAGATATACTCAAATAATTATTATAAAACAATTGGAATGATTTATGATTCATTTAATGAAAGATATTTGACACGTCGTCTTAAATTAAAATACACAAATATTCAAATTTTTTCATTTGAAATATATAATAAAATATTTGAAGATATATGGTCTGATTTTTTATTTACTAAAAATTTAATAAAATTTCATTCTGAAACAATAATACATAATATTTTTTCATTTACAATTACATATAATAACCAAGATTATAAATTTACTTTTAATATAAAATATTTTAATACAAAAACATTTATTTCATCATTTTTATACTATTTAATAACTCCTAATAGCATAAATAGTAATTTAAAAAAATATTCTTTACATTCATTTAGCGAGTATAAAAAGTTAGTTTGTGTATTATATAATATATTATATAACACCAACTATGATTTTGATATTGTTAAAAATAAATTTGAATCATATAACACAAACTTATCCAAGAAAAAAATGCGTCAAATTTTTAATTTTATTTTACGTTTTAAAATGGCAGGTGATATGGTTCAAGCATATGAAGCACGTCGTACAAATACTACTTTTCCATCTTTATATGATAATTCTATCAAAATATTAACAACACAAGATCGACTTTTATCACAATATTCAATGATTGAAGAAAACATTAATTTTATATCTAAATTTACAGATGATGGTGTTCCTTATTTATTTTATAATTTAGAATAAAAATATATAGTTATAAAAATAACCATTAGAAAGAAAGTGGTTCAAAGACCCCTGCTTTACGAGAGTAAGATACATTGAGATTATCATCATATATAATATTGATCCGCCCATTTTTACATTGATACTTCTCAATCATATTTCCCTCTTCATCCCATACTTCTAACTTTCCATTAATCTTTCCGGCAAGTGGGCCACACTCACACTCTAAAAAGAGCATAGATGATTTATAATACAATTGATAAACTCCTACAATCGCTCCCTTCTTATAATAACATCGGACTTTTAGAATCTCATTGGGATAATACTCTTCAAATAAACCATCAAATACACCATACTCATAAAAGACACGCTGTTTTAAATGTCCTAACTCATCATACTCCTCAAATAATCCATGATACTTACTATTTTCGGTATAAAACTTTTGATGAATGGTACCATCGATTCGCCATAAGATCACTAAACCATGTGGAATATCATTTTTATAATACACCTCCTGTCGTTTCATACCATTTTCATAATAAAATGTATAAAATCCATTCTTGGGAATTACTTCGCGACAAATCGGACAGGTCATCTCTTTAAACATTTTACAACACTTATTCTTCCACTCCTCAAAACATGATGTACAACTATAATGATTTTGAGAGAGCTTACACGGAAATGTCATTTGCTCGTGTTTATACTCATCATAACAGATAAAACAGTGATATAACTCTTCCTCTAACCTCTTCTCTCTCTCTTCTCCCTCTTCCCCCTCTTTATTTACATCACTCATCTTATAAACATATACTCTTAATTTATGATAATTTTTTATATGATTTTACGAAAAAAATAAAAGAAAGAAGTGATATAAAGGAAAAAGAGATTAAAATAATAAAAAGATGAGAGAGCTTCGGATTGCTGTACTTGGAAACGTTGATGCGGGAAAGAGCTCACTCACCGGTGTATTAACCAAAAATGTACTGGATGATGGACGCGGATATGCCCGCTCTCTCGTATCTCAATATCACCACGAAGAGGAGAGCGGAAAGACATCATCCGTAACACAAAACTTTTTACAAAATGAGAATGGGAAAGTAACTGTATATATTGATTTGGCGGGACATGAGAAGTACTTGAAGACAACGCTTCACGGAATGACGGGATACTATCCTGATTACGGAATGGTTGTGATTGGAGCCAATATGGGAGTGACGGATATGACAAAGGAGCATATGAATGTAGCCATTGCGTTAAATATTCCGTTTATGGTGGTAATTACAAAGATTGATATTGCTCCAGCGCATATTTTAGAGAAGACCAAAGCACATATCGAAGAGTTGATTATGAAGAAGATCAAACAGAAGCAAGCGATTTATATGAATGAAGAGCGCGTATCCACACTTACACATATTCGAAAGTATGTTCCCATCTTCTGTGTATCGAATAAAACGGGTGAAAATATTGAATTATTGCGAAATTATATCCAACACGTTCACTGCTTCTTTGAAACACATGCTCCCCAAACATCACTCACCCATATTCAAACCAATGATGAGTTGAAAGGAACAAATATATTTTCCATCGACCATATTTATCAAGTCAATGGTGTGGGTATGGTAGTAGCTGGGAAGGTGTGTAATGGAACTTTAAAAAAGAGTGATAATGTATATATCGGCCCATTTCACGGAATGTGGTATCCGGTGGTAATAAGGTCATTTCATGATAATTTCCAGCAAAGTATGGAGATGATAAATCAGGATGAGAGTGGATGTGTGGCAATCAAATGTAATATGAAGAGTGTGGATCTAAAGAAGTTCTCCTATAAAAAGGGAATCTATTTGATGAGTAGCCAAGAGGTGTGTAAAAAATATACTTCATATGAGTTTGAAGCAGATGTCATTATTATGCACACACACTCCACAACTATTTCGCGAAATTATCAACCCATTATCAATTGTAATAAAATCGTCCAATGTGCGAAGATTGTGGATATTTATGGGAAGTGTGAGGGTGAAAAAACAGATAAAGAGCATATACGAGCAGGGGATAAGTGTCGAATTAAATTCCGTTTTATGTATCGACCCGAATTTTTACAAGAGAATCACACATTTGTCTTTCGTGAAGGTCAAACACGTGGAATCGGGATTATTCGAAAAGTATGTAATGAGTAGAGTAGGGTGAGTGAGAGAGTAAAAAAGAGGTTATAAAAATATTATAGTAAAGTAGTATAATATTTTTTAGAATGGATTTTGATTTAGAGAGTGAATTAAAAAAGTATAAAAAGAAGAAGGTTCCGATTGAACTGGCTATTTTACGCGATCTCCGCGCAACGGATTTTAAAATCGTTTTAGATGATAAAACTGAGTTAGCACCTTCCGATCTACTCAAATACAAGATCACTCTTCAAAAAAATGTTTTAAATATGAACTCCGTCCATTATGCCAAATATAATTACTTTATTCCTTTTGATAAGAACACATTTGATGAGTACGAACTTCAAATGTTGAATCCAAATGGATTACCTGTAAATCTCAACGCATCTTTAATTAAAATCAAAGATGGACGCACCTATAATATCAAACACTTCTTTGTAAATATCGATTTACTCAATAAGAAAGCAACTCAAGTTTATGTTCCACAAATTTCATCTTCGGGAAAGATCGTAGCTAAGAAGGCGGCGATTCCCGCTTACGAACCGAGTAACCAAAGTGCGCCTACCATGGAAGAGGAGGAGGTGAAGCTCTCGAAGAGCGATGAGATCAAAGCACGCGAAAATCAGATCGAGATGATGGAGGTTGAGAAGGCATCGATTGAAGATTTAATCTGGTACTTACGCCAAAAGTCCAACAATCGGAAGTTAGATGAGTTTCATATCAAAGATGTAGAAGCACAATTGGAGTTATATGATAAAAATTACTTATATGAAGATATTTTTTTAAATAGTGGAAATTACTCCACCAGTGCCGTTGCTCTCCTCTTCTGTATGATCCCACTCTTTTATACCTATCCTCGCTTTTATCAACTCAATACTCCACTCCTTCTGATTGGATTTGTCGGTATTCTCCTCTGTATGAATATCATTCAAAATAAGTACGCACTATTATTTCAAAATAAACAACTTGTCAATATTTATATCGGAGTCACCGTACTCTTCTACTTCATCTTCTTCATATGTATGAATCAACTTAACCATATGGTACTCTTCTTCTTAAGTGCTGCTATCGTCTTCATGGCAATGAATTATATATTACGGATTTTAGCAAGCGATCCCAAACGCGGATTTGGATTCCATCGCCTTCAATACAACGCCCAAAATAGCACATATACACCCTTCAATCAACGTATTGAAAAGGTATGTACCGAAGTGAAGCGTCGATATAAATTACAAATGGATGTTAAACAGTTATATATGTATATGACCTCCTATGAAGTCGTCGAGAAGAGTACATCCTTTGTAACCACAGAATTTGTATGTAATATCATCCAACCCCTTTTGGGTGTCATCGTACTCTATCTTATGGGCGGAATTCTAAATAAAAAACGCGACTTTAACCTACTGAAGAGCATAACACAACTTCTTCAAGAGCGCGAGCTAAAACAAGCGGATCCATCCTTAACCTTCGAAGATGACGAAAAGGCTTTCCATACCATACCATTGGTAGGATTTACGGAATTAAGTCAAAGTATATGTAATAACTCGTATAATTACTTCTTACCAAAAGAGTTAAACGCACACTTTATCATGGAGAAGGTGATGGATGAAGTAGATGATAAGATTATTCAACCCAAGAGCGCACACGCCTACGAAAAGAGTATGCTAAAAGAGAAGATTCAGAAGAAGTTGGATCGCGAATTCCGGAACTTTTTACAATTTATTCAAGACCAATACTTACCCGTATGTATTCGTAATCCAAACGACCCATCTACCATGAATATTCAATCATTGCGTAAAGATAATCGTTATAATCCATATGATGGAAGTTATAATCAAGTTCATGATGTACTGGAGCGATATGGACTCTTGGAGATTCGCACAAACGAGATTGAATCATACTTCGCGAATCTATGGGGAGAGAAGGACACCGATTTAATCACACGTATTCAAGAAGCATGTAAAGAGTATGTATATCATGGAAAAGATGGATTGGAAGATGCTTTTTATAAGTATGTGTATGAGAAGGAGTTGGGAAGTACAGAGTATGAGAAGAAGAGGTCTATCATGAAAGCGTATCAAATACAAATGGAGAGTATCATGCGTAGTATGGAAGCGTCCAAGAAGATTCTATCAACACTCCCAGAAAACGACCCTCGTCGTAATGAATATCAAACAACATATCAAGAAGATAGAGAAAGATATGAAGGTGTAAAGAGCGTATATGATGAAGTGGTATATCTCTTTGAATCGCTTCGTAGTAAGTATCAAACACAGATGAAAGAAGGACGTGATATATTAAATCAATATATGAATGATTTACAGATTCACTTGAAAGAGAATCTCTTTGTTTCACTCATTCAATCGATAGAAGAGAATCGCAAAGAGAGTGATTTGAATCAACGAAATCAATCACTCAATCGAATTCAATACAAATTCAAAGATATCTATGACTTTATTACCAACGAGGAGCTATTTAGCCCTCAAGAGCAAACAACCTTTATGATGATTATTGAAGATAAGATGCGATCGCTCTTCGGAGCTCTTTATACATCCAAAGTGAAGTATGACCCCAATCATGTACTCTTTGGAAATATGATTCCGGAAAGTGTGAAAGCATATGGAAATAAATTATTCTCGTATATACTTCAAGCCATTTCTACATGGATCTTATTGGGAAAGATTTTGGGAAGCGGATGGTTTGCCGGAAAGATGGCAATGAGCGACATTCAAAATGATTATACGGAGATTATGCGAAATTATGAGTATGACGGACACTTTAGTAGTATATGGAAGATATGTAGTATGGGTGTGGATAAGATGTATATGGAGAAGACGATGGATGAAAATCAAGAAGTACTCAAAGAGAAGATGGAGAGTATGAATCCACTCTCACGAATGTACCATTATGTAGGAGCGTTCTTCCTCTTTATACTCTTGGGTATCTTCTTAAACGCATATAATAATAGCGTCTTTGGTATGGCTATGTATCCATTATGGACGAATCTACCTGGAGTGATTCTATTGATCTTGATTTTAGGAGTGATTTATTACTTAAAGAAGTAAAAGAATGAGTTAAAGAATGAGTTAAAATCATATTTTATCTCATTCAAGAGTAGATTTGTGAATTTTCAATTATGAGTTTCTTTCCAAGCTTACAATCTCATATTCAAGATACATATAATACAAAACGAGTGCCACGAAAGAAGAGTGGTACTCAAACTGGATTTAATGAAAATCTCCCTTCACTCGCACCCGTTGCTTACTATCCAAGCAAAATTGTATATGGATTAGAGAATCAGCCCAATATTCTTCTTGATACCGTGAAAACAAATATTGAGAGCAGTTGTAAAAATGTAGCTTCATCTTGTAAATACTCTGCTATCAAAATAGGTGAAAGTGGCAGCGCACAAAGTACAAACTTAAAAGCATATATTGAAAAAGAGTTTGATGTATCTGATTTTTTAGACAATAAAGATGATGCTACAATCTTATGTGAATTACCTAATTTACTTGTTGTTTTGGGATATAAATATGATAGCAAAGACGATAGTAATATTGAAAAGTTTGTATATCGTGATACCTCGGATACTACCAAGCCATTTATTTATCTTACACCATTAACATCAACAACTATAAAACAAGACCAATACAACGCCTGCCAAGCCGTGATGGCGCGAACTCGAACCTACAATATCAATAATTTGACACAAGGAGGCGCCTTCTATGGTATCCAAGACGTCTTTGTGAAATTAAAGTCCGTTCGCTATGTTCTTCTTATCATTCTCATCTTATCTGTCTATCTTCTCGTCCAAGGAACCTTAGCATCCGCCGATTTAGGAATGAATATTGCCAATCTCATCTCCAATCGCAATACGCCATCCACCAGCTTTATTGTAGGTGTCTTTTTAGGAATCTTGATTCCGGGAGTCGTTGCTGCGATTATGGCGAAGAAGCAGATTGAAGCAACAAATAGGAAGTTTGGCACCTATGATATTTCGGAATCGCCTTATGGAAAGAAGGTAGATATCGAAGAGCAACAGAAGACGAGTGATATCACTTTAGTCATTGGTCTCATTATCATTGCTTTTATTTCGATTATGATTATTTATACCACTTTACAAAGTAAATCATCATCGAATACAACGAAGATGGTCGTTTCAGGTATCTTCTTCTTGATCTTAACCATCTCTCTCTTTTTACTCTTCTACTGGGCTCCACTCGTCTCCTATGCCAATGATGAAGATCAAGAGTCCCCATACTCACTTCGCCGTAAATTAAAGGTATGGCTTACAGGAGATGATCGCGAAGATATTCAACCCATTACATCCAACTTATACATTGACCGCTTCTTACGACGCTTCTTTGCCATTTATGCGGTGATTGCTTTAGTAGTTGCGTCGATTTATATTCTTCAAGAACATAAACCTGTAAATGGATTTGTGGGAGCCATGGTAGAAGGATTTATGGCAAGCTGTGCGATTTTGGCCTTACCCATCTTATGGATCTTTAACTGGATGATTGGTATTAAACTCTTTATGGGATATCCTCTTATTTTAATGATGGTGCGCTATTTGCGTTATCCTTTATACTATGTAATGAGAAACATGTACTTGAATAACCCGGATATGCAGCGAAAGATGCCACACTTACGAGCGGAGTTTGAGAAGCCAGAGAACTTTTCGGCGTCATGGGATCTATTGGGATTAACCGTATTTAAGAGTATTTTAAAGATGAGTGGAAGTCGAGCATTATACTCGGAACTCTTTATGGATAGCGCGGACTCATATAAGGATATTTCGAAGAATAGTTATGTAACCGGACACTTCTTCCGTTTGGGAATGAAGAGTAGCCGAAGCCCGAATGATACACAACATCATGGGATGAGCTTTATTGTGACCTTCTTGATTGTACTCTTCCTTATCTTTGGTGTGATTGGAAAGCAAAATGTCTTCTAATTTTTAAAAAATAAGTTGATAAAGTTAATAATTTTTAGATAAAAGAGATTTATATTTTATCTAAAGAGTGAGTAGAGTACGTAAGGATTACGAATGAATTTTTTCCCTAATTTAAGTTCATATATCGATGATACAGAGAGTAGTAAAAATATAAAATATAAAAGTGATGTTCCTTCATTACCTCATGTAGGGTATTACCCGGAGAAGGATACGACGGGACTTCCCAAAATATCTGAACATGTTGAAAATATCAATGCGGTTTGTAATCCTACAACATGGGTTTGTAAATATTCTGGGTTAAAGATTGGAAGTGGTGAAACGACATTTAGTACAGATGAAGAGATCCAAACGGCATTAAAAACCGCATTCCCAAAAGTAGATCTCTCCTTTTTGGACTCGATGGATAATCTTCTCTGTCAATTACCGAATATTATGATTATGTTAGGATATGTGGAGAGTAGTACAACAGCGCATACTTTTTACAAAAATGGAGATAGTGAAACAACACCATCCAATCTTGTGTTAACATTAATACCCAATACATCCACCAGTGAAACTCCCGCAAACAATCAAACCCTCTTTAATGCGTGCCAAACGATGATGAGTCAAACGCGTTTATATGATACGTCGGAGTTAAAGAAGGGCGGTTTTTACGGAGTCAAAGACCTCTTTGTCAAATTCCCAGGTCTTCGTCCCTTACTTATTGGTGTTCTTATGATTACCATCTATTTACTCGTTCAAGGAACGCTCTCTTCGTTAGATATGGCATTTAATATCTCAACGATTGCCGCAAGCCGACACAATCCTTCACTTCAATTTAAGATAGGGCTTATTTTAGGTATTCTTATTCCATTCTTCCTCTTTGTCTCATTAGCCTCCAAGGAGATTGAACGCACCAATTCCAAATATGGAACCTATGATGTTTCTGACTCCCCTCATGGTGTCAAGATGGGAGCCGGTAGCTCTTCGAAAGATATAGGTATTATGACTATGTTGGCAGTGACTGTCTTTATTCTGGTAGGTGGTATTTATTATATCATTCGAAAGCGCGAGTTATCAATGACGATGAAGTTACCGATTGTACTGATTCTTCTCATCTTCCTTACCGTGATTCTCTTCTTGCTCTTCTATTGGGTACCGATACTCAGCTTTGGAAATGATAATCAAGATGACCGCGCATATGGCATTTCGCGCCCATTACGTGTCTATTTAGCAAGCAATAATCAAAATGATATTTCGGAAGTGACATCAAATAAGTTCATTGATATTTACTTACAACGTTTTATTGCGATTTATGCAATAGTGATTCTTGCGATTACCGTCTTTTATATTTCACGTCCAAATAAACCCGTCATGGGATGGTTCGGTTCCATTGCGGAAGGTATTATGGTAAGTTGCGCGATTTTAGCCTTACCCATCTTATGGGTCTTTAATTGGTATGTAGGTATTAAATTCTTTATGTTTTATCCAATGTTACTCTTAATTGTGCGCTACTTGCGTTATCCAATGTATTATATTGCTCGTAATATGTATTTAAGCAATCCATTGGCACAAAGTGCGAATCCACGTATGAAGGCGGAGTTTGAGAAGCCGGAGAATTACACGGCACCTTGGGATCTTTTAGGATTAACTGTATTTAAAACATTGATGAAGATGAGTGGTAATCGCGCACTTTACTCGGAAATGTTTGCGGATCGCGCAAATGGATATCAAGACATTTCTGGAAATAGTTATGTAACGGGACACTTATTCCACATGAGTATGAAGAGCACACATCAACCCAACGAGTATCTTCATCACGGTTTAACTGCGTTCATCTCTTTTATCGTCTTTATGTTTATTGCGTTTGGAATTGTAGGGAAGAAGAATTTATCATAAAGAGGTCATCGAGAGGATCAACCCCATAATCCACTTCCATCTGATGATGTGATATACCATGGATACCAATGACAATGGCAAGAAGGAGAAGAAGAATCACTTTTTGATAAAAGGAGAGTGAAACTTTGCGATAGTAGAAGAAGAGGAGAAGAAGAACAAATAAGATAAGCAGACCCGAGAAGAGGTGCGCGTAAAACGAAGGTTTTTGAAGAAGTGAAGCGTCCATTTATTTTCCTTTATATACTATTTATATATACTAATTAAATATATAAAATGCTATGAAAATAGTATTTTATATCGTGTTAAAATAGAGATCATTAAGAAAAGATGAAACAAGTATATGGAATTGTACTACTCTTTTTAATCGCAGCAGTTGCGTACTATGTATATCAAAACAAGATGGAACACTTTGGAGTGTATAAACGCAATCCGTATGAGTATTATGAATCAGGGGCAACACCCATGAACTTTTATGAATTCCCGGTGTACCGCAAACCGTATATGTACCCGCAACAGTTTTACAAGTCATATCCTTTACCTCATTTGTCATATTATGAAGATGCTTTATCATCTCACTAAAAAATAAATAATACATTAATTTTTTATAATAAAATCGTAATATAGCGGGGAGGTTCGAAAGGAGAACGAAGTTCCAGCTCATTCTTTGAATGAGCCCGAAGGGGGTTCCTTTCTTATATGGATTTAATAAACTTCCACCCCAACTTTTCACAAATCTTCTTCCATACCATCTCCGTATGATATAACTTTTCTCGATCTTTAAGAAGTGGGAAGTGCTTCTTAAAATCGTCTAACTCTAAAAGTTCAAAGAATTTATGAAGAACATAGGAGTAATTGAGTAAATTCTTGCGATCATTCGGACATACCTCCATAAAAGGGCCTTGGATCTCTTTAAACATTAACCGCAAACGGTCTTCCAAATCCTTCGAGAGTTGTGGTGGAGGAACACCATTGATACGATATAAGATATGTGCGACGTGGTCGGTATATTTGGTTAATCCATTCTTCTTTAAGTACTTCTTAATCTTATCGGTGGTTAAATCTTGAAGATTCTGAATACGCTCCTTCTTAATCTCACCGAGAATGATGGTGAAAACATCTTCCGGAATTTCAGTGGACTCTTTGGCTTGGAATTGTGCCAAAAGTTCGTTGAAGTGATTGATTCGTTTATAGGAGAAGAAGACGGCTTCGAGAGGTGGATCTTTGAAAGATGGCTTTTCGGACTCGATGAGAATCTGTTGTTCTAATCCACACTTATCGCAAATTTGTACTCCATCGGAAAGATAAAGAAGCATCTCCACATTACAATTGGCGCAGCGATAAATGCTTGTATCAAACTTTAACTTAGGAGTATAATTCTTATCTACTTTTCGTAAATACTCGTCTAATAACTCTTTCTTATTCATTTTACACTCTTGATCGACAAAGTCGGTGATCTTCGTGGATGCATATTGGCTATTTTTGGTCTCCGTCCTCTTGGGCTTTTTGCTCTTTACCTTCTCTTTAAAAATATTTTCATTAAAGGTGTGTGGAGAAGGTTCATTGAGGAGATCTTGAATATCAATCTTTTTGGGCTCTTCCTCTTCTTTGGGTGGTTCTTTCTCTTTAGGCGGCTCATCCTCCTCTTCTTGTTCGGGGATTTGTGTAGTAAGAAAGAATACATCTTCATTCTCTTCGGGGATTTCATGTTTGGTACTCTCCATGTTGTCGAAGTAGTGGTTTAAAATATTTCCGGCATCCATAAAGTATTGGTGTTCTTCTTCGCGATTTTCGATAGATGTGATAACCTTTTGAAAATTCTCAATCTCTTCACGCATTTTGTTCTTCTTTATGACAAGTTCAATATTCATCTTATCTTGGGAGACGAGAGTACGTAGCTCTTTGTACTCTTTAATCATGCGCTTCAGTTGCTTCTTCTTTTCGGGAAGCGACTTTTGTAAAGATTGAAAGTAGTGAACCATGGATTGATGTTTGGCTTCGATCGTGATATTGGAGAGGTCATTGGGATCACTCTTGTGCACACCTTTATTCGAAGACTTGAAACGTAAAACCATTTTTAAACTTTAACTTTTTATAAATAATAATTCTTTATAGAAAAATTCCTCTATATTCAAAATTCTTCATAAAAAGTTATGAAGAATAAATGATGTAAATAATGAACGTATCTCTTTTTTTTTGAGTTAAGCATACGCCCAGTAGAAGCCGTTGTGGGGTGTTTGATTTTGAATTGCTTTTTTGAGGCTATCTCTTGACATTTTAAATTTGAGTTGAATCTCTTTAATAGTATCGAATGTTTCTAAAACTTCTTTGGTATATGGGTGAATTTGTTGAATTGGTTTTGCCCTTGAAATCGGTTTTTGTATTTCAGGTACAAAACCACCACTTTCAATAAAGTTATTTTTTAACTCTTCATTACAATCATCGTAAAAATTCCAATAATGTCCTTGACTAAGTGTATCATTTTTAATAGCATTACAAAGAGACGCAGGGGATTTAAGTTTCATTGCGATAGAAGCTTCCTTCTGTGATGGATAAACTTCAAGAATCCTATTTTTATCAAGATTGATACGAGCTACTAAATCTCGACGAGATGAAAAAATAATTTCAGTAGGTGGTATTTTATAAGGTATATCTTCGACATCTCGTTCAATAAGATACCAGCGAAATCCGCAATATATATAATTACCACGAGCAGCAGCGCGAAGAGTAGAATCAGAAAAATTATCAACATTATACTCTTCACGGAAATATCGAACAGTGTCAATAATTGAATCAAATGTAGTAATATATTCGAATGTTTCAGGATCATATTGTTGAACTTTAGGGCTCTTTGTATTTGTTCTATTTTTAGAAAATAGCAACTCTTTGACATTATTCGTATTCATGTCATATTTATGATCTTCCTGTTTTTTATCATTTGATATATTGTCAACTTTCTTGGGACTCTTCTTTGAGTCCAAAAAGTAGCAGCGCGAGTCGTCAATTTCATCATTTTCTATACTTTCTAATTGATGATCTTCAATATCAACTTCATCTAATTTACAATTAGAAGGTTCCATGATACAATCTTTTTTATTTATTTGTAAATTACCAAGTTGATGATAAAGTGAATTAGAAAAATTATTTAATTGATTTAAAATATCAAAGTTGTTTGATTGTATATTTTGTGATAATAGTTCTATTTTCTTCTTTTCAATTTCAATTAGTTGTTGTTTCATCTCATGCTCTCTTTTTTTCTCTTCTAATTCATCCTTTCTTCTTTGTTCTCTTAATTCAATAATTCTTCGTCGTTCTTCCATTTCATCAACTCTTCGTTTTTCCTCCAATTCAAGTTTTAATTTCTTTATTTCAGCCATTTTATCAATCTTTTTATTTTCAATATTGATCTTTTCAAGTTCAATCTTATTCTGATCTTCAAAATGCATGTATTTATTCACATTAACTTGAATTATATTTAATAATTTTTGATAAGACTCATCTGTAAATTTAAAGATCTCTTTTGAATTTGTATTTTTATAATTTTTAACATTATAAATGGATATCTCTTTATGATGATGTAGAAATTTTTCAAATTTATGATTCGCATTACATTTAATAATTTTTAATAAAGTAAATTCACCAAACTGTCCGAATAAACTTGAACTTCGTGTTTTAATATCATCAGAACATCCTATTTTAACATACATAGATCCGTCTTCATCTTCTCCAACTTTACCTAAATATACAACATTTACTTTATCAAAAAGTTGTATCATACTCTCATGATTTGATTGATTTATGATTCTTTTTTTTAAAGCTTCATCTATTTCATTATTTTGTAATTCATACTTTCCATTTTTTTCAATCTCTTCAATAACATTGCCAACCCAATTTTGAAATGTTTTAGCAATTTCTTTATTTGAACGATTAATTAATTTATATAACCCACGCTTTGTTAAGAATAACATATTTTGAATACCACCATTTGTTTTTACAGGTGATATAATTTTTTCTTCATTTGTAAAGTTTTGAATACTGTTTCTAATTTTTTTAATTTCTAAAATATTAGCTATATCAGATGCTAAAAACAGAGGTTCTATAGTTGTACCTTGAATTAGAACATTATACTCTGATGTATGAAGCTTAAATATTTTTAAAATATCCATTTTTTATTTTTAGAAGCGTTTCTGCTTTATATATGTCATAAGTTCTCTATATAGACCAGTAATATATATTTAAATCTTTAGGCATTTTATAAAAATATAAGATTTAAAAATATATATTTATTATAATTTATTTATAATTTTAAAGGATGCCCGTGAAAAATAATGGGTGCCCACAAAATGTGCCACCTTTGTACTTTTTATTAAGGTGTTGAACGGGGCTTCACACCCTTTTATAATTTTATTTTAACAAAGGTTATATGTTTTAATGATACCCTTTCTAAGGGGTACGCCAACCCTAATACTTTAAATAAAGGGATAGATTTTTCTAATCCTTTAATTCCCAAATAAACTCATCTTTTTCTCTTCGTAATATTTGAAAAAAAGAAATCAAAGAAAAATATATAGAAAAAATTGAACCTATTATGGAAGATTATAAAATTTCAATACGAGAAATACAACGCATGATCTTTGTAAGTAATGCTTTAAATGATGGTTGGACGGTACGAAGAGTAGGTGTCGAAAAGTATGAATTTACCAAAGATAGGGAAACATATGAGAAGGATATTTCCAATCATACATCATTAGATGACTTTTTAAAGAGTAATATGAGTATTGATAAATTTCTTAAACCAAAACGTGGTGAGAAAGATGAGAAAAAGAAGTCAAAAGAGTAAAAGAATCGTGATTTTGGAGTTAAAAAGAGAAGAGGTTAGGAGATCAAAAAGTATAGGAAACTTTTAAAAAAATATATTTCTATAGGAAAAATTAACTTTTGAACTTTTTTAAAATATATAGGAAATTTTTAAAAAATACTTTTTTAAAAATGTAAAGAGTAAAGATCTCTTAGGAAAAGAGATATAGAGAGTATGTATGAAAAGAAGTATTTCGTTCTTTCAAGAGCTTTTCGAATATAAATGGTATGGGAAATGTATGAAAAATGATAAAAGAGTCGTCTTTTTATAAAAATATAAAAAAGAGGAGAAGTTAAAAAAAATGTTATTTTACGTTTTTTTCCAGAATTTTTTTCTAACCCAATAGTATATAAAACAAAAAAGCAAAAATGACCGGTGGTCTTATGCAACTCGTCGCCTATGGCGCCCAAGATGTTTACCTCACAGGTAACCCCCAAATTACGTACTTTAAGGCCGTGTATCGTCGCCACACCAACTTCAGCATGGAAGCCATCGAGCAAGTCTTCAACGGCCAAGCTGACTTCGGTAAGAAGGTGACCTGCACCATCTCCCGCAACGGTGATCTGATCCACCGCATGTACCTCCAAGTGACCCTGCCCCGTGTGGAGGCTACCACCTCGTCGGCTTTCTTCCGCTGGGTCAACTATGTCGGCCACATGCTGATTAAGTCGGTCGAAGTCCAAATCGGTGGTCAACGTATTGACAAACAGTACGGTGACTGGCTGACCATCTGGAACGAGCTCTCGCTCCCCACTGGTCTCCGCGCTGGTTATGACAACATGGTTGGCAACACCGTTGCTCTGACCGGCACTGGTCTGAGCTCGACTGAGGCCACCACCCTCTATGTCCCCCTCCAATTCTGGTTCTGCCGCAACGTGGGTCTTGCTCTGCCCCTCATTGCTCTCCAATACCACGAAGTCAAGATTGAGCTCGACATCCGCCCCAAGAGCGAGCTGTACGTCTCGACCTCGGGCTCGCTCTCGGCTTGCGGTGTCTCCACCAACGGCCTTGATGCTTTCTGCGTCCCCTCGCTGGAGTATGCTTCGCTCTACATTGACTACATCTACCTTGACACTGATGAGCGCCGCCGCTTCGCCCAGACTTCCCACGAGTACCTGATCGAGCAGCTCCAATTCACTGGTGATGAGTCGACTGTCAATACTAACGTGAAAGTCAAGCTCAACTTCAACCACCCCGTCAAGGAGCTGATCTGGGTTGTCCAACGTGATGATGTTGTGAAGCTCGGCTACAACCAGTGGAACAACTACACTGATGACTTCGATGCTGATGCTGGTGTAGGCACCGTCTCGGGTGGCCTCCCCAGCGCTGCTAACCTGGTCTTCACCAACGTCGAGGGTGGCTCCAACGTCTTCCCCTTCGTCGGTGCTGGTGCTCTGGATGCTGCTTACCTGGCTCAGCTGGCTGCTGCTGGTGTTGATACCTCGGCTGTTGCTGGCGTTGGTAACACCACCGCTCAAGTGCGCCCCGTGTCGCTCCCCGTTGGCCCCGGCCCCAACGCCAACAACCTGGCTCCCACTGACTTCGGTGCTTTCACCACTGCTGGTGACTACTCGGACCATGCTGGTTTCGGCCCTATCAACGCTGGTCGCAACCCCACCGTCCGTGCTAAGCTCCAACTTAACGGCCATGACCGCTTCCAAGAGCGCCTGGGTTCGTACTTCAACTTAGTCCAACCCTACCAACACCACACCAACATCCCCCCCACTGGTATCAACGTCTACTCGTTCGCTCTCTACCCCGAGCAACACCAACCCAGCGGTACCTGCAACTTCTCTCGTATCGATAACGCTACCCTTCAACTCCAGCTCACCCCCAAGGCTGCTCTGGGCTCGAAGATCCGCGTGTATGCTGTCAATTACAACGTTCTTCGTATCATCTCCGGCATAACCTCAGTGTTTATTGCGATGTGTGTCATAAATATTTTATGACTATATCTCAATTATCCGCCTGTGCCGAATAGTTGGATGCCAATCAAGTTGCTTGAATACTTGGTTGGGAAAACATTAGAAATCAAGCAAGATTCTTATAGTAGCAACATAAGGATTTTATATAACCAGCTAGTCTGGCAATCGTTCTTTCAAGAAGACGATTGCGAGGCAACATCTTTAAATTGCGGGGATCTCCTTAGAGCCTTTCCTACTACTTCATATTGTGAAAATGATGTGAAAACCCAGGGTAATGACCTCGGGCATAGTAATAACGGAAAGGATTGGATAATCCGCAGCCAAACTCCTAAGTGCGATTTTGATACTCAACTATCAAAAACAGTTAGCATATGGAGGAGGTTCAGAGACTACAATAAGATGGGCTTGATGGTGCTAACTACACCAAATGATGGCTTAAGGTATAGTCCAATCTTTATTTGAAAGAATAAAGTTCCAATATAATTTTACAATTTCGATTTTTACGAAAAGTTGATGTTTTAGAATTATGTTTTATAGAATTATATTGGAAAAATCCCAATAATGGGGCGGCCTTGCTTATTCGAACTAATCGTGTTTTTGCGATATTTTTCGAATTATTTTTATTTTAAAAAATCATAAAAATATTTATTTTATAAATAATTTATATAAAATGTAATTTATATAAAAATTTAAAAAAGTGATTTAAAAAAAGAGATAATATGTCTCTTTCTGCTTAAGAAGTAGTGAATTTCATAAAAGTTATTCTAATTTGGTATTTTAAAAGATGGAAAGTGATATTCAACTTTTTACTAATAAAATTGAAAAGTATCAAAATCATATGCTAAATGATCTCATTGTCGAGTACAAAGAGTTATTTGATAAGTATAAATCATTCGATAAATATGAAACAATTTCAATATTTTGTACTGAATATAATAAGAATCTCAATAAGTTTTATTGTGATATGATTGATAATGAAAATTTTGATAATACATTAATTGATACTTATGAGGATACTCTTTTACATTATATGTGTAAAAAACAAAATGAAAAAGTGGTTGATAAGCTCATCGAATATTACAAGAAAAATGATTCTAATCTATATTTTCATATGAATGATGAAGGTGATACTCCTATTGATATTGTTTTAGAACATAATAATACATCCAATCATATTGCTTATCAATTAATTGAACTCTTTCAGATAAGAGGAAATGATTACATTCAAGAGTATTGTTTGGCAAAAGCATGCTATTATAATCATTCAAAAATTGCTAATAAAATATTGGAATATCCTATTAAAAATATTAACCAAGAGTATTGTGATAGAGGAAATGCTTTATTTTTGGCATGTGAAAATAATATGAAGCAGATTGCTCTTAAAATATTACAACGAAATGATTGTGATTATAAATATGTAAATACTGAAGATGAAACAACTACTTTGATAAATGCTGTTAAAAATAATATGTTTATGATTATTGAAATAATTCTAGATAAATTAAACAATGATAATGAATATTTGAATAAGGAAGATGGGTATGATAATACTGCTTTATCATATGCTTGTATTAAAAATAATAAGAGGGTTATTAAAATGTTGATTAATAAAGGATGTAATTTTTATTATCATCATACAAATGGGTTTTTTATTCCAACGTTTATAATAAACAATGGAATATTTAAAAATATTGAGAGTAAAATACTTAATATACAAGTATTTAATAAACTAAATATGTTTGTTGATTTTTGTGAAAATATGTTTGATTGTGATATTTTTTATTTTTCAGATCATATTGATGATAATAATAAAGGTCATATTATTTATTATGACAATGTGCTTAATAATATAGTTCGAAAGGGAAAGTATGGAAAATTTGAGAATATTAAAAATAAAAAAAATATTTTACTTTTTATTCTTAAAAATGCTATTATTTTTAATTTGAAAAAAACAGCAAACATGGTTGTAAATATATTGGCATTATCAAATATAAAAAAAGAGAAATTTGAAATAAAAAATAATGATAAAAAATCAATTATTGATTTGGCTTATCAAAAAAAGAATAAAAAGATAATTGAAAACATAAATGGAAAAATAAAGACAAAAAGAAAATGTGATAATAAATGCTATATCTGTTTAGATGAGAATAAAAGTTATTTTTTAACTTGTAAAAAATGCAAAAATTCATTTCATCAAAAATGCTTTTGGGATTTTTATAATATATCTGGAAATAAAAATTGTTTATTGTGTTTTTCTGGAAATACTTTTATTTAATTTATATAAAAAATCAAAAAAGTGATTTATATTTTCATCTTAGAAACATTATCTACTAAATAGTTTAGTATATATTATTGAATACTGGTTGTAGTTGAAAGCATATACCTGATTTTTAAAATGCTAACAATTGACGAGTTATCTGAGCTGTATCATCGTTCGATTGAGGATGATAATACGATTCATATGAATCGATTTTTGGAAAATCCTCCTCATCCATCATATCTTTCTGGATTTTTAGATGGAGATGGCTGTATTTATATTCGAGAACAACTCAAACATACATACACAACTGGATTTACCATTTCACAATGTAGAACAAACATACTTCATATTTTTAAGTATCATTATGGAGGAAGTATCTCTACCGATTATCGAAATCGTAAAGAGGAAGATGAAAAGAAAGAAGATAGTGAGGAGAAGCTGTTGTATCCAATCAAACAGTGTCGCAATCTCTTCTGTTATCTTAATTCACAACCATCCTATCGTTTTCTTTTAAACGATATCAAAGATCATATCATTTGTAAAAGTATTCAAGCATATGCGTTATATGAATTTCAAAAGTACGTTCATCATCTATTTGTAGAAGAGAAAGAGCTTCTTTATCAACGTGTAAAAGATGCAAATGCTCGTATTATCAAACCTGAATATGATTTCTCCAAATTAAATATTCAATATATTGCTGGACTTTTTGATGCGGAAGGATACATATATATGGGAAAACAAAAAGAAAATAATCATTATACTCGAGGATTATATGTAAAACTTACACAAAAAAATCATCCTGAAATACTTTATGCGATTTGTGATTTTATGAAGTATGGAAGTGTATCTAATGATATTTATTATTATGTGGATACATTTGATATGATCTATGATTTTTTAAGCCAAATTCTACCCTATACGATTGTAAAACATAATCAAATTTTGACCGTTTTGACTTATATTGAATCCTCAAACCGTATGATAAATAAAGTATATAATGATGAAGTTCATCAAATACGTGAGTTATGTTATAAGATTATGAATAAAGAGAAACATGAGAGTGAAGAAGACCAAAATATTCATGATTTTGGAAGTGGTAAATTTATCAAACGAGAAGAGTGTGAAAGAATTGAAAAGGAAGAAGCGCATAAGGAACATATAAAGGAAGTATATCAACAAAAGTCAGAAAATATGAAAGGAGAGAAGAATCACAATTATGGAAAAGAGAAGAGTGCTGAAACCAAACATAAGATGGCGATTTCTCATAAGATAAGGAAGAAGAGTATTTCAGATGAAATTATTCTTCAAGTACGCGAAGATTTCGCAAATGGTATGCGAAATATTGATATTCAAGAGAAGTATCAACTTTCTCGAGATCAAGTTTCTAAAATTAAAAATGGAACACTATGTACAGAGGAAGAGTTGAACTCAATTGAATATTATGAAAAGGTAAAACATAGGAAACCCATGAGTAAAGAGGAGCAAGCAATTGAGAAGAGAAGAGTGAATGTAGATCAAATCTTCTTTATTTTAGAAGAGTTTCTTAAGAAGAAGTCAAAAACAAGTAAGAAGGACGGTCCGCTCTCTATTTTTGAAAAGTTGATTCAAATACAAACTGTCGAAGAGAAGAAAAAAGATATCTCTTTTGATTCGGTTTTGAATGTTATACGTGGTAAAACGATTATTTATGAATGCGAAGTAGACGCCGAAAAGTACGCTTATTATCAAGAGTTAGTTCAAAAGGTCAAAGATGCGAAAGCATAAATCTATTTTCAATATAAAAAATATCTTTACTAAATAATAAATAGATTTGATTAAAATGAGTTTATCCAAAGATCATCTTCAAAAGATTCAACTTAAAAAGAGAGATAAAGGAGAGAAGAACGTGAAGTTGCGCCGAGCAACCGTGAATGAAATCATCTTTATTTTTGAAAAAGTATTAGAAGGTTGGAAATCCATTAAAATTTATAATGTACTCATTCAAAACAATCCTCAATCACTCATTTTAAAAGAAGATGTCGAACATATATATACTGGAAATTGTAAAGTATATGACTTTGAAGAGAAGTTTGAAATATATCAAGATTTACGACAAAAAGTATACGCTCATCACTCCTCCTCCAAAACCTAATTTTATAACTATTTTTTTAACATATATTATCTATATTTACAACAAATATACATTTTACTTCAAAAACATTGCCAGCCGCGCGCGATAGACAGCTTCCAGCTCCGGTTCCATTGTATAACCGCGAGCCAAATACTTCTCCAAACGATTCAATCGCGATTGCGCGTTCTTCGCATGAAGCGGACAGAACAAGTTATCTGCCCGAAAGACTCCATCTATATTCAAGAGAGTCAAAGGCAACTTCCCCATCACATCATTGTAAAAACGTGATACATACACCTCCGAATACATCGGAAAGTCAATATTCTTATTTTCAAACGCAATATACGTATAATGAATCGTAAAGTCCGTTGAGAAGAGAAAATTCATCAGTGGCCCATTGATATGAACCACATCCACCTTCTTTCCCGACGTGCTATGCTGAAACGTTTGGACTTTGTAAATCCAACGGTTAAAATCATACATATTTCCCGAACCATCTCCATATGAGTGTTCCACCTCTTCATATCCATACTTCGCAAACCACGTAGTGGTCTCCTCAAAGTATCGAATACCCTCCACAGAACGCGGGGGCTGATAACTAAGCCAAAAGGGAATATTCATTACAATATCCAAATCACCCGGTGTAAACGCCGGATTCAACGCAACAAGTGCTGTCGAACCCGCAATCACACCACGCACATTCAAAAAGTTTGCCAAATCTTGCTTCGGGATACCATATGGCTCCAGCAGAAGAGATAGCGGATTCTTTACAGAAGATTCGTCGAGGATAAAACCTCCATCAAAACCAAAGTTAGGGTTCATCATCTTTAAAAATAGAATGATACGTAAATCGTATGATATACTCGATATTCGAGAAGAAGAGATTATACTTCTCTCTTTTTCATTTTTTATAATCCTTCATTTACGTATAACCCTTCATTTACGTATATGATTCAAATAAAGATATACGTAAATGGATATAGAGAGATTTTATGGAAGAGTAGGAGATATCGAGATGATTAAGCTTTATTTATTAAACCCCGTTGCGAAGTTATGGGTTGAAAGGTATCCTTTCTTTACCATTACCCAAAACGCCCATGAGGCGCATTATATACTCTTTGAAACCAATGGAGACCCTATACAATCGATTCAAGATTTGAAGCGTAAAATCCCGGTGGAACATCATCATAAACTCATTTATATCTTATCGGGGGATCAGTACGCACATATTGACGGAAATTGTGTTTGGTACACGTGTGCGATCAAGCCATCGGGTTTGGAACGTTATCAGCGCCAAATTTTTGTGACAAATCCGGCCATCTTCCGCTTTTCCAATCCACTTCGAATTCCCAATTTAGAGAAGCCGCGAAGTATTGACATTTACTTCAAAGGGTCGATTTGGAAAGGAATGAGGACGGAGATGAAGGAATCGCTGGAGATATATCCCAATGTGATGATTGAGGACTTCTCCTCTTATTGGGATTGGCGATTTGAGAAGACGCGTACTCAAGCCGAGATTGAAGAGAAGGCGTATGAGCTATATCGCACTCTTACCAATGTGAAGCTATCACTCTGCCCGAAAGGAAATGGAAATAGTTCCATGCGAATTATTGAGTCCATTGCGTGTGGGGCGATTCCTGTGCTGATTGATGACTTTTCGGCACCTTTTGGATATGATTATTCGAAATTTTGTTTAGTCTTTGATTCAAAACGTGATTCGTATGAGACGATGTATGAGAAGTGTATGGAGTTGATTGAAGATCAAGAAAAGTATCAGTTATATCAACGTCGTGGATATGCGTTTTATCGAAAGGTGGTACTGGCTGACTTCCGTTATTTACCCTTTTATGACTATCAAGATGTGAATACGGTTGCTTATGGATTCTCTTCGTTTATTGCGTTTGACATCTTACATAAGTACTTCCGAGAACGAAATACGTTTTACTCTTTTATGATTCCAAAGTAGCAGGGTGGTTTCTCTTTTATGATTCCGAAGTAGAAGAAGAGTACTCTTTAAGAAGTGCTACATCTCTTTTGAGATTTATCAACTCTTGATGAATGAGTTGAATACTTTTAAGAAGAAGTGATATATGTTCGTCTGATTCCAACTTCGCAATTGGAATATCTAAACAATTGTCGATCTTTGTTCCTAAAATGGATAACTTTTGAATAGTTTCGCTCTTTAATTGTTGATAACGCAACTCTTCTTGTTCTTGATAGAGACCCATGGAAGAATTCTCTTCGAATACATGTTCGGACATGATAAATAATACTTTTATTTATCATAACTTTCTAAAAAAAATATTTATTTTAAACTTATTTGTCTTTATCTCTTAACTCTTACGCTTGACTCTTGCGCTCTTCTTTAATACTCTGAATTTGCGCCTTCAGCTCCTTTACCTCTTGAGAAGCGCCCTTCAGAGCTTGAATCAGAAGAGCCGTCACCTCTTGGTATCGCACCGTCAGCATCGCCTCCTCATCTTCAGGTACATCCACCACTTCTGGTAAGATTTCACGCAACTCTTGCGCGATAAATCCAATCTTCGGTTTCGCATCTTCTGGGTCGCTGAGGTAATTGTAATAAACACCGCGTCCCTTCATTACCTGCTCCATTGCACTCTTCACATCGATGCTCTCAATATTCTTCTTGTATCGCGCATCTGATACTGAAGACCATGATTGTGAGTTTTCGGCAGTTAAGCGAACACCCACGTTGCCATCATAAATGACAAAGTCATTCGAGTTATTATCATAACCCATATTCCATACATAATTATTTTCACGAACAATCGAGAGGGAAGGTTCAGGATTGGTATTACCCGTTGTAATATTCATCACACCAAAGTTATTCTGGTCGTATGTTCCATTTAATCCAAAGTGAGTCGTACCTTTCACGCGGAACTCATATATGGAGTCGCGTGTGGTAATATTCGATGAGTTTAGCTCAATATCTTTGGTAATAAGTGTATTGGTAGTGGTGAGATTACCACCATGTAATTCAATCGAATGTGTATTGATACTTTGAATGTTCGAAAGATTGGAAATGGTAGCATTGGTGCCATTGTAGGTAGTGAAAGCCATGTTTTGAGTAGCCAGTGTGGAAGAGACCGTCATATTACCACTTTCCATGGATTGAGTGGTGAGTGATGAAGCGGAAGTATCATACGATACGAGAACATTTCCAGTGAGCGTTGTATTACCCGAAACGGTAAGTTGAGTGCTCTCCATAAGGGAGAGAGTGGAGAGAGTGGAAGTAGAGACTTCACCTGAAACATTGACATTTTGGGCGCTAGCATTACCACTATTTTCGAAGAGATTGGTATTGATCTCTGTAGATGAATTCAGTGATTGTTGTACGGTCATCACATTTGAGCTCATGTTCTTGGTTCCCAGAATAGTGCCATTCACGCTCATATTTTGGAAGTTACCATCCGCAATATAAGTGAGTGAATAGACGTTTCCAGTGGCATCGGTGAAGATGAACTGTCCGCTGGAGTTGAGTAGAAGAGAGCCCTTCACCACAGCGCTCTCTTCAAACTCTACACCCGCATTCTCATAGGAAGTTCCTCCATGATTAATAATAATTGTCGCATCCTTCACGTTAGTGTCGGTAGTGAAGATGTTGGAGAGGTCGCCACCGATATAGATGGTATCAAGAGCGCTACCGATGTAAATGGTTTGGGCGACGGCTCCAGGGCCACCGATGTAAATATTGCCAAGTACATTGCTACCTAAGTAAAGATGGTCGTTGGCATCTTTATTCAGCACCGTGCGAAGGTTATCAATGGATTGGTAAAGAGTGGAAGAGGAGATGTTCCCATGTAAGTCAAGAATATCTTGGAGAGATGATGATTTAATGTTGTTGCTACGGACACTATCTTTAATCGTCAAGTTTCCAGCTTCCGTACGAGGCATTGTGAATGTTCCAGAAACGTTGCTACTAATAAACATATTATCCGTGGCAATCACGTACTCTGCGTTCAGATTGCTACTCATCATACCATTATTTGCATAAATATTTCCGGAAATAGAAGCGTCATTTGAAACATTGACATTTTTGGTGGTTGCTTCGCCACTTACGGAGATAGAGGAGAGGGATACAGAATTGTTGGAAGAGACGTAATCAGTATAAATACGATTGTCGCGAATATTCGATTCACTTACACCATTTGAAATATGAATCATTGCATCACCGTTGAGAGTACTGATGTTTTGAATCGTTGTATTGGAAGTTTGTACGGAAAGGCCGGTAGCAAAGAGGGTTTGTCCCACATCAATATTTCCGGGTTTCAGCTCTTGATTGGAATTGAAGGATATGTAGTTGCGATTGACGTAGATGTTTCCAACGACGAGTTGTCCGGAAAGGGTTGTATTACGGAAAGAGCTTATATAACGTTCAGTGCTAATTGATGTCTTTGCTCCATAATTGGGATAAACTACCAGATTACCCGCATTTATATTTCCAACTACCATGTTACCTGTACCCAGTGGTGTATGATTTGACATCAGTGAAAGGTTGGGAGCATAGAGTGAATCAATGCTAAAGAGGTTATTTACCGTACCATTTGCGAAGGAGAGTAGGTTGGTAACGGTGGCACTTCCAGTGAAGATATCTTTAGAAGAGCTGGTCTTTGCCGTCGGATCCATATATACAAGTACTTCGCTGTAAATGGGGATTTGAACTTCCGTATATACAGGAAGTAATGCCTTACCATATACGGGCTGTAATACATCTTCATATATGGGTTCGACAATATCTTGATATATGGGAGTATATACATAAGTGGTGATGGGAATAATGGTCTCTTGGTAAATGGGAGTGACGACCTCTTGATAAATAGGAGTAACCCGCTCTTCGATGATGGGTGTGAGTATCTCCTCGTATTGGGGTAAGTAGATGGTTCCGTAAATGGGTGTAATAAACTCAGTATAAATAGGTGTAACCACAGTTTCATAAATCGCCACATTCGATACTTGATAAATAGGGGTATATACGGTTTCATATACATCTTCTACAACAGTGCTGTAAATCGGAGTGGGAATTGCGGTGTAAATGGGAACCGTTTGTTCTTCATAAATGGGGAATTGTTGAGTTTCATACACGGGAACAATAACATTACCATATACGGGAGTAGTGACCTCTTCATAAATCGGAAGTTGTACGAAACCGTATTCAGGAACAAGTACATTTCCGTATTGTGGGACAAGTACTTCGCCATATACGGGGATATAGGCTTGTCCGTATACGGGTGTAATAACGTTGCCATAAACAGGTATAAGAATATTACCATAAACAGGGACAAGTACATTCGCATAGATGGGTTCAATCACAGTGGCATATTCAGGAATAAGTAAATTACCATAAACAGGAGTGATGATATTACCATACTCGGGTACAATCACATTTCCATAAATGGGTGAAATAACATTTCCGTAAGTAGGTGTGAGAAGGTCAGCGTATAAAGGAATGGTAAGGTTAAAGTTGGAGCTAATCACATTTCCGGTAATCGATATATTGGAAGTATTTTGGGTAAGAGTGGGAATGCGAAGATTACCAAAGACTTCAGTATTTGATTCCGTGTATTTGGGAATAATGATATTACCATAGAGTGATGTAATGACGTTTCCATAAATGGGAGTATCAACATTTCCGTAGAGTGGAACTTCGACATTACCATATACGGGGGTTAATATATTACCATATTCGGGTACAAGAATATTACCATAAACAGGGGTAGTTACATTTACATTGGATGTAGCGAAACTAATAGCATTGGTGTGAGAGAGAATGGCAGCATTACCATTGACATCTTCACCGAAGCAGTAGAGTTTATTGAGTGATTGCGCCCAAGCAAAGTTCTTCCAACTATAGCGGGCGTCTGTGGGAGGATAGGTAAGAAGCCATTCAATACCATCAGTTGAGGTTAAAATAGCATTATCATAACTATTTTCCGATGTTGTAGCATAGAAGAGTCCTAAATCTTCGACCCAAACGACGGTCTTCCAATTTTGATAATCATAATTAACTTTACAAGGAGTCCATGATGTACCATTTGATGAACGAATAATACGATTTCCTAAATGGTTATTACCCACCGCAACAAACATTGATAATTTAGGAGACCAAGTAATGGAGCTAATATTATTACTATCAAAGTTTGTTGAACGAGGTGTCCAAGTAACACCATCTGGGGAAGTGATGACGGAGTTATTATCACCGGATGTACCTTCAATGTAATCATAAACGGTTTGTAATTCAGTGCTGTTAAGTAATCTGTCATAAACAAAGACCGAGTCGTATAAACCAAGGAAACGGAATTGGGCATTTGCTGTATCTTGACCGATGTAATTATAAATATTTGTTCTATTTGTTAAAGCGGCACTAATATTTGCAGAACCAGCAAGAACACCATCAACATAAATTTCAGCAGCACTTCCATTAGCAGAAGCTACAGTTACAGTAATTGTATACCAGTTATTAAGAGCAAAGGTTGATGTTGTATTTGCTGTACAAATTAATGTACCCGATGATGATGATGTACCTCCATTATAAATTTGAAAACTAAAATAACCATTACTACTACCAACTTGTGATGGTGTAAAATAATATAAACCAATTAAGTTAGTACCATAGTTAAGAGCGTTATTTGTTTGCCAAATAGGATAACGAGTTCTTGTTTCTCTACCTTCAGCAATATATACTTTGGTAACAAGAGTAAATCCACCATTTGTAGACATATTAAGAGCAAGAGATGAAATATTTAAAATATCTTGACCTGGTGTCACACCTTTGAATTGAATGAAAGGTTTATTTTTATAACCACCTGATGAATAATATTGAATTAATGGTGATGAAAATGTACTTAATGCATAAGAGCCAAAAGAGGTTACAGCTGTTCCATCTGCTAAAGGTGTCATATCATTTGCAATCGCAGCAATCTTATTGTTAGTAGTGTTATAAAGAGCAGTAGGTTTGGTATATAAGAGTGTTCCCACAGCACAAAGAAGTGGAATGGTAGGAGCCCAAGCAACCGACTTCCAATTGTTATTGCTTGTAGTGCGAAGAGTCCAAGTAATGCCGTTAGGAGAGGTCATGATGCGATTGCTGGTACCGGAGGAGGCTACGGCAACGAAGAGACCCAATTCGGTGGCCCAAATGACCTTCTCCCAATTATTATCCGCAGGAGAAGTGCGAGCAATCCACATGGTACCATCTGAAGAGGTCATAATACGATTGCCAGTACCTGAAGAGGCTACGGCAACATAGATGTTGAGAGATGAAGAGTAAGCAACAGACTTCCAATTATTGGATAAATATGCACCGGTTGTAGTGGTGACTAAACTACTTCCATCTACATTGGCATACTGATCTTGAATCAAATTGACAGTACCGTTACCAATACCGACGAACTCGTTTAAGGATGGAGACCAAGAAATAGCGTTAATATTACCGAGTTTATTGATTGTATCTGCGATCGTAAAGTTGCGGTAATTATGTAAAACAGGAGAAGAGAATGTTAGTACTTTATTTGACCAGTTTGCGTTGCTTCCGGCTACAGCACATATTTGACCGATTTCAGGAGCCCATGATATAGCAAGATAGCCTTTAGTAGTAGCACTATCATAGGTAATAGTCGTCCAATTGATACCATCTGTGGATGTAAGTAAACTTCCTGAATCACTACCAGAGATTAAAAATCGACCCAACTCTTTCACCCAAATGATAGTATTCCATGAAATATTACCAAATGCCGATGTATCACGACTCGTCCAATTAATACCATCCGGTGAAGTCATTACAAGATAATTATAATATGCAGCATTTGTACTACTTGCATCATTACCTACAGCAACAAATAAGGAGAGTTCTGGAGACCAACATACCGATTGCCATATATTAACAGGTGATGTACGTAACGTCCAATTAATTCCATCCGGAGATGTCATTACACAATCGTTTGAATTAGCTCTGAGATTCATACCTGCTACGGCTACAAAGATACCTAGTTGAGGAGACCAGCAAACAGATTCCCAAGTATAATCTTTTCCTGATGTACTACGTATCGTCCATGTACTACCATTGGTGGATGTCATAACACGATTTGCAGTACCTGTTCTGGCAACTGCTACAAAGATAGCAAGTTCGTCCGACCAACATACAGAAGACCAGTTATTTGTTGCTGGTGAAGCTGTTACACTCCATGTAATACCGTCCGTTGAACGAGCTACATAACTGGAAACACTACTATAATAACCAATCGCAACAAATTGCTGCCGTGGCGCAGACCAACAAATAGAAGAAAATTCTTGTCCTCCAACTGCAGAAATTGTACGAGTTGTCCAGTTTATTCCATTTGGAGATGTCACAATAGGTGTTGTACCCGCTGTTACATTACCTCCATTTCCGACAGCACAAAAAAGTTTTAATTTTGGAGACCATACAATACTTGCTGTTGCAAAAATGGTTGTATAAAATCCGTTTGTAGCACTAAATGATGAAATATTTCCAGAAAGATCATCACCAATATATGTATTTCCAGAGAGCATACTATTTGTACTCATAATGGTTGAAATATTACCATTGCTATTTCTTCCCACACCATATAATTCACCTAGTGTAGGAGACCAAGCTAATGAGTTCCACGAGTAGGATACATCGGTAGGAGGATAAGTTAATAACCAATTTATACCATCGGAGGAGGTAGCAATGACATTGTCTAAGGCTGAACCCGTAGAAGTAATATAGAATTTGGAGATCTCTGGAGACCAAATCACACTATTCCAAGCAAAGTCATTGTAATTTGTATTATGGGTCGTCCAAGTAATACCATCGGGTGATGTCGCAATACGATTATATGTACCAGTAGAAGCAACCGCACAGAAGAGAGAAAGGGATGGAGACCAAGCAATCGAAGTCCAGTTATTATAAATATAACTATTATCTACAGATGTTGCTGATTTTATATTTTTATTAAAATTCCAAGTAATACCATCCGACGATTTCATACTTAAATCTTCTCCATTATCGATATAATTATACATATTTTGTATTTGGGTATTTGTTAAAAGACGGTCATATACAAAGAATGAATCTAACTTACCCACAAAACGACGAGAAACATTTTGATAAGATGTTCCAATTGTTGTTTTATCGAGTAATGGATTTCCTAATTTTGTAGTAAAAGTAGTTGTATTATCTAAAACATTATTAATATACATCATTGAATTTAAATTACCAGTAACATTACTAACAGCAATCGTAATACGATACCATTGATTCATTGAATATGTATTTGTTGAAGTTTGATTAATGACAAGTGTTGAAGAACTATACGCAGTAAAATTAAATTTATTTGTACTTGTATCATATGAAAGATTAATCATATTGCCAATTGTTGCAGGATCTGTTGAATTTGTCATATTAATAATATCTACAACAGTTGATGGAGATGATGAAGAGATATAAATTTGTCCGATATAAGTAAAACCATTATTGAGAGACATATTTAAACTTGTTCCACTATTTGAAAACCTAACAAAATCAACCATACTATTTACAGTTGTACTTGTAAAATCAAAATATGGTTTATTTAAATAACCACCCGATGTATAATATTTTCCAGGATTTCCATCTACTGATAATATGTTATTATTTGCTGTAATTGTCGTATTATTTTCTTGATATAAATAATTTGGATCAATATAAAATTTATTTCCATTATCAACAAATAATACTGGTTTACCAATCGCACATAAAAGATTGAGTGAAGGCGCCCAAGCCACCGACGTCCAATTATTATCTGCAGCCGATGTGCGTAACGTCCAAGTGGTACCATTTGGTGAGGTCATCACGCGATTTCCAGTACCTGAGGAGGCAACCGCAACAAAGAGACCCAGCTCCTTCGCCCAAATGACTGAAGTCCAATTGTTATCCGCAGGTGTAGCTACAGGAGTCCATGTATTTCCATCAGTTGATATCATGACACGGTATCCAGTACCCGAAGATGAGATCGCGCAGTAAATACCAAGCTCTTGAGACCAAGCAAGTGAAGTCCAATTTTGTGAGTAAATGGATGAGTTGGTAGTTGTGCGATCCGTCCAAGTCACCATATTACCACTTGTGACGATCACGTTGCTTGTACCACTTCCTACACCTACCATCAAATTACCCGACCACTCATAAGCGTTCATATTATTTAAGATATTAAAGCCATTTGCTGAAGATAACGTGAAGCTACGACCATCACTGAAAATACTATTGGTATGTGTTACAATTCGGTTTGATGTAGTTGTTAAAGATGATACAGCACATATTTCACCTATTTCAGGAGCCCAGCAAATGGATGAACGCGTATTAAATGTAGATGTACCGATAAGTGTCCAAGTAATCGCATCAGTTGATGTCATCATAAAGTTATTTGTATCTTCTGAAACAACATAAAAGCGTTTAATATCGTTCGCCCAAGCAATCGAAGACCACGCATAATCAGCAGCGGAAGTACGACTTGTCCAACTTGTACCATCTGGTGATGTCATAACGCGATCTCCAGTACCGGAAGAGGATACAGCAACAAAGAGTGAAAGCTCGGGAGCCCAGCATACCGATTGCCAAGCATTAGATGAAGCACCATTGTATTGTGTCCAAATACTACCATTTGATGATGTAATTACACTTCCTGTAGATGATACTGCTACAAAAATACCTAATTGTGAAGACCAACAAACGGATGTTAAATTATTAATCGATGGAACACCAGCAGCAAGCATCCAAGTGCTACCATTACTTGAAGTCATTACAGAAGCACTTGTTTGATTTGAAACAGCAACAAACATATTTAATTCAGGCGACCAGCAAATAGAATTCCAAGTATGATTTGCTGCTGAAGTGCGAGCCGTCCAAGTGATACCATCCGGTGAAGTAATAACACGATTTCCAGTGCCACTCGAAGCAACCGCACAATAAAGGGATAATTCAGGTGACCAGCAAACGGAGGTTAAGTTATTTGTATTAGGAGCAGTACGAGCAGTCCAAGTAGTACCATTTGTAGATGAAATAATGCTTGCGGTTGTTCCAGATGAAGCAACTGCTACAAATTGTAATAATTCAGAAGACCAACATATAGAACGACGATTTACATTGGAAGGAGGAGCAGTGTAAGTGAAAACGGAAACATTTGCGTTATCTGAAACATTACTTGGATCATACACATTTGCGCTCACATTGGAAGTGATATTACCTGTAATACCATAGGTTACAATATTTCCTATAATACCATATACAGATGTATTTCCTACAACAACATTTGCTGTTGTATTACCAATCACTACATTTTCGGTAAGTATATTACCGATTAAAATATTTGATGAGAAGATATTACCAATCAGTACATTGGAGAGGACGCTACTATTTCCGCTGTTGGATGGAGCAGTAATTGAAACCGTTGCATATTCCACTTTATTGGTAGAACTGTTATTCACGATGCAAAGGGTTCCAATTGAAGGAGCCCAAGCAAGGCCATAATTGTCATTTTGATTACGAGTAGTCATCGAATACCAATTGATACCATCTTTACTAAAGTGTGCTGGTGAAGCACCCCACGATGTAGCCGCAATAAACATGGATAATTCACTCGCCCAAATCACATGATTATATCCACAATTTGGATTTGAACCTAACGACCAATTTATACCATCCATCGAATACATTACACTTGAAGTCGACCATGAACGAGCGACTGCTACGAGCATTCCTAATGTTGGTGACCAAGAGACACCATACCAACGTTTTTGATAGTTTGTTGTGCGAAGCGTCCAAGTAATACCATCTGGTGAAGTCATTACATTATCATTGATACCTACTCCATCAATGCCACCACCCGCAACCGCAACAAAGAGATTTAATGATGGTGACCAAGTGACCGATTGCCATTGATAGTTATTCGGTGTAGTACGCGCCGTCCATGTGATACCATCGGGTGATGTCATTACTGCTAAATTGGTAGAAGCAGCCGACCAAGCAACCGCAACTAAAAGAGAACGCTCTTGAGACCAGCATACATCAAACCACTCACCTGAAGGAATGCTCCGAGCCGTCCAGTTAATACCATCTGGAGAAGTAGCACAGCAACTACCACCTACGGCAACAAAAAGACCTAACCCAGAAGCCCAGCATGATCCATACCAATTGCTCTCCGCGGTACTTGTACGATTTGTCCAGTTAATACCATCTGGAGATGTTAAGAAGCGATTGCCGCTACCGGTCATGGCAGTTGCCGCAAAGAGATTTAAGGTGGGGGACCATGAGACGGAAACAAGTTGTTGGGAATTATTAAAAGCAGGATAAAAAGTACTTTGTGCAATATTACCATATACAGGAGATTCCGTAAATGGTAATGATACATTACCCACCGTTTTACTAGTAAGAATGTTTCCATTCAAATTTCCTCCAATCAGATCACTCCAAATCGATGGTACAGAAATCGGAGTGATAGCAACCGAAGAGAGTACAAGATTACCCGAAAGAACATTTGCAGTTACCGTATTACCATTAACACCCGTTATTATCGTATTCCCCACAATACCCGTAGTTACAATATTTCCAATTACTACATTTTCCGTAATCACATTTCCAATCACAACGTTGGGAACAACTGTATTTCCCACAAGTACATTGGACTGTTCGATATTACCTACGACAATATTTGCATATACATTTCCAACAATACCATTGCCTTCAATATTTCCCACAACAACAGTTTGTTCGATATTACCAATGACAATATTTCCTAAAACATTTCCTACTACAATATTTGCCAGTACATTACCAACTACAATATTGGCATATACATTACCAATAACTACATTCGCGAGTTCATATCCAGAGATAACATTAGCGGTCACATTACCCACTACAACATTAGCAATCGTATTACCAATCAGTACCTCTTCATCATAGGTTCCAACGATCACGTTGGCAGTGGTATTACCAGTAATTACATTCTCAACAATATATCCGGTAATCACTTGGCTACTAGTTTGTCCGACAACCACTTGACTCTCGATATTACCTACAATCACATTTGACTCTTGATATCCTACAATCACGTTAGAGGTTATATTTCCTGTAATTACGTTGGATGATACATTACCTACAATACTAATCACCTCCAGATTTCCAATGAAAACATTTGACGAAATATTACCAACGACTACATTAGCTACGGTGTTACCAATGGTAACGAAGGTAGAGATATTACCGACAATTAAGTTAGCGGATGTATTGCTTACAATAATTTCGGTTAAAATATTACCTAAATAAATATTTCCTGTTACCACTTCACCTACTTTAACGTTGGCAAGCACATTACCTACTACAATGTCTTGAACGACATTCGCGGAAATAATATTTGCTGTTGTATATCCAGTAATCACATTGCTGGTGATGTATGAGTTTAAGTTGGCAAAGTCGATGTTTGCTCCAGCAGAGTTGGAGGAGAGGAAGGAGATAGTAGTGTTGTTGAGATTAAGATCCATGGCTTGTAAAGTATTCACATCCACTTGAGAGTTAAAGATAAACTCACCACTTCCGCGCAAACCATTTGCGACCACCACATTTGACTCTACATTTCCGGTGGTGGTAATGCGACGAAGAGCGTTGTAGCTTCCAGCTTGTAAAGCCCCAGTATTGAGGTTTCCGGCTTTCGCACTTTGGTTAATAAAGAGTGTGTCGGGATAGACGGCGTTTGCGGCTACTGTATCACTATTGAAAACACGACGTGTGATATTTGCCGTTCCAGTAATATTTACATTGGGAGCAATCACACTGTTGGTAGTAGTAATCAGATTACCATTGGTATTGATATCATTCTTAGTGTGATTGTATTGAGTGGATACATATAAAGTATCCGAAACATTCACAAGATTACTACTTAATTGGGAAATACCATCTACGGTGGCATATAAGGTAGTTACATCGAGATTGCTTTGGAAAATACCATTCACAACCTCTCCAAAACGACGTACAATCGCATTACCTGTGGTGGTCGAGTCGCTAACACCACATGTGCCGGCAAAGGTACTTTCTGTGGGAGTGATATAAGAGACGGTGGTAGTACCCGCCATTTGAGAAATGGCACCACTTGTGGTTTGATTTTGGACGTTGAGTGTGCTATTTCTAAGTGAAGTAATGGATGTGGCTCCATTCATATCGACGGCATTGGTAAAGGTCACAGCATTATTCTCAATCTTTGCGCCAGTGGCATACATATTGCTTAAAGTCATATTATTGGTTACATTGCCATCTTTGGTAGTTACACGCTCACTATTTTCAAGTTGAGTGGCGGAGAGCTCACTGTTTGTCAGAACGTTGCTTTGAAGAGAACTCGTTATATCAATATTTTTGGCAAAAGTACCGCTTCCAGTACCAAGAGTAATGGAAGGAAGTGTATAACTATTGCCATAAAGATAGGTGGATGTGCTCAAGTTGCGAAGTTGAGCTTGATTCACATTTCCGAGAAGACCGTTTTGGAGGTCAATGGATTGTTGAAGGGAGAGCTCTTTACCAATAAGTTGATTAACGACAATTGCATTACCACTACCTGAAACATTTGCTTTACTTACTGTAGCATCACCGCTTTTGAATCCAGAAGTTTGAAAACGTTCATTTTGTAAAAGTTGTGAAACATTTACATTACTTTGACTCATACTTTGAAATGTATGAGTAGCATTGGGTGCTACAGCATACAAATTGGACGAAACTTGATAATTATTCAACGTAATTACATCTGAAGCAATATTTGCTACGGCTGTAGGATTACGATTTGAATCTGTACGAATCGACATTGAAAAAGGTCTATTTAATATATGAATATATTAAATTTCGCATTTCTAAAAAATAAAAAAATAATAGAATTTTAACGAAGTATCTTTTGATTTATTTTTCGGTAAAAATAATTCCTAATACTTATGCAAGAAGAAGTACTTCCGTTTTCAGATTACGAATCTCGGTAATAATCTCTTTCATGGCGTTTAAGAGAACAGGTGTAAGCTCTTGGTAGCGCACAGTAAGTGGCTTCTCGTCCACTTCTGGAACATCCACCACCTCCGGAATTGCTTCGAGTACCTCTTGGGCGACGACTCCCACCTTGCGTTGTGCTCCATCCTTATCACTATTATAATTATAATAAACACCACGTATCTTCTCAATCTTCTCCAAGCACCCACTGATCTCCGTAATATTGCGCTTAAAGCGAGCATCGGAGACGGACGACCATGATTGCGAGTTGGTAGCAGTAAGTTTGACACCTACTCCACCATCATAAATATAGAAGTCATTTGTATTATCTTGGTATCCCATTTGCCATACATACTCACCCTCTTTAACGAAAGAGAGTGCGGAAGGAGCACTATTACCATCCGTGGTAATGGTAACGATACCGAATTTATTGGAATCATAATGATTGCCTACACCAAAGTGAGTATAACCATTTACCTTCATGGTATAGTTTGCATCTAATGTACTAACATTGCCACCATCGACAACAATATCACGAGAGATAAGAGTACCTGTGGTATTCAGGTTACCCGTATTTAATTGAATCGATTGGGTATCGATGGATTGAGAGGTGAGTGTATTAGAGAGAGTCATATTTACACCATTCAGATTTGCGCTTGCGTTAATGACATTGCTGGTGAGGGTATTTACTACATTCAGGTTGCCTTGTACAGTGGCAGCATTAGAAACGTTGAGGGTAGAGGTGGAGAGCGCGTTGGTAGCGACTACGTTTCCGCTTTGGGTGCTTCCGCTCACTTGTAGGCTTCCAGCAGTTGCGGCGGTAGCGTTCATGTTTTGGGTAGTAAGAAGAGAAGAGACCGAAGCATTTCCGGTAGTAATATTGGATGAGACAACAAGGGAGGAGGACGACACCTTGTTGGAGACAGTCGCATTATTCACGGTAAGATTACCATAGGTGGTGATGGTACCGACGGCGTTGATATTTCCGGAAGCGTTGATTTGAGGGAAGTTACCATCGGCAATATTAGCTAAGTCGTAGCTGCGTCCAGAAACATCACTAAAGACGAATTTACCATAATTATTCAAAATCATGGATGCCGCAGTGACGCCATTATTTTCGATTAAGATACCTGAACCCGCAACGGATACACCGCCTTTATTCAGTGTTAAAGTATTATCGCTAAATTGTGTATTAGTGGATAAAATGTTGGTAATCGCACCTTGAATAATAACGGTATCATTGGTGCTACCAATGTGGATCTTTTGACTAGTTGTCGAAGGGCTACCAATGTAAATATTTCCGAGAACTTGGTCTCCGAGGTAAAGGTTATCAGCAGCGTCGCGGGAAAGGAGATAGTTAAGAGTGGAAATATTTCCATAAAGTGCGGAGCCACCGATATTAGACTGTTTCAGATCCAAAATATCTTGAATATTACTACTCTCAATCTTATTTGCCGTAAGAGTTCCTGAAACATTCAGATTTGCAGTTTCAATATTACCATTCATTGTCGCGCCATTCGCAATCACCACATTAGGAGCATAAATCGCATAAGTCACAATCAGATTCGCGGTAGATACATTGGAGGTAAAGATACCATTTTGAGCGCTTACATTGGCAGTGGTAGTAAGATTACCATTTTGGGCGTTTAAGCTACCAACAGTCATTGTACCTGAAGCGTTGAGCGAAGCGAGATCCATAGTGGAAGCAGTGATGATACCCGTTGTCACACTGTTTCCAGTAATAACTGTGCGACCCGTATTAAAGTTCAATGTACCATTCACATTGGCGTCATTGAAGCTTACAGTGGTGGCATTGAGACCATTGACATTCGCATAAGCGGTGGTTAAGTTACCGCTAACGGATACATTACCATTGAGACGACTTTCGCCGTTGACTTGTAAGTTACCTCCGACGGTAAGGTTTCCGCTTACGGATCCAGAACCGGCGCTAATATTACCGGTAGTGATAATACTACCATTATTACGAACATATAAGGAGGTAGCAGAAACGTTTCCAGCACTAATATCTCCTTCAGTGGTGAGACCGGTGCTACCCAGGGAAAGACCTTTGGTGATAACGTTACCAAGAAGAGTCAGATTGGCACCGGTAATAATGTTACCCGCAGCAATATTCGAGGTAATAAACATATTGAGAGCATTGATGTTACCAGCGTTAAGATTACCTGTAATATTGGCATTATTAATATTCGCAACATTGGAGCTAAGGGTATAAGTGGTGGAGAAGTCTCCATTGACAATCAGTTTATTGGTAATCACATTACCGGCAGTTACATTTCCGGAGGTGGAGATGGTACCGCTACCAGTGTTGAGAGAGGAGGAGATGACGGTCGAAGTGACGGTCATGAAACCACTGTTGTTAATATTACCTAAACCAACATCAATCACGTTAGCAGTTAAATTGGTGGTAATCACATTAGCAGTAGCACGAAGATTGGTAGAGATAATGTTTCCGGCATTCACATTACCGGCATTAACGTTGGCACTGGTAATGATATTTGCGTTATTGGCGTTAATACCATTGACATTTAATGTATTGTTTACGGTTAAAATATTAATATTACCGAAGTTAGCATTAAAGCGACCTTGATTCAGGTTAATATCACCTGTCGTCATGGTAAGCTGACCCATAGTGACGGTACCTGCAACAGTGAGAGTGTTTCCAACATTCATATTAAGAGAGGTAAGATTACCATTGACGCTCATCTTGGATGTAGATAGATTACCACCGCTAATGATAGTGCTCGAAGTACCATCAGTAACAACAAGATTTCCGGTAACTGTTTCACTTCCAACTGTAAGAGATGAGACATTTGCAGACACAATATTGGCATTATTCATGGATACATTGGCGGTGAAGGTGACACCGGAGTCGATGAAGTAGGCACCATTGGTAAAGAGATTCTTTACACCGAGATTTCCAGTTACATTGGCATTCTTGGTATTAAGAGCATTCGAGACGGTTACATTGCTGGATGTAATGGTTCCAGTAGAAATACTTCCTATGTTTGCCGTATTTGCCACAACGTTGGAGCCAAATGTACCATTGCCATTGATAAAGGTGATACCATTGAGGTACATGTTAGTAGAGATGACAGAGCCGCTAATATTTGCGTGACTTGCACTTAAATTATTGACATTGGTAACATTTCCATTATTCATATTTAAGCTTTGGAACGAAGCATTGGAGGCAGTAATGGAAGCATTGGAGGTTAAAGTTCCTGAAACATAAAGCTTTTCAATTTCAGCACTATCCGAGACAACAATGTTTGATGATTGAATATTGGCAGAAGTGATTAACTTGGAGTTAATAATATTACCAACACTTACATTTCCGAGAGTAATCTCGTTATTACCAGTGATGGTATTGAGAGACACAATATTGGAGGCAGTGAGGGTACTTTGGTTAGTACCACTCAGCGAAACCAATTTCAGGTTATTAGGATTAATCGAAACCCGAGACATGAATGATGGAGTTTATATTATTTTAAAAGTATATTTTTTTTATCATTACGAAAAAAAAAAGATTCCTTATTTCATTCTATTTTTTTTCCGAAAAATAAACGTATCTATTTATTTTTCCCGAAAAGTAAGAGAGATAACAAAAAAAGATAAAAAATAATTTATAAAAGAGATTTGCGGAGAGTTTGTACTTCACTCCTTAACTCTTGATGTAAAGCATATAACTCCTTAATACTATTTAATAAAACAGGAGTTAATTCACTATATCTTACAGTCATGGGATCTTCCGGTTTTGATGGTAAATCCACTAATTCCGGGAATTGTTTATATACATCTTGTGCGATGACACCGATTTTACGAGGATTTCCCTCTTCTTCTACTGTATAATTATAATAAACACCTTTCATTTGAAGAATACGTTCTAAGCAGCTATCGATCTCTTGGATATTCTTCTTAAAACGTTCATCCGAAACCGACGACCATGATTGCGAATTGGTAGCCGTTAATTTCATACCCATACTTCCATCATGAATATAAAAGTCATTTGTATTATCTGATTTATATCCCATTTGCCAAGCATAATGGTCTTTACGAACAAATGCCATGGAGAAGACATTGGAAGTATCATCCGTGGTAATAGTAACGACACCCAATTTATTGGTGTCGTAATCATTACTTAATCCAAGATGTAAATATCCATTCATGCGGACATCATAATTTTGATCGAGTGTAGTGATTGCATTTCCGGCTTCAAGATTACCTTGAACGCGAAGATTACCATTCATTAATGTAGAAATATTTGCGGTAACCGCATTTAAATCGACTAAATTGAGTGTTTGTTGAACGGGGGCTTGGACGTTGCCATCGGTACGTTTTACGTCAAGTTGTCCGGACGTACCAATCACTAATTCAGTTCCAACTGTTTTTCCACCAATACTCGCAGATAAAGGAGCAAGCGAAATAATGGAAAAATCGTTTTTGTTTACAAGCGAACGAGCTTTGCGGTTGAGTAGGGACATGGTTTCTTCTTTATAATCTTAAACGTTATTATTTTTTCTATTTCTAAAAAAATAGATTACCATACATCGTTGTATATATTTCACGAAAAATAAAATATTTTATTTTTCGGTAAAAGTAAAAGAGAGAAGATGAGTAAAAGAGATTACTTCTTTAACTCTACGGTTTGATTAAGAAGAAAGCACTTGGTATAATGTTTCCATACAGAACTTCTACAATACACGCACGAGTCATTGCGCGAGAGCCAAATTTCCATACACTCTTTATGAACGTGCTTCTTACAATCCGGGCAATTGAGCCTATTTTCATTACCTGCTTCCACAACATCGAAGCAAATCGGACAATCCTCCTCCGACACGTCGCGAGTGCTATTGAGGAAAGAGTCATGTTGTAGAATATACCGTCCTTCCGTCTTTAGTTGCTGAGTTGTATCATTCATCCGGTTCTGTTCGATATGAACCAGAATCTCTTCGCGTTGAACGCTCATCTTCTCCATAATCATATTGACCTCTTCTCGTGATAGACGATGTGTGGTAAAGAACTCTTTGGTAATGTGGCCGATCACACGACACATAATGAAAGAGATATGCTTACAAACAGTATTATCTGTACTGCTCTTAAAGCGATGTGCTGGACAATCACAATTAAAGATCTTCTTACTTGAATCATATACATCCGGATTATAGAGATCCACTGAGTAACTTTCACGAACACCCTTCTTATTCATCGTACCCATAATAGTAAATGTACCCATCATCGCGCGATAACGAGCATTATCTTGACGACTATTACGTTCAAAATTGACGAAGTACATTTGATCGTCCAACCCGCGACGACGAACACGCTCCAAAATATCAATCTGTTTCGGATTCGTAAGTTGCGAAATCAATGTACTCATATCCATAGTTACTACAGGTGCTGGTACTACTGTCGATACAGAGGCAGTTACAGGTTCCGTAACGGAAGGAGCAGGTACCGGGGTCGCCCGCTTTCGACCACGCTTCTTCTTCTCTTCCTCTTCTTTGCGTTTTCGCTCCTCCTCTTCTTTGCGCTTTCGCTCCTCCTCTTCTTTGCGCTTTTGATTCATCACTTCTACTTTGCCAATTTGTGTCATAATCGTTTGAAGAGAGTCAATATGTTTCTGAGTCTCCTCTTTGTAATGTTTGAGTTTAAAATCGGGAATAAAGAGGTGACCTTGAATCGCACTCTCAAATTGATCGATTAAGTCCGAGGGTGAGTACTCATCTTCAATCGATACAAACATATCATCATCTGCCATTTTGTAAATTGCTTCTTTTATACTCTCTTTCGTGTTTCATTCCTTTATACTCAGATAAATCGTTATAAATACTTCTCTTCTATAAAAAAGAAAAAATGATTTTTCTTTTTTAAAAAAGAGTCCTCCCGTCCACTCCTTAAAACAAAATCCATCATCCATCACTTCAATGTACCAACTCCATATTTACAATCAAGATGAAGTGGTGGATAAGCTTGATGAGTTAATGGAGTTCGTTCAGAAGGTGATTCCAGAAGAGAATTTCGATACCAATGATTTTACCAAAATCTATGGGAGTTATGCATTATACAAGAACATTTATATGTATTATCATCATGAAGAGTTGGTTGCCATTGCGTCGTGTAATTTTTATAATGACTCGCATCAAGAGGATGAGATTGTTGTCTATTTAATGGTAATTGCGGTAGATCCAAATTATCAAAATAAAGGTGTTGGGACGCAATTTTTAAAACATATTTTGGATATGAATAATCAATCGAATATTTGGATCAAGATTCATAAAACCAATTTCCAGTCGCAACGTTTCTTTAAAAAGAATGATTTTGAAAAGGTGGCGAAAAAACGCATTCCAGATGTGCTAAATCCATCCTACCGAAAACCATATGATATATACGTCCATTATAAGTCTTCGATCTATTAAATCAAATAAGTTAAGAGTTAAAAGGGTCTTAGAGAAACTCCAATTTACATAAATATATTATAACTTTATTATCTTATCAACTTCATCGTATGAAGAAGTATTGTGACAATTGTGTTTACTTTCTTCAAAAGAGTCTTCGTTGCAAAGCGTTTGGTATACATCAAGATAAAAAGGTCTCTTATTATCCCATTGAGTATGTTCGCCAAATCAATCATTTATGTGGAGAAGATGCGGTCGCGTTTATAGATAAAGATGATGCGCTCAAATTACGTTATTTCCAAAAGTTCAAGAAACGACTCCAGTAAAAGAAGTAAATCAGGATCTTTCTCTTGAATATAATTCATACACGTACGAGTGATATGACACTTATAACGATGATAATTGTTATCAAATTTGGGATGTGTAAGCACTTGACAAAGAGCACGTACTCTTCCACATACACCATAATAATCTTTACTACTACTATCTTTACGTCGTTTTCCATTGGGATGATGCATGTGCCACTCAAAAGAGAGTACTTCACTCTTTGTTTCAAATCCGGAGATGTAAAAGGCAACCGTCCAATCATGGTGATGATGTGTGGCCTTTGCTCCCCCTTTTATAACACCATTATGTTGGTTTAATCGATGTGGTAAATCATTTGTAATACCGACGTATGTATTTTGATACGCGTGAGTTATCATATAACAAATATAAGATGAATCCATTCTTTTATATCTATCTTATCTACTCTTTATATTTCATGTATAATTTGTTTATTTATAATGACCGCTGCTTAAAAGAAGAGTTTTTGACGCTCTTCTTCCAAACAGATATGATAACACTCCTTTTTGAAGGGAATATCACCATACTTGGCCTAATCACCACTATAGGAAATAAAAGTACAGGTGGATTGAACCGTCAATTTTTCTATATATGGACTTCGTCCATATATAGAAAAATTGCTCTTATTGAGTCAATTTTTATTTTTACTTTTACTCCATGGAGTTTTTATTTTCACTCCATTTTCAATATATTGTATTATAAAATATTTTAAATATAATAATTTCACAAAATTCATTACTATTATTCGATAACGTATACATTTTATAATAAATGATTTAGATTATGTTATTTATAATGACCGCTCCTTAAAAGAAGAGTTTTTGACGCTCTTCTTCCAAGAAGATATGATAACACTCCTTTTTGAAGGGAATATCACCATACTTGGCCTAATCACCACTATAGGAAATAAAAAATGAGGTAAAACTATCCGTCAATTTTTCTATATATGGACGAAGTCCATATATAGAAAAATTGCCACAGTAGGTGATATTTAAGAAAAATTGACTCAATAAGAGCAATTTTTTCTATATATGGACTTCGTCCATATATAGAAAAAATTGACAGTTGAATCCGTCTCATCTTTTATTCCATATACTACTGATTAGGCGGTTAGTAAGGAAAGCGTCTTTATGCTTATTGTGTAAAAACGTTGTATGAGGCTCAATACCGAATACAATTTCTTTATTAGCCGTCTATCATAATTTTAATTATAAATATGTAAAGTTTTACCTCTGATCTCTTCTTTAGTTTGACTCTTCTCTACTCTTCAATACGTTCATCGCAATCGTTGCAGAAATATACAGAAGATTCATTTGAAAGAATGTAATATGACGCAAATCTTTAAATCCAAAACGCAGTATAAATCGATACGTAATGTATAAAATCAATGTCTTATAGAGAATCGTACTCATTTGTAGCATCCATAGAACAAGCTGTAGTTTCATAATTTTGAATTCAACCGAATCATCTTCGTTGAGGAAGATAGATGTAAAATTTGCAGACATTTTATCTTTTAATATCTTTATGATGGATAGAACTTGATACATCAATTTTATTCAATTTTTATAAAAATGATTTACGATATAGTGTATATAGATCATAAAATGATTTTACGTTCTATGATTTTTATTTATAATGTCCCGGCTCTCTTCACTCCAAGAAACTTTTGACGGTCTCTCTTCATTCCAAAAACATATAACACTCACTCTTGGGAGAGTGAGTATCATACTTGGGACACTCACTACTATAGATAATAAAAGTACAGGTGGATTGAACCGTCAATTTTTCTATATATGGACGCAGTCCATATATGGGAAAATTGCTCTTTCTGAGTCAATTTTTATTTTTACTCCATGGAGTAAAAATAAAAATAGCTTCTATGATGTCAATTTTTCTATATATGGACGCAGTCCATATATGGGAAAATTGCTCTTTCTGAGTCAATTTTTATTTTTACTCCATGGAGTAAAAATAAAAATAGCTTCTATGATGTCAATTTTTCTATATATGGACGCAGTCCATATATGGGAAAATTGCTCTTTCTGAGTCAATTTTT